>Ga0070706_100002520_pt1 | contig 18417 bp, 16 predicted proteins | sample KBSK5501metaG_FD_65476 | JGI IMG/M metagenome (GOLD analysis project Ga0070706, IMG submission 65476) | Corn, switchgrass and miscanthus rhizosphere microbial communities from Kellogg Biological Station, Michigan, USA - KBS K5-50-1 metaG | ecosystem: Host-associated > Plants > Roots >... | reverse complement strand
TCGGCTGGCCGAGCATGGCGGCCTCGGCCTCGATGCCGCCGACGCCCCAGCCGAATACGCCGAGCCCATTGACCATCGTCGTGTGCGAATCCGCGCCGAACAGCGAGTCCGGTAGCGCGACGCCGTCGCGCACCTGAACGACGCGCGACAGTCGCTCGAGGTTGACCTGGTGGCAGATGCCGGCGCCCGGCGGCACGACGCGGAATGTCTTGAAGGCCTGGCCGGCCCAGCGCAGGAGCGCGTAGCGCTCTCGGTTGCGCTCGTATTCCCGCTCGAGGTTCCGCTCGTAGACGCCTTCGGCGCCGAAGAAATCCGCCTGCACGGAGTGGTCGATGATCAGATCGACCGGCACGAGCGGCTCGATCCGCGCGGGGTCCTTGCCGGCTCGCTGCATCGCGGCGCGCATCGCAGCGAGGTCGAGTGCGGCGGGCACGCCCGTGTAGTCCTGAAGAAGGATGCGCGCCGGACGGAACGGAACAGCGGTGCCCGGGGGTGGTGGGGTGGGGTAGCGCGCGAGCGCGGCGACGTCATCGGCGCTGGCGCCGCCCTGTGCGTGAGCGCGGATCAGCCCTTCGAGGAGGATCTTCACGGTCACCGGGAGGGACGCGACGCCCTCGATCTCCGTGAGGGGGAAGTACGAAACGCCCGCGCCATCGAGAGGTCGCAGCCCTGGAACGCTCCCCGCCACTGACCTCATCGTAACCGCGCATCACATCGATCGCCGTGCGTCCCCCTAGCATCGCGCTCGATGCCGCAGCGCGGCGCGACCGTCGTCTTCGAGAACGTGTCCAAGCGCTACGAGGGCGGGGCCGTCGCGCTCGACGATCTCTCGTTCGAGGTCCCGGCCGGTGCGATCTGCGCGCTCGTGGGTCCGAGCGGCGGCGGCAAGACGACCGCGCTCAAATGCGTGAACCGGCTCGTCGACCCAACGTCGGGCCGCATCCTCGTGGACGGCCGCGACGTCATGTCGGTCGAGCCCGTCTCGCTCCGGCGTGGCATCGGCTACGTCATCCAGCAGGTCGGCCTGTTCCCGCACTGGACCGTGGAGCAGAACGTCGCCACCGTGCCCGCACTCGTGGGATGGCCGGAGGCGCGCATCCGCGACCGCGTGCGCGAGCTGCTCGACCTCGTCGGCCTCGATCCCGTCCGGTACAGGGACCGCTACCCGGCGCAGCTCTCGGGCGGGGAGCGCCAGCGCGTAGGCGTCGCGCGCGCGCTCGCAGCGGAGCCACCGCTGATGGTCATGGACGAGCCGTTCGGCGCGGTCGACCCGATCGTCCGCGAGCGGCTCCAGGATGAGTTCCTCCGCATCCACGACCGGCTCGGCATGACGGTCCTCTTCGTGACCCATGACATCGACGAGGCCATCAAGATGGGCGCCTGGGTCGCGGTCATCCAGGGCGGGCATCTCGTGCAGTACGCATCGCCGGCCGATCTGCTCGACCGTCCCGCGAACGACTTCGTCGCGCGCTTCGTCGGAGCGGACCGCGGCCTGAAGCGCTTGGCGCTCATCGCTGTCGGTGACATGGAGCTGCGCAAGGTGCCAACGGTGCGCGAGGGTGAACCTCTCGCCGGCTCTGGCCGTCCGGCTGACGGCGACCCGTACGTCCTCCTGCTCGACGCGCAGGGCCGGCCCGACGGCTGGGTCAACGTCGAGCGCGTGCCGGGCGGGACCTTCACCAAGGGCATGGCCGATCCGTCGTCGCCGCTGTTCGCGCGCACGACCCGTGCGCGCGACGCTCTGTCGGGTCTGCTGGTGCGCGGCGTGCGCACGGGCGTCGTCGTCGATGACGAGGACCGCTACCTCGGCGTCGTCGCGCTCGACGACCTCATCTCGCTCCTCGGACGGGCGCGCGCGTGACGCCCGGCGAGCCCCTCATCCGCTGGGACTGGGTCGCCTCGCACGCCACCGAGATCGCGACGCGCGTCGGTGAGCACGTCGAGCTCGCGGCGATCGCCGTCTTCGTCGGCTTCGTCATCGCGTTCCTCGTGTCGCTGCTCGTCCTTCGCTTCGGTCGGCTCGAGCAGGCCGCGACCTTCCTCACGGGAACGCTCTACACGATCCCGAGCCTCGCGCTGTTCGCCCTGCTCGTGCCCTACACGGGGCTCACCATCCTCACCGCCGAGATCGGGCTCGTGGGCTACACGCTCCTCATCCTCATGCGCAATATCGTGGGTGGGGTCCGCGGCGTTCCCGCAGAGGTCACCGAGGCGGCGCGGGGGATGGGCCTGACGCGCGCGCAGATCCTCTGGCGCGTAGAGCTCCCCCTGGCTCTGCCGGTGATCGTCGCGGGACTCCGCATCGCGACGATCACGACGATCGGCCTGGTCACGGTCACGGCGCTCATCGGTCAGGGGGGCCTCGGCTACTTGATCCTGCTCGGCATCCAGCTCTTCTTCTCGACGCCGCTCATCGTCGGTGCCGCCCTGTCCGTGGCGCTCGCGGTCGCGGCCGACGGCGCGCTCGTGCTCGCCCAGCGGAAGCTCACCCCGTGGACAAAGGGGGCCCGCGCGCTGCCGCACGCCGGACTGCCACCCGGTACGTGACCTTCCTCACATCCGTCGCTGGCTGGTTCGCGGACGCCCGACACTGGCAGGGGACGGACGGCATACCGACGCGGATCGCCGAGCACCTCGAGCTGACGGCGCTCTCCGTCGTTGTCGCCGCGGTGATCGCGCTCCCGATCGGCCTGTACCTCGGCCACACAGGCCGCGCGGCCTTCCTCGCCATCAACATCGCGAACCTGGGGCGCGCGCTCCCGTCCCTCGCGATCCTCGCCTTCGCGCTGCCGGTCTCCTTCGCCCTCGGCCTGGGCCTGGGGTTCTGGCCCACCTTCATGGCCATGGTGCCGCTCGCGGTCCCGCCGATCCTCACGAATTCGTTCGTCGCCGTGCGCGCCGTCGACCGCGACACCGTCGAGGCCGCGCGCGGGATGGGCATGCGCGAGCTGCAGGTGCTTCGCAGCGTGGAAACGCCGCTCGGTGCGCCGATCATCCTCGGCGGGCTGCGGACCGCGACCGTCAACGTCATCGCGACCGCGACGCTTGGTGCCTTGGTCGCCGGTGGTGGACTGGGGCGGTACATCGTCGACGGCCTGGCGCTCCAGGAGTACGAGCGGCTCTTCGCTGGCGCCGTCCTCGTCGCCCTCCTCGCGATCGGAACAGAGCTCGGTTTCGGCGTGTTGCAGCGGGCGAGCCGTCATACTGCGACGGTCGGCCGAGAGCCCTGAGAGTGCGCGGCCGTGTCCGGGTCCCCCGGACAGAGGAGGAGCCTGCGATGCGTCGATCCCTATTCCCGTTCCTGGCGGTCATGAGCCTGCTGGCCGCCGCATGCGGGGGCGCCGCCGCGCCATCCGCCGCCCCGAGCGCTGCCGCGACCGTCGCCGCGACCGCGGTGCCCGCGGCGCCCAAGCCCGACGTCATCGTCGGGTCCACCAACTTCTACGAGCAGGTCACGCTCGGCGAGATCTTCGCGCAGATCCTCGAGGCGAACGGCTACAAGGTCACGCGCAAGTTCAACCTCGGGAACCGCGAGATCGTGCAGCCCGCGGTCCAGTCGGGTCAGATCGACATCCTGGCCGAGTACGAGGCGACCCTCGTCCGGTTCCTCGACAAGAACGCGGACCCGACGACGGACAAGACGCAGGCGCAGAAGGTCCTCCAGGGTCTCCTCGACCCGAAGGGCCTGACCGCGCTCGATCCCGCTGACGCGACCGATCAGAACGGGTTCGCCGTCACGAAGGACACCGCGACCAAGTTCAACCTCAAGAAGCTGAGCGACGTCGCCGCGGTGGCAGGACAGCTCGTCCTCGGCGGCCCGGCGGAGTGCCCGCAGCGCCCGTTCTGCGCGGTCGGGCTCAAGGACAAGTACGGGATCGTCTTCAAGGACTTCAAGGCGCTCGACGCCGGCGGACCGCTCACGGTCGCCGCGCTCGAGGGCAAGCAGATCGACGTCGCGCTGATCTTCACCAGCGATCCGAGCATCACCGCGAAGGGGTTCGTGCTCCTCGAGGACGACAAGCACCTGCAGCTCGCCGACAACATCGTCCCGGTCGTCCGTAAGGAGCTGCTCGCCAAGGACACGACCGGCGGGATCAAAGACCTGCTCAACAAGGTGAGTGCGAAGCTGTCGCAGGCCGAGCTCGGCGACCTGAACAAGCAGGTCTCGATCGACAAGAAGGACGGCAAGGACGTCGCGGCGGCCTGGCTCAAGAAGCAAGGGCTCATCAAGTAGCGACCTGGCGGAAGCTGGGCGGCGGGCTCTCATCGGGGCCCGCCGCCGCGAGCTGGGGTGAGAGAGAGACCGAGGTCTGGGCCATCCTCGAGGATGGCCAGCTCCACGACACGTACTGGGACGGATCGGCGTGGCATCCGTGGGAGACGCTCGGTGCGCCCGACGGCGTCTCGCTCCTCGGTCAGCCCGCTGCCGCGGCGCGCGGCGCCGACCGGATCGACGTCCTCGCGGTCGGCGACGACGGGAAGGTCTGGCGGCGCTGGTGGGACGGGACGCAGTGGGTCGCGTGGCAGGAGCTGACGGGGGCGCCGATCGGCGTCGCGGAGATCTCGGCGGCCTGGGTCGGTGCGCGGCTCGACGTGTACTGCCGGGATGATGGCGGCGATCTCTGGTACCTCGCGCTGACCGCATGAGCGAGGCCTTCGACGTCGTTGTCATCGGTGCCGGCGCGAGCGGCGAGGCCGCTGCCGACTACGCCGCGCTGCGGGGCGCGAGCGTCGCGCTCATCGAGAAGGATCTCGTCGGCGGTTCGTGCGCGTACTGGGCCTGCATGCCCTCGAAGGCGCTGCTGCACGCGGCGGAGGTCCGTGCCGCCGGTGGCGACTACCCGTGGCCGAAGGCGTCCGCATTCCGCGACTGGATGATCAACCGCACCGACCTCCCGTATCCAGACGACTCCTCGCACGCGCGCGGCCACGAGCGCGCCGGCGTAACGGTCGTCCGCGGGACCGCACGCGTGAACGGGCGCGGGGGCGTCGATGTCGCGCTCAGTGACGGATCACAGCGCACCCTGACGGCATCGCGCGGCATCGTCGTCGCGGCCGGATCGCGCGCGCGCGTCCCGTCGATCCCGGGGCTCGACGAGGCCGGGTACTGGACGAACGTCGAGGCCACCTCGCTGCGCGAGCTGCCGCGCAGCGTCATCGTCCTCGGGGCGGGGCCATCAGGGGTCGAATTCGCGCAGTACTTCGCGCGCTTCGGCGTGCGCACGACGATCGTGCAGTCCAACGAGCGCCTCAACCCGACCGACCATCCGCGCAGCTCGCGGCTTCTCGCTGACGCGTTCCGTGCCCAGGGGATCGACGTGCGGACGGGCGCGCGCGCCTCGCGCGTCCGAGCGCACGCGGGCAAGGACGGCGAGCACGTCATGGATCTCGCGGACGGCACGACGGCGATGGGACGGGTCATCGCGATCGGCATCGGGCGCACGCCGAACGTCTCGAACCTGGGGCTCGAGACGGTCGGGGTGACCGTGAAGGATGGCGAGTTCCTCGTCCCTGACGACCGGATGCGCATCGCGGACGGCGTCTTCGTCGTCGGCGACCTCGTCGGCCACGAGATCAGCACGCACCTCGGTCACTACGAGGGCGAGATCGCGGCGAAGGCCGCACTCGGCGACGACGTGAAGGCGGACCTGCGCGCAGTGCCGCGCTGCGTGTACACGGACCCTGAGCTCGCGGCGGTCGGGCTGCAGGTGGAGCAGGCCCGCGAGAAGGGGCACGACCCTGTCGAATTCACCCAGGATCTGGCCACGACCGCGAAGGGCTACGTGGCCGAGGCCAAGGGCCACGTCACGATCGTCGCGGATCGCACCGAGAGAACGCTGCTCGGAGCGTTCATGGCCGGCCCCGGCGCCACCGAGGCGATCCATGAGGCGGTGCTCGCGGTGAAGGTCCGCATCCCGCTCGCCGTGCTCGAGGACACCATCCACGCTTTCCCGACGGCCGCGCGCGTCTTCGGCTACCTCTGCGCGCAGGCCTCGCGCGAGCTCGGCGGGCTCAAACCCCCGCACGGGGCTGGAGATCAGCCCACGTGACAAGAACGGAGAACGCGCGGCACCACACGACGACGCTTTTGTAGAGCGAGAGGTCCGCGTTCGCGGGGATGTCGTAGTTGAAGGAGCCGTTCGTCGCCTTGAGCGCGCCGAGATACAGGCTCGTCGATTCGGCCCACTTGCCGCCGGTCTCGCGCGACAGATAGACGTGGACGTCAGGCGCGTTCGTGATCGCGACGTCCTCGAACCGCAAGAGACGCTGGTCGCCGATGCGAACGACACGCACCGGGCCCTTGCCGTTGTGCAGGTTGTCCACGAACTGCAGCTGGCCTTCGGCGAGGACGACCGGTCCGGCTGCAGGCGCCGGCGTGCCGGGCGCTTGAGTGGAGGCTGACGTTGCTCCCGCGGTCGCCGGCGCGGTGGCCGGCGCGGTGGCGACAGGCAGTCCTTCGTTGAGCGTTGTCTTGATGAAGAGCGGCGACCCGAGGTACCAGGCCGCGCCCGCGAGGGCGAGCACCGCGACGATCGCGCCGGCGCGCCACGCGGGAGAGCGCCCGAGGCGCCGAGCCTCTTCCATGCGGTTCCGATGCTAGGGGCTGCCTCCCTCGCTCGGGGATGCAGTGGATCGGCACCGAAATGGTGCGGTACCGCACCGAAACGATGCGCATCCGCACCGTTCTGATGCGGATCCGCACCGAAACGGTGCGGAAATGCTTCCACCCGTGGGTGACTCAGGCCTCGCCCTAGCATCGCCCGGGTGTCCGAGGCAAGCTTCGCGCAGCTACTCGACTATCGACGAAGGGTCCTCGGTCTCTATGACGAGGTCCGCAGCCTCTCCTCAAAGGATCCATCGCTCGCTCACGAGCGCTGGCGCACCGTGCGGGACGAGCTCTTCGGTCAACACCCGCAGTCCGCGATCGCGCCGGAGGATCGCGCCGCGTTCAGAGGCCTGCGGTACTTCCCATACGACCCGAAGCACCGCTTCAGTGCCTCGCTCATCGAAGAGCCGGGCGAGCGCTTCGAAGTCCAGACGAGCACCGGTGAGGCGATGTGGCTGCGGCCGATCGGCCGCGTCGAGATCCCGCTCGGGATGCTCCCGGTGTTCTGGATCGACGTGTACGGCGGCGGCGTGTTCATCCCGTTCAAGGACGCCACCGCGGGCACGGACACGTACGGGGGCGGGCGCTATCTGCTCGACACGGTCAAGGGCGCCGACCTCGGGTCGAACGAGCGCGGAGAGCTCATCCTCGACCTCAACTTCGCCTATCACCCGTCCTGTCACTACAACTACCGCTGGTCGTGCCCGCTCGCCGGTCCGGAGAGCCGTCTCGCGACACGCGTCGAGGCGGGGGAGATGAGCTACATGCCACTATCGGTGCGCTCGTGAGCACGTATCACCGCTGGGTCCTTGCCGCCGCCGTCCTCGGATCCGGAATGGTGTTCCTCGACTCGACGGTGGTCACGGTCGCGTTGCCGCGCATCGGACGAGAGCTCCCGTCGACATTCTTCGGGATCCTCGAGGGCCAGAACTACATCTACAACGGGTACCTCCTCACCCTGTCCGCGCTCCTGATCCTCGCCGGCGCGGCGAACGACCACTACGGCCGCAAGCGCATGTTCCAGCTGGGGATCGTCTCGTTCGGCATCGCCTCAGTCCTCTGTGGGCTCGCGCCGAACATGGAGACCCTCGTCCTCTTCCGCGTGCTGCAGGGCGCCGCCGGTGCCCTGCTCGTGCCGAGCTCGCTCTCGCTCATCACCGCCTGCTTCGAGGATCAGGTGCAGCGCGGGCGTGCCTTCGGCTACTGGTCGGGAGCGTCGGCGGCGACGACGATCCTCGGCCCCGTGGTCGGCGGACTGCTCGTGGACTCGCTCTCGTGGCGCGCGGCCTTCTTCATCAACGTGCCGGTGGCTTTCCTCGCGCTGTACGCGGCACGGCCGATCATCGAGAGCCGCGACGCCGAGAGTACGGGACAGTTCGACTGGATCGGATCCGGCATCACGGCGGTCGCGGTCGGCGGCCTGGCCTTCGGGACGATCTACGGCCAGCAGCGCGAGTGGCGCGAACCGATCGCATTCGTAGCGCTCGGTCTCGGCGCCATCGCGGTGATCGCCCTGCCGTTCTGGATGGCGCGCGCGCCTCACCCGCTGGTGCCGCTCGGCCTCTTCCGCTCACGGAACTTCGCGGTGACGAACCTCTCGACGTTCTTGATCTACGGCGCGCTCTACGTGATCCTCTACTACCTCACCCTCTTCATGCAGGGCGTGCTCGGCTACACCGCGGCAGCCGCGGGCGTGGCCGGGATGCCCGCGACGCTCCTCCTCGTCCTCTTTTCCTCGCGCGCGGGCGCGTTGTCGGCACGCTTCGGGCCGCGCGCGTTCATGGTCGGCGGTCCGTCGATCATGGCCGCGGGCGTCCTGCTGTTCACCCTGATCCCCGCGGACGCGGCCGGGTGGCGCCTCGGACAGGGTGAGCTGCTGCCCCCGCTCGACTACCTGACCCGGATCCTGCCCGGACTGCTCGTCTTCGGCGTCGGGATCACGATCATGGTCACGCCGCTCGTGACCGCGCTCATGGCGAGCGTCCCCGTGCGCAACTCCGGCCTCGCGTCGGCCATCAACAACGCGATCTCGCGTGTCGGACCGCAGCTCGTCGGAGCCGTCCTGTTCATCGCGATCACTGGGAGCTTCTACGCCGGACTCGACCGGCGCGTGCCCGGGCTGGATGCGTCGTCAGCCGAGGTGCGCCAGGCGGTCTCACCGCTCAACGAGCCCAAGAGGGTCGATCTGCGCACGCCGGCACGGGAGGCGTCGACGGACTCGTTCCACCTCGCCATGTTCGTCGCGGCGGGTCTGCTCGTCGCGGGCGCGATCGTGAATCTGGCGATCCAGAACGCGCCCGCGCCGAAGCCCGCGGAAAGCGCGGCGCTCGCCGCGGAGTAGATCTAGGGCGCGGGCTTCCAGACCTGCGCCTGCCCGTTGGGCATGCGCACGATGATCAGCCCGTCGGCGCTCGCGCCGAGGTACTGGATGTCCGAGGACATCTCCGTCCGCGACTGACCGGTCATCTGCCAGCCGGGAGCGTTCTGCTGTCCCTTCACGACCTTGTCGACCTGCGAGCACGAGGCGATCGTGAGCGCGAGGGCGACGCCAGCGGCGACGTAGCGGAGCTTCATTTCGTTCCTCCCGCGCCCGACCTTTGCTCGGGCGACGCGGGGAACGCTTGTGCAGGGGACGGTCCTGCGAGCGTCAGGTCATGTGACGGTCGCGTAAAGAGCGGGTAACGGATCCGCCCTAGACCGGGACCTCCGCGCCGACCAGGCTCCGCAGGACCTCGCCCAGCGCCGCGCGTCGCTCGGGAGAGTCAAAACGCATTGACTGATCGGGCTCGAGGAGGTGTTCGGTCACCTTGTTGTCCTTTCGGACGTAGAAGGCGGGGTAGTTCTGGCCCTCAGCGTTCGCTTCGATCGTCGCCGCGATCGCATCCGGGCCTTCGGAGTCGACGAAGTTCGCGAGCGGCCAGATCCCCTCGTCGCGGATGCCGTCAGCGGCTGTGACGGTCACGACGCGGCAGTGGTACGAGCGCTGGTGCCACATCTCCGGCCCGTGGTCGAGCTCGTAGAGCAGGAGCGGCGCGACGTCGTCGGCCTTGACCTCGGGCCGCGGCAGCTGCGCGCCGAAGTGCGTGCGCGCGATGTGCTTCGCCAGGATCCGCCCGTTGTAGCGGTGGCCGCCCACGCCGCCTGAGTTGGAGGGCACGCCGTTCTTCTTGAGCCCGCCCGCGGCGCGCGACACGGTCCCCGCGAAATAGATCCCCTTCACCGACACGCTCTCCCAGAACGGCGTGAGCGCGGGGAGGCGGTTGCGCCCGAAGGTGACCACGCCCAGCTTGGGCAGGTCGCGGATGGGCGGACGGAACCCGGTCGCGGCGATCACGTCGTCGACCTCGAAGCTCATCTCGTTGTTCGTGTTGCTCGTCCGGACCCGCACCCGGAAGCGCTGGCCGACCTTCGAGATCTCCTGGATCGACGCATCGAGGATCGCGACGCCTCCCCCAAGGACGTGGTCCTCGAACGGCTGCACGTAGCGCGCGCGCACGCCCACCAGCGAGTGGGTGTTCACCGACAGCTTCGTCGGGCTCGGCGACGCGAGGATGATCCGCTTGGCCCACTGGAGGAACCCGGTCGCGAGCTCGAACGCCGAGACCTCCTTCCCGATGATGAAGACCTCGCGGTCGGCGTACGTGTGGGCCTCACGCGTCGCGACGTAGTGGGAGATGAGCTCGATGCCGGGGGTGTCCGGGAGCATCGGCTCGGCCTCGCCGACCGCGAAGATCGGGAAGCGGCAGCGGTATTCGCCGTCGGTCGTCTCGAGAACGAACCGATCTCCGTCCATCCGCGTCGCTTCCCAGGCGCAGTCGAAGCGGACGCGAACGCCGGCGCGCTCGGCGAACGTCACCAGGTTGCGCTCCATCTCGGGACGCGACGGGAAGTAGCTCGTCCCGTCCATGAGTCCGGGCGTGATGGCGCGCAGCGTCGGATCGTCGCTGATCAGGCTGTTCCAGTCGTAGCGCTCGTACTCGCGCTCGGTCCGCGCGACGGGCGCGTACGGCTTCGTCCACGAGAGCAGGCGCTGGAAAAAGGGGAAGCGCCGGAACATGCCCCCGGGCGAAGGATCGCGCGAGATCACCGCGGGCTCGATGCCGAGCTGCCGCAGCGAATGGCTGACCTGCAGTGCGCCTGGGCCGCTCCCGACGACGACCACGGGGTACTCGCCCGGCGGGAACGGCTTGTTGCTTAGCTCCGCCACCGTGTCGCATTCCTCAGCTTGCGGGCTTCGGCCTGGAGCATCCGGAAGGCGACCTTCGGGTGCGCGACGATGAAGTCCTCGATCTGTGGCGCGGCGAGCACCGCGCAGCGCAGCGGACGCAGCGCGACGACGTCGGCGCTCGGCGCCTCGCCGAGCAGGACCGAGATCTCGCCGAAGAAGTCGCCGCGCCCGAGACGGTTCACCTCGACCCCGTTCACCCGCGCGGCGGCCTCGCCGTCGAGGATGATGTAGAACCCCGATCCGCTGAGGCCCTGACGCAGGATGCGCTCGCCTTCCGCGAAATAGCGCTCCTCCATCGTGTGGGCGATCGCCTCGAGTTCGGCGCTGGTCAGGTCCGCGAACAGCGCGAGCGCGGAGATCGTGTCGTGCAGCTGATCCGAATGTCCCTGTGGTGCGACGGCCACGATCCACCTCCCCAGCGCGCGCCATCGGCCCGTCGACCTGCCGAGTGAGCGAGCACGACGATAATGCGTTGGTGACGACAGGGGAGGCGATAGCCGCTCCCGCGCGGCGGGAGCTTCCATCGGGCACGGTCACCTTCGTTTTCACCGATATCGAGGGCTCGACGAAGCTCGCCCACGACCTCGGGACGCAGCGCTGGGGCGAGATCCTCGCGCAGCACGCGGCCGTCGTGCGCAAGGCCGTGGCCGCGCACGAGGGCGTCATCGTGCGGACCGAGGGCGACTCCTTCTTCCTCGCGTTCCGCAGCGCCCGTCAGGCTGTGGCCATGGCCGCGGACGCCGAGCGCGGGTTCGCCGCGCAGGGGTGGGCGCACGGCGCGACGGTCAAGGTCCGGATCGGGATGCACACCGGCGAGAACGCTCGACCCGGTACGGAGGCCGACGCCTCCGACTACGTGGGATACGACGTGCACCGCGCGGCGCGCGTGGGGTCGGCGGGGCATGGCGGCCAGGTGTTGATCTCGTCGGTGACGCGCACTCTCCTCGGCGAGGAGCTTCCCGCCGCGGTGACGCTGCGCGACCTCGGCGAGCACCGCCTCAAGGACGTGCCGGCACCCGACCGTCTGTTCCAGCTCGTCATCGAGGGTCTGCCCGACACGTTCCCGACGTTGCGCACCCTCGATCGCGCGCCCAACAACCTTCCCGTTCAGCTGACCTCGTTCATCGGGCGCCAGCGCGAGCTCGCGGAAGCGCGCGACCTGCTCGACCGGACGCACCTGCTGACGCTCGTGGGTCCGGGAGGGACGGGGAAGTCGCGCCTCAGCCTCGAGCTCGCGGCACTTGTGATGGACGCGTTCCCCGACGGGATCTGGTTCATCCGCCTCGCGCCGGTGACCGATCCGGCCCTGGTCGGGTCGACGATCGCGCAAACGCTCGGTCTGATCGTCCCGCCGGCGCGAACGCCGATCCAGCACGTCGTCGACCACCTGCGCTCGAAGAAAGCGCTGCTCGTGGTCGACAACTTCGAGCAGGTGGTCGATGCCGCCACGGATGTCGCCGCGGTGCTCGGAGAGTGCGCGGATGTCAAGGCGATCGTGAGCAGCCGCATCGTCTTGCGGGTCGCCGGAGAGCAGGAATACCCCGTTCCGCCGCTCACGCTGCCGGACCCGAACGCCGTTCCCGACATCGGCGAGCTCGCGCGCGCCGAGGCGATCCAGCTCTTCGTCGAACGCGCCCGCGCGGCGCGTCCGGACTTCCGCTTGACCGAGGCGAACGCGCGCGCCGTCGTCGGTGTCGTCGCGCAGCTCGACGGACTGCCCCTCGCGATCGAGCTCGCCGCCGCGCGGGTGAAGATCCTGACGCCGCAGAACATCCTCGAGCGGCTGGCATCGGGGCTGGGCGTGCTGCAGAGCAGCGCGCGCGATCTACCGGCACGCCAGCAGACCCTTCGCGGAGCCATCGCGTGGAGCTACGACCTCCTCGAACCGCGTCTGCGGCGGGTCTTCCACTGCCTGTCCGTGTTCCGGGGAGGGGCGGCGCTCGAGCAGATCGAGGCGGTCTGCGTTCCGGAGGGCGCGGCGGATGGCGACGTGCTCGAGAGCGTCGCCGAGCTCGTCGACCAGAGCCTCGTCCGACGGGTCGAGGCGGGCGACGAGCCGCGCTTCCTGATGCTCGAGACGATCCGTGAATTCGCGCACGAGAAGCTCGCGGAGAGCGGCGAGCTCGCGGTGATCGAGCTGCGACACGCGCAGGCGTATCTGGCGCTCGCCGAAGGGATCGCACCGCGTCTCCTCGGCGGTGAGCAGAAGCAGCTCCTCGACCGGCTCGAGCTCGAGCAAGGCAACCTTCGCGCGGCCATCGACGCCTGCGGCGTCGGCGTCTGCGCGCACGGCGAGGCATGCACGTGCGCGCCGGACACGCACGCCGGCGACGACCAGCGGGTCGAGCTGAGCCTCCGCCTTGCGGCGGCGCTCTGGCGCTTCTGGCAGATGCGGGGTCACCTCGCCGAGGGGCGGCAGCGGACCGAGCGGATCCTCGCGCTGCCGGGGGCCGACACGCACATGCCCGCGTATCTCGGCGCGCTCGCGGCCGCGGGCGGGATCACCTGGTGGATGGGCGACATGCCCGCGACCGAAGCGACCTACGCGAAGCGGCTCGAGGTGGCGCGTCGCGGCGGCGATCCCTCCCAGATCGCGGACGCGCTGTACGACCTGTCATTCGTGTACACGATCGGCGACCGTGGCTCCGACCGCGGGGTCGCGATGCTCGACGAGGCGATCGCGACGTTCCGCGCCGCCGGCGACCGCGCCGGTGTCGCGAAAGCGCTGTGGGCGCTCTCGAACTCGTACTTCAACCACCAGGAGTGGGCGAAGGCGGCCGCGACCCTCGAGGACGTGGCCGCGACGTTCCGCGAGCTCGACAACCGATTCGGGCTCATCTGGGCGCTCCACAGCCTGAGCATCGCCCGGATCCGACTGGGCGAGCTGGTCGAAGCGCGAGCGGCGATGGGGGAGGGCCTCGAGCGGCTGCGGAGCGGCGGCGACGTCACCGGCATGGTCCTCTACTTCTACGACTTCGCCGAGCTGGCGGCGGCGCGCCGGCAGGACGACCGCGCCATGCGGCTGTTCGGAGCCGGGCAAGCGCTCATGAAGAGCACCGGAGCCCAGCTCGCGGACTACCTCCGCGAAGAGAACCGGCCGTTCTCCATCGAGATCGTCGCTGTGCTCGAGAGGGTCGATGCCGCCCGCCGCGAGGCGCTCACCGCCGAGGGTGCCGCGCTCACGCAGGATCAGGCGATCGAGTTCGCGCTCGCCGACGGCAGGGACGCGCCCTAGGCCGGAGCGACCGCCTCCGCGCCCGACGCGATCTGCTCGGCGATGCTCTCGATGGCATGCTGCTCGGCCCTCGTGACCTCGGAGATCCCGAACGCGCGCATTTCTGGGGGTGTGTTCTCGGGAGCGTCGAAGTGGTACCGGCTCACCACCTTGGTCTGCCCCTCGCCGACCGCCTCGATCGTCACCGTGTTCCAGATCAGCGCCGGGCCGAATTGCATCGCCAGCGTGAGCTGCGCCGGGCGCGTCGCCTCCATGATCCGGAAGATCGCGCTCTCGCCCTGCCCGTGGATGCAGTGGTACTCGCCCCCGACCATGGAGTGCTTCGCGCCCGGCTCATAGTCGACCCGCACGACGCCCATCCAGCGGGCGCGCGCGACCGGATCGGTGATGATCGCCCACAGCCGGTCCTTGGGCGCGTCGAAGACGTGCTCGAAGGAGAGCTCTGCGTGCTCGGCATCGACCACCTTGACCACCTCGTCGGTCCGCGGATCCTTCTTGATGGGCGCCAGGTCCATCCAGCCGCATTCGACGGCGCCGAGGTCGTACTCCTCGCGGTGCGGGGTGAAGCGCTCGCGCAGCTCCGGCGGCAACCGCCGCATCGTCTCCTCGGTGACGAGAAGGTATTCGCGCGACGGGACCTTGTTCTTGAGGAGGCGGTGCACCTGATTGACCGCGTTCCCGACGAACGTCTCCTTGCCCATGAAGCTCTGCGGCAGGTACTCGCCGTAGTGACAGATGAATTTCAGCGTGAGCGTCCCGACGCTGACGCACGCTTTGCACGGACACGTGCTCACGCGCTTCATCGCGTTGAGGTGCCGGTGGAACCGGATGAAGATGTCCTCGAACCAGGAGTACGGATCGTCCGGTAGGTCCGGTCCGAGGGCGAAGATCGCGTCCCCCTCGATCTGACCGATGTGGAGATGCTTCGCGAGGCCGCGCACGAGCGTCTCAAGGAGCTCGTTGAGGATCTCGCGCGAGTGCTCGAGCTCGGTCTCGGCGACGAACGACGTGTAGCCGGAGATGTCCGCGAGGACCATGTGGCCGGACTGGGTCGGCATCAGGCCCTCACCGCGGTCACGGCGACACCCCGCGACCGCACGAGCTCCTCGGCCCGGAGGGCCACGTCCTTCGCGTAGGCATCCGAGTGGCGGCTCATGATCTGCTTGGCGATGAACCCCTGGACGGCGCCCGACACCCCGCGTGGGCGATCGAAATGGAACCGCGAGACGATCCGCGTCCGGTGGCCATCCACCTCTTCGAGCTGCGTCGTGGCCCAGGCCAGGACCGATCCCATGGCGAACGTGATGGTCAGGCGCTCGGGCTCTATCGCCTCACCGACGCGGAGGACCGACTTATACGACCCGTGGTCACAGTGGTACTCGCCCCCCAGCAGCGTGCTTCGCGCTCCGGGCTTGTAGTCGATGCGCCGGACCCTCATGAGCCGCTGCCTCTGCGCCGGGTCGGTGAGCACCTGCCACACGACGTCCGTGGGTGCCTCGGCGACCGCTTCGTAGCGCAACTCGGCATGCTCGTCGTCGACGGTCTTGACCTGATCACGCGCGCGGGGGTCGGCCCGGAGCGCCGAGAGATCCATCCAGTGACAGTCGACCGCGCCGAGGTCATACGCCTCGCGGTGCGCCGTCATCCGTTCGCGCGTCGCGACGGGAAAGTGCGCCAGCGCCTCGTCGGTCACGAGCAGGTACTCGCGTGACGGCACTTTGTTCTTGAGCAAGCGGTGGCTCATGTTCACCGCGTTGCCGACGTACGTCGTCTTGTCGAGGAAGGTCTGCGGGAGGTACTCACCGTAGTGGCAGATGAACTTGAGGGTGAGGATGCCGACGTTCGCGCACGCCCGGCACGGGCACGTCGTGACGTCCTTGATCCGGTTGAGGTGCCGGTGGAACTTGAGGAAACACTCCTCGAGCCACGCCTCCGGATCGGCCGGCATCCGCTCGCCGAGCGCGAAGATCGCGTCGCCCTCGATCTGGCCGATCTCCAGGTGCTCGGCGATGCTGCGGACGATCGTCTCGAGCAGCTCGTTCAGGATCTCGCGGGAGTGCTCGAGCTCGGTGTCGGCCACGAACGCCGTGTAGCCCGAGATGTCCGCGAGGAGCATGTGGCCGGTCTTGGTCGGCATCAGTGCGCCACCCTACGCAAGGGGATACGAACTCGAGGTGACAGGCGGATCGCTCGCCCTCTTCCCATCCCGGGGAAAGGGTATCGAGGCGGAAGCAGTGGGCCTAGGTGCGGCGCGACCCCGCAGCCGTGGCCACCGCCGCCTCGAGCAGGTCGTGCTGCAGCCGTAACGCCTTTGGCACGGTCGGACCGAGCTCGTCGAGCCACCCGCCCTGAAGTCCCAGCTCGTGCCGCCATTCGGTCGGGTCGACCCGGAGCGCCGCCTCGACGGCGTCGGGCTTCGCGGGAAGGTCGCGCAGCTCGAGGTCCGTTGCCCGCGGGGTCCAGCCGACCGGGGTCTCCAGCGCGCCGGCCCGTCCGTCGCAGCGGCCGAGGATCCACTCGAGGACGCGCATGTTCTCGCCGAAGCCGGGCCACAGGAACTTGCCCTCGCCGTCCTTGCGGAACCAGTTGACGAGGAAGATGCGCGGCGGCTCGGCGATCCGCGTGCCGGTCTCGAGCCAGTGCTGGAAATAGGTCCCCGCGTCGTAGCCGATGAACGGGATGTTCGCCATGGGGTCGCGCCGCAGGACGCCGACGGCGCCGGTCTTCGCCGCCGTCGTCTCCGAGCCCATCGTGGCGCCGAGATAGACGCCGTGCGTCCAGTTGAAGGACTCGAGGACGAGCGGGACCGTAGTCGAGCGGCGCCCGCCGAAGATGAGCGCCGAGACGGGCACGCCCATCGGCTCGTTCACCGCGGGCGAGAGCGCCGGGTTGTTCTCGAGCGGCACCGTGAAGCGGCTGTTCGGATGCGCGGCGGGCTCCCTCGATCCGCGGTGCCACGGGCGCCCGCGCCAGTCGGTGAGGGTCTCGGGCGCGGGGCCGTCCATGCCCTCCCACCACACGTCGTGGTCCGGCGTGAGCGCGACGTTCGTGAAGATGGCGTTCCGCTCGAGCATCTTCATCGCGTTCGGGTTCGTCGCCGTGCTCGTGCCCGGCGCGACGCCGAAGAACCCGGCCTCCGGATTCAGCGCGTAGAGCCGGCCGTCGGGTCCGATCCGCAGCCACACGATGTCGTCGCCGAGCGTCCGGATGCGCCAGTCGCCGAACGCAGGCGGCGGGACGAGCATCGCGAGATTCGTCTTGCCGCACGCGCTCGGGAATCCCGCGGCGACGTAGCGGACCTCGCCCTCGGGGCTGGTCGCCTCGAGCAGCAGCATGTGCTCGGCGAGCCAGCCCTCCTGCCGCGCCCAGTAGCTGGCCATGCGCAGCGCGAGGCACTTCTTGTTGAGGAGCGCGTTGCCGCCGTAGCCGGAGCCGACGGACCAGATGGTGTTGTCCTGCGGGAAGTGGACGATGTAGCGGCGCGACGGGTCGCAATCCGCCACGGAGTGCAGTCCGCGGTTGAAGTCGTCCGCGTCACCGAGCTTGCGCAGCGCGACCTCGCCCATGCGCGCCATGATCCGGATGTTGAGCGCGACGTAGACGGAGTCGGTGAGCTCGACGCCGATCTTGGCGAAGGGCGACTCCGGGAGACCCATGATGTACGGGACCACGTACATGGTCCGGCCCTTCATCGATCCGTCGAAGAGACCCTCGAGCTTGCGGTACATGTCGGCCGGAGCCGTCCAGTTGTTCGTCGGGCCCGCCTGCTCGCGCGTCGGCGTGCACACGAACGTGAGCTCCTCGGTACGCGCGACGTCGTTGGGGTTCGACCGGCTGTAGTAGCTGTCCGGACGCTTCGTCTGGTCGAGCTTCGTGAGGACGCCCTCGGCGATGGCCGCCTGGGTCAGCCTCTCGCGCTCGTCGTCGGAGCCATCGCACCAGTAGACGCGGTCGGGCTTGCACATCCGCGCCATCTCGTCCACCCACGACGCGAGGTGCGCGTTCCGGGCGGGCGCCATCGCGGTCGTTGCCACCTGTCCTCCCAGCCTAGTGCGCGGCGGCGGCCGCGCGCCTCCCGTGCACCACGCCCTCGCGCCGGCGACGATCGAACTCTTCGCGCGCGCTCTCGAGGAGCGCCTTGTCGGTCAGCACGTCGATCGCGGTCAGTGCCATCGCCTTCGCCGCGGCGAACGCGTTCTCGAGCGCCGGCGCGGTCCCGGCGGCGTCGCGGAATGCGGTCGAGTGCCCGGGTGTGCCTTCGGGAGCGATCGCGATATAGGGGTGGATCGCTGGCAGGACTTGGCTGATGTTGCCCATGTCCGTGGAGCCCATGCGCTCATCCAGGGC
>Ga0070706_100002518_pt1 | contig 18421 bp, 18 predicted proteins | sample KBSK5501metaG_FD_65476 | JGI IMG/M metagenome (GOLD analysis project Ga0070706, IMG submission 65476) | Corn, switchgrass and miscanthus rhizosphere microbial communities from Kellogg Biological Station, Michigan, USA - KBS K5-50-1 metaG | ecosystem: Host-associated > Plants > Roots >... | reverse complement strand
TGAGGCTTCCCTTCCAGCATGTTCTGGCTCAGACACCACGAACATAAGGAACGGAAGCCTCCCTTCGCTCACAACACCCAAAAGGGCACGGCAACTCACTCGAGAAAAGCCACACCCATGCCACATTCACCAGCGGCACGGCGTCGGCCGGCGTGCCGATGACCCGCCACGCGGACGGAAGATGCCGCCTTCCCGGCCGGCCGGGGCTAGCGTGAGCATCACAACGTCGTTGATCAACATGGAGAGCCTAAAAATGCAGCTCAGTGCGCGGAACCAGATTCCAGCCCGGATCACCAGCATCAACGCCGGGGAGGCGATCGCCAACATTGAACTGGACGCGGGCGGGGTGCGCCTGGTGGCCTCGATCACCGTGGAGGCGGTCCGCCAACTCGGCCTGGCCGAGGGGAGCGAGGTCACCGCGGTGATCAAAGCATCAGACGTGATCGTGGCCACGGGCAGCTGAGTTCCGGCTACCGCAGACCGGCCAGGCAGGCCGCGCATCCGTCTCTGCCGGGCCAACTGGGCGTGTCTCGCAGATCTTGGCGCAGGCGGCTGAAGATCTACGAGACACGCCTTGGGAGCCGGAATCAGACCTGGGTAAAGAACTCAAGCTCGCGCAGCGCCACCGCCTGCCCTCGCTGGCCCGGGTACACATGGCTGATCACGACGGTGATGGCCGTGACGCCACGCAGGCTGACGGAGCGATTCTGGAAGCTGAGCGTGTCGTCGAATGACAACCTGACAGGCGGGCGGCCCCCGACGACGAACTCGATCGTCTGCGGGCGCGCCTGGGCCCGGTAGTCACCGCCGGGTTCCCCGGAAAGCACCCCGACCCTGTCGATCTTCTGCGGGCTGGCGAACCGGACGGTGAAGGTGGCGCCGGCGCCGCTGGCTCCGCCGCTCAGCCAGTACGTCTGCTGTACGCCGTCGATTGCGAGCTGGGCCGGATGACCGGGTGCCGAGGATGAGGCGCTGGCGCTGACCGGCACGACGTTGGTGTAGCGCTGGCTCAGCTGGGCTTGCGCGCGGTGAGCCAGGCCGAAGACGTGGGTGGTAATCCAGGCCCGCGCCGGGCCGAGGCCAACCCCGAGCAGGCCGACCACCATCAGTAGTGGCGCGTACCTGCTCAGTGCCCGCCGCATGGGCGTCTTGGTGTGGCGGATGCGCTGCCGGGTGGTATCCGCCATGGCACCCAACCCGTGCGGGCCGGCCGCTGGCGCGCCGAGCCGGGGACCGTGGCCCGGCGCGCCGAGCGGGGAGCCGTGCGCCGGTGCGCCGAGCGGGGAGCCGTGCGCCGGTGCGCCGAGCGGGGAGCCGTGCGCCGGTGCGCCGAGCCGCCGGCCGCCGGCCGCGGTCGCCGTGGCGGCGGGCTGCCCTGGTAGCGCATCGTGGCTCAGAAAGCCGCGCGGCCGGTCTCCGGCCGCGTAGGGACGGCGCCCGCGCAGCCGGTCCAGCATGCGCCGCCACCAGCCTCGGGCGGACCCTTGCGCGGCTGCGCCTGGCCGCAGCCGCTCGCCGCAGGACCGGCAGAACGTGCGGCCCTCAGGATTGCGCACGCCGCAGGCCGAGCAGTAAGGGCCGGCATAGACCTGCTCGGTCATCACCGGGACGGGTCCGGGCCGGTCTCGCTCGGCGACAGGCTTGCGGGCGGGCGGCTGCCTGCCATCCACCGCACCCGCCGCGGCTTCGACCGGCTGACCCGACCATTCGAGCAGGACACCGCACGATGCGCAGAAAGCATCTCCCGACACGGCGGCATTTCCACATTCACTGCATACGATCATGACTCCACCACTTCGATCCGAAGCTGATTGAAAACGGACAGGGCGGGCTCCGCCGCGCTGCGGGCGCAAGCCGCCACGCTGGCCGGATCCCGGCCAGCAGGAACCACTACGGTGATCGTGACCACTGGGTGCAGCGGCGGCGCGATCGCCGCACCCGGCCTGTCCGACCAGGTCACCGAGCCGGATTCGGCCACGTTGACCTGTTCGGCTGGTACGTGGGCGGCGGTGGCGACGACGTCGCGCAGGCCCGCGGCCGTGCCCCGGGCCTGGTACGCGCGCACCGCGCCCGCGATGAGCGCCCGCTGCCGGTCGCTGGCCTCCGCCTCGGCGCCGGCGTCAGCGCCAGCCTCGGCACCGATGTCAGCGCCGACGCCGACCAGCGTGCCGAGCCAGGCCAGGAAGTCGTCGGGCGCCAGCCATGGATCGAGGTAGGCGGCGAAACAGTCAAGCGCCGTGACCACCGGGCCGAGCAGTTCATCGAAGGCGGCGCAGAGTCCGAGGAAGAGCGGGTCCTCGTGGAAGAGAGCGGGAACCGGGCCGCTGACCCGGTAGGCCGCGCTGGTGTTGTGTTTTCTATGCGCCTCCGGGGCGCTCTGTTTGCTTTGCGCCTCCGGGGCGCTTTGACCCGCCGTCTTCCCTCCTCGCTCAGGCGCTCGTTCCTCGCGCCCTCCCTCGTCAGTCCAGACGGCGGCGCGCCCCTTCGGCGCCTCAGTCCAGACGGCGGCGCGGCCCTTCGGCGCCTCAGTCCAGGCAGCGCCGCGGCCCTTCGGCGCGCGGCCCTCCGGCTCGCTCACGGCCGGACCTGCACCTGGTGGTCGAAGGAGAACGGAAGCTCGTCGGCGGCCACCTCGACGTGCTGTGCCGCCTCGGCGCGGGCACCGGTGACCGGATCGGCGGGATAGAGCCGCGCGTCCTCCACGTAGTCCAGGTCTGACAGGCCGGCCAGTGCCCCGTGCACGTCGCCGAGCGTGACCGGCCGTCCGAACGGCCAGCCCGATCCGGCCGACCCGCCGTCGCGCGGGTGCAGCCACCGGTACAGGGCAGCGAGCGCATCCGCGGCGAGCCGGTCGCAGTCACGGTCGCGCCTGGCGCGCAGCCGCACTGCGACCGTGACGCCGCGGTAACGCGGCGGCTCCACCACGATCCGCATGCCCACCATCCGGCGCTGGTCAAGCGCGGCGGCGATCCGCCCGAGCAGGTCCTTGTCCGGGGTCAGCGCGGCGAAGGGCAGCCGCCCGGGGCCGTAGCCGACCACGTCAGGCAGCACGAGGACCCGGACAGGATCGGCGGGCGCCGCGGGCGGAACGCAGTGCACGCGCACCGCCGCACCAGCCGCTTCGCCCGCGATCACCTCGTAGTCTTCGGCGGTGACGGCCCGGTCGCCGGTGCGCAAGGCGCGCCCGGCCCGCAGCTTCGCCTCGTCGATCGTCTCGCCATCCCGGCCGCCGCCGGCCGGTCGGCGGTTGCCCGCCGACTTTACGTAAGGGATCGGCGTACGAAGTACGCACAGGACGCCCGCGCCGACATTCCCGGCGCTGCCGCCGCCGGTCCAGTACTCGCGCAGGCGCAGCGTGGTGCCCTCGGGAGGCACTCGGCCGTGACTGCGCATCGAACCGTCGGCGAGTCGCACCGTCGGTCCAAGCTCGATCACCCCGGCCGCCTTGTCCAGCCGGAAATGCGGATCGTCCCGGCCACTTCCGGCGAAGTCGGGGACGCTGAGCCACTCCTGCCAGCCATCGTCCGAGGAGACCTCGAGGACGGGCGCGTCAGCGGTGTCCAGCACCGGTTTCCTGGCCAGCGGGAAGCACTGGCCCGCCGATCCGTCCGCCTCACCAAGCACGTCGCCGCGCACGCGATCGGCATGGATCGCCGCCACGGTGCCGCCCAGGCACGCGGCGGAGAGCCTGGACAGAACCGGGCTGTGGCTGTAGGCGGGATAGTCGGGCGCTGATTCTGTCACCACAGCCCGGACCCACGCGGCCCGGATGCCGTTGATCAGGGACGGGACGTGCCCCGGCGGCAGGTGCAGCAGGATATCGCCCGGCCTGTTCAAGCCGCCGGTGCTGTCCTCCTCCACCTCGCATCCGGTCCAGCCGGAACCGGTGAACGCCTCCCAGCGCAGCGGCGGGTGACGGGGATCGACGCCGATGCCCTCGATCTCGCTGTCAGTCCGCAGCAGCACGATGCAGTGCGGTGCCGGGGCGGACAGTCCCGCGTAGAACCGGTCACCTGGCCGCGGCACGTCGGAGAAGCAGGTCACCCGCTCGCCCCGGGCGATGGCCGGGCCGAGGTCCGCGAGTTCGCTCGGCCCGTCGGCCACGGAAGGCGCAGCGCGCACTTCGGTGAGCGACACCGCCGCGATCTCAAGGTCGGCGAGAGTGCTGAAGGAAACCTGCTCCTCGCCGGGCAGCCGCCGGGTCGCGACCTGCGTGCCCGCCGGCACCCTGACCGGCTCGGGCCGCGGCGCCGAGAGCCGGAAGGTCAGGTCGGTCCTGGCTGCCGCGGGCGGTCGCAGCGTGATTCCCAGGAGGTCGAGGAATTTACGGTAGTGCCGTTCCGGGACCTGGTTCAGCCGGTAGCTGAGCTGATCGGCGACGGTGGCCACCGCCTCGATCAGGGTTACCCCCGGATCGTGGACGTTATGATCCGTCCAGGCCGGGATGCGGCGCTGGATGAGGCGTTTGGCGTCATCCACGAAGTCCTGGAATCGCCTGTCGTCCAGGTTGGGCGCGGGGAGCGGCGGCATCGGCTCACTCCTCAGGGATCGAATAGAAGGGGAAGACCAGGTTGCGACGGTCGTTGGTGGCCTTGACCCGGTAGGTGACGGCGATCCCGAGCACATGCGGCTGGTCGGGCAGCGGGGCGGCGGCCACCTCCGTGACGTCGATCCGCGGCTCCCACCGCGTGAGCGAGGCGCGCACCTCGGCGGCGACCTTCCCAGCCAGCCCGGCGTCCACGGTGTCGAAGACCAGGTCGTGGATACCGCAGCCGTACTCGGGGCGCAGCGGCCGCTCACCGTAGGAGGTGCCGAGGATGAGCCTGATCGCTTCCTCGATCTCCTGATCACCCCCGGAAAGCGCGAACGAGCCCGCGCTGTCCAGGCGGAGCGGGAACGCCCAGCCCCGGCCGGTGAAGTCGCTCACCGATGGCATCTCAGCCGCCGATCAGCACGGAGGCCGCGCTGCCGGCCAGAGTGCCCACGGGCTGGGCGCAGCAGGTCGCCTGCGACCCGGTGCGGGCGGCTGGTACTCCGCCGAACAGCACGGTCGTGCTGCCCTGGATGATCACGGCCTGCTGCATGGGGGGCGCGAAGAACGGGTCGGCCGGATGCAGCCCGACATGCGGCGGGGTGTTGTAGCCGGTCGCCCCGACGACCACCGCGGGTGTGCCGCCGATCAGCACGGTCTGGCACACGCCCAGGGTGACGGGCGCGGCGAATGGCAGCGGCGGGGCTGGCTGCGGCGCGCCGCTGGCCGGGTTGGGCATCAGGTGCGTCGGGCACGTGCCGGTCACCTGGTCGCCTGTTACGGCGGCTGGAGTACCCATCGCGTTTTGGCTCCTTCTGCTGTTCTCAGTTGAGTTGGATCACGTCACCGGAGACGCTGACCGAGGGACCGCCGTCGATCGTGACCCCGGTCTGGCCGGCCAGCGAGAGGCTGCCCGAGGCCTGGATGCTCACGTCGCCGTCGCTGGTGATCTGGACCTGGCTGGTGCCGCTGATCGTCACCGAGCCGGAGCTGTCGATGGTGATCGAGGTCTGGGCGGCGTCGAGGGTGATCTTCAGGTTGTCGTCGCCAGTGGCCAGCAGGACCTGGGGGCCGCCGTCGTCGTCGCAGAGCACCAGGCGATGGCCGGTGCGCGAGACGCACACCCGGCGCACGACCTGACCAGTCGCCGTGTCAATGAGCTGGCCGCCGAGGGGCGGCGGGTCCACGCCGTTGTACAGGCCGCCGATGACATAGGGAGCCCGCACGTCGCCGTGGCCGAACGCGACAAGCACCTCATCGCCGACCTCGGGCAGCCACGCCAGACCGCGCCCGTTCCCCGCTCCCGGCTGCGCGACCCGCGCCCACCACGACTCGTAGTCGTCGGACAGCCAGGGAAAGGACACTTTGACCCGGAACATGCCGTCTGGGTCGCCGATGTCGGTAACCTGACCCACCACCAGGCCGAAGATGGGCGGGCCTGATGCCCGGTGGCTGCCCTTGGTGGCGCCCACTGACGCGAGCCCGAGCAGGGAGCGCTCCTGCCGGCCGCTGACCGTGAACTCCGTCCGGTAGCCGGACTCGTCGTAGCAGTGCCGGGCCGAGGTCAGCACATAGCTGCCGTCGTGCGGCCAGCCAACGCAGCCGACCTGGACCGCGGCACCCGGAACGAGCCGCGGTTCGCCCACCGCCGTTCCCTCGGCCTCGGCGTGCATCCCAGCGATCTGGTCCGCGACCGCGTTGGCCACCGTATCGGCCTCGGCCTGGCTGGTGACCGGCCGGTCGACCACGACGTAAGGCCGTGCCCCGAACGCGGCCGCGAGATCGGCGGGCGACACCCCGACGCTGGTGTTCGAGGCCGCCGCCGGGGCGCTGCCCAGCACCACCTGCTTGCCCGCCGGATCCCAGCCGCGGACCTGGACCTCGCCCACCTGCTCGGCCGCGGTTACCCGGGGCCGGAACCGGCGCAGGTTGCCGCCGAGCAGGAGCTGGTACGGCTGAGCGGGCGCGGCCAGGTCGTCGCCGCCTGCCGGGGCATCTCCGCTGGGCCGCGGCACACGCCAGTGCAGCTTGCCATCCGCCACCGCGAGATCGTGACCCGTCTCGTGCGCACGCCCGCGCAGGAACTCCCAGTCGGTGAGGTTGGCCTGGCTGACGTGCTCATAGACCGGGCCGCCCGGGTCCAGATCGCCCAGGCTGAGCTGGGCGTCCGCAGCGACCTGCCGCACGATGTCCGCGTCGGTGACGCCAGCGAAGGTCCTGCTGCGCCGGCCGCGGCACAGGCGGTGCAGCGGGTCGTAGCCGCGCACCACGGTCCAGGTACCCGTCCCGTCCGATTCCTGCTCCAGCGCGGTCACCTCGCCGGCCACCAGCGGGAGCAGGGTGCCGTCCCCGTCCGCGGTGGCGGCCACGGTGAGCTTGCTGCCGAACTTGATGCCAGCCCGGCTGAGCACATCGTGCTGGGTGTCCTGGAAATGCAGCACGAACATGCCGGGCAGATGGACGCTGGTGTGCACGATGACACGGACCAGCGCGGGGACGATGTCGGCGGGCAGCGGCGAACCATCCACGCTCACCTGTGGCCTGCTGCCATACGGGGACCGGTCAGCGGCCATGGCCGCCGCCCCGGCTGAATTCAACGGCCTGCGTGCGCGGCGGCACGAGCAGCCGGGTGCCGACCGGCACCCGGGCCGGGTCCTCGATCCCGTTGGCGACCGCGATGCCGCGCCACAGTCCTGGGTCGCCGTACTCCCGGTAGGCGATGCCGGCCAGGGAATCACAGTCGGCGAGCAGCGCGCTGCGGCGACCAGCGATGCCGCCCGAGGTGGGGTTGGTGCCCTGCGGGTCGTCAGGGACCTTCTGCAGCGAGATGTCCGCGGTGGCGCGCAGCGGCGTGCCGTTGGCGTCGAACATGGTGTACTCGGCCTGCACATGCTGCAGGAACCCGGTGAATCCGACACCGGTGCCCCAGCTGAAGGTGACGGTCGGCGGCTGGGGGGTGCCCTGGTCATATGACCCGGCGGGCACGCAGGTCCAGTCGAACAGCTGGCGGACCGTCTCAGGCACGCCCTTCGTCGTCCCGCCCATGGTGTCGAAGTCATCGAAAAGCAGCTTGGCCGTGAGGATCTCCGGTCCGGTCCCGACGAACTGGGGGCGCGGCGTCTTGGCCGAGCCCCTGGTCGGCTGGGCCGACCAGGTGGACGTCTTGCTCAGGTGCACCGTGGACGGGTTGAACTGGCACGGCAGGTCGTGGCCGTCCGACCCGGTAAGGACTGCCCTGACGATCGCGTCGGCGCTCATCTGCCCATCACCGCCGCCGGGGTCATGGCCCGAAGCCCTGGTGGGTGAGTTCGAGGGTCTCGATCGCGATGGCCTCTCCCTCGGGGCCGGTGCTGAGCGTGGGCCCGCTGTACCGGACCGGCCACGCGCCCACCAGCGTCCATGTGGACACCACCGTCGCGCGGTTTCCGCTGCGGAGCGTGATGATCGCGGTCTGCCTGACGGGCTTGCGCCCTTGCTGGCTGAACCACGCCGCGAGCTGCCCACTGTCACCGTCGACTGACCTGGTGAGCAGGACGTTGCTGTACGTGAGCCGTCCGGGCAGCCTGGTCACCGTCCCGTTGTCGCCGCCTTCCTGCCACTCCAGGACCTCGTACCGCTGGTCCAGGCCGGAGCAGCCGGTGAAGGTGGCGACTGAGACGCCGTCGATCCGCACGTCGAAAGCGAGCGACAGGCCCGGTGGGTTCGAATCTGTCACGGTGTCTCCTCCTGCGTTCTCGCTGGTCGGTCAGAGGTCGGTGAGCAACTGCGCGTGTTCCCGGTCGGCCAGCAACTCGGCGGCGAGGTGGCCGCGCAGCCGCCCGTAGAGCCGCTGAGCGAGCCGGTCGAGCGACGCCGGGTCCACGGCGTCGGCTCCGGACGGGCCAGCCGCGGCCGGGCTCGTGGTGGCCGGGCCCGTGCTGGCCGGGCCCGTGCTGGCCAGCCCCGTGCTGGCCGGGCCGACCGTGGTCAGGCCGGTGGGAGCCGGGCCAGCGGCAGCCGGGCCGCTGGCAGCCGGGCCGCTGGCAGCCGGGCCCGTGGCCGGCGGGCTGAGCGGACCCAACCCGCTCGTGGCTGGGCCGACAGCGGGGAACGCCGGCACCGGGGATCCCGACGCCGTGTTCGGCACGGGCTGATAGCCCGCCTCGCCGGAACCCCCGGGCAGGAGCCCTCCCGAACCGAGAACCGAAGGCCGTGCGCCCGGCCCGTTTCCCAGGCGCCCGGATGGCGACCAGGGACGATCGTCACTGGCAGGGCCCTGGAGGCCAGCCGACGCCGGGGAGCCACGCCCGCCATCCGGGGCTGGGCTGGCCAGCTCAGCCTGCCGCCAGGAACGGCTGACCCCCGGCGAGACAGCACGCTGCGTCGCGCCCGGCCTGATGGACCCGATTGATCGGCGCGTCGCGTCGCTTGCCGCCGCACCTGCCCGCTGACGCATCCCAGTCAGGGGCTCGGCGGCCAGGTGGCCTTCTGCCGCCCCGCCGCCCGCCATGCTGCCCGGGACGCCGCCCACCGGGATCCCACCGGCCGCGGCCGAGTCCGCTGGCGCTATGCTGGCCGGTTCTCGGCCGGCTGAGTCGCTATCGGCCGAGTTCGAGAAGGCCGCGATGGGCTGGGGAGGCGGGCCCGGAGCCACGTCGGCCGCCAGCATGGTGGCAATACCCGGACCGACCTGCCCCGGTCCGGGCCCGCCGGCCTCGATCCCCGGCGGGGAGCCGAATCGGCTGGGCAGCGAGGCCCGGAAGCCGATCGGCAGGCGCATCGGTGTGAGCGGCGCGGATTCCCGCCGGGCGGTCTGTCGGCGGACGCCCGCGGGGGCCAGCGGCGTCACGACAGGCAGGCCCGCCATGTGCGCCGCCCGAAGGGGCGCGGTCGCCCTGGGTTCGCCGCCGAAGGCCGCGTCCGCAGCCACGGTGACGGCCGGACCTGGCCCTGGCGCCCCGCCGAGCCCAGCGCCTCTTGAGATCGGTGGTTCCGCCGGCGCGACACTCATCGCGGTGCTGGCCGCCTGGGCCGGCGGCGAATCAGGGGGCGCGCTGCCGTGCCCGGTCTGGTCACCGGGCAGCCCCGCGCCCCCCTCGCCGGGGAGGCCCGCGGCCCGGTGGCCGGTCAGCCCCGCGGCCCCGTCGCTGATCCGCTGGGCGGCCAGCCCGGTGAGCGGGGGGCCAAGCCGCGCGCGCCGGCGCAGGCGTCTGGATGGCGAAATCGGCGATCCGGCGGGCTCCACGGCCTGACCCGATCCGGTGCCGCCCAGGTCCGCCGAGCCGAACGCGGAACCTGGTCCCCCGGGACGCTCCGGCTGGCTCAATCCGGCGCCAGCCGCGCCCGGGCTTGTCTCTGTCCCCGGATCGGCCGCCAGTGGCCCGGGCTGCGGCCGGGCCTGCAGCGCCGTGGCGTCAATTCCGGCAGGCGAGATCCCGGTGGCTGCCCCGGCCCGCACTCGTGGGGCCGGCGCAGCCGGAACGGCAGGCGAGACCACGCCGGCGGGCGCAGCCGGAACGGCAGGCACGACCGGAACGGCCGACACAACCGAGCCCGCAGGCACAGCCGGAACGGCGGGCGAGACCGAGTCGGCGGGCCGAACCAGGGCGGCGGGCCGTCCCGGCGCGGCCCGCGCGGCCGTGTCCGTCCGGCTGGGGTAAACGCCCGGGTCCGTATCTCGCGCGGCGAGGGCGGATGGCCGCGACCACGGTTGAGCCGCTGCTTCCTCCCCGGTCGGCGTGTTCGCCGACCGGCTGGTCTGAGGACGCCCGGCCGTGAGTGACCCGCGCTGGCTTGTGAGCGGTGCTTCGACCGCGGCCTCCACGAAGGGTGATCGCGCCGTTACCGCCCCAGGCGTTTCGCCGGGTTGTTCGGCCGTTGCGGTGCCGGCCTGTTGCTCCTGCGGCGTTCTCGGGTCGGGCCAGGCCGACCGGGACGGTGCCGCTTCCTGCGCGCCGGCGGACCGCGCTAGCGGCAAGGAGCCCGGGCCGGGTTCCGCGGGCGTCGAAGCGCCCGAGCTAAGGACCCGGATCGGCGCCGTCTGCCCGATAGGCCGCGCCGCACCGAGGGCGGCGCGCACCTGCTGAGGCGAACCGGGTGACACCGGCGGCTGGGGCTCGGCCGGCTGGAACTCGGTCGGATCGCCGACGGTCGGCTGGCCATCATTTGGCTGGAGCTGGTTTGGCTGGAGCTGGTTTGGCTGGGACTCTATCGGCTGGACACGCCCTGGCATCGCGCGATATCCCTGGTCAAGGCCCGCCGGATCGAGGAGCGAGCCTCCGGAGGGCCTCCCTGGCCGTGCCCGCCTGAGGAGTGACGCGCCGGGCAGCCCGCGAGCGACCCGTGCCAAGCCAGTGACCGGCCGTTCCGTTGCCACTTCGTCTGCTGGGCTGGCCGACCGGCGTCCCGCCACGCCGGACGGAGAGCCGACACCGGCCGGGGGCGCGACGCCGACGGCGAGGCCGGACACCAGCCCGCCAGGGGCATCCGCCGTCACCTCGTGGCTGAGCGGCGCGAGTACCGCCGGCTGCTGCCAGCGGCTCGGCAGGGTCCGCACGAATCCGCGGCTGTTCGCGGTCGGCTGCGGGGGGAGCACGCTGGCCGCCGCAGGCAGCTCGCGCCACTGCCCGGACGGACGGACGGCCTGGTCACCAGGCCCGCTGCCGTCGGCCTGGGCGGTGCCGCGACTGCGGAACGGCCAGCGCATTCTCACTCACCTGCCCATTCACTGGTCGGCTCGCCGCCGGTATGCGCGGCTAGCCGGGCATTGATCCCCTCGATCTGGCCGACGAAGGCCCGCCGGAGCGGGTGCTCGAGGTCGAGAATCTCCTGGAGCGGCCAGTGGAAGTGGTAGGCCACGTACGACACCTCCTCAAGCAGGCGCCGGGTGCCGTACGTCAGGATTCCCCCTGGCGGCCCCGCGCTGCCGCCGAGAAGTCGACGGCGAACTCGTGGCCGCATCCGGGGCAGCTGACGGCGGCGCGGCTGTGTCCTTCGGCGTTGACCTGCCGGTACAGGTCCTGGAGGAAGGCGAGGTCGGCGGCGAACATGCCCTCGACCACGCCCGGGTTGATGGCGCTGAGCGTGCCGAGCGAGGTGATCACCCGGCCGAGCAGGATGACAGTGAGATAGGCCTCGTTGTCCTGCACCCGCGGATCCCGGAGGGGCAAGATCTCGTCTCTCGCCGTGGCCAGCCGCATCCGCCCTTCGCGGTGCAGCGCGCCGCTGTCGTCGAGGTATCCAACCGGCAGCGTGAACGCGAACTCGGTCCGCACGCTCGGCTCGGCGGTTGCCATGGCGTTCATCAGGCGTGCTCGATGCGCTCGACGGCAATCGTCACCGACTCGATCAGTACCTGGTCACCGCCGGCAGCGAGCTTGCCGATGTCCACCCGGGTCGGCCAGCCGCTGAAGAAGTTGAACCGGGAGACCTCGCCGTGGGCCAAGTCGTACAAGACGATCGAGCCGTCCGTGCGTGCCGCATCGATCTGCCCGTCCTGTACCTTCTTGATCCACGTCCAGAACGCGGGGTCGGCCACCTTGCCCCTGGACAGGTGGATATCGTCGTAGTGCACCGAGCCCGGCAGCTTCTTCATCAGGGGCTGGCCGCCAATCTGGTTCGACCTGTGCTCGACGACGGTGACCACCATGCTGAGTCCGCTGCACTCCTTGAACTGGGCGACGGTCACTTGTCCGATCTCCACGAAGAAGCTGTAATTAACGAGCGGATCCAAGACCGCCATGACGTTCTCCTCTGATCTCGATACTCATTCGCGGCTATTCGTTCACCACGGAGGTGCCCGTGGGCAGTTGTGCCAGCCGGAAGACCACGAACTCGGCCGGCTTGACCACCGCGAGGCCGATCTCGCAGGTCAGCTGGCCCACTTCGATGAACTCGCTCGGATTGGTCTCGTCGTCGCACTTCACGTAGAACGCCTGGTCGGCGGTGTCACCGAACAGCGCCCCGTCCATCCAGACCCGGTACAGGAACGACCGGATCGTCCTGATGAGCCGCTGCCATAGGTCCTTGTCGTTGGGCTCGAACACCACCCACTGGGTGCCGCTCATCAGCGAGGACTCGACGTAGTTGTAGAGGCGGCGCACGTTGATGTAGCGCCACGCGGGATCGCTGGACAGCGTCCGCGCACCCCAGATGCGCGTGCCGCGGCCGGGAAAGGCCCTGATGCAGTTCACCCCGACCGGGTTGAGCATGTCGTGCTCGCCCCTGGTGATTACGGTGGCGATGCCTATCGTGCCCCGGATGATTTCGTTGGCCGGCGCTTTGTGCACGCCCCTGGTGGCGTCGTTGCGCGCCCACACCCCGGCCACGTGACCGCTCGGCGGCACCAGCACGGGGCTGCCGCTGACCGGGTCAAAGACCTTGACCCACGGCCAGTAGAGCGCGGCGAACTTGGAGTCATAGCCAGCCTCGCTAACTCGCCAGTCGCGGGTCTGCTGCGGGCTGAGGCCGGGAAGCGGATCGAGGACGGCCAGCCGGTCCCCCATCAGCTCACAGTGCGCGATCATGCCCGCCTGGACCGCCTTGACGCCCTCACGGTCGATCTTGCCTACCTGGTAGGCCGCCATCAGGTCGGGAACGCAGATCATGGTCACGTCGTCGACGGCCGCCAGACCGCCGAAGCCGGTCCTCTCGGCCGTATCGCCGATATAGTCGCCGGGCCGCAGCGCGACCTCCGTGGACGGCTGCGCGGCGAGCGCGATCGTCGCGTTGGCGGGGCGCCTCTCGGCCAGCTGAGGTGCGCCTTCAGCCAGCCTGATCAGTGTCGAGGTGGCGTTGACCTGACTGATCACGTTGGTGCGGCCACGCCTCGTGGTGACCGGCTCGAACACCTCTTCACGTCCCGCGCCACGGACCACGACACGGAAGCTGTCCTCGGGGGAGCCCTCCGGCGGGTCAGTCACCTCGACGGTGATCTCGCCGACGTCGTGGCCCTGCTGACCCTGCTGGCCCTGCTGAAGTGCGGTGGCCCGGTACGCGACGGCCGCGGGGTCGGCGGCCGTGGGCAGGTCCGCCCGCGCCGCCGCCGGCGAACCGTCACCCGCCGCCCCGCCGATCCGCACGATGTAGGCCCGGCCGCCACCGTTGAGGAAGTAGCCATACACGGCGTGCGCCAGGTAGGAGGCCTCGACCGGCTCACCAAAGGTCGTGGTGAACTGCGACCAGTTGGTGACCAGGGTAGGCGTGTGGAATGGCCCGTCCGACGCCAGACCAACAAAGGCCGCGACCGCGGTGCCGACACCCTCAATCGGGCGGACGCCGGGCTCGACTTCCTCTATGTAGACGCCGGGTGAAAGATAGGTGGGCATCGGATATCCTTCCGGTTCTGCTGTGTCTTATTCAAAGCTCGCGTTATTCAGATACCTGCAATCGCGTACGTCCGCTCCACCTGCACCGACCGCTCGCCCGGGCCTTAATCGCCCAGGCTTGCTAGTCGGTTCTGAATAACGCTCGCCGGGCCCTTCTGGTTACGCGCGGACTACTCGATTGATTAGCTGGATCTGTTGATGTTCCTCGCTTGCGCGACCCTGATTCGGCCGCAGTCGGCTAGCTGCCGTCTGGCGAGACCTGCTCGATGTCGGCGCCGCCATCGTCGGGAGCCTGGCCGCCCGAAGCGTCAGACATGGAGTCGACGGCCGCGTTGGCGCCGCCCGACGCGTCCGGAACGGTGCTGCCGCCGTCAGACCCGGCGCCGCCAGTCTCGCCGCTGTCCGGCCCGCCGCCCAGGCCGAGCAGGTCGCCGATGTCCGACAGGCCTTCCGAGACGGCGCCGCCGATCGTGTCCGCCGCGCCCTCAGCCATGTGACCGATGCCGCCGAGGATGTCACCCTGATCGAAGGAATGCAGCGATTGCACGGACTGGTCAGTGCCAACGAGCGCGCTGAGCCCGTCGCCGATCGCGTCCCCGACCGTATGCAGGCCTGCGTTGATCGCATCGTGCGCCGAGCCCAGGCCGGCCTCCTTGGCCAGGCCGTCGAGGCCCTCCTCGATGCCCGTGCTGATACCGCCGGTGGCCACACCGAGCGCGCTCTCGCTCATCGACAACGCGCTGTCCGCTGCCTTGTCCCATTGGCCATGCACCGCGTCAAGAACGGCCTCGCCAGCGTGCTCGACCGTTTCCGCGACGCCCTTCGCCTCTTCCGCCCCGAATCCCTCAGCCATCGTGTGCCTCTTCCCCGGTGTTCGATACCGATTACTGTCTTGCTGCTGATCACTTCTCTGCGGCCGGAGCCGGTGTGGCCGACGCGCTCGGTGCCACCGAGACGGTCTCCCGGCCTGCGGCGGTACGCGCGGGATCCGCGCCCGGCACGGGGTTGACGGCGACCGTGGCCTGCCGTACAGGCGGGGCGGCCGGAAGATCGGGCAGCGCTGGCATCGGCACCGTGACCGTGATCTCGAAGCCCGCCTTCAGATCCCCGCCCATGTTGATGAACATGCTTCGCTTGGCGCCCGACTCGATGTGGACGAGCACCTCGTAGGGCAGCTCGGCTAGCGCCGCGGGCAGTACCTCACGCGGCAGTACCGTCATCGGCCCGAAGCAGCGCAACGCAGCCGCCAAGATCTTGTGTTCCACGAGTATCTTCGGCGCCCACGCGGTGACCGTGTAATGCAGATCGAAGCGCGCCGGCGGCGGCCTTGTGGCCACCACGACGCCGTTATCGCCAAGGACCTTCTCGTACATGACTTCGCGCCGAGCCGAGTTCTCTTTGATGTCATACAGGAAGAGATTGACCGCGGGTCCGGTGAGAGCCTGACTCCACGGCCGGTTCGGCGGGTCAAACGTGATGGCAATGGCCGCGTTGCCGATAACCTTGGTCTTCAGCAACACGGCGAGCGCTTGGTCTGCTTCCGCTATCACGTCCCCGAGCATGCGCCGCCCGGGCGGCCCGCGTAATGGCGAACAGGGCAGCCAATCGGGCAAGCCGGAGCTGCCCGATAGGGCAGCCCGGATGGGCACTGCCGGCTGCGCCGTCTGGTGCACCAACTGACCTGGCCGCGGCAGGCGGGCGCGCCTAGCTTCTGGCCCATGGGTGCAGAAGCAACTCTCAGACCAGGCCGCCTGCCGGTCGCGCCGGGCGGCGAAGTGCAGACCGAGATCTCGGTGAAGAACAGCGGGACGGTCGTGGACTCGTTCACGCTCAGTGTGCTCGGCGACGCCGCGCACTGGGCGGTGTGCGAGCCGGAAGCCATCTCCTTGTTCCCCGGGCAGAACGGAACGGCGCAGATCTTCGTCCGGCCGCCGCTCGGTTCTGACGTGCCGTACGGGCCGGTCCCGTTCGGCGTCCGCGTCGCCTCTACCGAGGATCCGCCGGGTTCGGTGGTGGAGGAAGGCGTCCTGGACATCAATCCGCTGCCGCTCGTGGCCGTGGACCTGTCGCCGCGAACCGGCCGCGCCCGCGGCATGCGGGCGAGCAGGCACCGGGTGGCCGTGGACAACCAGGGCAACGCGCCCGCCATCATCGAGCTCGTCGGCCTCGACGAGGCAGACACGGTGGACGTGCAGGTCAGGCCGGCTGAACTTGAGGTGCCGCCCGGCTCGGCCGCGTTCGCCCAGGTCCGGGTCCGCGCCCGGCGCCGGTTCTGGCGCGGACCCGGCGTGACACACACGTTCCAGGTGATCGCGCACCCGGTCGGCGGCGACGCACCGATCCGCAGTGACGGAACCCTGCAGCAGGAGGCAGTCCTGCCCAGCTGGCTGCCCAAGGCCATCGTCGCGACCGCCGTGGCGGCCGTCGCGGCGGTCGGGCTGTGGTTCGGCGTGCTCCGGCCGGCCGTCAGGGACGCCGCGACAAGCGCGGGAACCGCCGCAGCGCAGAAGGCGGTCAAGCTGGCCATGCAGGGCACCACGGGCGGCACCGCCACACAGAACGCGGCAGCCGGCGGCGGCAGCGCCGCGGCGGCCAGCACGCCATCGCCGAAAGCGTCGGCCGGCAAGACACCGTCGCCGAAGGCGTCGCCTGGGAGCACGAAGCCCGCCGGAACGACGGCTGGCGGCACGAAGGCGGGCGGCACAAACGCGGGCGGGACGACCACAGGCGGGACGACCGCGGGCGGGGGGCCGGTTACAGCTGGGGCACCGGCCGCCCCCGGATCAGGCACCGCGAAGACCGGGCCGGCCCCGGTGCCGTTCGCGCAGACGCTCGACGCCGCCAACCCGACCATGACCGCACCGGCCCAGCACTCGCTGGCGCTCACCGACCTGGTGATGCAGAACCCGGCAGGCGATCAGGGGACGCTCACGTTGAGCCGGGGCGGCGCCGTCCTCTTCTCCCAGCAGCTCGCCGACTTCCGCGAATATGACCTGCACTTCATTACCGCGATCATGCTCACGGCCGGCCAGAAGTTCCAGCTCTCCGTCAACTGCACGAACCCCCAGGGCAAGGCGTGCACTCCGGCCGTCCTGATAACCGGCACGAACGCCACCCCATGAGGCGGGCGACGATGACACGCCTGACAGGCGCGGCAGTGATCGGCCTGAGGCACGCGAGGGCGGCCGTCCTAAGACACGTGAAGGCGGCCGCGGCCACCACGGCCGCCCTCGTCCTGGCCGGCGGCACGCTGCTGGCCAGCGCGCCCGCCGCCCGGGCCGACGGCATCACCGTGACTCCGACGGCGGCGGTGCTGTACACGTTCACCCAGTTCACCGTGAGCGGGGCGGTCAACCCCGAAGGGGCCAGCGACGGATTCGTCCAGGTGACCTTCGACGGGGCCAACTTGGGCAACTTCCCGAACGACCTGGACAACGGCACCTTCAATCTCACGTTCACCCTTCCGCTGCGCGACGTCGACGGTCAGCCGGTCATCCCGGGGTGCGGCGCGAACACGGTCACCGTGACGGCCCTGTCGGACAACCCGGCCAACGACGTCCTGGTGGGCTCCACGTCTATCAGCCTCGGCTGCGCGAGCATCGCGGTCAGCCCCAACGTGGTGGGCAATCAGCAGCTGCCTGGCACCTTCCAGGTCACGCCGCAGAACTTCCCCTTGCCGGGGGGCTTCACCCTCACGGTCGACGGCACGCCACAGGGGTTCACCACCACCGCGGGCGGCGGCCTGGACTTCACCTCCTCGCCGTCCTGCGGCGCGCACCAGGTGACGCTGTCCCAGACGTTCAACGAGCAGCTCATCTCGGCATCGGCGCAGATCACCGTGCTGTGCCCGCAGATCACGCTGACCCCGTCCGCTATCCCGCTGGCCAGCCAGCCCGCCACGGTGCTGGTGACCGGCGGCCAGTTCCACCCCAACCAGCCGGTCACCATCTCGCTGAACGGCGCCAACGTGGGCTCGACCGTGACCGACGAAAGCGGGAGCTTCAGCCTGCCTATCACCGCAACACACCTCAACTGTGCTGCGCACCAGGTCACAGCCAGCGAGCAGGCCACCCAGGGCGGGCCGGCGTTCTTGTTTAGCGCGAGCGCCCCACTACAGGTGACAGCGTGCCAGCAGACCCTGGCCATCGACCCCGGGGTAATCCGGCGCGGCGAACTCACACATGTCACCGGAACGGGTTTCGCGCCCGGCGTCCCGGTGACCCTGACCTGGCAGCTTCCCGGCGGCGGCGCGCCGCTGCTCGGCACGCTGACGATCACCGCGGGCACCGACGGCACCATCGCCGTCTTCTTCCTGGTGATGCCGGGCGACCTGCTCGGCCCTAGGCAACTCGTCGCCACCCAGGGTCCCGCCCAGGGCGGCATCAAGCTCACCGCTAACGCGCTGGTCGAGCCCGGACCTATGCAGCCGACCTCCGGCGGTCATCTCGTCTACCGCCGCTAGCTGTGTTGTCCCGCTCGCCGCCGGGGCGCAGTACTTTCCCGCTCGCCTCCGGGGCGCTTAGCGCGCCGCCTTCCCTCGTCGCTCGTCGCTCGTTCCTCGCTCCTCGCTCCTCAGTCCAGGCAG
>Ga0070706_100002517_pt1 | contig 18441 bp, 14 predicted proteins | sample KBSK5501metaG_FD_65476 | JGI IMG/M metagenome (GOLD analysis project Ga0070706, IMG submission 65476) | Corn, switchgrass and miscanthus rhizosphere microbial communities from Kellogg Biological Station, Michigan, USA - KBS K5-50-1 metaG | ecosystem: Host-associated > Plants > Roots >... | reverse complement strand
CAACGCTCCCGCATATCGTAGCCCGGTAGCTAGTTGCCTAGCCCTGGCTGAGTCTGGTCAGGTCCAGGCTTGCTCGGAATGACTCCACAAGCCCCTAGCTTTAGCTATGGGGTACCTGACCGAGCGGAATCTCGTTCGGGTAGCTATACATAAACTTGAGCCAGCGTGGATCGGCGCAGATACGTATGGTGTCGCCGGTAAAGAGCGCACCAGCTCCTTGCGCGCCATCTTTCCAGTGGAGCACGCTGCTCCCGGGGAAGTGGCCGCCGCAACGCGCCACCGTGATGCCGGACGCGACCTCGATCGAGTCGCCGTCGAAGTAGCGAATCGCGGGGCTAGGGTTCATCACCCACGGCTCGTTGGCGCGATGTAGGTAGATGGGCGCGTCGTCGAACATGCGGCTCCACTCGCCCGTCGTCGTATAGAAGTGCGGATGCGAGATCGCAATGGCCTGTATGCCGCCGAGCCGCCGCACGTGCTCGATGGTCGCGTCGTCCAGGTAGGAGACACAATCCCAAAGCACGTTCCCGTGTCCGGTGTCGATCACATAGGCGCGGTGGCTGATAGCAAAGGCCGGCTCCGTCATGATGGCGGTCAGGTCGGCCGAGAGCTGTGTGAAGCGGTTCGTATGGGCGCTTTGAAGGGCAGGGAGCGTCGTCCACTGCTGTCCATCGGGATTGACGTACTGGCGGTCGTCCTCGCAGATCGGACAGGCCGCCGGTTCGCCGTCGCTCGGCGGATACGCAGTGCCGCACGTGACGCAGATGTAGGTTTGCCGTGCCAAGGGAATTCCCTCCGTTGAGCTGCAGACCTCGATGGAATCACCAAGATATCTTAGCGCACGTCACAGACTGCGCCATTACCCAGGTATTCAGTTTGACGGCTGCCGGCCCACACGGGGCAGCGCCCGGGCTGCTCGGAGTCAGCGCTCAAATGGTGGTGGGAGCACCGCTCAATCCAGCGGGTGCGCGGCGGCCTAGCCGCCGGCTGGTAGTATATTGAGCCTCTCGGCACGCAGCGGAGCAGGTGGGCCAGCGCTACTCCGCATGTCAGTCGCTCACGCAGCAAGCCTCAAAGAGCCGTTGAAATGAGCGTTGGGCGCACGAGGGCGAACCGAACTGGCGCGGGCTGCGCAGCGCATTGCGGCGCGACGAAAGCTGGCGTACAATGACGTCGATGATCGACACAAGCAGGCCATGAGCAGGCCACAAGAAGGCGGTGCGCGATGCAACCGGCGACGTATCCCGTGCAGTTCACAGTCGACTACCCAGATCGGCCACTTGACCGGCTGACGACCTTACTGCGGCTGTTCGTGGCAATCCCCATCCTGATCGTGCTCGGCAGCGTGGCCGGTGGGACATGGGAATGGAGCACCCACAACAACGGCGCCATGGCGGCGGGGGCAGGCGCGGGTGGGCTGCTGTTCTTCGCGCCCCTCCTCATGATCGTATTCCGTCAGAAGTACCCGCGCTGGTGGTTCGACTGGAACCTGGAGCTGTTGCGATTCAGCAACCGGGTGAGCGTTTACCTGGCGCTGATGGACGACCGTTACCCCTCCACCGACGAGCAGCAGTCAGTGCGTCTCGACTACCCCTACCCCGATGTCCCACGCGAGCTGAACCGGTGGCTGCCCCTGGTGAAGTGGTTGCTCGCCATTCCCCACTACGTGGTGCTGTTCTTCCTGTATATCGCGGCGGTCGTGGTGGTCATCATCGCCTGGTTCGCGATCCTGTTCACTGAGCAGTATCCGCGCGGGCTCTTCGAGTTCGTGGAGGGCGTCATCCGCTGGCACAACCGGGTGGTCGCCTACGCCGTGGTGTTGGTCACCGACCAATACCCACCCTTCCGTCTCGCCCCGTAAGCCGCGGCCACACTCCGCGCGCACAGTGACGGCCCGCACGTCGGCGGCGCGCTGCTGGTGCGGCCCGCCACCTGGCGGGAGATCTATCAACTGCTCGCCGCGCGCAAGTGCGTGCGGCATCCCTCCCGCGCCCCTGCGTCCTCTCCTTTGATGAAACGAGCCGCGCGACATAGCAAATTGACGTAAGCGAGGCTATAGGCTACACTGCGTCAAGTCGTGACGCATGGCACCAAGGGGGTGCCCGTAGGCGGTGCTGCCAGCAAGTGAATCGACATCGCCATGGCCGGTGCCGAATGCGAGTAGCCCCACAATGAATCGCGAGTACCATTGCTGGTTCAGCCCGTCCCTTGGGCACGACATGCAGCTGCTGGTGTTTGGCTATGCGGGCGCCAGGGTGCTGGCCTTTCCTACCTCACAGGGGCGCTTCTACCAGTGGGAAGACTTCGGCATGGTCAGCGCGCTGCGCGACCATCTGGAGCAGGGCTGGATCCAATTATTCTGCGTAGACAGCGTCGATGGTGAAAGCTGGTATGCACGGAGCCTCCCGCCTGAGGAGCGTGCCCACCGCAATACACAGTACGACCGCTACCTCGAGAGCGAAGTGCTGCCCTTCACTGCCCGCCACAACGCCGACCCCTTCGTGATCGCCACGGGGGCGAGCCTGGGCGCCTATCACGCCGTCAACTTTGCCTTCCGCCATCCGCAGGCTGTCAACCGGGTCCTCGGCATGAGCGGCCTCTATGACATCAGCCGCTTCGCCGACGGTCGCTCGGACGGCGAGATTTATTTCCACAACCCCAGCGCCTATCTGGCCGGCGAGCATGAGCCCGAACGGCTGGCAGGCCTGCGCCGGCAAGATATCATCCTGGCCGTTGGACGTACCGATCAGGCATGTGCCAATAACGAGTATCTCTCCGGGCTCCTCTGGAGCAAAGACATCTGGCATGCCCTGCGCATCTGGGACGGCTGGGCACACGATTGGCAATATTGGCAGCGTATGATCCAGCTCTACATCGGTGGTCATGATTAGCGCAGCTGTGAAGGTAAAAGAGTAGGCATAGAGAGAGCGAGGGCACACCCATGGCGCTAAAGGTTGGCCTGATCGTCGGACGCGAATGGTCGTTTCCTCCTGCGTTTATTGAGGAGGTGAATCGACGCAACGAAGGTGTGGAGGCTGAATACGCCAGGCTGGGCGGCACACGCATGGGCGAGCCCTGCCCCTATGCCGTCCTCATCGACCGCATCTCCCACGAGGTGCCCTATTACCGGTCCTACCTGAAATATGCCGTCCTTCAGGGCGTCACAGTCGTCAACAATCCATTCATGTGGACCGCCGACGACAAGTTCTTCGAGGCCGCCTTGGCGGTGAAGCTCGGCGTTGCCAGCCCGAAGACCCTCGTCCTGCCCAACAAAGACTACGTACCTGGCATCGTCCACTCGGAAAGCCTGCGCAACCTGATCTATCCACTCGACTGGCAGGGCATCGTCGACTATGTGGGCCTGCCATGCATCCTGAAAGATGCCCATGGCGGCGGCTGGAAAGAGGTCCATGTCTGTCGCACCCTGGATGAGCTGCTCGAACGCTACAACCAATCTGGACTGCTGACGATGATCGTCCAGGAGTACATCGAGTGGGATCAGTTCGTGCGGTGCATCTGTCTGGGCCAGGAGGAAGTCCTGCCCATCAAATACGACCCCCGCGAGCGCAAGTATCATGTCGAGCACCAGCACCTGACGCCGGAGCTCGGCACACGCATCGTCGGGGATTCACTCAAGCTCATGCGGGCGCTGGGCTATGACATGAACTCCATCGAGTGGGCCGTCCGCGACGGCGTTCCGTACGCCATCGACTTTATGAACCCTGCTCCGGACATGGACGTCAACTCGCTCACCCCCGTCTACTTCGACTGGGCCGTCAAACACATGGCAGACATGGCCATCCAGCTAGCGAAGAACCCGCGCCCGCAGCGTCGTGAGCTGCAGTGGGATAGCTTCCTGAGTGCGGGCCGGCACGATCCAACGCAAGTGGCCAGCCCAGTGGAGGCCAGCACCGCTCCCTGACCAGGTCGCAGCCCTGGAGAGCTGCACGCCGGAGGTACACCATGAGTCGACTGCGGGAAGCCATCGACACCTATCACGCGCTGCTCAGCGACGAGGTAGCCGCCGAGTCTCAGGCGCAGCTCGACGAGCAACAGCGCCGGCGTGGACTCATCTTTGGGCAGCGGCCGCTGTGCACTGTGCTGCGCCCGCGCTTCATGTCCCCCGAGCAGTATCGGTACCTCCAGCGGCATGTCGCGATCTTGCTGGGCGCTTTTGCCAAAGCTCACTTTCGCGCCATGGCCGATCCCGCATTCCGCGCTCAGTTCGGCCTCGCCGATTGGGAGGAGGCGCTCATCCAGCACGACCACCGGTTCGGCGCCCCTAGCCCCACCTCGCGTCTGGATACGTTTCTGCTCCCCGACCGCGACGCCTTCGCCATCACGGAGTACAACGCGGAGACGCCAGCCGCACAAGGCTACAGCGACGTGCTCGCGGACGTGTTCGCCACGCTACCCGCCATGCGCGCCTTTCTGCGTCGCTACGAGGTGCATCCCCTGCTCGCGCGCCATCGGGTGGTGAACGCGCTGCTGGATAGTTTCCACGAGTGGTCGGGGCGGCCGCATGAAGCGCCGACCATCGCGATCCTCGACTGGCGTGAGGTGCCCACGTACAGCGAGCATCTGCTCTTCCAGGACTACTTCCGCATGCAGGGCCTGCAATGCATCACGGCTGATCCCCGTGAGGTGGAATACCGCAACGGGCGCCTGGTGGTGGGCGATTTCCACATCACCCTGATCTACAAGCGCGTGCTCATCAGTGAGCTTATTGATCGGGGCGGGATGGACCACCCGGTCGTCCGCGCGGTCCAAGACGGCGCCGTCTGCATGGTCAATCCCTTTGCTTGTAAGATTCTGCACAAGAAGGCGAGCCTGGCCGTGCTCAGCGACGAGCGTAACGCGGCGCTCTACACGGCCGAGGAGCACCAGGCAATCGCCGAGCATGTTCCATGGACGCGGCGCGTCGAAGAGCGCTGGACGCGCTATCGTGACCAGTCCATCGACCTGGTGCCCTTCATCCTCGCGCAGCGGGAGCGCCTGGTGCTGAAAGCCAACGACGAGTATGGCGGTAAAGGCATCGTGCTGGGCTGGCTGACGGCTACCGACGAGTGGGAGCGTGCGGTTCAGACCGCGCTTGCCCAGCCCTTCATCGTGCAGGAGCGCATCACCATTCCCAGCGAGACCTATCCGAGCATGCGCGACGGCCGGCTCGAGCTGCACGAACGCATCATGGATACAGCGCCCTACATCTACTACGGCGATGTGGTGGATAGCTGTCTGACGCGCCTCTCTACGGATCCCCTGGTCAATGTGACGGCAGGCGGAGGCTCGACTGTGCCAACGTTCCTGGTGGAACCGCGCGAGCGCTAACGCGACGAAGAGCAAGCGCACCCTGGGGAGCGACCGTCGGGAGCAGCATGTCACACCTTCATACGTGCCCAGCACGGTAGCTCATTGTGGGAAGCAGGTGAGTAGGATGAACGCGCCAACACTGACGATCGGCATCGAGGAAGAATATCAGATCATCGACCCCCAGACGCGCGAGCTGCGCTCGTACATTACGGAGATGCTCGAGGAGGGTCAGCTCATCCTACACGAGCAGATCAAGCCCGAGCTGCACCAATCGATGGTCGAGATCGGCAGTCATGTGTGCCAAACGCCCGCCGAACTGCGCGCGGAGCTGGTGCGCCTGCGCGGGACGGTCATGGGGCTGGCGGGAAAGCAAGGCCTGAAGATCGCGGCCGCGGGCACACACCCGTTTTCCTCCTGGCTCACCCAGGAAATCACGCCATTCGAGCGCTACCTCGGTGTGCGCAAGGACATGCAGCAGCTCGCCGAGCAGCTGCTTATCTTCGGCACCCACATCCACATCGGCATCGAGGATCGCGAGTTTCTGATCGACGTCATGAACGTTGCGCGCTACATGCTGCCCCATCTGCTCTGCCTGTCCTCCAGCTCACCGTTCTGGATGGGACGCGAGACCGGTCTGAAGTCGTACCGCAGCGTGATCTTCCGCAACTTCCCGCGCACTGGCATCCCGCGCGCCTTCGACTCCTGGGCCGATCTTTCGGGGCTGGTGGAGCTCCTCGTGAACACGAACAGCGTACCGGATGGCACAAAGCTCTGGTGGGACCTGCGCCCGAACTGGAATTTTCCCACGCTGGAGTTCCGCATTTGCGACGTCTGCACACGCGTGGACGAGGCAATCTGCGTGGCCGCGATCCTGCAGGCCCTCGTTGCCAAGCTCTGGAAGCTACGGCGCGACAACATGACGTTTCGTGTGTACCCCGCCGAGCTGATCGAAGAGAATAAGTGGCGTGCCGTCCGCTTTGGCCTCGACGGCAAGCTCATCGACTTCGGCAAGCGGGAAGAGCTCCCGGCGCGCGACCTCGTCCGCGAGCTAATCGAGTGGTTCCTGGATGACGTGTTGGACGAGCTGGGCAGCCGCCAGGAAGTCGCCTACGCCTACCGCATCCTCGACGAAGGCTCCAGCGCAGACCGTCAGCTTGCCACATTCCGGCAAACCGGCAACCTCAACGACGTGGTGGACCAGCTCATCCGCGAAACCGCTGAAGGCATGGAGGCCTGAATCCTGCGAATTCAGGGTGCGCTCGCCGCGCACGAAGCGAGCAGGCATCACGGCGGTTGGCCACGTGCGCCCTGGCCCTGCATAGCCCGCGAGCGTGGCACGGCTGGCGCCGATCATTCCCGCTTGCTTGTGGGTCTCTGCTAGACTGATGCATATGAAGCTCCCGTTGGGCGCTCGCGGCACTGACGTGCCGGCGCGCGCGACGGGCAGCGGGCTGAAGCCGGGCCGGTCTGCCCTGTACCCAAGCGGAGTCCGTACGATGCACAGAGGAAGCGGCTCGCGCAGTGTCTAGGACTCAACGGCGGCGATCGGGGCGTGAAGGAGGAGGAGTGGAGGCGGACCTTGGTGAACGTGCGCTGCGTGAGGGCACACCACTGCTCGATGGCGGCCAGGCCACATTTGTCTGGTATGGAGACCACGCTCCACGGCTGATCGGCGATTTCAACGGCTGGAGGGAAGACACCGCGCTCGACTTGCCTCCCGTGGCGCAGGGCATCTGGGCCCGCACGCTCCCCCTGCCGCGCGATGCCTACATCGAATATGCCTACTCGCAGGATGGCTGGCATCTGGCCGATCCCTTCAATCCGCGCAGCGTGAGCAACGGCCTTGGCGCCCGCAATCACTACTTCTACATGCCAGACGCCGTGCCAACCCCCTGGATCGCACGTGAGCGGGGCCGACCGCACGGGAGCCTGACGCGACATGTCGTCCACGCCGATCACCTCGTGGTCGGTGGCGAGCGCGCAGTGTACCTCTATCGTCCCCCAGTCTCTGATCCCTCTCCGCTTCTGGTCGTGCTGGATGGCCAGGACTATCTGCGGCGCGCCCGGCTGCCCCGTATGGTGGACAACCTAATCGCGGCGGGGCGCATCCGTCCGCTTGCGCTTGCTATGGTAGCAAATGGTGGGCAGGCGCGGTACGTCGAATATGCCTGCAACGACAGCACCGTCTCGTTCTTGCGCAGCCGCGTCGTGCCGCTGGCGCGCGCGCAGCTAAACTTGGTCGACTTGGACGCCCAGCCGGGCGCGTACGGCCTGCTCGGGGCATCAATGGGCGGGCTCTGCGCGCTCTACACGGCACTGCGTGCTCCGAGCATGTTTGGCCGCGCCATCAGCCAATCTGGCGCGTTCGCGCTCGGCGCTCTGGGGAGCGATCCTGTCGTGTTCGACCTCGTTCGTCACCTGCCGAACGCGCCGGTCAAGATCTGGATGGACGTCGGTAGCTACGAGCAACTGCTACCGGCCAACCAGCGCATGCAGGCGCTCCTGCGCCAGCACGGCTACGACGTCACGTACCGCGAGTATCACGGCGGGCACAACTACTCAGTATGGCGCGACGATGTGTGGCGCGGTCTGGAAGCACTATACGGCACGCGCTAGCAGCCGCTCAGGTCTAATCAGTGGCGGCAGGCCCATGGCCGGTGGAGTCTCGGAACACGGAGAGGTCGGTCGCAGGCGGCAAGATCGCAAAGAAATCCACCGCGAAGCGACGGCTATAGTCGTCGAGCAGCGCCTGCACGCGCGCGGGATCTTGGGCTGCCAGCACGAACCCGGCATGATAGCGCCGGTCCAGGCGATGGACGATCTCCGGGTCGGCATAGGCCGACGTGTCGGGATGCTCCTGGCGCGCAAGCGTGATGATAACGCCGCCATACTCGTCCCGATGCGCCGGTAGCTGGTACGCATCGCCGCCGTGTGCGAGCTCGATGCGCGCCCACTCGCGCCACAGGTTGATGCCAGTCGCCGCCTCGACCATCTCGGCGATGTTCGCGCCACCGACGCGCGCTCCCACCTCGAGGAAATATGCGCGGCCATCTTCGCTGCCCTTGATGAATTCCATGTGGGCAGCGCCGTGCTCCAGCCCAAACGCCTGGATGACCCGGCGGCAAAGGTCCACCAACGTCTGCGCGTCCTCGGCCCCACGCGCCAGCGTGCGGGTGATGGCGATTCCCCCTTCATGGAAGACATCTAGCGGCGGCCTGCCGTACTGATGGGCCTCGGCGAAGATGACCTCCCCATCGCTGACAAGCGCATCGACGTGGTATACCCCGCCGGGAACGTAGCGCTCCAGCAGATGGAAGGATTGCCGATCGCCCAGCGCATCCAGGTGCGGCCAGAGCTCTTCTGGCGCGTTGATCTTGGTGATGCCGACGGTGGAGGCCTCAGTGCGGGGCTTCAGGACCCATGGCGCCGACACGCGCGCCATGAACTCCTTGATCTCGTCATAGTTCAGGATGCGCACGAAATCGGGCACCGGAATGCCGGATTCCCGTGCCTTGACGCGCATCGCTAATTTGTCGTGAAAGTATCGCGCCGTGCTCGCGCCCATGCCCACCATGCGCATGTGCTCGCGCAGGGCTGCCGCTGTCTCGACATCCGAATCGTCCAGCGCCACGAGGAGATCGATGGCGTGCGTGCGGGCGAGGTAGCTGACGGCGCGAATGACCTCGTCCACACGCTGCAAGTCGGGCATGTAGAATACCTCATCGATGCTCTCCCGGGGCCAGGTCGCATGCTCCAGGGCGACCACGGTCAACAGGAACACTTGAGCGCCCGCTCGCTTGCATGCGCGTATGAATTCTTGCCCTTTCTCGAAACTCGCCAGGCACAGCACGGTTAGCGGCCGGTTCGTCTCCATGGTGTGCTCCTGAACAGGCAGTCGTCGGTGAAACGGGGGACGTCAGTGCTACGCGTCGCCCAGTTGCCTCAACTCAAGTACAGAGGCAGGTCTGCCGGGCTCGATCGTGACTGCGGTCTCGCTGTGGTCGCAAACGTACCATGATCTGCCCCATAACGACAAGGGCACTGTCACCGTTCGACAACGCTGCTGGTCTAGGTTGAGTCCAAAAGTCACTGGAGCGGCTCTGCGCCTGGCTGGGCAACTTCCGCCGTCTGGTCGTGGGCTACGAGCGCCAGGCGCTCACTTATCTGGGCTTCGTCCACCTCGGCTGCCTCCTCATCCTGCTGTGAGAGGCCTAAGGAGCGTTTGCGCCGGCCGCACCAAACGGTGGCTGGCTGAGCGTGACTCTGTGCTCACCAAGATGGTGCCGAACTGGCCGCAGCCGGAGACGAGCAGGCCGTCCGGGCGCTGGTCCACACCCGCACACGTGACCCAGTCGTTATGGGACCGCCGGTTAGCAAAGATCACCCCGAGGGTGAGATTCAGCTGAATCGAGCAGGGGTGACCACCACCCACGATGAGCACTGGCTCGATGGCAAAGGTGTAGGTCTCCCGCGTATCCGTACCAGTGAACGACTCGACCAGCGTCGCGGCGTGGCAGTGTGCGTAGGCTTGCATAAAGCAGGTCGTCGCCGCCTGCGGGTCCCCATAGCTGCCGCGCCGCAGCCCATCTGCATACTCCGAGAGCAAGCCGCACGCTTGGGCTTGGCTCTTCCAGTAGGCCATCTCGATCCCACGAAACCCCCCATCCGCGTTCAGCACCAGAGCGAGCACCCCAGCAACCAGGATGGCCAACTCGATGGCCACGGCGTAGCGATACATCCACGCGCCGAATCGCCTCAGCATTCAGCCCCTCCCCAGCAAGACAAGCGCACGCCTGTGATCCAGACTGCGCGAGGAGCGCGCGACTGCTTACAACCCCACCCCGCCAGACCCAACGAGCCCTCAACGCGATCTCAATCCCATCACGAGGCCCTCCTCGCGCTGAGCTAGCTTGGCGAATTAGGTCGAGATCACATCGAAGTGTCTATGAGATAGCTTCTCGTAGTCTTGCACATGCGCAACAGGTGGGTGGAAACCAACGACGAACGTAGCCGCGCGGCTCGTGTGCGCTCAGGACTGCTCTTGCCCGTAGATCACCCGCTTGCCGCGCAGCAACGAAGCCCCCGCGGCGATCAGGCACAGGGCCGCCGAAATGTAGAACACCGCGTGCAAGCCATCCATGAAGGGGACGGAGATGAGGTTCGGGAAGAACGCCTTGCCCAGCAGCGCTGCTTTGTGCGTGGGTGAGATGCCTTGCAGCACCGGCGGCGGCAACAACTCCCCAATCGGGTTGTAGCCCAGAAAAGCACCAAAGAGCGCGGCGGTGGGTGGCAGATGCGCGATGGATGTAGCAGCTTGTCGCGGCACGCCATTGGCGATCAGCCCGGTCGAGAGGGTCGAAGGCAGTGCGGCTGCCAGCCCCAACGTCACGATACTGAAAAATAAGCCAATGCTGACAAGGGCGGCGCTATTTTGAAAGGTGGCACGCATGCCAGACGAGGCACCGCGGGTCTCCGGGGGAACACTGCTCATGATCGAGCTCGTGTTGGGAGAGGCGAACAAGCCAGAGCCGCAGCCCAGTATGAAGAGCAGCACGGCAAAGATCGGGTAGTCGAAGTTCACCGGCAGCAGTGTCAGCCCGAGAAAGCCCGCCGCCTGCAGGAGCATGCCGGTCGTCGAGAAAAGGCGCGCGCCGAAACGGTCCGAGAGGTAGCCACTGATAGGGCCCATCAGAATGAAGCCGAGCAGCAGGGGGGTCATATAAATCCCTGCCCACAACGGCGTCTCTTCAAAACTATAGCTGTGCAATGGCAGCCAGATGCCTTGCAACCAGATAATGAGCATAAATTGCAGGCCGCCGCGCCCCAGCGCCGAGAGAAAGCCGGCGGTATTCCCGGCAGTGAACATGCGTATTTTGAAAAGCTCGAGCCGAAACATGGGGTCGGCTACGTGCCGTTCGATCCAGACGAAGGCCGCCAGCAGCACGACGCCCAGCGTTATGGCGCCGATGACCAGGGGGTTGCTCCAGCCCATGGGCGACGTGCCATATGGCTCGATGCCGTAGGTGATCCCCAATAGGAAGATGGTGAGGCCAAGCGCGAACGTCACATTCCCCAGCCAGTCAATCGTTTGGTGGCGGCGAATGGTCGCCGTTTCGCGCAACATCGTGTAGGCCCAAATCGTTCCGACGATGCCAACCGGTACACTAACGAGGAAGACGAGACGCCAATTAATCGCTGCCAGAATGCCGCCGACAATCAAGCCAATGAACGACCCAGCGATCCCCGCAATCTGATTGATGCCCAGGGCGCGTCCCCGCTGGTTCGGCGGGAAGGCATCGGTCAGGATCGCCGCGCTATTCGAGAGGAGAAATCCTGAGCCGACGCCTTGAATCAGGCGGAAGGTGATGAGCTCGAGCGCCCCGGCATTGCCTGTGCCTGGCGTCAGCGCCAGCAGGGTGCTGCCGATGGCGAAAATGAGAAAGCCGAGATTATACAGGCGCACCCGACCGAACATGTCGGAGATGCGGCCGAACGTCACCAGCAATGTCGCGGTCACGACCATGTACCCGAGCAGGAGCCAGAGGAAATAGCTCGATTCACCCGGAGCAAGGGGATCGATCCCAATGCCTTTGAAGATCGCGGGAAGCGCGATGAGCACAATGCTGGCATCGATCGTTGCCATCAACGATCCCAACGTGGTGTTGGTCAGTGCCACCCATTTGTAATGCGGCCCAACGGGTCGGCGGCGGCGATCGTGCGTGCGTCGCAGTTCTATGGGAGTGATTGTATCTGTCATGGTCGTCCCATCTAGCAGTGACCAAAGCTGCACGCATATTCCGATGCGTTTCGCGTGCCAGCGGGCCCAGAGGCCAGGCAGCTTGCCTCAGAGCAACCGAGCCAGGCGTTCCAGTAGTGGCAGCGCTGCCCTCAGCACCTGCTGCTCTTCGTTCGTGAAGTTAGTGGCAAGAGCCTGCGCAAGGCGCTCCTCCTTCTGGCGGCGCGCGCCAAGGATAACCTGGCGTCCTGCCTCGGTGAGTGAGATAACGAGACGGCGCCCATCGGTCGGGTCTGGCGTGCGTGAGACCAGTCCTAACTCCTCCAACGAGACGAGGATAGTCCCCATAGACTGTGGAGTGATACGCTCCTTCGTAGCCAGGACACCCGGGGTGGCAGGGCCTTCCCGTTCGAGGAGGCTCAGCACCGATGCCTGGGGGAGGGTCAGTTCGCCCACAACAGTGGTCTGCCGCAGCCGGCGAGATAACCGGCCGAGCAGTGCGCGCAATTCACCAGCGGTGCGTGACACTTCAAGCGATAATGGCTCCATTGGTTTCTCTTTCCACTTACTAAGTAAAGACTTATAAGTCTCTCCTGTCAAGTTTGGCCCTGGATGCGGGTAACCTGCCGCGCGGTGGGTACGCGCTCCTGACGCGCGGAAGGTTGTGCTTACGACGGAGCGGGCCATTGGCCCACGCGTGGCGGCGACTGGGAGCACGTGAGACGAGAGGAATACAGCGGATGACTGCAGAACACGTGGACGTTCTGATTGTGGGCGCGGGCCTTTCCGGCATCGCCGCCGCGTACTACATCCAAACGTACTGCCCAAAGAAGAGCTACGCGATCCTCGAAGCGCGGGACGTGATCGGGGGCACGTGGGATCTGTTCCGCTATCCGGGTGTGCGCTCCGACTCGGATATGCATACGCTCGGCTACTCCTTCCGGCCGTGGCCAGAGCGCAAAGCTATCGCGGATGGGCCGTCGATCCTCCGGTACGTTCGGCAGTCGGCGGCTGCCTTCGGTATCGACAAGCAGATCCAATTCCAGCACCGGGTGCGCCAGCTGGCGTGGTCCACAGAGGAGGCGCGGTGGACCGTCGACATCGAGCGCGGACCGGACCTAGAGCATGTCCAGCGCACCTGTTCCTTCCTGTTCATGTGCACTGGCTACTACGATTACGACCACGGGTATACGCCGAACTGGCCCGGCGTCGAGCGCTTCCAGGGTCGCATCGTGCATCCCCAGCGGTGGCCGCAGGATCTCGACTACGCGGGGAAGCGCATTGTCGTGATCGGCAGCGGCGCGACGGCGGTGACGCTGGTCCCCGCGCTGGCAGAGCAGGCCGCGCACGTCGCGATGGTGCAGCGCTCGCCGACCTATATCGTCGCGCGCCCATCAGAGGATGCGCTCGGCAACTGGCTGCACCAGCGCTTACCAGCCCGACCGGCGGATCAGCTGACGCGTTGGAAGAACATCTTGCTCGGCATGTATTTCTACCGGCTGACGCGGCGGCGTCCAGAGAAGGTGCGGGAGACCATTCTCCAGTGGACGCGCGAGCAGCTAGGGCCGGACTACGATGTCGAGCGGGACTTCTCGCCCCGATACAATCCCTGGGATCAGCGGCTGTGTCTCGTGCCGGACGGGGACCTCTTTAAGGCGATCAAGGCGGGGACGGCATCGATCGTGACCGACACCATCGAAGGGTTCACGGAGACAGGCATCCGGCTGGCTTCGGGTAAGGAGCTGGAGGCAGACATCATCATCACCGCCACGGGTCTGACTATGCGCCTGATGGCCGACGTGGCGCTCGAAGTCGACGGAGCGCCAGTGGACCTGGGGCAGACGCTCACCTACAAAGGCATCATGTATAGCGACATCCCGAATCTGGCACAGGCGATTGGGTACACCAACGCGTCGTGGACCCTCAAGTGCGAGCTCATCACAGGGTACGTCTGCCGCCTGCTGAACTATATGGACGCGCACGGCTATTCCGAGTGTCTGCCCAAGCGGCCGGCGGGGATGCCAGGCGAGGAGTCGGCGCTGGCGCTCACGTCGGGATATGTGGAGCGGGCACGCGCCTCGCTGCCGCGCCAGGGATCGCGGCGGCCTTGGCGAACCTTCAACAACTATGTCCGCGACCTCATGATCATGCGCTTTGGCGACATCAACGATGGCACGATGCGGTTTTCGCGCGCGGGTCAGCGGGTGACGGCGTAGGGAGCGGGAGGCAGACGATGAAGCTGCCGCCGGGCGCCGCTTCGGGGGGATGCACATCCGTTGGGAACACCTCAGCGGTGTCTATCGGCGTTTCTTCACTCTCGCCGTCCTGATGAAATGTCTATGTCGGGAATGTCCCCCGACGGTCGCTAGGGCAGGGGGTGAGCGGGCGACGACAACGGCGTAGTGGGACCCGAGAAGGGGGCAAACGATGGCAGCAAAGACTCCCTATTTGGAGCGTTACGTGGCCAGGGAGTACGAGCGGGTGTGGGACGAGTTGGTTGCGCTGGGCACCGAGGTGCGCGAGGAGCCACTCTACAGCGACGCGCTGGCAGTCGCGCGCGAAACGATGCGCCGGGTGCGCAAGAACCTGGAGATACTTATCCCCCGTCTGGTCACGATAGGTTATCAGTTTGGCTACGGCTGGGTGCAGCCACCTGCGGATGAACCATTTGGCTGGCGGTTGCGGCAGGAGTACCAGCGCCTGCTCGAAGACGTGAAGGATCAACCGCCTATCTTCACCTTCGATTCGGATCTGGAGGACCATCTCGCTGACGGGCGCGAACGGCTGAGGCGCCTACGCGACCTCGATGCGCCGGCCATCATCTTGAAGAACGAGGAGCGGAGCATCGCCGAATTGGAGGAGCAGCCCACCACAGCGTGGTTGCTCCGCGGGCTCGAGGAACGAATCGGCCTCCTACCGCTCACCGTGCGAGCGTGGTACGAAGTCGCCGGCGGCGTGAACCTGGTCGGCGTCCATCCCGGCTGGGTGCAACTCATCACGGAGGTGGGCCAGATAGACCCGATATACGCGAGCCTATGGGAGCGCGGGGTCGTCGTCGCTGAAGGTGGCCATCCCATGCAATACTTGGAGCCGCTGCATGTGTTGCCCCTCGGTCGCCCGGAACCTTCACTGACCACCGTGTTTGGGCCCCTCATAGTGCGAGAGCAGAATCGAATAGTGCGAGAGCAGAATCGAATAATGGGCAGCGGGCATCGCCTGGGCATCATGCAAAACGCGCACTGGGCATATCTGGAGCAAGGGCAGGATCGCTTCTCATTTATGACATTGAGGTGCCGTGCACAGGGGCGGACGCTCCACTACTCGGCGAGCGCCACGAGACGACGTTCGTCAACTACCTGCGCATCAGCCTCCGCTGGGCCGGCTTCCCGGGCTGGGAGCGAGTGGCGGTGCGTCGGGAGCGCGACATCGCCACCTTGACGGCGGGCCTGCTACCATTCTGATGCGACGCACACCCATGGATGGCATGCACACCCGTCCTACAGCGACGCCACAAGAATGCTGGCTGCGCTGGAAGCCGTGCCGGCCTCCTCTCGCCATCGTCGGGCGCGTCAGTTGAGGTGACTGGAACGCACATCTTCGTGCAAGCGTGAAAAAGGGTGCACGTGCTCAGCACCTGCTGCCGAGATCTTGTCGAGGATGTCAATCTATTAGATGCCACGCTCTCCGCTTGTCAGTAGTACAGATGTCGTTCCGAAACGGTCTCTGGGCTCTCGGACCTGATGCGCGATCTCCTGCCGTTCTAACGCGAGCGACCTGCTTTTTGCAATCTCAACTCGCCCGTAGCATCGATCTTGTTTCGACAGCGGTTCTACTATTCGTGAGCGTTCAGCCGGACTTGCGGAGCAAGCGTAAGATATGCGCAAGACGCCGCCCGATGCGGCAACAACTCACCGACGCGCTCCCGCAGGTGCGGGGCAGCAGCTTCTGCTTCCTGCTGACATCCCGAGCTGACTGTTATCCAGGCTCATGGGACCACATGCGGGCCGATTGCGCTGCGCCCCCCTGTCTCTTGCCAGCGTACCCATTTGTGGGCAGGTTGGCGCGCCAACGACTCATGAGGACTTTTACCTTGCGGTGCACCCTGGGACCACCGCCCCAGACCGCGCCGGATCATCGCAGAGAGGAGCACCCGCGTGAGTCTCACGAGCCGCCTGCTTGCCCGACTGCTGCGTTTGCCGCCCGCCGAGACCTATGACCTGGTCGTTACCCGCGACCTGAAAATCACCATGCCCGACGGAGTGGTGCTGCTTGCCGACCACTACGCCCCTCGCACCGGCCCCAGGCGCCCAACCATTTTGGTGCGTTCTCCCTATGGGCGAAGCGGCTTCTTCGGCGCCCTTACCGCACGCCCCTATGCCGAACGCGGCTATCAGGTGCTCATCCAGAGCTGCCGCGGCACCGCTGGCTCAGGTGATCAGTTCGCGTACGCTCGTAATGAGCACAGCGATGGCATGGCAACCATCGAGTGGATCAAGCAGCAAGACTGGTTCACCGGAGAGCTTGGCATGGCTGGACCCAGCTATCTTGGCTTTGTCCAGTGGTCGGTAGCCGCCGAAGCCGGACCAGAGCTGAAGGTGCTGGTCCCCCAAATTACCTCCTCCGACTTCAACCGTTTCCGTTTCCAGGGAGGAACCATGACTCTGGAATCCTCGCTGGATTGGTCCACCATGATGACTGTGCAGGCGGCGACTGGCATGCAGTTGGGCAGTCTGCTCAGACAGCGTAGCCGGCAGCGCAGGCTCGAGCTGGCGTATCAGCATCTACCGCTGAAGGAGGCCGACCAGGTTGCCATCGGCAAGACCTCGGCGATTTTCCAGGAAGTCCTGGCGCATGCACCGGATGACACGTACTGGCGGCCGATCGACTACAGCCCCACCGTAGGCGACGTACAGGCACCGATCGCCCTGATGGCGGGCTGGTATGACCTCTTTCTGGACTGGCAGCTCAAGGATTACCAGCGGCTGCGCGCCGCAGGCCAACACCCGACGCTGCTGATTGGTCCCTGGTTTCATGGCGAGGTCAGTAGTTTCGGGCCCATGACCCGGGAGACGCTGGCCTGGCTCAACGCGCATCTCAAAGGTGACCGCAGCGGCCTGCGCGCCGCACCAGTACGCCTGCTGGTCATGGGAACGAACGAGTGGCGAGATTTCGCTGACTGGCCGCCTCCGGCCACTATCGAGCGCTGGCATCTCCAGCCCGGCGGCGGTCTACAGCTTGCCGCCCCGCCCGCATCAGCTCCCGATCAGTACCACTACGATCCTGCCGATCCCACGCCGGCGGTCGGTGGCAATTCGCTGGGCAACCGTAAGCGCATGGGGGCAAAGGATAACCGCGGTCTAGAGGCCCGCCGTGATGTGCTCGTCTACACCAGCCCAGTCCTGGCCGACGACGTGGAAATCATCGGCTTGGTGACCGCCGAGCTGTATGTCACGTCTAGCCTGGAATACACCGATTTCTTTGCCCGGCTCTGCGTGGTGGCGCGATCGGGCAGATCCACCAACCTCTGCGACGGCATACTGCGTCTCTGCCCCGGCCAGCCACCCAGCGAACGTGACAGCACGCGCAAGATTCGGATTGAGCTGTGGCCGACTGCCTATCACTTCCGCAAGGGAGAGCGGCTCCGGCTGCAGGTTTCCAGCGGCGCCCACCCGCGGTTTGCCCGCAATTTGGGGAGCGGTGAGCCGCTCGCGAGCGGCAGCACGCTGAACGTTGCCGACCAGACGGTGTATCATGACCCAGATCATCCATCGGCGCTGCTACTTCCCATCTACACACGCTGATGGAGCGCCGCTGCTCCCCACACCGGCGCGCACAGCGCTCCGTTCGGCTGGCGTAGTACAGCTATCGCAGGCTTGCATGCATCGGACGCTCAGCTGGAGGCAGCGGCAGACGGGGCAAGCAGCAGCAAGGTGAACCAGAATGTGGACCCCCGCGTCGCGCACCGCCACATGCGCCTGGCTATCCTCTCCCTCCTCTACCATGACCGCCACCGGTTGGTCTGCCTTGGAGTATTTGAGTGCGTTGCTTAGATAGTTCGTGATCACCTGCGCGCTGGCGAAATCGGCCGTCGGCCCGCGCCGGCTCCCCCACTCCACCAGGCGACCTAAGAGCCCGGTGAGGCCAGCGTCCAGGAACGCATGCGACCACCGGCGCACCGTCCGGCGGCAGCAACCCAAGGCGTGGGCCAGTGCCGGCACGGACCGACCCCGAGCCGACCACAGGACGAACTGTGTGCGCCGCGCCAGCTGTGGATCGTCGCCGGAATGCAGATGTCGTGACGACTCCCCATCCCTAAAGGGAAGGGGCTTCTACGGTTTTGCACCGAGGCTGTGTCGCCCCACAGCCAGTAGGTTGGCTTCGTTCAACACAGGAGA
>Ga0070706_100002516_pt1 | contig 18448 bp, 17 predicted proteins | sample KBSK5501metaG_FD_65476 | JGI IMG/M metagenome (GOLD analysis project Ga0070706, IMG submission 65476) | Corn, switchgrass and miscanthus rhizosphere microbial communities from Kellogg Biological Station, Michigan, USA - KBS K5-50-1 metaG | ecosystem: Host-associated > Plants > Roots >... | reverse complement strand
GCCGCCCTCCATGTTCCGCCGCAGAGACTCTTTCGGAACCTCGGAATAGAAATATCCGAGTTTGAAGCTCGGGAGATGATGCCGGGCGGCGATCTCCCGGATCATGCCGACGTACAGATCGACCCGGCTGTTCGTGCCTGTGTCGCCCGCGGATCCGATGATCATCGGGACGCCGAGTTTTCGCGAGGCCAGCAGCATGTGCTCGAGATCATGCGCCTGCCAGGCCCGGGGGCTCGTGGAGGTGTCCGCCCCCAGGGGGCCCGGCCCGATGTCGTCGCTTCCCGAATCGGCCAGGATGACATCGGGGTTGGTGGCGACGCCCAAGTAGAAACTCTCCGTCTGGATGGGCGCAAACCCGAGATGACCGTTCGGGCACAGAAACCGCAGCGTGCGTTTGCTCATCGTCTCTCCTCTTCATCCGCCGGTGCACCGGCGCGAATTCGCCTCCCGTCAGGGCGTGCTCCGCGGCGGCTCCGTCGCGGCCTTGAGCTCCGCGAGCACGCGCCCCAGCGCGTCGATCTCTTTCCCGTAGGTCGCGAAGTCTCCGGCCCGAAGGGCGACCTGCGCCCGCTCGTAGTGCGTGTTCGCCTCGGCGGCGAGCGCCGAGACGCGGGAGCGGGAGGCGCCGGCCGCCCCTCCGGACGGTGCGGCGGGCCCCGCGGCACCAGGCTGGGCGCCGGCCCCCGGCGGCTGGCCGGGCGAGATCGTTGCCGGCTCGGAGGGGAGCCCGACGAAGATGCGCGCCAGGGCGGCCTCGAGCGTCGGCTCCATCGCAATTCGGGCGCCGTAGGCGACGATCACCCGCTTGAGCTCGGGAAGCGCGCTGCCCGAGGCCTGGAGATACAGCGGCTCGACGTACAGGAGCGCGTCGGCAATCGGCACGACGAGCAGGTTGCCGCGGATGACCTGGGATCCCTGCTGGTTCCACAGCGACAGCTGGGCGCTGATCGTCGGGTCCTGGTTGATCCGCGCCTCGATCTGCATCGGGCCGAACACCGTCCGGTCTTTGGGAAACCGGTAGACGAGGAGCCGCCCGTAGTTGGGCATATCGCTGCGGCCGGCCATCCAGGCGACCATGTTGTCTTTCCCCGCAGGCGTGAACGGGAGGATCAACGCGAACTCCTCGCCCCGCGCGGGGTCCAGCCTAAGGTTCACGTAGTAGGGTTCGAGCGGCTGCGGGGATCCGCCGAACAACTCGTTGGGGAAAGTCCAGAGATCTTCTCGATTGTAGAAAACACGCGGGTCCTTCATGTGGAAGGTCGAGTAGACCTGCGACTGGATCGTGAACAGGTCCTCGGGATAGCGAAAGTGGGCGGCTATCCCGCGGGGCAGTGTGTCCAGGGATCGGAACAGGCCGGGGAAGATCCCCTCGTATGCCTGGATCAGCGGATCCTTGGGATCCACCACGTAGAACGCGGTCGTGCCATCGTAGGCGTCCACGACCACCTTCACGGCGTTCCGGATGTAATTGGCGCGGCCGGACGGCCGGGAATACGGGTAGGCGGACGTCGTGGTATAGGCGTCCACGATCCAGACCAGCCGGCCGTCCACCAGCACGAGATACGGGTCGTGATCAAAGGAAAGCATCGGCGCGATGTGGGCCACCCGCTCCCGCACTTCCCGGTGAATCATCACCCGGCTCTGGGGCGTGACGTCGGTGCTCAGCAGCAACTGGGAGGCGCCGAGCCGTGCCGCGAACGCGAGCTTGGCCAGCGGCGCGGTGAACGGCACCCCACCGCGCCCGCCATATGTCACGTAGACGTTTTGGTCACCCTGCGGGTAGTCCAGTTCCTTGGTCCGCGTGTTGACGATCACGTACTGGTTGGCGAGAAGCCCGTAATACAGTTCGGGCCGGGTGACCTGAAGGCCGATCGGGCTCTGCGGCGGGATGTCTTTGATGTAGAACTCGGGGAGCCCCTCCCCGGAGATCCGGTTGACCGGCGTCATCACGAGCCCGTATCCGTGCGTGAACAGCTGGTGATCGTTGACCCAAGTGCGCGCTTCCGAGGAGAGCCGCGCGATGTCCAGTTCCCGCGCCGAGAGCATCACCTGCTGTTCATGCCCGCCGATCTGGTACCGGTCGATCCCGACGCTCGTGAATGTGTAGTACAGCCGCAGGCTCTGCAACTGGGCGTATGTCGTGAGGAGCGGCCGGTAATCCCAGAGCCGGACGTTGTCGAGGACCACTTGATTCGCCCGGACCGTCGCCGGTGTCAGGCTCTCCGTCGCCGGGAACGACTTCTCCTGGACCTGATCGAGGCCGAAGGCGCGGAGCGTCCCAGCGATGCCGCTCTGGATGTACGGGGCCTCGCGGTTCAACTCGTTGGGGGCGACCTCGAATTGCTGAACGATGGATGGGTACACCCCCGTGCCCGCGATCCAGACGACGAGCATGACCGCCAGCAAGGCCACGGCCGGGCGAAGCGTGCGCAGCCACACCGAGGCCAGCATCAGGAGGCCGGCGGCGGCGGCGAGCACGGTCAACAGCCGAAGCGCCGGGAGCGTGGCGTGAAGATCGGTGTATCCCGCACCGTAAAGGGCGCCGCGGGGAGAAAACAGCAACCCGTAGGCGTCGAACCAGAATCCGGCGGCGCGCAGCAGGAGCAGGATCCCGGTGAGCGCCGCGAGGTGCACGCGGACTCCACGCGGGATCGCCCAGACGCCGCGCATCAGAAGCGGGGCGAGGTCGAGGTAGTACCCGGCGGCTGCGATGAGCAGGGCGACGAACGTCCAGGAGAACAGCCAGTCGTACACCGCGGTGTACGCCGGCAGCGTGAAGACGTAGAATCCGACATCGAGGCCGAACACGGGATCGCGGACGCCGAACGGGACCCCATGGAGCCATCCCTGGAACGTCAACCACGATCCCGCGGCGGCCCGACCCGCCAGCACGCTGATGAAACCGACGACGATCGCGGTCACCGCGGGAGGACGGAGGCGGGAGGCGATCTGCCGGTAGGCCCGCCCCCCCGAGGACCTGAGGTCGATGACGTTGGGCATGGGGCGCAGCCGGAGCAGCGGCCGGATGTTCGGGAAGAGGATGATGAACACCGCGAGCGCCGCCGCCAGGCCGACGATCACCTGCGATTCGATCGGCACCCAGAATGCCGACCGGTACCCGACCTCTCCGAACCACAGCCACTCCGTGTACCATCGGGCGAAGCCGGGGAAAAACAGCAACACCGCGACCAGGACGACGAGTAGCGTTCGCCGGAGCGCTCCGCCACCTCGCATCATGGTACACTAGAGGTGGACGTCATACTGGGGAGCGACGCGCAATGGTCACGCGAGATCAAGTCATCGACGTGCTCAAGACCTGCTTCGATCCGGAGATCCCGGTCAACATCTGGGACCTCGGACTGATCTACGACATCACGATCGCGAACGGGGTCGTGGACATCAAGATGACGCTCACGGCCGTGGGATGCTCGATGGGTCCGCAACTCGTGAGCGAGGTCGAAGCCAAACTGCTCAGCGTGGACGGGGTCGAGGACTGCAAGGTCGAGATGGTCTGGAGCCCGCCGTGGACGCCGGAGCGGTTGAGCGAGGACGGCCGGTTCTCGCTCCAAGCGATGGGCTACCCCCTCTGAGATGCCTGTCCCGCTTGTCATCGTCGTGGCCGGCGACGACCTGCTGTTCTCCACGCAGATCGCGTCGGCCGTGAGCGGGATCGGCCACCGCCCGCACGTCGCCCGCACCGCCGCCGCATTCCTGGAAGCCCTCCGCACCCATCCGGCCGCCGCCATCGTCAACCTCGCCTCTCCCCGCGTGGACCTCGTCGCCGCGATCCGGGACGCCAAAGCCGATCCGGCCACCCGGATGATCCCGCTGCTCGGGTTCTGCGGACACGCCGATGTCGCGAGACAAATGGCGGCGCGCGGGGCCGGCTGCGATCTCGTGGCTACCAACGGTGAGGTCACGGCACACCTCCCGCGACTCCTCAACATCCTGCTTGCCGCGCCCCATCCATCCACGTCTCCGCGATAGCCGCCGCATCAATCGGCTCTGCAGCCATTCGAGACAGGATCCGCCCTTTACCTTCCCAGGAGGTGTCGCGTGTGGCACAATCTGTTCGTCCCGGAGCTGTCGATCGCGGAAAAGATCCTGCGTCCGATATTGGTGTACGCGTTTCTCGTCGTCGCCGTCCGGCTGGCGGGCCGACGAGAACTCGCACAGCTCAACTCGTTTGACCTTGTCGTCCTACTGATGCTGGCGAACACGGTCCAGAACGCCACCATCGGCAACGACAACTCCTTGCTGGGCGGGCTGATCGGCGTCAGCGCGCTCCTCGTCATCAACTATGTCGTCGTCCGGTTCCTCTACCGGTACCGCTCGGTCGACCGTCTCCTGGAGGGAGGACCCGTCGAGCTGATCCGCGGCGGGAAGGTGCTCTCGGACCATCTCGGCCGCGAAGCGATCACGGAGGAAGAGCTCATGGAAGCGATCCGAAAGCAGGGACTTGCATCCGCCGCCGACGTGGACCGCGCGGTCTTGGAAACCGGCGGCACGATCAGCGTCGTCGCCCGAAAGCCCACGCCAACCGAAGAACGGCTCCACCGCTTCGAAGGAGTACTCAAGGAGATCAGGGACGAGCTCTCGCAGGTGCACCGCCTCTTGCGTACCGAAGGCGCGACCCCATCATGAGCGAGCGGCGAACGTCACGACGCGCAACCCTCTGGGCGGGTCCGTCTCCTGATCGCGTGGCTCAGCGCGGGGGCCGAAGCCTCCAGCAGGCGGCCACGAAGAGCGCGGTGAACACGCGCACGGTCCGATAGGCCGCCGGGGCAAAGGGGCCGTTCCTCCAGACACCGGCGTGCGCGTACACGGCTGCGGCTCCAGGAGGCAGCCAGCGAAGCCGGCGCTTTCGCCAGACCAGGTATCCGGCGACCCAGCCCAAGAGCATGAGGCCGAAGACCACCGGCTGGAATGCGGTGGCCTGCGCAAGCGCCCCGATCACGACCCCGGCGGCAAGTAGAGGGATGGTGGGCTGCAGGAAGCGGCGGACGGCGCCGATCAGATTCCCCCGCGCCTCGCCCGCGGCGGGATTCGCCCTCGCGGCCTCGTGGAACCGTTCGATGGCCTCGCGGTCTCTGCCGAGGTGATGCAACACGAGCCCAAGGTTATTCAGCGCAACGTATGATTCGGGGTCGCGGGCGACGGCGCGACGAAGATGCATCTCGGCCCCTCCCCAGTCCCGCCGCGCCATCGCGATGTCGCCCAGCGCCCGGTGCGTCAGCACCTCGCCGGGGGCCACGGTCGTCAAATGCTGTGCGGTCGCCACGGCCTCGAGCCGCCGCCGGCAGGCGAGTTGCGCCTGCACCAGGGTGAACAGCGCCTCGGGGACGTTTGGTCCCAGCCGGACGGCCTCGCGCGCTGCCTGCAGGGCGGCGCGGCGCTTGCCGTTTTCGTGCAGGGCGACGCTGAGGAGCCGGTGGGGCCACTCATCCTCGGGATCCACCGATACGGCGCGCGCCGCGGCCGCGAGCGCCTTGGTGTAGTCGCCGAGCGAGAGGAACGCAAGGGCCATGAAACAATGCGCGCGCCCGTTCTCCGGCTCGGCGGCAAGCGCGCGGCCGAGCCACGGCAGCGCATCGGCGTACCGGCGGATGCCGATCAGGTGTTCAGCGCGATCGATCAGCCCCTGGGCCGATTCGGGTTCGGTCCCGATCCGCGCCTCGGGGGTGGCCGCCCCGCTCATAGCATCTTGTGCGTCCGCATGTAGGCGACGAGATCGTCATACACTCCGCCTTCATTGGCAAATAGCGCGTAGTTGCGGGCGGTCTCAAACCACGGCCGCGTGCTGGGGCGCACATCCTTTAGCGCCTGCTGGAAATCGGCGTGCATGATCGGTCGGGTGGCGGCGCTGGACGCAGACGCCTCTAGCGCGATCTCGGCCGCCGACTCGCACAGGTGCGCCAGGTCGGCGCCGGAGAAATCCGGCGTTCGTGATGCGATCCACCGCACATCGAGCCCGTCGATCGGTCGCGCCTGGAGATGGTACCGGAGAATGGCTTCCCGGGCCGCCTCGTCCGGTGGCAGGACCAGGATCCGGCGGTCGAACCGGCCGGGCCGCACGAGGGCCGCGTCCACGTCCCACGGGTGATTGGTCGCGCCCAGCACGAAGATCCCTTCGTTCTCTTCGCTGTGAATCCCATCGAGCTCCGCAAGGAGTTGGTTCACGACGGTCCGGCCCCCGTGATGCTTGAGGTGGGTGCGCTTCTGCCCGAGCGCGTCGAGTTCATCGAAGAAGAGCACGCACGGTGCATTCTTCCGCGCCGTCTCGAAAATCTCGTGGAGCTTTCGTTCGCTCTCCCCGAGCCACATGTCGAGCACGTCGGACAATCCGACCGCCATGAACTTGGCTCCCAATTCGCCGGCCGTCGCCCGCGCGATGAACGTCTTGCCGCAGCCGGGCGGACCGAAGAGCAGGAGCCCGCCTCGAAGGGACTTGCCGTACAGTTTCCTGAGATCGGGGTTCCTGAGAGGCGCGAGGAACGCGACGTTGAGCCGGCGCTTGACCGCTTCCATCCCGCCGACGTCGACGAGGGTGAGCGCCGACTTCTCGACCCTCCACTCCTCGCGCGCCGGGTCGCCGCGGTGCACAACCCGAAGGCGTGGGCGCCGGAGAAAGCCGACCCCCGCCTCGCCCTGTTCATCGGACGCCTTCTCCGGATCGGCGTGGGACGACGCGGCCAGCGCGTTCAGCAGCCGCTGATACCCTTCGGCCCGAGTCGCATCCCCGGCCGCGGCTGCGGCCGCCGCCGCGCCGTTGAGCGCCTCAAGGTTCGCCGGATCCCGCGCCAACGCGAACGTAAACTGCTCCAGCGCGGCGCGGGGATCGCCGGACTCGAGCAGGGCGGCGGCGAGGCGAAGCCGAGCCGGAAGGTCATCCGGCTGGGCCTCGACGGCGCTTCGGGCCGCCCGAATGCGCTCCTCTCTGGTCCCATCCATACGTGGAGAGCCTCCCATTGATGCATCCGGTGCCGTGGTCGCACAGAACGCCCCAGGCGCGGGCGCCGTGCGGCTCGAAGTTGCTCCACTTTCCCGGAAGGCAGCCCGCTACCGGGGACGGGGCACCGGGGGGATGGCAGAGTACCACTCAGTATATTGCCGCAAACAGGCCTCTCTCAGCGCAGCGTCAGAATCGTATTCGGGGCCGAACCGGGTGAGGGAAAAGGCATCGAGGAACAGCGACGGCAGCCCGGTGTGGACCAGCTCGGCGAGCATCTCCCCTACCGCGGGAGAAATCGACAGGCCCCCCACGCAGCACCCGCTCGCCACGTAGAACCCCTCGATGCTCGGAATGGGGCCGATGAGCGGCAGCCCGTCGGCTGTCATCGTCGGCAGCCCGCCCCGGTGCTCCCGAACCGGGATGGCCTTGTCGATCGACAGCTGACTCTGCACCGGCTGGATGAGGCGCTCCAGCACCTTCATATCGAGCGGGAGGTCCTGGATCTGAAACTCGGGAGGGACCCCGCGCATGTCGTGGGGTTGCGGATCGTGCTCATACCCCCCCAGCAACAATCCGCCCTGGTGGGGCCGCATGTAGACCTTGGCGTCGTAGATCCGGCAGATGGCGTGGTCCGCGGCGAGCCCGGGAATGCGCTCGGTGATGTAGAGTTGGTGGCGCACGGGAATCAGGGGGATGCGGACACGGACCTGCTCCGCGATCAGCCGCGTCCACGCTCCCGCCGCGTCGACGACCGCGGGGGTCCGGATCTCCCCCTGGGCCGTCGCCACGTTGGTGACGCGCCCGTCGTCTATCCCGATCCCGGTGACCCGCGTGTTCGGAAGAAGCGTCACACCCTGGCGTTGGGCCGCCCGGGCGTATCCGAGCGCCAGCTGCCCGGGCTCCTCTAGATAGAGATCGGAGGGGGTGTACGCGATGAGCCGGATATCTCGGGGGCGGATCAACGGGGCGGCCAGGGTCATCTCGTCGTAGGAGATCTCGTAGGTCTCCAACCCCAAGGCCTGGCCCGCCGCGAGTTCCGCGCGGATCACGGCCTCGTCGGGTTCTCCCCGCGCGATATTGACGCTGCCCGACTGGACGAAGGTGAGAGGCTCTCCGGTCTCCGCGGTGAATTGAAGAATCTTGCCGACGCTCAGGATCGCGAGGCGCGAGACGTCGGGGTGAGGCCGGACCTGCTTGGTCAACCCCGCGGCGCGGGGCGAAGTTTGGGATCCAATGTCATGGGCGTCGATGAGCACGATGCCCTGGCGGCCGAGGCCCGCCAAGTGGTAGGCGGTACTCGACCCGAACGCGCCGGACCCAATGATGACGACCTCGGCTTCGCTGACCATGACAGCCACAACTTCCACACGGGCCCGCAGGTCCCCCCTCGCCGGGCGCCGGCGACGCGGAAACTATCGGCCCGCCCGCTTACGTCCGGACCATGAGGCGGTGCGCCAAGAAGCTTGCGAGACCGGCGAGCGCGATCACGACGGCCATCGGCACCGCCGTGCCGTTGTACAAAGCCCCGGCGGCGGCACCGCTGAGCGCTCCAAGACCGAATTGAATCGTACCGGCCAGCGCCGACGCGGTCCCGGCCATGTGAGGGAAGGCCGTGAGGGCCCCCGCCATCGCGTTGGCCCCAATGAAGCTCAGCGACGAGATGAACGCCAAAATCGGAATCACGAGCCCGGGCAATTGCCCCCAACCGGTGAAAGCCGCAACACCGAGCACGCAGCTGGCGACGGCCACGGATGCAACCCCGTAATGCAGCAGCCGATCGGAACCATAGCGCAGGACGAGGCGACTGTTCAGCGCGGCGCCGATCATGAGGCCGGCGACGTTGAGCGCGAAGAGGAATCCGTAGTGCTGGGCCGGGATGCGATAGAGCCTGATAAAGACAAACGGCGAGCCCGCGAAGTACGCGAACAGCCCGGCCCAGGCCGCCCCACTGGTGAGGACGTACCCGAGGTACGCCCGATTCCGCAGCATGGTCCCGTACCCGGCGATCATTCCCTTCAGGCTCGCGCGTGACCGCTTCGCTTCCTCGAGGGTCTCGGTCAGGCCCAGCCAACCTGCGAGGCTGCAGACGACGCCGAAGCCAGCCTGGAACCAGAAGATCGACCGCCACCCGGCGACGAGCATGAGCTGGCCTCCCAGAAGCGGAGCCAGGAGCGGCGCTGCGCCCATGACCAGCATCATCACCGACAGCATGCGCGCCGCGCGGTCACGATCATAGAGATCACGCACCATGGCTCGGGCGATGAGCGGTCCGGCGCACGCCCCGAGCCCCTGAAGCAGGCGTAGGACGATGAGCGCCCCCGCGCTCGTCGAGAGCGCGCACAGGGCGCTGGTGAAAACGAAGAGACCGATCCCCGCGAGGAGCGGCGGTTTCCGTCCCCACCGGTCGGAGGCGGGGCCGTAGATGAGCTGCCCGGCGCCAAACCCCACGAAGAAAGCGCTGAGGGTAAGTTGGACCGCCCCCGCGTTACCACCGAAGCTGTCCGCGATCGCCGGCAGCGCCGGCAAGTAGGTGTCGATCGAAAACGGCCCAAACGCGGTGAGCGCGCTGAGGGTGACGACCAGGCCGGCCGAGGCCTCACCCGGCCGCGCGGGGATCGCACCGCCGAGCCCCGAAGCGGGGGCACCCGGGACCGGCGCCGAGGAGGGCGGTGCGTTCACGCCGGAGCCCGCCGGACGCCGCCCTCGCTCGCGGCTGTCACTTCCGCAGCAGCTTGAAGGCGTGATCCCAGAAAACGTGATGCCTCCTCTCGCGCAGTCGAGGTGACCTCTACAATCGCAAGACGCATAACGCGGCCGCGCTGTTCAGATGTTCCCGTAGGGGCTCGTGCCGGGGGCCCACGACAACTCGTCCATGTGATGTGAAACCGTTCATGGTCAGCATAGCCATAAGATGCTACTTTTCGCTCGCGGGAGTGGGCACGGGGAGGTCGGTATGCGGACTTCGTGGCTCATTGCGCGGACGTACGTGCTGTGCCGACTGGTTCTTCAGATCGGGATCCTCTCCCTGATCTTTCGCGTAGGGCAGTGGGGCGTAGCGCGGTTTCACATGCCGCTGCCGGGCAACATCTTGGGGATGCTGCTCCTGTTTGGCCTCCTCTCTCTCGGCCTGGTGCGGGAGACCTGGATTCAGGAAGGGGCGACCCTTCTGACGAAACATCTCGCCTTCTTCTTCATCCCCATCGCCGTCGGCCTCATGGAATGGGGCTCGCTCTTCCGGCGCGAGGGACATTGGCTTCTGCTCGCATTAGTGGTCAGCACGCTCGCAGCGTTGTTGACGACCGGCGGACTCGCGCATCTGCTCTGCACACACCTCCTCCCTAAAGGAGCACCCCGATGGGTGATCTCGCCACCATTGCCGTCGCCATCGCCCTCACCGTCGGCATCTATGCGCTGAGCCGGCGCGCTTTCCTCACGCATGGCTATCCGCTTGTGAGCCCGGTCTTTCTCAGCACCCTCGTCATCATCGCCGTCCTGGGCTTCTTCCGGATTCCTTTCGCACGCTACAAACCGGCGGAGGAGATCATGACGGTCTTGCTCGGGCCGGCGGTGGTGGCGCTCGCCCTCCCTCTCTACCGGCAGCGCCACACCTTGCTGCGGATGCTCCCGGCGGTACTGACCGGCGTCATCAGCGGCTCGTTGGTCAGCCTCGGAGCCGCGGTCGCGGTGGCGCGGCTGGCGGGGCTAGAGCGGGTGATCATGGTGTCTCTCGCACCCAAGTCGGTGACCGCTCTGGTGGCAGTCGAGATCTCCCGGATCGTCGGGGGGAATCAGGCGCTCACCGCGGCGTTCGTCATCGCGACCGGAGTCCTCGGCTCCATGCTCGGCCCGTGGTTTCTCTCACAGATGCACATCCACGACCCGGTGGCGCGGGGGCTGGCGGTGGGAACCACGTCCCACGGCCAGGGGACTGCGATGATGCTGCAGGAAGGGGAGACGCAAGGAGCGTTGTCGGGGGTGGCCATGGCGCTGGCGGCCATTTTCGTCTCCGTCATTGCCCCCTACACGATCCCCTGGCTCGTCGCGTTCGGGGGCACTAGCGACACAGGACAGGCTGCGCACGACGCCTGTCCAGATCGCTCAGCGCGGGTTTCGTGTCCGGCGACGACGGAGAGTCTTCTTGCTCTTCGCCGTGTTCTTTCGCCCCTTCTTTCTTGGACCGCGGTCCTTGTCCATCAATCGTGGGTCGGCAGTGATCGCGGGCCCGCTGAGCGGGTGGACAGCACCGGCGAGTTCGGACATACCCTGGACGACCTGCTGGGTCGCGTCCACGATGCGATCCGTGAGCGAGCGACGCCCGGACTTCTTACCCCTAGTCACTGATGTAGCCTCCGGTTGATTTCTACTCCGAGCGCCTGCGTGTATGGCCCCTCCGCGCGTCTATGCCCGGGTACGGCCGCTTGCGATCAGCAAGACGATGCCCCCGACGACGAGCACGCCGCCGACCACTGGCGGAATCGGGAAGCTCCGCTTCTCCTGGGTCGTGATTCCGATGGGCCCAATCTTCGCCGCCTCGCGCGTCGTCGTGTAACTAAACCCTCTGAATACCAAAATGACGACGCCGATGATCACCAGCAGCACGCCGACGACTGTCTGAGTCCTCACCCCGGCAATGCCTCAGGCGTGTTGCACCGCACGATTGGACGCGCGCGGTGACTAGGGAGTGGCGACATGCCACATGCCGTTCTGCGGTCCCTTCAGACCCTCTCCCTGAACGTCGCCGGGTTTGGAGTCATCTGAGAACCGATAGAGTAAGTGCGCGTTGTAACTCACTTGGGACCCGTTGGCGGTCTTGACGAGCGCAAGCTTCCCCTTCGCGGAAGCGGGGGCCGTGGGCTCGCCGGCGCTCAACAGTGGGGGCCAGGCACTGGCACACCCTCCCGTGCAGGCGCTGGAAGTCGCGGTGTCGGAACTCAGAGTGTAGAGGCTCATGCCCTTCGCATCCACGAGAATCTGTTGTGTTTTGCCCCCCACCGTCGCGCTGGCCACATTGACGGTCGTGTCAGCGCCGCTGGCCGGCTGGCCCACGACTCCTGCAAACACGAACGCTGCAACGAGGATCAGAGTCCACCGGTGTCTCATCATCATTTGATCACCTCGAAGGATGACGTCTCGGACGCAGCCCACGAACCAGTCCGCAAAAGTAAGCTAACCGCCCGATGCCTTTGAATTTCTGACGTTTTCTGACCTCAAATCCCGGATTAGCGCAACGACTGCCATTGATACGAACATGTGTTCGTTATATACTGAGAATCACCCGGAAGGTGGTGTCCAGTGCCCGTATCCCATCTCCCCATTCCCCTCCCCCAGCCATTGAGCGGGCTCGTTCTGTTCACCGGTCATGAGAGCGTTCTGCCGCTAAGCCAGCTCCTGTGTCTCCAATATCTTAGCCGCGGCGAGCCTGTGGTCCTGGTGGACGGGGCCAACGCCTTCAACCCCTACCTCCTCTCCGACGCCGCCCGCTCGCAGGGGCTCGACCACCGACGTGTGCTGGACGCCGTGCACCTGTCCCGAGTCTACACCTGCCACCAGTTGGAAGCGTTGCTGACGGAACATCTGCACCCGGCGATCGCAGCGTTCCGGCCCGGCGCGGTGCTCTGCCTCGGCCTGCTCGATCCGCTGTATGACGAGGACGTGCCGGCTGCGGAGGCCGCCCGAATCTTCCGGCGCCTCGCCTCCGCGATCCGTGAAGCCGCACCCCGCCTCCCGATCCTGGCCGCCTGCCCCGATCCTGTGGATCCGGCGACGCCCGAGCACGTCATGGATGACGTTCGCCCCACCTTTGGTGACCGGCTGTATGCAATCGCCCGCTGGCGCTTTACCGCCCAACTGGAGGCCGGACGTGTGTGGATCTCCCGGGAGCAACCGGATCCTGCACGGTGGGAGTGGGCGCTCACCCTCCGACCGGACCGCACCTTTCGCCGGCGGGTCTAGACGAAGAGGCTATAAGGAGCGTACCCGATGGGCCGCACCGTTCCCACGATGACGCAGATCATTCAGAGCGAAGAAGAGAGCTGGGCACCGTTCCGCCGCGCGCTCCGCGCACAGGATCGTCCTGCGTTCGACCGGCTCTTTGCCGCCGCGCGCCACAACGCTGCCGTCGCGAGTTACGCCGCCAGGCCGGTGCCGTTCGAAGCGATCTTGCTGTCGATGCTGCTGGAAGCGATGAAGGCGATTCAACATCTCGAAGACGAGGTTACCGCGGTTCGTGCAGCCCTCCCTGCTCCACGCCCACCTGTTTGACGTCTATCCCACCTCGGGCGGGATGGCCGTCTGGCTCATCGGGGACGACGGGGCTCGGCGGCGGCTCGTGCATCCCTGGACCCCCCGCCTGTACTACAGCGGGAGCCACCAGGTACTCCGGCACGCGCAGGCCCTGCTCGATGGGATCCGGGCCGCGATCACGACCCGGGTCACGACACGGTGCGACCTGCTGCGGGGTGAGATCGAGGTCGTGGAGGTGACGGTCGCCGATCCGATGGCGTTCTCCCGCGTCGTCGACCGGCTCGCGCATCTCGATGGCCTGACGTTTTACAACTGCGACATCGCGCTCCCGCAGATGTACCTGTACGAGCACCAACTCTTCCCGCTCGGGCGGTGCGCGGTCGAGACGACGCCCGAGGGGGCGATCCGTACCATCGCGCCGCTCGAATCCCCCTGGGAGCAGGAATACACCCCGCCGCAGCTCGTGGTGCTCCGCCTGCGCCTCGACGGCGACCCCGCCAACCCCAACCACGGGCGCCGGGCGGCCCTTCACGTCGGCGTTGACGACGAGTCGAGCGCGCTTGTAGGTGAGACCCCCGGGGAATTGCTGGACGCCCTCGACCGATGGATCCACCGGTACGATCCCGACATCGTCCTCACCGAGTGGGGCGACTCGTTCCTCTTCCCGAGACTACGGCGTCTGGCGGCCGCGTGCGGCCACCCCCTCTCGTTGAACCGCGACGCAGGCGCGGGGATGCGAACACGCCGTCCGCGCTCGTACATGACGTACGGCCAGATCGTGTACACAGCGGGCGGGTCGTATTTGCGGGGCCGGTGGCATCTCGACACCGCAAACTCCTTCACCTATGAAGAGGCGGAGCTTCCCGGGCTCTTGGAGCTGGCGCGCCTTGCCCGGATGCCCGTGCAGCACACGGCCCGGACGAGCGTGGGGACCGCGATCACCTCGATGCAGCTCGACCAGGCCTACCAGGACGGCATCCTCATCCCGTGGCGGAAGTCGCGTCCCGAGGCGTTCAAGTCGGCCAGCGATTTGCTCCTCACCGATCGCGGCGGGCTCACGTACATGCCGCTCATCGGCGCGTTCGAGCAGGTCGGCGAACTGGACTTCGCGGCGATGTACCCGGCGATGATGAGCCGATACAATATCTCGCAGGAGACGGTCAACTGCGCCTGCTGCCGTGACGATCCGGCCGCCCCGGTGCCGGGGGTCCCGCACCACCTCTGCCAGAAGCGGCGGGGGCTCACCCCGCGGGTCCTGCAGCGCGTGCTCGCGCGCCGCGCATACTACAAACGCCGCCGGGCCGAGACGACCGGGCCAGAGCGCCACATATACAACATGCGGCAGACGGCGCTCAAGTGGATCGGCGTCGTCTGCTTGGACGGGGACACAATTGTCCTCCACAAGTCGGGAAATCGGTGGCGCATCGCACCGATCCGTGAGATCGTGGACGCCCATCTACCGCCTGATACGACCGGCATCAAGCCGGTCGATGACCTGGCCGTCATCGGGATCGACAATCACCTGCGCCCGTGTATCAAGGCTGTGCGCCACGCGATAAAAATGCCGGCCCCAAAGACCATGATCCGGGTCAGGCTGAAATGGAATCGCGAACTGCTGATGACCCCGGATCACCCATGCTACGTGCTGGAGCATGGCCACCTCACGATCAAAAGAGCCGATGAGCTTACGATCGAGGATTGGATTCCCCTCGCCACGTCATGGAAGGATGTGGCCGGCACAAGCATTGAGCCCGGCGATTTTAGCATCGAACTGCTCCACAGCCCTCTCGGGCCCGCGCAGGTCGCGTCTGTCGAGAAGGTCGCCTACTCAGAGAAATTCGTCTACTGTTTTGAGGTTGCCGGCGAGCCCGCCGCCTTTTTTATCGACGGCGGCGTGCTCACTCACAATTGTTTCGGCTATCAAGGGTATAAGAACGCGCGGTTCGGACAGATCGAGGCGCACGAGTGCACAACCGCGCTCGGGCGCGAGATGCTGCTGCGCGCGAAGGACGTGGCGGAGTCGCAAGGGTACACGATGCTGCACGCGCTCGTGGATTCGGTCTGGCTGCAGCGGCCCGGCGCTACGCGCGCGGACTACGAAGCGCTCGCCCGGACGGTCGCCGACGCGACCGACATCCCGATCGCGGTCGAGGGGGTCTACCGATGGATCGCGTTCGTCCCGTCCCGCACCCACCCGCTCGTCGGAGTGCCCAACCGTTACTTCGGCGTGTTTGAAGACGGCACGGAAAAGGTGCGGGGGATCGAGCTCCGGCGAGGGGACACCCCGTCGATCGCCGCCGCGATGCAGCGCCGGATGCTGGACCTTCTGTTCGAGGCGACGACCCTCGACGAGGTGCGCGCGCGTCTTCCGATCCTCGCCGAGATCCTGGAGGAGCAGTGCGTACGGCTCCGCCAGCATGAGGTCCGCGCAGAGGAACTGGTGATCCGGACCGTGCTCTCCCAAGACCCCCGGGCGTATGAAAAGGGCGTCCCCCAGGCCGTGGCCGCCCACCAACTGGTCCAGGCCGGCGTCGCGCTCCACCCGGGGGAGGCAATCGAGTACATCATCACGAACGCGGCCGCCAAGATCCCAGGGGAACGCGCGATCGCATACGCCCGGCTCCCTTCGGACTGGTCCTACGATACGGACCGGTACGTACGGCTGCTCCGCCGGGCCGCGGATACGCTGCTCGCCCCTTTCGGCCAGCGCCTCACCATCGCGCCACGCGCAGCATGGCCTCGAGGATGCGCGCGACGTCCGGAAGGTACGCCCCTTCCAGCGCCGGCGCGTACGGAACGGGGATGTCGGGAGCCCCGATCCTAAGGATCGGCGCGTCCAGCGACGTAAAGAGGTGCTCGCTCAGGTACGCCGCGATCTCCGCGCCGACTCCGCCACGCAGACGGTCCTCGTGCACGATCAGAACACGGCTGGTACGCGAGACGGAGGCTGCGATCGTCTCGAGGTCGAGCGGCAGCAGGGTCCGGAGGTCGAGGACCTCGGCCTGCACCCCCTGCGCCGCCGCGGCGTCCGCGGCCTCCAGGCACCGGTGCACCATCATGCCGTAGGTCACGACCGTCAGATCGGTGCCCGAGCGCCGGACTGCGGCTTTGCCGAGCGGGACGAAGGTGAGTCCGTCCTCGACCTCCCCCTGCTGTGAGCGGTAGAGCGCCTTGTGCTCGAGGTAGATCACCGGGTTCGGATCGGCGATCGAGGATAGGAGCAGCCCTTTGGCGTCGCTGGGGATCGCCGGGATCACGATCTTCAAGCCGGGCGTATGGAAAAAGAACGCCTCGATCGACTGGGAATGGAACGGCCCGCCGTGGGTGCCGGCACCGCATGGCGCCCGAATCACGATCGGCACGCATCCGCCGCCGCGGTACGCGGATGTCGCCGCGACGTTGATGATCTGGTTGAACGCGGTGGCGATGAAGTCGGCGAACTGCATCTCCGCCACGGGACGCAGCCCCACCAACGACGCGCCGATCGCGGCGCCGACGATCCCCGCTTCGCTGATGGGCGTGTCGACGACGCGAGACGGACCAAATTCGTCCAGCAGCCCCTTCGTCACCTTGAACGCGCCGCCGTAGACCCCCACGTCTTCGCCGAGGACGATCACAGAAGGATCGGACTGCATGGCCTGCCGCAACCCGGCGGCGATCGCCTGCAGGTACGTCATCACGGCCATGGACGTTCCTCGCAATACACGCGCTCCGACAGCTCAGCAGGGTCGGGCGGGGGGCTGGCCTCGGCCCAGGCCTGGGCCGCGTCGACGTCGGCCAGCGCGGTCTCACGGATGGACCGAAGGCGGTCCGCACCGAACACGTGCCGCTCCACAAGGTGCTGCTCGAAGCGCTCCACGGGGTCGCGCCGCCGCCATTCGTCAAGGAGCGGCTTGGGCACGTAGAACGCGTCGTCGGCCTCGGAGTGTCCCCGCATGCGCATCGTCCGGCATTCAACAAACGACGGCCCGTCGCCGCGGCGCGCCCGGTCCACCGCATCTTTAGCCGCCGCGTACACCGCCAACACGTCGTTCCCGTCGACCGAGCAGGCGGGCATTCCGTACCCCGCCATCCGCTCGACGATGGGCCCGGCAACCTCGCGCGCGAGCGGGGTCGAGTAAGCGAACTGGTTGTTCCAGCAGACGAGCACGACCGGTAGACGCAGCACGGCTGCGAGGTTCGCTCCCTCGTGAAACTCCCCCGAGGCGAGCGTGCCCTCCCCAAACAGCGCCATCGCCACGCGGGGCTCCCGGCGCACCGTGAAGCCGAGCGCCACGCCCGCGGCCACGGGGATAGTGGCCCCGATAAAGTCGGTATGCAGCAGGATCCGCGGCCCCAACCCGCCGATGTGAAGGTTGCCCTCCCGGCCGCGGCTGGGCGAGCCGGTGCGGCCGAGGAAGTTCGCGAAGTAGTAGCCAAGGGGCATCCCCAGGACGAGGCGCGCCCCGAGGTCGCGATGCAGCGTGGATGCGACGTCATCTGGCCCGAGCGCGTAGGCCGCGCCGACGGCGATGGCCTCGTGGCCGTAGCCGGTGAAACAGGCTCCCACGATCGCGCCGCTCTGATACAGCTTGACGACCCGATCCTCTGCCAGTCGTTGCAGGATCATGTAGCGGTACAGCGCCTCGAGATCCTGCGTGGTAAGCTGCGCGTGGGCGATCACGAGTGGGTCAGCCATGGATGCCTCCCGGTTGGATTCACGACCGATCGGCGCGGCGTCCTCAGTGAGAGACGAGGCCGCCGCTCACGTTGATCGCCTGCCCGGTCATATACCCGGCGTCCGGCGAGCAGAGGAACGCGACCACGCCCGCCACATCGCGCGGCTGCGCCAGCCTGCCGAGCGGCGTGCTCTGGAGCCGCATCTTCGTGAACGTCCCGGGGGCGAACCCGATCCGGGGCCCCTCGTCGTAGTCGATCTGATGCCACATCGGCGTCTCGACCGGAGCCGGACAGACGCAGTTCACGTGGATCCGGTCAGGCGCGAACGCCACAGCCAGGCTGCGCGTGAGCGCGATCACGCCCGCTTTGCTGACCCCGTAGGGCGCCCACCAGGGGGTGGCCAGTTTCCCGGCGATCGAGGCGATGTTGACGATGTGCCCGCCACCGGCGGCGACGAGATGCGGCCGGGCCGCCGTGCAGCCGAAGAAGACCGCTTTGCAGTTCACGTTCATGATCGAGTCCCACTCCGTCTCGGTGACGGCCTCGGGACGGTGGACGCGAACGATGCCCGCGTTGTTGACAAGAATGTCCAAC
>Ga0070706_100002512_pt1 | contig 18467 bp, 10 predicted proteins | sample KBSK5501metaG_FD_65476 | JGI IMG/M metagenome (GOLD analysis project Ga0070706, IMG submission 65476) | Corn, switchgrass and miscanthus rhizosphere microbial communities from Kellogg Biological Station, Michigan, USA - KBS K5-50-1 metaG | ecosystem: Host-associated > Plants > Roots >... | reverse complement strand
AACGGCAATATCGTCCTGCAAACGACGACCAGCGGCGATATCGTGATCAGTTTCGACATCAACGCGAATAACGGGTCGACGACGCTCAGCGCGGCGCCGGGGCAGATCGGACTGTCTTCCGCCGGGAAGATCACCCAGTGTTGCAGCTCGCTGTTCGGCGCTTCGGTCGAGGCGATCGCGGCCGACGAGATCGCGCTCGACGGGTTGAACCACATCGGGGCCAATGACGTCGGCGGCCTGCCAACGACCGCCGGAACGATCGCGATGCAGGTCACTGGCGCGGGCAAGGATCTGGCCTTCCTCAACACGGATGCCGGCCTCATCGTCGACACCCTCGCCGTCTCGGCCGGATCGCTGTCGCTGCCGAGCCTCTCTGGCGTGACGACGAATGGCGGCGAACTGGATCTGGGCGTCCAGCAGTTCACGGCAGGTACGCTCCAGACGCTGACGCTGCAGCAGCCGGTCAACGCCAACAACGGCTCGACAACGCTGGGATCGTCGCCCGGTCTGGTCCAATTGCTTTCCTTGTCTGCGGGCGACGTATCGCAAACCAGCGCCGGGATCATCGTCGCCTCGCAACTGGTGGCCGAAAGCGACGGTGGAAATGTCGTACTCAACGCGGCCAACCGGATTGGCGCCAATGATGTCGGCGGTATCGCCGCGACGCCGGGAATCGTCAGCGGTCTCGCATTCGGCTCGTTCAGCCTACGCGACCACAACGCCGGCATGACGGTGGATCTCACGAGTTGCGGTTGTGCTTCGATCCAAACCAACAACGGCAACATCAATCTGGCGACGATCGGCGCCGGCAACATAACCGTCAACGAACCGATCGGCTCCGGCGCCGACATTAACATCGCCGTCGCTCCGGGTTCCTCCTTCACCAACAACTCGACCGGTGGACCGCTGTTCTTCGGATCAGCCGTGGCGGGGCTGGACGCGACCGCCGGAAACGGCACGATCGTCATCCTCGCCGACAACATGACGCTGTCGGCAGGCACAATTAACGCCGGCTCGGGCGTCGTCGTCCTTGGCCCGGCAACGACCTCGCGCGATTTCGGTTTCGGGTTCCATGCCGGCGTCGCGCTCGTGTTGCAACAGGCGGATATCGACTCGATCACCGCCGGGATGCTGCAGATCGGCTATCGCAACCCCGACGGCACGGCCTCGTATACCGGCAATATCGATATCGGTCTCGCCACCAGCATCAACACCAGCAAGGTGCCGGAGCTCGCGCTGGTGACCGGCGGCGCGACCGGCACGGTAACGGAAACCGGTGGTCCGCTCACCTCCAACACCGGCCCCGGGCTGACGCTGGGGGTCATCGCCGGCGGCGCGGTGACGCTGGCCAATGCGAGCAACTCGGTCGGGACGATCGCCGGCTTTACGGACAGCACCAGCGCCGGGTTCAGCTTCGCCAACGCCGGCATACTGACCGTCGGCGCGTTAACGACACCGCAGCGCGGCGTCACCGTCGACGGCACGACCGGTCAGGTCTCCTCGGCCGTGATGACCGGCACGCCGCCGAACCCGATCGCCGGGATCACGGCGACCGGCGCGACGAACGTCAGCTCCGGAGCGCTGACGATCGCCAACAGCATCAGCGCCGACGGCCAGATCGTGACCCTGGACTCGACGGGTACAATCACTGAAAACGTCGGCGCGATCATCAATGCCGGCACGCTACGCGGCAAGGCAGACGGCAACGCCACGCTGAACCAAGCCAACAAAATCACGACGCTCAGCGACTTCAAGGTGACCGGCGGCGATTTCCTGCTGACCGATGGCGGGTTGTTGTCCGGAACGCTGACCGTCAGCGGCCCGGTCAGCGCGACCAATGTGACGATCTCCGGCGCGCCGGCGTTGGCTGTGACCGGCAGCGTCAGCGCCACCGCGATCGACTCGCTGTCCGCCGTGACGATCACGGTGGCGAGCGGCGGCAACGTCACCGGCTCGACTGTCAAGCTGAACGCTGGTGCGGGGGGTATCGCCTTCGCCGGCACCGGCGCTGCGGGGCAGGGCGGCGGCATCGTCGATCTCGATTCCGCCGGCGGCATAACGCAGTCATCGACCAGCATCATCACCGCCGGCACGCTGGAAAGCACCGGGGGCGTCACCGGCTCGGCGAGCCTGCTGGGTACCGGCAATGCTATTGCCGCTCTTGGTAACTTCCCCGTCGTCGCAGGCGATTTTGCACTGATCGACAGTACGGCCGTGGCGGTGAGCGGGACCGTTTCGGTAACCGGGGCGGTCAAGCAGCTGTTTCTACAATCGCCGGGCGTGACGATCGGGGCCGCGGGTAAGCTGCAGGCCGATGCAGGCAGCGGCTTGATCTCGCTGCGGACCGACAGCTTCGCCCTGACCGCCGGTGGCACGGTCAGCGCGGCCACCGTCGAATTGGCCCCGAACACGGTAGGCGGCGCAGTCACGCTCGGAACGACGGGCGCTGGGCTGTCACTGGCGTCTCTGTCCGGTTTCACGACCGGCAATCTGATCGTCGGCGCCGTAACCCGTCCGGGTGGCACCCGTACGACGACGGCCGGCTCGATTGCCATCGAGGGCGCCTTCGACACGAGCGGTGTCTCGATCGTGATCCTTGACGCAACCGGGGCGGTGACCCAAACGGCGGCGCTGACCGGCGGTAGCCAGCTGTTCGGGGGTGCGGCCAGCTATACGCTACTGAACAGCGGCAATGCGTTCAGCGCGCTCGGCCTGACCGCGACGGCCGGCGACATCCACGTGCGGGATTCAACACCGGTGACGCTTGGTGCAAACAGCGCGACAGGTAATATCTATATAGCAAGCCCTGGCACGACCTTGACAGGCGCAATGTCGGCCGGCGGCACGCTCGGCCTGCAGACCGACAGTTTCACATTTATCGCCGGGTCCCTGTCCGGCAGCACCGTGGAGCTGGCGCCGCTAACCTCCGGCACCACGGTAACGCTAGGCGCCGCTGGCGGTCTGTCGCTGACGAACAACAGCTTCATTACCGCCAACGTGCTCCGTATCGGTGCGGTCACCATTCCGGCTACGGGGCTGACGACGACAGCCGGTACCATCAGCATCGGCGGTAATTTCGGCAGCGCCGCGCTGGTGCTCGAACTCGACAGTCTCGGCACGATGACCGAGACGGCAGGCGCAATCCTTACCGCCGATACGCTGACCGGCAATTCGGTCGGCGGTGCTACGCTGACCGGCGCGAACAAGGTGAACATGCTCGGGCCGTGGAGCAACACGGGCTCCGGGGTCTTCAGCTTCACCGACGCCCAGTCGCTGACAACGACCGGCACGATAAGCTCAGTGGGCGGCATCACGCTGACCACGACCGGTATCGGCTCCGACATGACGCTTTCCGGCACTCTGAGCGCGCCGGGCAGCAACGTCACGCTGGTTTCTGCCGGCAAGATCACTGAGACGCCACCGGTGATCGCGAGCACGCTAAGTGTCACCGCCGTCGGCCCGGTATCAATGGCGGATGCCAACCAGGTCGGTACGCTGGCGGCGCAGGTGACCGGCGCCGGCAACGCGTTCCTGTTCAGCAACACCAGCGCCGACCTCACGATCGGAACGGTCGGGGGGCTGTTCGGGGTTACGACGAACGGCGGCGCGATCACGCTGCAGACGACGACGTCTGGCAATATAACGCTTGCCGGCAATGTGACGGCAAGCGGTCAGACCGTCACCTTGACTTCTGCTGGAACGATCAGCGAGACGAACGGCGCGATCATTACCGCCAACACCCTGACCGGCAGCTCGGTCGGCGGTGCGACGCTTAACGGCGCGAACCTGCTGACCAATCTCGGCACGTTCACCAATAGCGGCACCGGCGGCTTCGCTCTGACCAACGCCCAAGGGTTGACGGTGACGGGCGCCGTTGATGCGGGAAGCGGCGCGCTGGGATTGACAGTATCGGGCAATCTGACGCTGACGGCGAACTTGACGGCGGGAACGACCGTCACCCTGACCCCGACCGGGACGATCGACCAGACGGGTGGGCTGATCAGTGCGGCGACGCTGACCGGCAGTTCGTCTGGCGGGGCAAGCCTCATTGGACCTAATCTCGTCAGCACTTTCGGGCCGTTCACCAACGCTGCATCGGGGCTGCTGAGTTTCACGAACGCCCGCTCGTTCGCGACCTCGGGCACGATTAGCTCCGCCGGGAACCTGACGCTGGCCACAAGTTTGTCGGGCGCGATAACGCTCGGCGGCGACGTCACGGCAATCGGCAATACCGTTACGTTGAATTCGGTCGGATCCATCACTCAGTCGAGCGGCATCATCACCGCCGGCACCCTGACCGGCACCTCGGCCGGCGGGACCAGCCTGACCGATGCCAATGGGATCGCGACTCTCGGCAACTTTTCAAGCGGCACCAATGCCGCGATCGGCGGCAATTTTGCCCTGTTCGATACGGTGCCGCTAACGCAAACCGCGGGAACCACGGTAAACGCCACCCTGGGAACGATCCTGATCGACGCCGGCGGCGCCGCCTTCACCCAGAGCGGTACCCTGCGGACGCTCAATTCGAGCACCGCGGCAGTGACAATCCAGAATACCCCGTCTCTGTCTATCGGGACGATCACCGCGTCGAACGGGACGGTCGTGCTGGGGGCCGCAGGCAAGACGGTCGGGACGATCACCGAGAATGGCATCATCACGGCGAACGGCTTGGCCGGGGTGACGACCTCGAGCGTGCCGCTGACTCAGGCAAACGTCATTGCCGGACTCGGAAATTTTACGTCGGGCGGCGCCTTCACGCTGAACGATACGACCGCGCTGACTATAAATGGCGCGGTAAACGCCGGAGCGAACACGGTCACATTGACGGTGAACAGCACGATTGCCGAACAGCCGGGCGGCTCGATCACGGCGGCAACCCTGACCGGAAGCTCGGTCGGCAACGCCATTTTCGGTCAAGGCAACACGGTCACCAATCTCGGCGCGTTCTCGACGAGCAACGGCAATCTGACGCTGCTCGACAGCGGCCCGCTGAATATCTCCGGCGCCATTAATGCCGGTAGCGGGACGGTGAACCTGACAGCCGGCGGAGCATTGACACAGCAATCCGGCGCCATCATCACCGCAGGCACCCTGACTGGTGGCTCGGCCGGGAACGCGACCTTCGGCCAGAGCAATTTGATCGCGAATCTCGATGCTTTCGCCACCGGCAACGGCAATCTGACATTGAACGATAGCATCGGGCTGAACATCAACGGCCCTGTCACTGTCGGTAGCGGGAATATGACCCTGAACGTCGCCGGATCGATTACCGAGGGGACAAATGGCAGGATCAGCGCATCGACGTTGACGGTGCAATCCTCCGGCGGCACGTCGCTCCTCGCGACCGGGGTCATCGGGAACCGGATCGCCACGCTGGGTGCGTCGACGAACACCGGCTCGGGCGGGTTCGCGCTCAACAATAATAGTGACCTGACGGTCAGCGGCGCGATCAATGCGGGGACGGGCGATCTGTCGCTGAGTTTAGGGTCCCCCAATTTCATATTTCTCTCACCGCCCGGTAAGCTGACGGTCAATGCGGCATTGCAGGCCGGGCGTGACATCAGCCTGAGGGGTGGCGAGTTGTTGTTGGCCGCGACGGCAACCGCCGAACGCGATCTGAGGCTCACCACTTCACTCGCTAGCGGACAGGGCAATGTGACCGTCAGCGCGAACCAGAGCGCCGGGGGCAATCTGCTCGGGACGGCCGATGGCGCGATGAACCTGACCGGCTCGTTCAAGCTCACCGCCGGCAAGAACCTGGTACTGACCTCGAACGGCGCCTTCACGCAACGCGGCACGCTGACCGTCGCCTCGCCCGATATCGTGATCGACACGACCGGGCGCACCGGCGGCGCCTCACAACTGTTGAGCGACCTCCTGGCCGCGCAGGGCGGCGGGACCTCGATCACCAATGCCAGCATCATCACGTCCGCGCAATTCGCGCCGCAAGGCAGCGCGCACAACGCGATCAGCTTCGACACTGGGACGGTCAACGCGGCGAGCTCGGTGATGCTGCTGCTGGGGGACGCCGGCGCGATGACCGGTACGGTCAACGTCCTCGGGCTCGGCGTCTCGGGCCAGGGCGGCAGCGCCGATCTGCACGGCTCGATCGCCGGCAACACGACGCAGACCGCGGCGCAGCAGGGCTTCATCAATCCGAGATCGCAGAACAACTACCAGTTCAATGACTGCGCCATCGGCTCGACGACCTGCATCGTCTTCTCGACGGTGGTGCCGATCCAGCCGCAGGCGGTCAGTCAGGTCGATATTCTGCTGGCGCGGCCGACGGAGGAGGACATCGATGCCCCGCTGATCAACATCTTCGATGAGGACCAGCTGTGCGACAGATTGCGGCGGACCAACCCGGAAGCCGCGCGGGAGGTCTGCCGATGATCGATCGGTTCTGGCGATACGGGTTCGCCGTCGCGCTATTGGGCCCGCTCGCGGCCGGCTGCGAGGGCCCGCCCCCGGAGGTTTACGCGACAAGCGCCGGCAAGGTTTCCTCGGCATCCGCGGTGCCGATCGGCACCAACGAGGCGGGCGAGCCGTGCCGCTACCAGTTGGCATCGGGCAGCGTCAGCGGGGTGGCATCGCGCCGCGAGGCCGTCCTCTATTGCGGCGATTGGGAGCAGGCGAGCGGCCATATCTCGGAAATCGCGCAAGGCTCCGATCCGGCGCAGCTGACCGCGCTGGCCAGCTCCGGACCATGGCGCAGCTATATCGACCAGCGCTTTGCCTGCGGCGCACCCTCGCCGACCAGCCTTGGCGACGGCGCACCCGCCGCGTTGATGCAGTGCACACGCCGCGCCGGCGGCTGGCCGCATGTTGCGCTGACTGCTTCGGTCGGCGGCCGCATCTTTGCTGCGGACGCGGTACGTCCGGCATTGCCGGCGGTTGAGGCGACGCTCAGGGCACTGACCGGGCAGGCTGTCGCTGCGCCCACATCCGCCGGTTCCGAGGCGCGCCGGCTGATTGCTCAGCGCACCGGCGGCAGCGCTTTCGGCAGCGGCGATGAAGGCCGCTACTTCCAGCAGACCCGGCTCGGCGACGCCTACAACAACATCGACGATCCGGCCAATGCCGAGCGGGCCTATCGCGAGGCTCTGGCAATCCAGCAGAAGGTGCTCGGTGCCGACAATCCCGCGCTGGCGCTGACCATCATGAAGCTCGCGGCGCAGATCGCCCATCAGGGGAACGCCCCCGAGGCCGACCGGCTGTTAACTCGAGCCGCGCAGCTGATCGCCAAATCGGCCGATCCGCTGCTGAATGCCCATCTCGATTATTACCGCGCCGTCGCCCTCGCCTATCAGGGCAGGACGGCCGAGGCGGTGGCGGGTGCACAGCGCGCTGAGGGCGGGTTCGCGCGCTTGGCGCCCGATGCCGTCGCGCGCGGCCAACGGGCGCAATTGCCTCGAGGCGGGCCGAGCCGCGCCGGCGTGCTTCGAGGTGGCGGTGTCGAGGCTCTCCTGAGCGATGACACGCCGAACACGGCCGAGATGCGTGCCGCGGTCTCCGGTCTCGCCGAGTCGATGCGGCTGCGCGCCAGCTTGCTGCAAATCTCCGGCAATACCGCTGAATCGGCGGTGCTGGCACGGCGCACGCAGCAGCTGCTCGATGCCAACGGGCTGTCGGTCTCCAGCACTGGGGCCCGCTCATTGCGGCTGCTCGCCAGTAACCAGGCGATCGCCCGCGATTATCCGGGGGCGGCCGGCTATAGCGCCGAGGCCGAGCAGGTCTTCTCGCGGGTCGTGCCGGGCGAACGGCCGGAAGCGGTCAACCTGCTCAGCGAGGGCGCCTACCAGATGCAGGCGGATCGGCCCGGTGCGGCGCTGGACAGTTTCCGCAAGGCCGGCGCGATCCTGCGCAGCCCAACCGTGACCGGCGGCGCGCGGCCCGAATACGTCGCGGCTTGGCTCGACGCGCTGAACCGCGCGTCGGGCGATCGGGTGCGGGTCGATGCCGAGATGTTCGAGGCTGCGCAATTCGCCCGCAGCGGGCAGACTGCGCAGGAAATCGCTCAGGCGACGGCACGTCTGGCGGCCGGCGATCCCAAGGTGGCGGCGGCGATCCGCGGCTATCAGGAGCGGCAACGCGATTTTGACCGGCTGCAGAGCGAGCGCGACCGGGCGGTCGCCGAAGGTGCCGGCCCCGACCGCACCGCCGCGATCGATCAGCGGATCGAGGCGGCGCGCCAAACGCGTGACGAGGCCGCCGCGGTCATCCCGGCCGCGGCACCGCGCTACCTCGAGGCAGTCGAGAAACCGGCCGGGGCGGCCGAGCTGCGCAGCATGCTCGCCGCCGACGAAGCATTCCTGATGTTTTTCGTCGCCGAGCGCGGCAGCTATGGTTTCCTGGTCCGGTCGAACATCCTCCTCGCCTACCCGATTGCGCTGAACAGCGCCGAGATCGCGACGCTGGTCAATAAGTTGCGCGACACGACGGTAGCCAAGCCCGGTGGCCTGCCAACCCCGGATTTCGAGGCGTCCTACCGGCTGTACAGAGCCCTGTTCGGACCGGTTGAGCAGCAGCTCGCCGGAGTGGCGAAGATATCGATTGCGGCGAATGGCGACCTGATGCGTTACCCGCTCGGGGCCCTGGTCACTCAGCCCGGCGCGACAGCCGAGAACGGCGATTATCGGCGAGTGCCCTTCCTGATACGGCGCGCCGCCCTGAATTATGTTCCGGCGCCGCGCGTGCTGGTCAATCTCCGCAAGGCGCGCACAGCCGGGATGGGCTTGCGGCCATTCATCGGCTTTGGTGATTTCCGGCCGGCGAGCCCTGCGCAGCTGGCGGCGTCATTTCCGCCGCAACGTTGCCGTGACGATTATCAGTCGCTGGGAGGTCTGCAACGGCTGCCCGAAACAAGGACCCAGGTCACGACGATCGCCCAGCAGCTCGGGGCAGGACCCGGTGACATCGTATTGGGCGAAGCTTTCACTAAGGCGCGGCTCGCCTCGCCCGACTTGGCTCAGTACCGCATTGTGCTGCTGGCAACTCATGCCTTCCTGCCAGACACGCTGCGCTGCCTGAGCGAGCCGGCGATTACGGTATCGGCGCCGCCTGGCGCGCCGAATGCCGATGGCGAATTTCTGCGCGTCAGCGAGATCGATAATCTGAAGCTCAACGCCGATCTGGTCGCGCTGTCGGCCTGCGACACCGCGGGGGCGGGCGGTGTCGGCGAGAGTCTGTCCGGTCTGGCGCGCTCCGTTTTCCGGGCCGGCGGACGCGGCCTGCTGGTGACTCACTGGGATGTTGTCACCGGCGCGTCGGTTCCCCTGATGATCGGCACCTTCGCCGGCGGTGGTGCACGTGACTCGGCACAGGCGCTGCGCGCCGCTCAACTGCGTATGGTCGAGAGCGCCGGCACCAGTCAGCAGGCGCCGATCGAAATCTCGCACCCGAACTACTGGGCGGCCTTCGTGCTGATCGGCGACGGCATCAGAGGCGCTCCAGGGGTATAGAGCGGCAACGCCGCGCCACGGCGTAGGCCGCTCGTCCCGGTCAGCTCGTCTGATTGATTACGACGACGCGGCGGTTTTCGCCGGCATACGGGTCGCGCGGATTGGCCAACTCGCACGGGCCTTTGCCGACAATCTCAAGCCGTGTCTCGGCAACCCCCATCTGGTGGACCAGGAATTCTTTGACTGCCTGGGCGCGCAGCCGCGACAGCTCCTGGTTGTAGTCGAGGGTGCCGGTCGCGTCGGTATGCCCTTCGATCGCAAAGACCTTCTGGTCGCCGAGATCCTCGTTCAGCGCCTTGCCGAGATTGCGCAACGTCTCCATGCCTTCGGGTTTCAGCTGCGCCGAGCCGAACTCGAAGGTGATCATTGGAAAGGAAGCGCTCGGCTTTTCGCCCGCTGCTTCGATTGGTGCCGGACAGCCGTGTGGTGTCCGCGGCGCCGCGGCGACCGGGGGAGCTCGCCGAACGGCCTGGCCGGCAGCCGGTCGCGGCGGGGCTACGGCCGGTGCAAAATTGGTCCTCGTTTCGTGGCGTATCTCGGCGTCCGCACTGCCGCGCACCGGCAGGCCCTGATGGCCGCCGCGCAGCGCCTGGGGGAGGGGGCGCAACGCAGTTGCGATTGCTGACTGGCTGGGGGCGGTCGTCTGGGCGAGAGCCGGCAGCGCCGCTAATGTTGACATCGCGAACACGGCTGCAATTGCGCAGTGGGCGCTTTTCATGCCTCCCTCCGTGGGCAAGGTTCTGCTCAATTTAACGGGCGCGATCTCGTTGGTTTTTGTCGAGTCCCACCTTTCCACCGGAGAGCGTAGCGGCACATCACAAGGTTCGCAAGAACCCTCATAATTAATGCAAAAACAGTACTGATTGCCTTCACTTGGCGGAGTGTGACGCCGCTCTCGTGGTCGCTGCCGGTACGAGAGAACCGGTCGGAGCGAAAAGTGTTATTCGCGATTTGACGATTTGTACGAAACGATACGCCGACCGCCGGCGCGATCTTCAAAGGAGTGCGTGTCTGGTCAGCCGGCAAAAGGAACGAGCGGCGCGCATGGCGCCGCTCGTCCTGCTCTGAGCTCGATCAGCCGGCCGAAACCGGCTGTCGGATGACTCAGCGCGTCGTCGGCGGAGCCGTCGCTGCCGCCGGAGCGCTGGAGGTCGTGTCGCCAGCCCCGGTTGGAGCCGCCGTGCCGGCCGGCGGAGCGGTCGTGCCGGCCGTGGCCGCGGTTGTTCCCGCAGGCGGGGTGGTTGTGCGGGTGGCCGGGCTCGACCCGGCGAGCGGGGTGGTCGCGCCAGCCATCGGGCTTGCTGCCGCAGGCGGCGCGGTGACGCCGGCCGGCGGGCTCATGCCCCCACCCAGCCGCCCCATCGTCTGCTCATCCAGCGTCGCGGTCCGGCGCAACCCGTTCTGCTGCTGGTAGCGGGTCAGCGCACGCTGCATTTCCGGGCCGGCCATCCCGTCGATCGGGCCGTTGTAGAGGCCCTGTGCCTTCAGCTGCTGCTGCGCTTGCCGTACCTCGTCCTGCGAGATGTTGCGCGACCAGAAATCGCTGGTGCCCGCCGGCAACTGCGTGCTGGCTTGCGGAGCGGGAGTCGTCGCGCGAGGCGCCATCGCGGGGTTGGTCGGCGCGGCTCCCGGGGTTGCGGCGGGATTGGCCTGGGCCTCAGCCGCGGTCGCCTGGACATTCGCCGGTGCCGAGGCGGCGGGCGGCGCCGTGGTGTTGGCGGTCTCGCTCTGTGCGTGCGCCATGCCGGTAAAACCGGCCGCGGTAGCGAGAGCAATGACAGCTGTCAGAGAACGCTTCATCAGGACTTCTCCACCTTGGGGAAATGCCACCCGCCGAACGGTCTCAGCGTAATGGCGTTCCCCGTTTGCGCCGAAGTCGATCTGTGAGGCCGAGCTCAGCCGCAGCGCGAAATGATCATTTCGCGGCGACGGCCGCTGGAGCTGCGGTCCAGGATTTCAGCACCGGCAGAACCTCCTTGGCGTAAAGCCGCAGCGAGCGTTCTGCTAGCTCGTACGGCGTGCCGCCGTAGCGGAACGACGTGCACAGCTCGAATTCGCCAATCGCCGCGCGGCGTTCCTCCATTTCGCGCAGAATTCGGTCGGGTGTGCCCCAGACTGCCGCTTTCAAGAACGCCTCGACGATGCCATCGCGTCCGGCATCCTTCGCCAGTTCGGCCTTCTTGGCGTACGCGTCGTACCCTTTGATCCGCGAGAAATGTCCCGACAGGATCTCGTAATGCTCGAGGTTGCTGTCGACGAACGAACCCATATGGCGGCGCGCGAGATCCTCGGTACCGTCCATCGTCGGTGTACAGACGCAGAAATCGGCGATGAGAAAAGGCGGCGCCTCGGCATTGTGGAACTTGCGGAACAGCTCACGGTGGCGCTCGATCTGCGGCAACCGCATCGGCCAGGGCCGGTCGGCGAACATGACCATCCGCGCCTTGAGCCGCGCCGCCGCCTCGACCGAGTCCTCGCTGGACGCGACGGCATAGGTGCGGCCTTCGAAGCTGCGTTCCGGCTTCGGCCGGATCGCGGTCCGCGGCTGCTTGTAGTATTTGCCGTTGCCTTCGATAAAGCCGGTGCGCAGCGCTTCGAGGATCATCGGCGCCGCCTCGTCGAACCGCTCGCGCGACTCGTCCATCGCGATCGGCCCGCGGAAATGCGCGAATTCACGCCGCGACAGGCCGCGGCCGATACCGAAGCGAAAACGGCCCTTAGCCAGATGATCGAGGATCGCGACCTGCTCCGCGACGCGCAGCGGGTCATGCCACGGCAGGATTACCGCCGCCGTGCCGAGATCGGCATGGGTCGTCACCCCGGCCAGATAGCTCATCAGCTGCAGATTATCGGGGCAGAACGAGTAATCCTAAAAATGATGCTCGACCGACCATAACACGTCGAAGCCGAGCTCGTCGGCCAGCCGCGCCAGGCGCAGTTCCTCATCCCACACCTCAGCGTCGCTGATGTTGCTCCAGCCATAGCTGGCGAAGACCATCTGGATCCCGACATCCATCGCCATTCTCCTTGGCCGCGCGACTTCACCGGCCGTCTGTTAAACGTTTTCCACTCCGCCATTCGTCATCCCGGCGAAGGCCGGGGTCCACCCGTCAGCTGCTCAGGCGCCCGGGTTGGTGGGGTCGGCCCTTCGCCGGGACGACGCGTGAGGTTTCCCCAATTCACCCTTCACCGCCGCTTACCGTGACGCCGGCCAGCTTCTCGAATACCTTGATGATCGCCGAGCCGTCTTCTTTGTTGAGGCCCTGGGCGCGCGCCATCTGATAGACCTGCTGCGACACATTGGCGAGCAGAAGCGGCATGCCCAGCCGTTTGGCAAACGCGGTCTCCAGCTCCTGGTCCTTGTACGAGATATCGATCGTACCGCCCGGCGTGAAGTCGCGCTTCAGCATGCGCGGCACCCGGTTTTCGAACTGCACCGAGGAGCCGGTGCTGACCCGGATCACCTCATAGATCTTCTGCGGATCGAGCCCGGCCTTGACGCCGTAGACGAGCGCCTCGGCAATTGCCACGGTCTGGATCTGGCCCAGCATGTTGTTGAGCAGCTTCATCGCGAGGCCATGGCCGAGCGCACCGACATGAAACAAATTCTTACCCATCGCGCGGAACAGATCCTCGCAGGCGCCATAAATCTCCGCCGCGCCGCCGACGATGATCGACAATTCGCCCGATTTCGCCCGCACTGTGCCACCGCTGACCGGCGCGTCGAGCATCGCGATGCCGCGCTCGGCGAGACGCCGCTCGAACCGGCGGGCCGCGAACGGGTCGATCGTGCTCATGCACAGCACGATATGGCCTGCCTGGGCCCGAGTGATGATCCCCCGGTCGCCGATGATCACGGTTTCCGCCTGGTCGGTGGTCTCGACCATGCAGATCGTGCGGTCGGCGGCGCCGGCGACCGCGGCCGGCGAGGTGTCAACGGCGGCGCCCGCGGCGATCAGCGGGTCGAGCTTTTTCGGATCGATGTCGTGCACGACCAGCGAAAAGCCGGCTTTCGCCAGATTGAGCGCCATCGGCCCGCCCATATTGCCGAGCCCGATGAACCCTACTTTGCCGGGCATCGTGTCTCCTCCCATCGCTGTGGAGTTAGACTTTACCGGCGCCGATCTGGCTTGTCGCCTCGACGATGGTTATTGCGGCGGCGCCCGAAGATTTCCGCGCGGCTCGTATGTTCGCACCAGCAGCGATCCGACGACGTAATCGATCTCCGGCACGCCGACGGCGCCGCCGCCCTTCCGGCAAATGCTGGCGTGGATTACGTAGACATGACCGAATTTCCAGGGCGGGCCGCGTTTTTCAAACGCCACGCAATTGTCGCCGGCGAGCGTGAAGCCCATCCTGCTGAGATCGCCGTTTTCGACGAAGTTGCCCCAGCCGCCGCCGTTTCTTGTCATCTGATTCATATCCGGAAATTCTTCGCGCAGATCGCCGAAACCGGCTTGCGCGGCGCAGCCCTTGTGCATCGGGCCGATCGCGCTGATGAAATAAGGATCGACGACGATGACGTCAGCTTCGACGGTCAAATTCGCGAGCTTGGTCATGACCAGATCGTGCGCCATCTTGCAGTTCGACCAGTCCGGCGATCGGTCGCTGCTCGGCAACCCGACCCCGGTATGAGTCAACAAGGGACCGGTCTTGCATCCGGTTGCCGCGCCGGCCGCGATTCGCGAGGCGCTGCACGGGATGTCCGGCCACTTATCCTCATCGACGCGGGTGCTTCCCCCATAGGGGTTCCATTTCTTCCATTCCGGGGTGACCGGTCGCGCGGTGACCGTCACTTCCGGCAGAGTCAACGACTGATCAGCGGCGTTTGCGATCGCGGGGATTGTGGCGGACACCGCCACTAGCAATCCGATTACACGGATTTGCGCGCGCATTCTCGCGCTTATCCGCACCAAAACCTCCTCCCCGCCGGGAAGGCTCCGCGGGGAAGGGGCCTGTCCGCGGCTCAGTTCGGGGTCCAGCTCAATGAGCGGATTTCGGTGAATTCGCGCGGGAGCTTGGTCCAGGAATCGCCGGCATTTTCGCTCTTGTACAATTCGCCGTAATGGCTGCACGCGACGATCAGCCCGGGGTCGGCCGCATGGGTCGCGAACGCCCAGATCGGCGAGTTCGGCTTGACCGGCAAATTCGCCGTCTGCCAGCTCTTACCGCCGTTGGTCGAGCGCTGGATCGCCCCGGTCGTGCCGACCGCGCCATCGCCGGTCGCGACGAACAGCGTATCGGGATCGTCCGCCTTCTGCGTCAGGCTGCGGCAGTAGGGCAGCGGGAATTGGTCGCCGACGCCGAGCCCCTGCCAGCTTTCGCCGCGGTCGTGGCTGGCGAAGATTTCGCGCGGCGTCGTCGTCAGGACGGTCGTGCCGCCATTGATGACGACCCCGATGTCGTGGATGTCGGGATCGTTGATGCCACTGGTGATGCGCCGCCAGCTGTCGCCGCCGTCGGTGCTGTGCAGCACGCCGTCGACCTCGATCCCGGCCCACACATTGCGGTGGTCCGAGGGATCGACCGTCAGCGCCGTGACCCGCGGGATGCGTACGTTCGGGCACTCCTCGGCGATCGTCGCCGGCAGTTTTTGCCAGCTGCGGCCGCCATCCTGCGAGCGGAACAGAGCCGCCGGCCGCGTCCCGGCGAAGATGACATCGGGATCGGCCGGGTCGATCGCGATCTTCCAGACGTCGAGCCGGTTCATCGGCGAGTCGAGCCGCTCGAAGCTCTGCCCGCCATCGCCGCTCTTGTAGATGCCGTCATCGGCCCCGGCGAACACCGTGCGCGGCTCGTGCGGGCACACCGTAAGCCCGAAGACGCGGCTCTCGCTCCACAGCCCCTTCATGACGCGGCGCCAGCTCTCGCCGCCATCGGCGCTGAGCCACAGGCCGCTGCCGATCGTCCCGGCGCAGATCGTGTATTTGCCTGCCATCGCTTCCTCCCTAGGAACTCCGATGTCCCGGCGAAAGCCGGGACCCACGGTTCAACCGTCGTGCCGCTTGATAGACGGGTCCCGGCTTGCGCCGAGGCTGTGGCGGAATTGTCAGTGCGTGCCTTCCCAGCCGGTATGCGAGACGTCGATGACGACTCCATCCGGCCCGGCCCACTTCATCTCGAAATTCGTGTGCACACCGTCTCGCATCGCGGCGTCGCTGCCGTCCTTGGCGGTCAGCCGCTGCGCGTGTGCGTTTTCGAGCTTCTGGCAGGCCTCGTCGAGGTCATCGACCTCGAAGCCGAAATGATGGATGCCGTCGAAGTTGGGCCCATGCGCGCCGACATCCGCATCCTTTTCGGTCTTGTGCCGCAAGACCGCCACATGAATATAGCCGTCCGTCAGGAATACCGAGCCGTTCGGGCTGCGGCGCAATTCCTTCAGGCCAAACGCCGATTTGTAGAACTCGGCCGCCTTCGCCGGGTCCGCCGTCGTCAGGGCGATGTGTTTGATGCGTGCCATCTCAATGCGTGCCTTCCCAGCCGGTATGCGAGATGTCGATGACGACGCCGTCCGGCCCGGCCCATTTCATCTCGAAATTGGCGTGGCCGCCGGCCGCCATCGTCGCATCGACATGGTCTTTGCCGGTGAGGCGCTGGGCGTGCGCGTTTTCCAGCTTCTGGCAGGCCTCGTCGAGATCGTCGACCTCGAAGCCGAAATGATGGATACCGTCGAAATTTGGTCCGTGTGCGCCGACATCGGCCGATTTCTCGGTCTTGTAGTTGAGGATCGCCATGTTGATGTGGCCGTCGGTGAGGAACACCGCGCCGTTCGGGCTGCGCCGCAATTCCTTGAGGCCGAAGGCCGATTTGTAGAACTCGGCGACCTTCGCCGGCTCCTTGGTCGTCAGTGCGATATGCCTGATGCGTGCCATGAACTTCTCCCGTCCGAGTACCTGAAAACGATTTAACCACAGAGGCACAGAGATCACAGAGAACTTACTTGTTTTCTTCTCTGCGTCCTCCGTGCCTCCGTGGTGAAACATTAATCGCGCGCCACACCCGCTCCGGGGTTGCCGGCATTTCGATATGGGTGACGCCGAACTCGGAGAGCGCATCGACGACGGCGTTGATGACGACGCCGAGCGCCGGGGTCGTGCCGCCTTCGCCGGCCGGCCGGATGCCGAGCGGATGGGTCGGGCTCGGCACCTCGGACAGTTCGGTGTCGAAGAACGGCACCATGTCGGCCTTCGGCATCGTGTAATCCATGAACGAGCCGGACAGCACCTGGCCGCTGCCGGGTTCGTACACACATTGCTCCCACAAGGCCTGACCGACCCCCTGCACGATGCCGCCATGCACCTGGCCGTGCACGATCATCGGGTTGACCGCGCGCCCGCAATCGTCGACCGCGGTGTAGCGCATGATCTCGACCTCGCCGGTCTCGGGGTCGATCTCCACCTCGCAGACATGGCAGCCATAGGGGAAGGCGGCGAGGTTGACCGTCTCGTCGCTGACCCCCTGCAATGGCCCGCGCAATTCCTCCGGCAGATCGGTGCGCGCCAAGGCCGCCCGCGCGACCTCGAAGATCCCGATGGCGCGATCGGTGCCCTTCACCTCGAACCGCCCGCCCGCAAAGGCGATGTCCTCGACCGCCGCTTCCAGCAAATGGCTGGCGATCTTCAGCCCCTTCTCGATGATCTGGTTCGACGAGTTGAACATGACGATGCTGCCGAGCCTGAGCGCCCGGCCGGAATGCGCGCCGCCGCCGACCGAGACGCGGTCGGTGTCGCCGGTCACCAGTTTGACGCTATCGATCGGCACGCCAAGCCATTCGGTGATCAATTGCGCAAAGCTGGTCTCGTGCCCCTGGCCCTGGGACGTGGTGCCGATCACGACCTCAACGGTGCCGCCCACCAGACCTTCCGGCTTCACCGTCACCTCGGCCTTCTCGCGCGGCGCGCCGGTCGCGGTGTCGACGTAATTGGCGACGCCGACGCCGCGGCATTTGCCGTTCCGGCGCGACTCCTTGCGCCGTTCCGCGAAGCCATTCCAATCGGCGAGCCACAGCACCCGTTCCATGACCCGGTGATAGGCGCCGCTGTCGTAGACCATGCCGAACGGGTTGGTGTACGGCATCATCGACTCCGGCACGAGATTGCGCCGCCTGAGTTCGATGCGGTCGATGCCCGTCTTGATCGCCGCCAGATCGATCAGCCGCTCGATGACGAACATGACCTCGGGCCGGCCGGAGCTGCGATACGGCCGGGTCGGGATCGTGTTCGTCAAGGCCGCCCGCCCGCGGAAATGTACCACCGGCACATGGTAGATGCTCGACATGATCTCGACGCCCTTGTTCAAGGGGCCGAAGGCCAGCGCATAGGCGCCCTGGTTGACCAGGTTCGAGCCGCGCATCGCCAGGAATTTGCCGTCCGCGTCGAGCGCCAGCTCGGCCGACACGGCGAGGTCGCGGGCCTGATAATCGGCGACGAAGTATTCCTGCCGGTCGCTGGTCCATTTGACCGGCCGGCCGAGCCGTTTCGCGGCCCACACCACCAGCGCAAATTCGGCGCTGAACGAACCGCGGGTGCCGAAATTGCCGCCGACATCCTGCATGACAACCCGCACCTGCTCGGGCGGGACGCCGAGCACCATCGCCAGATCGCGCCGCGGGCTGACCGCGCCGCCGGCGCCGGCGTGCAGCGTGTAGCGCTCGGTTTGCGGGTCGTATTCGCCCACCGCCGCGCGCGGCTCCATCGGCACGCCGGTGACGCGCGGGATCCAGGTGTCGAGCCGCACGACATGCGCGGCGCGCGCGAATGCCGCCTCGGTCGCGACCGGGTCGCCGACATCGCCGTCGAGGATCACATTCGGGAAGTTCCGTCGCACCCGGGGCGCCGTCGGTTCGGCCGCGGCGAGGGCGTGCGCGACGGCGGGCAGGGGCTCGTACTCGACGGTAACCCGTTCGGCGGCGTCCTTCGCTTCGGCCAGCGTGGTCGCGACCACCGCCGCGACGATTTCGCCGACATGACACACCTCCGGCCCGACGATCGCCTGATGCTTCGGCAC
>Ga0070706_100002510_pt1 | contig 18480 bp, 27 predicted proteins | sample KBSK5501metaG_FD_65476 | JGI IMG/M metagenome (GOLD analysis project Ga0070706, IMG submission 65476) | Corn, switchgrass and miscanthus rhizosphere microbial communities from Kellogg Biological Station, Michigan, USA - KBS K5-50-1 metaG | ecosystem: Host-associated > Plants > Roots >... | reverse complement strand
TGCCAGACCTCCGATATCGAGTGCCAGCAATTCAATCGCAGTGTCCGCATATTCATGGCCAGTTCTGTTGGACCCTAGAAGGAGAAACCTCTGATGCGCGGTTCAGTTACGCGAATTTCGCGGGACGGTGCAGGCAGCATTTTGGTCGAAGACGGGAAGGAAATCCACTTTGAGCGGTCTGGGGCAAGCCGCAACGGAGTAGATGAGCTCAGGGTTGGTCACTGATTGGTGGAGTTTGAACTTCAATACGGGTTTGAGCAGCCATGTGCGGTAAACGTCAAGCGGTTGCAGCGCGATGCCGGCCAACGTCCAGGAACACCGATTGGCTCGTAGTTAGAGGACTCACGAGATGGTGATAGGAGCTACTCAGGAGAGCAGTGCGGTTGCAGCGCGAAGCTTCGTGATTTGGGGAGAGGAGCTTTCCAAGAAGGGGCGGTATGGAGCCGCCGAGAAACTCTATCAACGCGCGCGGGGTCTGGTTGAGAGGACGCTGGGGCAGCAACATCCCATGATGGCTGAGGTGCTGGAGTGCTACTCCGACCTGCTTGTAAGGACCAATCGCTCAGCGGAAGGAATTGCGATGAAGAGCCGCTCGGAAGCGATCTGGAGGGCTTACGCTGCTCGTTCCTGTCGAACTCTCGTTCAGGCCCACCCATTTCCAGCTTACTGCGCAGAACGAGAAGGTTCTGATTAATGCCGGGGGTGAGGAGCAACGGTTTGCATGACGCGGAAGACGCTGTCCGCCAACAAGGGCACAGTCGGCAATTGGGCCAGTTCGACGTCCAGTAACGGGGTGGTTCGTGTCCGGGCATTTCATATTCGGCGTCCGCCGGTGGTGGGACTTGACCGCCGCTGGGGGGCTGTCACAGGGATGTTTGGCTTACAAGGAGAGGCCCTAAATGTACTTTCCTGCGGAACACTTACTCGACAAGCTGCAAATCTCAGCCCAGGAGCTCAGCAACTTGGAGCAAAAAGGGATCGTTAAGGGAATCGCCAGGGCGGGGCGTGTTTTTTACTCCTCTCGGGATCTGTACCGGCTCAAGGGAATCCTCCTCTTCATGACTCGTGGTTTGTCGCTCGAAGAGGCGCAAAGGCGAGTTGACCACCCTGTGGAGGAAAGGTCTGCGGCCGAGAGTCGCAGATAGACGAGAGGATACCGATGCGAGCACAGGCGCGGATGAAATTATGGCGCGAGGGGTCGGTCAATGGCTTTCTGCTCTGCACGGTTCTCGCCAAGCAGACCCGACGCTTGGGACGGCTGATGCCGGATAGGCGCATACCCGAACTGATCACGATTGCATTGAAAAATTGCGCTGACTACGAGCTGGCGCTTGACGTTGATGCAGGAGTACCTGAAGTCGTGCGCGAGGAGGCGATGCAGATAGGCCGGCTAACGCGGCGTCCGGAACCCGTCGTTGCTTGGAGCCCTGAGCAAGTTGAGAGGAGTGAGATTGCAGATGCAGTCGCGGCCAATGGTGGGCAAATCGCCACTGAAGGTGTGGCCGCAGCCGACGCATCCCCTTTTGGCGAGGGTGCAACTGGCGCTCACCTTCCTGTGGGCAGCCGTGCCGATTCCCCTGATTTTCGCCGTAATCTACATAGTGTTCAAAGGAAACATTCGATGACTAATTCCAATGGCGTGGACCCGATTCATCTCAGGCAGCTTCGAGCGATGGCAGAGAACCTGTGCACACAAGCAAAGCAGCATCGCGAAAACCACAACTACCTTGTGGCCTATGGACTCTACGGTCGTGCACTCTCCGTTGCGCAGGAGATCCACACGCCCGAGAATGATGGGAACGTTCTTGTCACTCGAATCCGCGCAGACCAGCAAGCTGTTTTCCAAATGCTGCACTCTGGAGAGAGTGGTCTGGAGAAACCTCCATCGGAGAAAGCACAGAAGGTTGGCCGATAGAGTTCATGGCTCCACCAAATATCGAAGCACCTCTGCCGCTTGCCGCTACACTACACACTATGAAAGTTGCCCAACCTCGTACAGGAGATTCTCATTCCCTTCGACCGCTTAAACGGGAGAGTATCCGGAACGATTCGACATTAGAAAAATAACTATGAACAATTGGCTACCGAAATCTGTGCTCTGTCTCAAGTCTTACACGAAACGTATGTTCGTGGCGGACCTTCTTGCCGGTATCACCGTTGGCCTCGTCGCGCTTCCCTTAGCGATGGCCTTCGCCATCGCATCGGGTGTGCCCCCTCAAACGGGTCTGTATTGCGCAATCGTCGCAGGCTTTGCGATCTCTGCTCTGGGAGGATCTTCAACTCAGATCGGCGGTCCAACGGGTGCATTCGTCGTCGTGGTATTTGGCATTGTTGCAAACCACGGCGTTGACGGCCTCTTCATGTGCACCCTAATGGCTGGAGTTCTGCTTCTGATCTTGGGCGCGACAGGCTTAGGAACTGCGGTTAAGTTCATACCGCGCCCCGTGGTCGTTGGTTTTACGAACGGCATTGCCGTCATCATCGCGAGCACGCAAATCAAAGACTTCTTCGGGCTGAAGATAGACAAGGTTCCAGGTGAATTCGGATCACGCATTCTGACGTATGCGCATAACTTTTCATCGCTCTCGCCGCTGGAAACAACCCTAGCAGTTGGCGCGCTCGTCTTGATTATCCTCTTCATGATATTTGCGAAAAGAGTTCCTGGTTACATCGTTGCGTTGTTTGCCGGAACCGCAGCGGTGGTTATCTTCAAACTCCCAGTTGAAACCATTGGCACGCGCTTTGGTGGAATCCCCTCCGGACTTCCCAAGCTCATAATTCCTCACTTTCGGCTGGACCTGTTGCGTCCGCTGATCTCCCCAGCCATCACCGTCGCCATGCTGGGTGCGATCGAATCGCTGATGTCGGCGGTGGTTTCCGATCGCATGAGCGGCGATAAGCACAACCCTAACGTTGAACTTGTCGGCCAGGGAGTTGCCAACATTCTCTCGCCACTGTTCGGAGGACTGCCGGCCACAGGAGCCATCGCTCGCACCGCCACCAACATTCGCTCCGGCGCCAAAACGCCCGTCGCTGGCATGGTCCACGCTCTCACCCTTCTCGCGATCGTTGTCTTCGCCGCGCCCCTGGCCCGGTTTATTCCGCTGTCCGTTCTAGCGGCCATCCTGCTGGTGGTTTCCTACAACATGGGCGAATGGCGGGAGATTCCGGAGCTCTTCAAGCAGTCCCGGTTTGAGATTGTCGCCTGGTTGGTGACGTTTATGCTGACCGTCTTCGCCGATCTGACCGTCGCCGTTGAAGCCGGCATGATCTTGGCAGTGCTCGTGTTCATCCGGAAAGTCACACAGACTACCACGGTATCAGAGGTGACCGCCGAGTACATTCGTGAGGGGCATGTTCATATCCTGCAGCACAAAGAAATCCCGGCTTACGTCAGTATCTTCAGGATTCATGGCCCCTTCCTGTTTGGCGCAACCGACAAGCTGGATGTCATCGTCAGCCGCCTGCCCGATCTGCCGCTTATTCTTATTCTTAGGCTGCGGAATATGACCGCCATCGATTCCACGGGCCTGCAGGCACTGGAGAATTTTGCCGACCGCGTGCACGAATCGGGCCGGCAACTCATTCTTTGTGGGGCACGAGAGCAGCCGGAGATGCGAATGCACGAGGCCGAATTCCATGAGCATGTAGGCGAGGAGAACATCTGCCACAGCGTTGCCGAAGCCCTCGATCGGGCAAGGACCTTATACCCGGAAGCCGTAAAGCGCCTTCCCGCGGGGACCACCTGGGGCCGAAGAAGCACAGATGCTTCGCTGGCCGCACCAGCCGTGGCAGGATCATCGGGTGCCGAGTCTTAGCACTGGGAATGGAAGGCGGATACTGTTGCAGACTTAGTGAGGACACGTAAGGCCAGCACAAAATCCGTGGAGTCAAGCTATCTGACAAATCTACCATCGCGCCACGGTGAAAACATCTCGTGAATATGCTTTCGCTTCATACGGTCTTCGGGCTTAGCCTTGCCGCGTATGCGCTCGGGGCTTTCACTTCTCTGCTGAGCTGGAGAAAACCGGCGCTGGCCCGACGTATCTGTTGCAGCGCCGCCTTGGCAGGCGCTGCACTGGGAGGACTAACCTCCGTTCTCGGCATTCTTCGCGACACGCCGGTGGCGTGGTCGGTTCCTTCGGGAATTCCCCTCTTTTCCTACAGCTTCTCCTACGATGCCCTGGCCGGCTTCTTCAATCTGGCGCTGGCGATCCCGGTAGCCGCTGTCTCAATTTATTCCTTCGGCTACTTGAAGGAATTCGAAGGCAAGAGGAACATCAGCGTCTTCGCATCTTTATTCCATCTCTTACTTCTCAGCTTGGACGATTGTCTTTACCGCTGCGAATGCCTTTCTGTTCCTGATTGCATGGGAACTCATGGCGCTTGCCGCCTACGGGCTTGTGACGTTTTACCATGAAGACCACGAGAGCCGGCGAGCGGGGCTGCTTTACATCGTCATGGCGCACATTGACGCCGGTTGCTTGCTGCTTGGTTTCGCTCTGTTGATCCAGGCCAGCGGCAGCGCCGAATTCGCCAGCTTCCGTCCCATCGCCGCCCAACTCAACAGCGGCCAGCAAACCGCTGCGTTTGTTCTGTTCTTCGTGGGATTCGGCATTAAAGCGGGTGTCATTCCCTTCCATATCTGGCTGCCCGCGGCCCATCCGGTGGCGCCGAGCAATGTTTCGGCTCTGCTTTCCGGCATCGTGATCAAGACTGGCATCTACGGAATGACCCGCATTTTCCTGGATTCGCTGGGAGGAGTGCCCTCCTGGGCCGGTTTGCTGGTGCTCATCGTGGGAGTCATCTCTGCAGTTCTCGGCGTCTTGTATGCCTTGATGGAACACGATCTCAAACGACTCCTCGCGTACCACAGTATTGAGAACATTGGGATCATTCTCATGGGCCTGGGCGCAACTTTGATCTTCCGGGTGGCGGGGCATCCGCTGCTGGCCGGAGTGGCCCTGGTCGCGGCGATGTTTCACACCCTGAATCACGCCATCTTCAAGTGTTTGCTGTTCCTCGGAGCAGGGTCGGTGCTTCATTCCACCGGTACGCGAAACATGGAGAAGATGGGAGGCCTCATCGGGCCCATGCCGGTGACCGCGTTTTGTTTTCTAATTGGAGCGGTGGCCATCTCCGGCCTTCCCCGCTGAACGGATTTGTCAGTGAGTGGCTGACCTATCAGGCGCTCTTGGCGGGATTCGGCGCGATCAACGGCTTGACGCGAATCCTGTTTCCGCTGGCTGGCTCGATGCTGGCGTTGACCGGGGCACTGGCCGCAGCTTGCTTCGTGAAAGCCTTCGCCATCACTTTCTTGGCGCTGCCGCGGGGGGCCGAGTCCAGCCATGCCCACGAGTCGCCCCGGACCATGCTGGTTGGCATGGGCTGGCTGACGCTGGCCTGCGCCGCCCTGGGCTTAGGTGCGATCTGGTTTCTCCCGCTATTTGACGCGATGACTGAACAACTGCTCGGACAGCGAGTCGCCTCCCATCTGGTGACTGGCCATGGGCTGGTGCTCTCCGCAGGCATGCGTACCAGTGGCACGGTGTCGCCGGCCGTCATCGCGGCTGGACTCCTGGTTCTAATCCTCCCTGTTGCTCTTCTAGTAGCAATCGGGGTGAGGAGGTTCGGGCGCAAGCGCGGACCAGTGTGGGACTGCGGCTTGCCGGCAAAAAGAGGTGACCAGGTAATAGAGAACTTTAGCATGTGCGCTCGCTGATGCGCTGAATGAGGCGACCTATTGGAGCGAGAGCGGTATAGATTGACGGCAGGGCCCCATTCGCGGCCACAAGCGCAATGCCTGCTCCATTCTTCTACCGCTGCGCGGCAGTTGTGAGGTCAATGGTCTTGCCGATCTCCGTGACCTTGGTGGCAGGAAAACCACTTAGTTCCGCGTGCCGGTGAATGACCGTCTCATCTTTGACCAGATATACACAGAACATCTTGTCGGCAGCCAGAAAGGAGCAACATTTTCAATTGATTCGCAACGGCTTTGAGGATGCTCCCTTTTAAGCCGTTTCTTTCCGTCGCCAGAGCTTGGAAATTCTCAAGAATGTCCCCGTGTCAGGCAAAGGGGTTGGAGATCGTCACACCTCCAATTTGCTGCCCATCCTGAAAGTCTTCACTGTAAAGAACGTCACATTGACCTTCGATCGCCGAAGCGACAATCAACGAATCGTACCAAGGCAACCGGAACCTGGCTCCAATCCTCAGCGCCTCGCCGTACAAAGCTTGCGACGAGTGCACCGACAGGAGTGGACGAAACGTGGTCGACAAATATTGTTCCGCATCTGCGCCAGTCATAGGTTTTGAAAAACGGCGAAGTGCAACATTGAAGAACTCTTGCACTACTTGATAGCTAACAATTCCACCTCGCGTCTCGATTGCACCTCTGATCAGCTTCTTGGCTTGCGCAGCCTTCTTCGGCGAACTCGCGTCGAAGGAATATACGAAGATGTTTGTATCGAGAAAGAACCTAGCGCTCATTCATCTCTTCCCGGCTGAAGCGCCGCCCCGCCTGTACATGCTTTAGGCGCTTCATCAAAGCGTCGAACTCCTTGGTGCCGCCGCTTTGTGCCGTGAATTGTTCCAGCCATTCGCGGAACATCGCATTGAGCGTCTTATGCTGGGATTTGGCCAGCAGGCGCGCCTGCTCGATCAGCTGTTCATCTGCACTTAGCGTAATGTTCTTCATACGTAACCAGTGTACACGGTTTTCGTGCACACCACAAACGCCCTTCAGGCAAGGCTGCTCGCTATTTTTGTCCCGTACAGAGGCGGCCGGAAAGATTTGGTTTCATTGTATGGCGCTGTACGGATTTTGCCGCCGAGTACCTCAAAGCTGGCCCATATCAACCTGAAAGAAATCTGATTTCGTCGAGGAAGCGTATTTCGCTGCATCGACTGTTCGGCAGGTTGTGTACGTTCGTACCGCGTCCTCGATATTGCGACGAGACTTTGCCGTCTTCGCACGATTTGTAGGTGTCGTGAGCGATATCTACACGAACGTTACACAGAAGTGCGGCCCTTACAAAGCGCACCTGTCGGTTCCATCACATAGCCCGCTCGAGCAGCAACTGTGGGGTAAAGCAAGCAGGCATTCTTGTGTGCGATTCGCTCGAGATCATCTAGACCCGCCACTCGCTACGACGCAGAATGGGGCCAGGCTTTCATAAGTCCCACAACATTTGTCGGATTGGTGTATCAGGGCGTATGAAAAATCACGATTGATCTTTCGTTCCTTGCCCTGTGCCCTCACAGTCCAGTCGGTTGAGGAAAAGGCAAAGTAGGGCCGAGGGTCTCAAAGCTCAGATCCACAGGGATTTCTTGCTCTAATAACATGGAGAGCCCTGACGATTCTTGTGAGGATTGAGAGAGCCATCCATCTTTTTCCTGTTGAATGTCTTTCCGCAAACCGTGCATCGATAGACCTAGGTTGGGCCTTGATGTCTGGTTCTCGCTGAACGGCCTATGCTTGGCATGCGCGACGTCGCGGCCGAAGGCGCAACGGTAAGCGGGCCCCGTCGAAGTCAGTTCAACCGCGTAACGCGGCGCGAAAACTTGCGACGTTACCGTCGCTCCCTGTATACGGTCAACGCGGTAGGACCTGTACTCCCCTGAATCACCGCGTATCGCTCCTAGCACGTATGGGAATCCATAATGCGCTGGGTGAAGGGAATACCGATCATTCTCTTGCGAGGGTCGGAAATGCTGTCGTACCGAAGTCGCCGGCAAACGTTTGAGAGTGAAATGGCATCGGACGAGGGTGCACAGATTGCAGCACGAACGAAAACCAGGGTCCTCATCGGCAACCCGTTTAACCTAGTCCGAACCAAACTCTATTATGAAAACAATGACATGCAAAGACCTCGGCGGAGCCTGCGATCAGAAGCTGACGGCCGGTTCTTGGAATGAACTGGTGAAGGCTATGACGAAGCACGTGATGGAGAAGCACCCGGATGTCGCCAAGCAGATGGAAAAGATGCACAACGAGGACCCGAAGAGATGGGGCAAAGAAATGAAGCCGAAGTGGGACGCGGCTCCTGAAGCCTGATTCATCTATTGTTGGTCCAAACCCGCGAAGCGGCCTAAACTCTTGGCCGCACTTTAATTGGTACGATCAATGTTAAAGTTAATGAGTCACAGCACATAATGTCACGTTCAGCAAGGAGAAATTGTGGCGAACCCATTCGTCCATGTGGAACTGAACACACCTGACCCGGAGAAGGCAAAGTCATTCTATTCGCAGTTATTTCAGTGGCAATTAGAAGATGCGCCAAACCCCGCCGTGCCCGCCGGTAATTATACGATGATCAAAGTAGGAGAAGGCACGGGTGGCGGAATCATGAAGCAAATTCCGGGCGGACCCTCGGGATGGCTCGCTTACGTGGAGGTGGATGACATTCGCGTCGCGACGAAGAAAGCGAAATCGTTAGGCGGCGAGGTCATGAAGGACGTCACGGAAGTAGTCGGCATGGGTTGGCTTAGCTTCATCCGAGATCCGACCGGCGCGGTTCTTGGACTGTGGCAGTCCAAATCGAAATGAATTCGCGGGTTAACGCAATCTCCGTTTTTAGAGAACTGCCCTTCTTCACGGACGAATCGGCGCCCCGCAAAAAGTATGGTCCACTAACAGTCCACGAATTGTTTCCAATCCTCACTGAAACGTTTCTGTAGCGCCATCGGTGGCGCATGTTTTCAGTTAGTTACGAGTGAATTGCTCGCTGCCACGGCAGAGGTCGTCGAGTTCGAGTCCTGGTTCGTGGGATCACTGGTGGTCGACAGTGTTGCCTGCGCTCTTTCGTCGCTTGCACCATGAAAACATAGGGCTTACACAGCGCAATGGATCAGTTCGCCGCAGAACGGAATGCTCAGGAATTGTGCATTCGGTGCGTATCGGGCCCCGCGACCGGATCAGACCGTTGCGGCGACTCCGTCCATTGGCTCTTCGGCGGACTGAAGTTCGTAGATCTCGAAAATGGACTCCAATTGGGTGACCTTCAGTATCTCACGCACCTGTTTCGTTGGATTCATTAGCTTGAGATAAATACCAGAAGCCTGCAGCGAAACCAGAGAGCCGATTCCGGCAGCATCGATGGCATCAACCTCTGTCAGATCAAGGGTCACGTTACGCCCCTTTTGCCTAACGGCCGCACACAAAATGGCGGTCTCATCGCCTCGGACAATCCTGCCGTGACATTCGAGAACCACCCCGTCATGCGAATCTTTGAGAGTTACGGTCAGCATGGTTCGATCTCCTGAAACTCGTTCGCCGGCAGAAGGAACTGCCGCGCCAGTACCTGTGCATTATAGGCGAATAAAAGACGAAAGTACATAGAAAGCATGACAACTCAGAGAGACGATTTCTGCTCTGCCGAAGCCTTCGCTTGTGCTGAGGAGGGCCCAAATGAACCGCAACGACCTCGCATGCCTTGACGGAACTTCTCGCGTTCCTCGGGGGTCATGTGCTCCCAACGTTCTCTCATGCGGTGGCGCCAGTACATGTGCCTGCCCGGTCCGCCACGAAATCCGCCAAAGAGGATCTTGGTCAGAAGCAAAATGCCCACCGCCTGCCAGAAGTTGATCAGATGCCATCCGAACAGAGCCGGCATTACCCAATTCCAGAGGCTCATGACCACAAAACCAAGCACCACGACGAGCAGGGTGGCAAACAGCGCGATCTTTAGCCCCTTCAACATCCAATTCCTTTTCATTTCTCTTGTCCTCATGCCTTCGTAAATTCGTCGTAAACGGCCCGAAGCCGCTCGCGCAAATAAATCACTGCATAGTGCTTGCGTGAAAGCAGCGTATTCACGCTCAGGCCAGTTTCTACCGCAAGTTCCTTAAAGCTGCGGCCCTCGACTTCATGCGCGAGGAATACCTCGCGCTGCTCTTCAGGAAGCTCCTCTAAAGCATCTTCGAGCTCGTCGAGCAACACCGTTCGGGCGTATGCAGCCTCGGGTCCGGCATCCTGGGACGGGAGCAAGTCCTCAAATGTGAGAGACTCTCCATCCTCTGCGACCGCTGGATCGTTCGTTGACGCCTCGGGCTTCTTCTTGCGGAACAGGTCGGTGATCCGATTACGGGCTACGCGGAACAGCCACGCGCCAACCTGGCTGATGGGCTTCATCAGGCGATATGTCTGCACGAGCTCGTAGAAGACTTCCTGCAGGATGTCTTCGGCGTCGCTCGGGTCGGCGACATGTCTCCGAATGAAGTTGCGAAGCCGCGTTTTCTCCCGATCGATCGCTTCCGAGATCCGCTGGTCTTGCTCCGCCATCGTCCACTGTTTTCTCAGCGTCTCATCCATCTACTGTTGTAGACGAGCGAGCGCGATAAATATTTTAAAGCGACAGGACGGAAGGGTTCCTCAAGGGAGACAAGGATGAGGTATTGTGTGTTCGGGGTCAGAGTCGCGACAAGAAAAGGATCGCCGCCGATGCCTCGGTGAGAAACCCTTCCCGGCCAGTCGTCTCCACGGTCTTAACCAAGTGCTGTGAAGAGCTTAGCGATCACCGCACCGGCCCGAGCTGCCTAAGCAGCCGTGAACGCGGCGGCCGTGAATCCGAGTGACGTTAAGACATCATCGGGTATTTCAGCCACGGGAAACCTAAGCAGCGCGCTTGGGGGCATCTCTGAAAGAGAGCCGAGTCGGCGATCGACCAGCCCCGAGTCAAATCCGAACGCCAAGAGCACGGCTTTGGCTTTTTCGACTGCCCCGTATTTGTGCGCAGCGCCGGAGCTTAGTCCGTGCCGGACTACGGAGACTTCAACGAACCCGCCTTCGCTCTGAGTGATGAAAACTTGCGCTCTCATAGAATTCATGTACTACCAATTCACGTACATGATCCCCCCTCACCCCTCTGTGAGGAATACAGTAGGTACTGTATTGTGGGCGCGTGGCCGCAGAGTCTAGATTTATTCGCAACGCACGTTTCATTTGGACAGTTGGACAAGTCTGCATCGTTCGTTAGCACCCCGAACCCGCCATCTGTGTCGGCGGGTTTTTCTTTTTGGTGCCGGGGGTACTGGCTGATTTGAACCCCGACCCGAGACCAAGCCAACCCGACATAAGAACCCCTCGGTGCTTTGCGGCTGCGCAGGCAGCTTTCGTGTTGGCATGACGTAGAAATTCAAGGGCACACGGAGATTCTGAACACCTCGCACTACCCAAAATCAGGCTATTTCCACCGCTCTTTCTGCACCGTGAGGAAGGGTGCCGGATAGGTTCGCCGGGCACCAGCGTTGTCGACGAGATTACCGAACGTCGGCGAACGGCCACTGACGTAACTAGACCAACAAACATCACAACATTCCCCTTTGTGACCTGCCGCCTTTCGGAATTCAGACTGAAGATAAAGATGCAGAGTCGCACCTTTCCCCAGCCTGGGCCGCGAGAACTGTTTTCCCGCCCGCCGGGGTTGAGGGTGCGGCGCTCCATATTCCCCCGGGCTGCGCGTCTAGCGCGGCGCAAGAAGGCGGCGTAATGAAACGTCCTTGTTTGCCATGGAGAGTAGTTGGGTGCGGTCTTGTTCTTCTGAACGTTCTCTTGTGCGCGGACGCAGCGACCGCGCAACTAACCGTCAACCCGTTGAACATAAGCTTCGGCAACGTCTCAACCGGTAGCAGCACGACTCAAGTGGTGGTTCTGAGCAACTCCGGAGGGTCGAGTCTGACGGTTTACCAAGCTGCAGTGGTGGGATCAGGATTTAGCCTGAGGGTTCCAGTTTTGCCACTGACGCTGGCCGCGGGGCAAGGCACGAGTTTTGGCGTTAGCTTCACTCCTCAAGCCAGCGGCGTGGTAAACGGCGGCCTTTCGCTGAGCTGGGCTCCCGTACCGCGAGGCAGTAAGAAACGTAAAGCTTCGATCACCTCCACGGCGGTTTTTCTATCGGGCACAGGGACCGCAGTGGCGACCGCTAGTACCGGTACGCCACCGCCGGGTCAACTTATGGCCAATCCTGGCAGTCTGAGTTTTGGCAGCGTGCAGGTGGGCAAGACTCAGACGCTTACGGCGGCAATTACGAATACGGGAGGTTCCAGCGTCAGCATCTCGCAGGCTATGGCTGCGGGAGCCGGGTTTGGCATCAGCGGCCTGAACCTGCCGATGACCCTGGCTGCGGGCGAGAGCGTGACCTTCAGTACGACGTTCACTCCATTGTCGGGGGGAACCGCGACCGGGACGGTTTCGGTGAGTTCCAATGCGGTCAACGCCACGTTGATGATGGGGTTGGCCGGCACAGGCATGGCGCAAGGGCAGTTGAGTGTCACGCCAGCCTCGGCCGATTTTGGCAGCGTAACGGTCGGGACCAGTAAGAGTCAGACGGGCATGCTGACCGCCAGCGGCTCAAGTGTTGCCATCTCGTCGGTCAGCATGAGCAGCACCGAATTCTCGTTCAGCGGAATTGCCTTGCCGCTGACAATCGCAGCGGGGCAGAGCGTGCCGTTCACGCTCACCTTCACGCCGCAGGCGTCAGGGAGCGCGGCGGCGATCGGTTCGTTCACCAGCAACGCTTCGAACTCTGCTTCCGAGAGCTTGACCGGTGCGGGAACGGCGCCCCCGCAGCACCTGGTGAATCTCACCTGGGACGGCGTTTCTGCGGTTGTGGGCTACAACGTTTACCGGAGCAGCCAATCTGCCGGACCGTACACGAAAATCAATTCGTCGCTTGATGCGAGTACGACTTACGCCGACAACTCCGTCCAGGCCGGACAGACCTACTACTATGTGACTACCGCCGTTGATGCGGGCGGGACTCAGAGCCAGTACTCCGGTGCGGTTCAAGCCCTGGTCCCGACTCCCTAGAAGGCGGCGGGAGCTATTTTTCTACGATGGGATTTTGTTTCTTTGCGAAACCCAGGGCGCGGTGGTTGGTGCGCGGCATTCTAGTGCCGCCCGACCGCAAGAGATACCCAGACAAACAGGTTCCAGCAGACGACACCCATATAAAACAGATTTACGACCCAGAGGCGTTTTCGTATTCCCAGCGCCAGCACTAGAGCGATCACCTTGCCAAACACAACGCCGCCCACTCGGCCGTAGAGCGCGATCAGGTGCGCGACCAGAGGATTTACCTCAAAGGCCCCTGCATGGAACGCCGCCAGCGTTGTGAGCAGGTCCAGCAACTGAAGTACGGCGAAGCTGAACCTTGCATTCAGTAATTTCAAAAGATACCCGTCCTATTTGGGCTGTGTTTAGAATACCTCGGGGGCCGGCCAGCAGACTCTTGTTAAGCCCAACATCCACGTCCCCAGCATTTCGGTAGGCTGAGTAGCCAGGTTGGTCCGAGAAAAACGGGCTTTAGAACCAATGAGATATAAAAATCTGACTAGCTTTAGCCAAGGTTTCAGGGCATACTTATGCCCCGCGCCGCCCCCCCGCCGGCTGGAAGGTAGTGTTTATGCTGGGTGAAAACGAACAACCGCAAATCAATCTTGCTGCTCTCGATGCCAGCTCCGATCAGAACCGCCGGCGCCAAATGCTCGCCCTGAGTCTGCTGTTCCTGGCGCTCATTTTGGTGGTGGTGAGGTACCGCCACTTCTGGTTTGAATCTCTGACTTTCGAAAACGCAGCCGAGCAGACGAACTCCGATAAACTTAAGGAGAGTCAGCCAACCGCCAATTCCACCACCTCGCGGAAAAACAGCAAGCAGCACCCACCGTCCGTAGCTGGGATGCCGACGGCAGAGTTGTCAGGGGCGCAAGAACAAGCGGAAGTTATTTCTGCCCCGCTCCGAGTGGATGTGACTTATGCCAGTGGTCAACACGAAACTCTCCTGGCTCGTAATTCTGCCATCCATCTCGACTTCCAGCACGATCCCCGCCAGTCCGTTTTGGCAAGTCCGGCCGACCCTGGAAGCGGCGTCATCAACGCTTCTGAACGGGTGAGTTATTCGCTGCGGACGATGGAAACTGTGGTGCGCCCAGTGGAGCCTATCTATCCTCTGCTGGCGCAGCAAACCCACTTGGAGGGCTCGGTAGTGCTGCAGGCCCGCATCGGCAAAGACGGAAGCGTGCAGTCTCTGCAGGTCTTGAGCGGCCCGGACATTCTTACCAGCGCCGCGCTGGAAGCGGTCCGACAGTGGCGGTTCAAGCCACACCTCGAGGCCGGACAGGCGGTTCCTACTGAGACCCGTATTACTGTGAACTTCACAATCTCCACTCCATGACCCAGCCTTGAAGTCCGGACTCCTAACGCTGCCGACTTTCCTTTCGCGCAGCGTGTACGGGTGACCTGATATTCACCGCCGAAGAGCGGATTCCGCTGGTATGATGCTGCGGTTTGGGAGCCAAAGAATTCAATTTCTGTGAAGCCCTGGGACCAGGAAGCCTCGATCGTCGGTTTGCCGCTAGAGGCGCTCTCGAACAACCGTCTGGGAGGCATCGATGCAGGAGCAACTCGCTTTAGTATTGGCGTTGATATTGGTAGTGGCATCTTCGGTCGGGGCACAGGACGCGGCGGTCGCTCCCCCGGAAAACATTGTGGCCGCGGGTGTACCGGCAATTCCTGCCGCTTTGGCGGAGACAGCTGGACGGTACAAGGAAAACCGGGCAGCGTTCGCGCCTTCCTGGCACCCCCAGCGTCGTGAGCTGCTTATTTCCACTCGCTTTGCCAATACCTACCAGACTCACCTTGTCAAAATGCCCGGCGGTGCCAGACAGCAACTCACGTTTTTCCCGGAACCCGTTTATGGGGGCTCGTTTCACCCTCAGGGCGGTGACTACTTCGTTTTTCAAAAGGATGTTGGTGGCGGCGAGTGGTACCAACTTTTTCGTTACGACATGGCCACCGGCACCAGCACACTTCTTACCGACGGAAAATCCCGCAACCTTCAAGGGCCATGGTCTTCCGGCGGTGAGTCTATTGCTTACGTCTCCACCCGGCGCACGGGGCAGGACACAGACCTCTGGGTCATGAACCCGGCAGATCCGAAAACCGACCATCTCTTGACCCAGTTGCAGGGTGGAGGGTGGTCTCCGGAAGATTGGTCGCCCGATGACAAGCATATCCTTCTGCTCGAAGAAGTTTCGGTCAACGAAACTCATTTGTGGCTGGTGGACAGTCGAACCGGCGAGAAAACGGAACTAACTCCGCGTAACCCAGACCAGAAAGTCGCCTACAGCAATCCTCGCTTCAGCAAGGACGGAAAAGGGGCTTACTTCACTTCTGACCGAGACTCGGAGTTTCAGCGTCTCGTCTACTTCGATCTGATTACGAAACAAGCGCGCGTCTTGACGCCGAACATCCCTTGGGACGTCGATCAATTTGCTCTGTCCTACGACGGGAAGAGAATCGCTTTCGTGGCCAACGAGGATGGCTTGAGCGCGCTACACCTTATCGACACGGCCACGACGAAAGAGCTGCCGGTGCCCAGGCTTCCCGTCGGTGTGGTGGGTGACGTTGTGTGGCACCGCAACAACCACGATCTCGCCTTCAGCCTGACCACCGTCCGGCTGCCCGACGACACATATTCGCTAGATGCCGATACCGGCAAGCTCGAGCGCTGGACCACCAGCGAAACCGCAGTCAACACCTCCAGCTTTGTCGACGCCGACCTGATCCGGTGGAAGAGTTTTGATGGAAAGACCATTTCTGGATTCCTGACCCGCCCGCCGGCGAAATTTACAGGCAAGCGTCCCGTCCTGATCGAAATTCATGGCGGTCCAGAAGGCCAATCACGCCCTGATTTTCTCGGAACCGATTGGTACTACGTGAATGAACTGGGGATCGCTTTGATTTTGCCTAATGTGCGCGGTTCCACTGGCTACGGCAAGACTTTCACCCAGCTCGACAATGGTTTCCTGCGCGAAGATTCCTACAAAGACATCAACGCACTGTTCGATTGGATCGGGGCCCAACCCGATCTGGATCCCAGCCGCGTTGCCATCATCGGCGGAAGCTACGGTGGACACATGACTCTGGCCATTTCCACTTTCTACAGCGACCGCATCAAGTGCTCGATCGATATCGTAGGCATGTCGAATCTGGTGACCTTTCTCGAGCACACGGAAGGCTACCGCCGCGACTTGCGCCGCGTCGAATACGGTGATGAACGCGATCCCAAGATGCGCGCGTTCCTGGAGAAGATCGCACCCATGAACAATATCGAGAGGATCAGGAAGCCGATGCTGGTGGTTGCCGGTAAGAACGATCCCCGGGTGCCGATGAGTGAGTCCGATCAGATCGTGGAGGCGCTAAAGAAGCAGGGCACGCCGGTCTGGTACGTCCTGGGAAAGGACGAGGGTCACGGGTTCCAGAAAAAGGCAAACCAGGATTTCGAGTTTTACTCCGACGTAGTGTTCTTGCAGGAATACTTGCTGAAGTAGCGCTGGGGAGCCGCGCGCGAGCATTCTCCGTACGATTTGCCAGCGTCCGCTTACTTCTTACTTTGGGTACCAGTCGAGCAACCGGACCTCAATGCCCGTCCCTTCCAGTCCTTTTTGAAATACGGTGAGATCGGAACCGCGATAGTGATAGGGGATGACAACCTTTGGGTGGAAGGCTTTGACCGCGTCAGCAGCCTCCTCGGGTGGCATGGTGTAGGGCAGATTCATGCACACGAACGCCACGTCGATGTTCTTGAGCGCGCGCATCTCGGGGACGCCCTCGGTGTCGCCTGAGAAATAGAAGCGCTTGCCACCGTAGGTGAGGACGTAGCCATTGCCGCGTCCCTTGTCGTGAAAGAGTTTTCCCGGGGCCGGGCCGCGCTTCAGGTTGTAGGCGGGAACAGCTTCAATGGTCCAGTCCTGCCAGGTTTTGGTTTCACCATTGGCAATGGGCTTGGCGCTAGTGACGGTCTGGACCACTGCTGGCGGCGCCAGAATGTCTGTATCTGTCTTGCTAATTTCCTTGATGGAATCAGGGTCCATGTGGTCCCCGTGAATGTCGGTAATCAGAATGAGGTCTGCTTTTGGGTGTCCTGAGAATTTCACAGGTTTGGCGGGATCCAGGTAGATAGTCTTTCCTCCGGCCTCGATCAATGTGCTAGCGTGATTCAGAGGCGTGATTCGGACCGGCCCGGCCGAGGTGGGAAAGACTTGCGCCTCGGTTGCGGTACGCGCAAATGGCGACAGAGCGAAAACAGAGCAGATAAGAATCAGGATCAGTTTCACTTTTGACCTCGTGTCAGTCTTCATGTTTCGGCAAGACAGGGCAACATCGCACCGGCGCGTACCAAAAAACGTTTGCATCGCCGTCCCCACCGCCGTCAAATTGTATACTGCGGAAAACTACCCTGTGCAGAGGCCCGAAGCTTATGGCTAGCCAACTAGCGCTCGACCCCGATTTCCGTGACCGAGTTACGTGGGAAGCCTTTCACGAACAGCACCGACTGAGTCGATCGCAGACAGGCTCTAGAAGCCGTATGAGATACCAAAGGCGAACTGATGCCGTGCCTGGAGGTCCACCCCGGGTGCGATATTGCCCGCGGCTTGGGCCAGACCAAAATCCAGAGTGAGCTTGGGTGTTTCGACGCCCCAACCGTGAATCGGCAATGCCCCGGAAGGCACGATGCGAACCGCATAGGTGATGGTGGTGGGAACCACCGCGCCGGGCAGGCCTTGAATGCTTCGCGGCTCTTGTAAGACTTCGGAACCCAGCAGGATGGTGCTTCGTCCCGGCCCTTTAAACGCAAACCCGGCCGCGCCGAACCCGCGGCCGTAATAGCCGGGAGCATTCCCCGCCAGCCCGAGCAGCGAAGCGTTGGTGGCTTTGAAGCCGGCGTTGAAGACCAGGGGTAGCTTTGGTATGCGGGTTATGGTTTTGGTGGCCACGACGTAGAAGTCCTGATTGTGGGTATCCTGACCCTGAAGGACGCCGCCCACATTTCGAACCTGGGTGCGAGCGACGAAGCCCACGGACAAAGCCGGCAGGCCAGCCCGTCGTTCCCTGAAAAGGTTGACCTTCCCGTGAAAGGTATTGAAACCACCGCTCCACAAACCGCTCAGGCCAGCTGTGCTGCCGTCCCGATGGAAACTTCCGGTATAGCCGAACTCGACCCGGTTGAAGGCCCCCATGGTGATCGACACCTGATGGAATCCGCCGAGGACGGGCCCGCCGTTGAGGTAGTGATAAGAAACTACCGGTAAGCTGAGGCGTGCGTCACCCGTCGAAACTGAATAAGCCAGCGGGGTAACGAAGACCCCGGTCTGTCCCTCCCAGTTGAGACTCTGAGCGAAAGCGGTGTCGCCGCCGACACTAGGCAACAGAACAACCGCTAACACGACCGCCAGAATAGTCCAGAATTTTCCAGCGCACGGTGCTACTTGATCGAGATGTGATCGGTTCCGCATGACTTGTACTCCAGCAAGACTGCTAAGAACTTGACTTCGTTCCCCAAAGAGACTTAGTCATCGCTGCAATTTGCTATGGTCTGCCGGGTCGTTCAGGCGCCAGAGCTTGATGGTGCCGTCTTCGCTGCCCGAAGCTAGCCAGCGCCCGCGAGAATCGAAAGCGACGGAATATACAGGATGGTCGTG
>Ga0070706_100002509_pt1 | contig 18484 bp, 16 predicted proteins | sample KBSK5501metaG_FD_65476 | JGI IMG/M metagenome (GOLD analysis project Ga0070706, IMG submission 65476) | Corn, switchgrass and miscanthus rhizosphere microbial communities from Kellogg Biological Station, Michigan, USA - KBS K5-50-1 metaG | ecosystem: Host-associated > Plants > Roots >... | reverse complement strand
GCACGGGCCCATCCTGACGACACATCAAGATCGTTCCGTGCGGCCGCTCACATTCCCGGCAACGACGCGCCCACAGATCACCCGCTACGTCCCCGGCGCCCTATCGCGCACCAAGTCGTTAGCCACCAGGCAGCGTGAGGAAGGGGCGGCGCCTGGCGCCGCCCCTTCCTCACGCTTTCCGGGCCTCTTATCATTCGAGACGGTCGTTCTCGTGCCCGGTTTGCCCGGTTTGGGGGCAACCGCTCGAGTGAAAAGGCGCCAGGGCGCGGCGGGGCGGGGCCCGCAGCTCAGCCTGCCGAGACCGGAAGGTGCGCCGGCCCGCGCAGGTTGATCCGGCCGTTCCAGACCACGTCGCCGTCGAGCGCGAGGCCGGGGAACCGGGTGACGAGCCGCTCGAAGGCGATGCCGGCCTCCAGCCGGGCCAGGGAGGCGCCCAGGCAGTGGTGCGGCCCGGCACCGAACGACACGTGCTGCCGGGCGTTCTCCCGGCGCAGGTCCAGGTCGCCGGCGTCCGGGCCCCAGAAGGCCTCGTCCCTGTTGGCCGAGCCGAGGCTTGCCATGACGAACGCGCCCGCGGGGATCGTGGTGCCGCTCACGGTGACCGGCTCCACGGTGATCCGCCTGCTCGCCTGCACCGGGCTGTCGTAGCGCAGCAGCTCCTCGACGGCGTTACCCACCAGGGTGGGGTCCTCGCGCAGCAGCGCGAGCTGACCGGGGTGGCGCAGCAGGGCCAGGGTCCCGCCCGCGATCAGGTTGACCGTGGTCTCGTGCCCGGCGATGTAGAGCAGCAGCGTCTGCGCGACCAGCTCTTCGTCGTCGAGCACGTCGCCGTCGTCCTCGGCGTGGATGAGCGCGGTGAGCAGGTCGTCCGCCGGGTTGGCTCGCTTCCAGGCGATCATCTCCGCCGCGACCTGGGTCAGTTCCTCGTCGGCGGCCACGATGGCCGCGACGAGGTCCGGGTCGGCGACCGGTTCCAGCGAGCGCACCACGGTGCCGGACAGCCGCCGGATCCGCTCGTGGTCGGCGGGCGGGGTGCCGAGCATCTCGGCGATGACGCGGAACGGCAGCGGGAACGCGAGCGCATCGACCAGGTCGACCCGGCGCTGCGCGGCGATCGCGTCGAGCATGCCGTCCACCAGTTCGGTGATCCGGGGGCGCAGCGCCTGGATGGCCCGCGGGGTGAACGCCTTGGACACCAGCCTGCGCAGCCGGGTGTGGTCGGGCGGGTCGCGGTCGAGCATGGACCGCGCGCTGGCCCGAGGTGCCCCGTCGCCGTACAGCTCTTCGCGCATCTGCCGCAGCAGGCTGTCCGCGGCCACGTTGCCGTCCTCGACGGACAGGCCGGCCCGCAGCAGCCAGGACACTTCCGCATAGCCGGTGAGCAGCCAGAACCCAAACGGGTGCTGGTACACCGGCGCCTGTGCACGCATCACCGCGTACTGCGGGTACGGGTCGTCGGTGAAGCCGGGCGCGAACGGGTCGAACAGCGGCGGGGGCAGGGTTTCGGTCACGGTGCGGGCTCCTTACCTGCGAGGAGGCGCCGCCCGGGTGCCGTTGCCTGGCGGGCCTGCCCCAGCGGCCCTCACGGTGGGGTCCGGCTCGGGCCGGGCCCGAGCCACTACTGCATGCGCTGCGCCAACATGCGTGGCATCCACATGCGCGGCGACTGTCACATACTCTGTGTATGTCACTATACTCAGCGTATGACCGAGGTCAAGAGCCGCCGCGAGATGTACTCCGAGGCCACCAGGGCGGCGCTGCTTGACGAGGCCACCGCGCTGTTCGCCGAGCGTGGCTACGCCGGGACCTCGCTGGAGGACGTGGCGTCCGCGAGCCAGGTGACGCGGGGCGCCGTGTACCACCACTTCGCCAGCAAACAGGCCCTGTTCGAGGCCGTCCTGGAACTGCAGGAAGCCCGCGCGATGGAGGCGATCACCGCCGCGTCGGCCGCGCCGGACCCGTGGGACGCGGCGGTCCTGGCGCTCGGCGCCTACCTGCAGCAGTGCTGCGACCCGACCTACGGGCGGCTGGTCTGGCTCGAGGGCCCCGCCGCGCTGGGCTGGCGCCGCTGGCGCGAATGCGAGCGGAACTACGCCTACGGGCTGGTCGAGCGCTTCATCAAGGACCTCGTCGACGGCGGTTACCTGGAAAACCGGGCCCTGGATACGCTGGTCCAGTTCGCCTTCTGGATGCTCGGCGGGGCCGGCCTCGCGGTCGCCGAGGCGGCGGCGGAGGACAAGCCCCAGGTGCGCGACGAATGGGGCCACCTGATCGGCCAGGCGATCGGGGCGCTCCGGATCCGGTGAACGTCAAGGGATGGCTGGAGGGCGCGCGGCGCGGCGACCGCGCCGCGGCAATCAACGGCGGGTGAGCCCGGCCGACGGCGTGCGACGGCGGGACGAAGTGCGGGCGGACCCACAGCGGCATCGCGACCTGAATGGCCGCGAACGCCACCGGTGGCCAGGTGCAGCAGGGTGGTTTGCCGGCCCCGTTCGGGCCGACCAGCCCGGCGACCCGGCCGGCCGGGATGCTCAGCGTGCAGTCGGTGAGCGCCTGGGCCCGCCGGTAGCGCTTGCCCAGGGCGTGGGTCTCCACGACGGCGGTCACGCTATGGCCTCTTCATCGGCGGCCCGAAAGGTGCTCTGGAACAGGGCCTCGATGCTCTCGTCGTCCAGCGCCCGCCCGGCGCGCCTTGGCGAGCCATAGTAATGGTCTAACCTGGCGTTTAGCGAGTCCGGCCGGTGGCGGGATTTCGGCGATGCGGTGCTGCCATCGCCGGGTCCAGGCGGAGGAGGGCGGCCGGGCTCGCGGCGTGATTGGACCAGTGGGACGCGGGGAACGTGACTGACACGGGCAACGTGACTGCCACGGGCAACGTGGCCTGGAGGCGCGGAACGATGACCTTCTCCCCCATCATCAGTGCGGCCGGCACCGCCTCGGTCCCGGGCCAGGCTGCCGAGCCCGCGCCCGATCCCAGTCACGCCGACCACCGCGCCGGCGCACGGTACGCCGGCGACGCGGCCGGCTCCAGCCAGGACTATGCGGCTGCGGGACCGGGCCAGGACTATGCCGCTGCCGAATACAGCCAGGACTCCGCCGCTGCCGGCGCCGGCCAGGACGACGCCGCCGGCGCCGGGCAGGAGGATGGAACCGGCGTCCCCTGGCCGAACCAGTCCTATCTGGAACTGGGCGCGCTGCCGACGGCGGCCCCCTGCGCCCGGCTGCACACCAAGCTTGTGCTGTGGGAATGGGAACTCGGGACGCTGGTACAGACGGCCGCGCTTGTCGTCTCCGAACTTGTATCAAACGCGGTGCAGGCTTCGGTGGAGCTGACGGGCAGCCGGTTCGCGGGCCAGTGGGCGCCGGGGATACCTCCCGTGCGCGTGTGGCTGTCCGCGGACGACCACCGCGTGGTGATCCAGGTATGGGACGGCAGCGACCGGCCGCCGGTGCCACAGCCGGTCGCGCCCGAGGCGGACAGCGGCCGCGGGCTGCTGCTGGTCGGTGCGCTGAGCGCCGAATGGGGCTGCTACACGCCGGAGAAGTCCAGCGGCAAGGTCGTCTGGGCGGTGGTCACGGGCTGACCGCCCCCGCCCCACCCAGGCCCGCCCGGGCCCGCCCCGCCGGGCGATCCACCCTCACGCCTTGCGGCCGACCGCGCCGTAGCTGGCGATGTCAGTGCCGGGAACCGGGCCACGTGGTGGGGATCGGGCCCGTGGCGCCGCCACTACCTGGTGGGGAGCAGCCCGGCGTGCGCACCAGCCGGAGATGGCGGCGTCATCGAGCATGCCGGTAGTGTGCCGCTCCTCAGCGTCGCCGGTGTGGGGTGGCAGGGGGCGGTGGCAGGGGCGCGGTAGCTGGCCGCGTGGGCCCCCGCGCTCCGCGGGGGCCCACGTTGTCAGGGCAGGCGGGCCAGGTTCACCGGGCGGGTTCCAGCACGGGCACCGGCCCGGCCTCGGGCGCGTCAGCCGCAGCGGTGGCAGCCACCCCGGCCGCAGCGGTGGCAGCGTCGCCGCCGCTGACGGCGGCCCGGGCCCTGCGCAGCCGGGGCAGGGCCAGGGCCACCGCGGCGGCGGCGGCCACCGCGGCGCCGCCCACCCAGACCGCGTCGGACAGACCGGTGACGAAGGAGACCCCGCTGGTGTACCCGCCCCGCGCAGAGAACACCGCGCCGAGCACCGCGATGCCGAACACTCCGCCCAGTTCCCGGATCGCGTTGTTGGCACCCGAGGCGATGCCCTCCTCGTGCCGGCGAACCGACCCCAGCACGACGTTGGCGACCGGGGCGAAGAACAGCGACATGCCCACGCCGGAGACCACGAACGCCGGCACCATGCTGGCGTAGGCCACGGTGGGGCTGACGATCGCGGCCAGCCAGCCGAGGCCGATCGCCTGCAGGGCGAGCCCGGTGACCAGCAGCGGCCGGCCGCCGATCCGGTCCGACAGCGAGCCCGCGATCGGGGCGACGAGCACCGGCATGGCGGTCCACGGCAGCGTGCGGATCCCGGCCTGCAGCGGGCTGTAGTGCTGGACGACCTGCAGGAACTGGGCCAGCAGGAAGATCGAGCCGAACATCCCGAAGAACATCAGCAGCGACGCGGTGTTGGTGACGGTGAACCCGCGGCTGCGGAACAGCCGCAGCGGCAGCATGGGCTCGGGGGCGCGCGTCTCCCAGATCAGGAACGCCGCCACCAGCAGGGCGCCGGCCACCATCGGCGGCAGCACGGTCATGCTGGTCCAGCCGTGGTCGTTGCCGCGCACCACGCCGAGCACGATGCCGAGGAGGCCCAGGCTGGCCAGGGTCACGCCGCGCAGGTCCAGCCGGGTCGCCGGGCCGTAGCTCTCGGTCAGCCGGGTCCACGCGATCGGCAGCAACGCGACGCCGATGGGCACGTTGAGCCAGAAGATCCACTGCCACGAGGCGCCTTCCACCACGGCCCCGCCGACCAGTGGGCCGATGGCGATGGCCAGGCCGCCGACCGCGCCCCAGGCGCCCAGCGCCAGACCGCGCCGCTCCGGCGGGACGGCGGCGGACAGCAGGGTCAGCGTCAGCGGGATGAGGATGGCCGCCCCGACGCCCTGCACCGCCCGGGCGGCGACCAGCGCGCCGATGCCCGGGGCGAGCGCGGCGGCGGCCGAGCCCGCCGTGAACAGGCCGAGGCCGATGACGAACAGGCGCCGGCGGCCGTACCGTTCGCCCAGCGTCGCGCCGGTCAGCAGCAGCACGGCGAACGTCAGCGTGTAGGCGTTGACCGTCCACTGCAGCCCTTCGAGTGAGGCGTGCAGGTGCGCCCGGATCGAGGGCAGCGCCGTGGTGACCACGAGGTTGTCGAGCGACGCCATGAACAGCGCGACCGACGTGACCACGAAGGTCCAGATGCTCTGGCTCTTCGGGCTCATCGTATGCCTCCTACAGAAGTGAGTAGTCACTAACTTTGGGGTCGAAAAAAAAATTCGGCTTGGTGCGTCCCCGGCGGGGACTTGGTCATCCGGCACCACGGGCGGCGGCCGTCAGCTCGGGCTGCTTCGGGCACCAGCTGGTCCACCGCTCATCGACGGCGGGCAGGTCCATGGCCGCGGCCACGTTCATGAGCATGCCCATGGCGAAAAACGCGACGACCCGGTCGAAGGGCAGCCCGGACAGCCGCTCCACCAGGGACCACAGCCGCTTGAACCCGGCGCGGGTGGCGTCCCGGATGTCGGGGTCCTCACACGCGGCGTAGGCGTGCATCTGGAGCAGCAGCAGCGTCCGGTTTTCCAGCAGCCGCTCGTACTCGTTGCCCATGGCCTCCAGCGCCTCGTCGCCGGTCGTGTCCCCCGCGGCCGCGGTGAACGCCTCCTCGATGCGCTGGTAGCAGCGCTCCACGAGGGCGAGGAACAGCGCCTTCTTGGTGGGGAACAGCCGGAACAGGTAAGGCTGGCTGATCCCGGCGCGCCGGGCCACGTCCTCGGTCGAGGTGCCGGCCAGGCCGTGAAGGGCGAACTCGGCGACCGCCGCCTCCAGCACCGACTCCCGGCGCTCCGCGGCGCTCATCCGCACTCCGGTGTATGTCATGCCACTAAGTTAGTAACCACTCACTACCTTTGTCAAGCCCTATCCGGTAGCTATCTGGGCGCGGCGTCGACCGGATCTGGTGATCGGTGCCGAGGTGAGGCCCCGGGCGCTGGTGCTCGCTCTGCTGGGCCGTGAGCGGCGCGCGGCGGTGCGGCCGGCGGTAAGCGCGGCGGTCCGGCCGGCAGCGGGCGCGGCGGTCCGGCCGGCAGCGGGCGCGGCGGTCCGGCCGGCAGCAGGCGCGGCGGTCCGGCCGGCAGGGGCCCGCACTGCCTCAGCTGGTTTCCTCGGGGAGTTCGTACCAGGTGACCTTCTCGCCGACGCGCGCGCGCATCTTCCACCGGACCGATTTCGGGGCGGCCGCCATCGTCTGGGCCAGCCGGTCCGCGCCTGCCGCCACCGCCTGCGCCTGGCCGCCGCCAAGCCGGTCGCGGGCCCAGTCCACGAGCTTGGGCAGGTTGCGCTCCACGGTGTGGTAGAAGCCCCAGTCGCCGGCCAGCGGCGCGACGAAGCGCGCCGTCTCGATGCCGGCCGGCGTGCCGTCGGGCGGCAGGTCGAGCAGCAGGGCCGCGGCGTCGCGCAGGTCCTTCTCCTCGATCTGCACGATCTGCAGCTTGGTGAGCAGCAGGTCGGCGGGGTGGATGGTGAGCCCGCTGGCCGGCAGGTCGCGGCCGAGATCGAGGCGGTGGCACATCTGGAACGAGCCCACCAGCACGTCGACCACGAAGCCGCGCGGCTCCTGGAAAATCATCCGCTGGGCCCCGTGCAGGGCGTTGAAGTGCGCGTCCTCGGAGTAACCCGCGGAGCGGAAGACCCGCGCCGCAGCGGCCCGGTGGCGGGACGACACCACCACGTCGTAGTCGTGATACGCCCGGGCCAGCGGCGCGCCGCGGGCCGAGGGCGCAAGCTGGAACACCGCGATCCCGCCGAGCAGGCGGACGGTGGCCCCGGCGGCAGCCGCCGCGGCGATGATCTCTTCCGCCGCGGCGAGCAGTTCCGGCCCGCCGGCCGGCGAGTCCCCTGGCATTCTCCTAGTCTCCCCCGGCCGGCGGGCCCGCGGCGCCAGCGCCCGGGCGCGGTGCGTACCGGACCGCGGTGAACGGCCAGGCGCCCGCCAGCCACGCCGAGACCGCCGTGTAGAGCGGCAGGTCAAGCTCGGCCCGGTCGGCACGGACCCAGGAGCGCACGTCGGCCGTGCCCGCGGCGCCGTCCTCGGCGGGGTAGATGTAGACGCAGCCCACCACCCGGTCGCCGGGGCCGGCCAGCACCGTGTAGGTGAACCCGGTCCGCGCCGCGAAGTCGTCCGCGTGCCGCCGCAGGTCACCGAGGTTCTCCTCGGGCGGCATCTGCATGGGCCACGGCCGGCCCGCGAACCCGGGCGTCGCCCTGATGTGCGTCATGCTCGAGGTCCAGGCGTCGTAGTCGCCGGCGTTGTGCTGCGGCCCGAGGGGTTCCAGCCGGAACTCCGCGGCGACCAGTTCGCCCGGCACCTCGAAGTCGTCCGGCACGAAGGGCGGTGGCCCGCCGGGTGCTGTCATCTGCCACTCCTCACGCCGGTGTCCTGGCCCGCGCCCGCCGCGGGACCGGTCCACTGGCGGGTTCCCCGGCCGGGGGCCCGGGTGGCTTGCCCGGTGCCGCCCGCCAGGCGTTATGAATGCTCGGAAGCCTAAGCCGTGGGGGGCCGGTGCGCGACGCCGGGGCCGCCACCGTCGCCGCGGCCGGGGCCCGGCCGTCATCACGGCGCCGATCACGTGCGGCACTGTTGCCTGGCCGGCCCGGCGCGCCCATACTCCGGGGGGACGATCATCGCCTCTACCGCGCGCCCGGCGCGCCGCACTCACCCCCCTACGACTCCCTCGCGAGGACGGCAGCGATGGCGACTATCGAAGAGCAGGCCGGTGCGCCCCAGACCGCGCTGGCCAGCGGTGCGCTCACCCTGTTCGACACGATCTCCTCGACGCTCGCCAACCTGGCGCCGGTCGAGGGCATCTTCCTTGCGATCACGCTGGTCGTGTTCGCCATGGGGTCGATGGCGCCGTGGGCGTTCCTGATCGCTGGGGTCGCGATCCTGGCCACCGGCAACACGATGTCGGAGTTCTCCCGGTCGATCCCCAGCGCGGGCTCGTTCGTCACGTTCATCGGCCGGGGCATCGGCGCCCGCGCGCCGCGGACCGGCCAGGTGCTGGCCGGGGTGAGCTACTACAGGCTAATGATCTGCTACCCGGTCACGATCGGCGCGGTGGTCGTGTTCATGGGGTCCTGGGTGTCCTCGCTTACCTCCGGCGCCCGGCCGCGCTCCAGCGCGCGGCGTCCGCCGGGCCGCAGTACATCACGGAGAACACTAGGTGAGTCGGGGCGCCGGGTGGGTTGAGCGCCGGGTGAGCCGGGGCGCCGGGTGCGCAGTGCCGCCGTCCCCGGTCCGCCGGCGGGCCGCTAGCGCGGGGTGGTGGTTTCGGCCAGGCGGCGGGTGAGGAAGCGGCGCTCGGAGTCGGTGCGCGCCAGGCCGAGTGCCTCGGCGTAGCTGGCGGCGGCCTCGTCCCGGCGCCCGAGGCGCAGCAGCAGGTCCGCCCGGGTGGCGGGGAGCAGGTGATAGCCGGCCAGCGCCCCGGAGGCGTCCAGCGCGGACAGCAGCGCCAGGCCCGCGGCCGGGCCGTCCGCCATGGCCACCGCGACCGCGCGGTTCAGCTCCACCACCGGGGAGGGCACCAGCCACGCCAGCTCGCCGTAGAGCGCGGCGATCTCGGCCCAGTCGGTGTCCGCCGCGTCGGCGGCCGTCGCGTGGCAGGCGGCGATGGCCGCCTGCACCTGGTAGGCACCCGGCCGGCCGCGCCGCAGCGCCGCGTCCAGGATCGCCACGGCCTCCTCGATCTCGCCGGCGTCCCAGCGGGACCGGTCCTGGTCCTCCAGCCGGACCAGGTCGCCGGCGGCGTCCACCCGGGTGGCGCGCCGGGCGTCGTGGAAGAACATCAGTGCCAGCAGGCCCAGCGCCTCCGGCTCGTCGGGCATGAGCTGGCTCAGCGCCCGGGCCAGCCGGATGGCCTCCGCGCAGAGCCCCTGGCGCACCAGGTCGGCGCCCGCGCTGGCGGAGTAGCCCTCGTTGAACAGCAGGTACAGCACGGCCAGGACGCCGGCCGTCCGGTCCGGGAGCAGGTGCGCCGGCGGGACCCGGTACGGGATCTTCGCGTCGCGGATCTTGTGCTTGGCCCGGACCAGGCGCTTGGCCATGGTCTCCTCGCTGACCATGAACGCCCGCGCGATCTCCGCGGTGGTCAGCCCCGCCAGCGTGCGCAGCGTCAGCGCCACCCGGGCCTCTAGCGACAGCGCCGGGTGGCAGCAGGTGAAGATCAGCCGCAGCCGGTCGTCGGCGATGCCGCTGTCGTCATCGCCTGAGTCAAGGTCGCTGGGAACGGACAAGGCAGCCGCCTCCCTCAGCCTGGCGGTCTCGGTGGCCCCGCGGCGGAGCCGGTCCAGCGCCCGGTTGCGGGCCACCGTCGTCAGCCAGGCGCCGGGACGGCGCGGGACGCCGTCGCGCGGCCAGGTCTTCACGGCCTGCGCGAAAGCGTCCTGCGCGCACTCCTCGGCCAGGTCCCAGTCGCCGGTCATGCCGATCAGTGCGGCCACGACCCGGCCCCAGTCCTCCCGGAACGCCCCGGCGACCGCCGCACCGGCGTCCTGGCCCTGGGACCCGCCGCCCCGGCTCACCGCGCCACCGCCCCGGCTCACCGCGCCGCCGCCCTGGCCCACCGCGCCGCCGCCCTGGCCCACCGTGCCGCCGCCCTGGCTCAGTCGGTCCAGAACGGCCGCAGCTCAAGCTTCCCGAACCGGGCGACCGGGTGCTTGGCCGCGACCTCGATGGCCTCGTCCAGGTCGGCGCAGTCGAGGATGTCGAACCCGGCGATCTGCTCCTTGGTCTCGGCGAACGGGCCGTCGGCGATGAGCACCTCGCCGGCCCTCACGCTGACCGTGGTGGCGTCGCTCACCGGCCGCAACTGGTTGCCCTCCAGCCGGACCCCGCGGCGCTCCATCTCCTCGACCCAGGCCTCGGTGTCGGGACCGATGCGGGCGGTTTCCTCCGGGCTCAGTTCGGTGCCCTCTGCCACGCAGACCAGCATCATGTACTTCACGGTTCCTCCACTAGCTCGATCATGATTATCCGGGTGGTGCCGCGGTGCTACCGGGCGAAACCAGTCGTGGCGAACGCCGGCCCCCGGCGGGAGCCCCGGGCCTGCCGGGCGCGGGACGCATCGCGCCGCACGGCAGCCGCGCGGCGGGCACGGCGCGCCGCGTCGGCCTCGGCCTGAAGGCTCTGCGCCCGCTCCTCAACGATCGCCCAGTAGTTGAACATCGGGTTCATGGTGTCCTCCTCGATCGTGGCCCGGGGGACCGGCCCGGGATCGTCGGTCACCCCCACGACGAAACCCGGCGGCCCAGATGGACACCTCGGGAAGAAATTTTCCCGGGCGCGAACGGCGCAGGTCAGGTCGGCTCCGGATGGTGGCTGAGGAGCCCCGGGGTGGGACGGGTGGGCCGGCCCGGGAGCGTCACGATGCGGCCGACGGCGGGGCCCAGGACGGGAGCCGCTTCTCCCGGAACGCGGCCATCCCCTCGGCGGCCTCGGCCGAGGCGAACAGCGCCTGGGAGACCTCGGTGGTCCGGGTGAACGCCGCCTCCCGGCCCATCCCGGGGATCGTGTAGACCAGCCGCTTCGCCGCGGCCAGGGCCGACGGGCCGCCGGCCAGCAGCCTGGCCACCACCGCGGCGACCTCCGCGTCGAGGTCCGCCGCGGGCACGGCCCGGGTGATCAGGCCCACGTCGGCGGCCCGGGCGGCGGTGATCCGCTCGCCGGACAGGAACAGTTCCAGCGCGTCGGCGCGGCGCAGCTTGGGCAGGCAGACGACCGAGATGATGGCCGGCGCGACCCCGATGCGGACCTCGGTGAAGCCGAACCGAGCCGCGCCGTCGGCGATCGAGAGGTCGCACGCGGCGGCCAGCCCGATCCCCCCGGCCACGCAGTGCCCGGCGATCCGGGCCACCACGGGCTTGGTCGAGTCCTGGATGGCGGCGAGCAGGTCGGCGAGCCCGTCGCGGCGTGCCCCGCGCCGTTTGCCGCCGCCCGCGGCCGCCGGGGTCCCGCCGGACAGGTCGGCGCCCGCGCAGAACGCCGGCCCGGCGTTGGTCAGCACGACGACCCCCACCGCCTCGTCGGCCAATGCGGCTTCCAGGCCCCGGCTGAGCCCGCTCATCAGGGCGGGGGTCAGCGCGTTGCGGTTGTGCTGCTGGTCCATGGTCAGCGTCGCCACCGCGCCGTGCACTGCATAGCGCACCGCCTCCGACGGCACCGTTCCGTCACCGCTCACCCGCGCTCACCTCTCTGATCACCAGCCCCACCAGCAACGATCACCAGCCCCACCAGCAACCCACTCCGGCCACCCCCGGCACCGTGATCATGGGGATGTGGTCGTTCCGACCCCCATAGAAGGGCGGATTCGCCATGATCACGAAAGGCAGTCGCGGGCTAACGGGCCGCCTGGATCATGGCAGCAACTCGGCGGGGATGTCCACGACCCGGGCGCGCAGCCACTCGCCGAGGCTCTTGGCCTGCGGGTCCAGCCTGGTGCTGGCCGCCACGCCCTCGCCGAGCAGTCCCACGATGACGAAGTTGACCGCGCGCAGGGCGGGGAAGTCATGGCGCTCCACCGGCAGCGGCGCGGTCTCCGGCAGCAGTTCCTTCAGCCTGCCGGTGGTCAGGAAACCGGCCAGCCACGCGTAGGCCGCGTCGGTGCGGGTCCACACCCCCAGGTTGGCGTTGCCGCCCTTGTCGCCCGAGCGCGCGCCGGCCACGCGGCCCAGCGGCGCCCGCACCGTCGCCCCGCCCGCCGGCCCGGCGGCGACCGCGGCGGCCGGCACCTCCGCCACCACCGGCGGCTGCGGCGGCAGGGTCGGCTGGACGACCGCCCGCTCGCCGCCAATAAATATTTGCTGAGATACGAGGGCCGTGGGAACCGTCGTCGGCCAGTAGACGCCGTACGCGCGGGCTCCACTGACCAGGCCGTCGCCGAACATGCCCGGGTACGAGGCCAGCGCGAGTTCGGTGACCCGGGCGGAGAAGGCCCGGCCCACGGCCCGTTCGTCGGAGTGCTTGACGGTGATCCGCAACTGGGCCATCGCCTCCGCGTTCGTCGCCGGGTCGGGCTTGTCGGTGCGCAGCAGCGCGACCTCGGCGTCGTCGAACGCGCCGCGCCCGCCCGGGATGCCCGCCCACAGGGCCCGCTCGACCAGGGCGGCCTTTTCCTCGATATCGAGCCCGGTGAGGTACAGGGTCAGCGTCGAGCGCCAGCCGCCCTGGTAGTTCAGCGCGACCTTGGCCGTGGCCGGCGGCGAGTCGCCGCGCACCCCGGAGATGCGCACCCGGTCCGGGCCGTCGGCGGCCAGGCGGATGCTGTCAAACCGGGCCGTGACGTCGGGGTTGAGGTAGGCCGGCCCGCCGATCTCGTACAGGAGCTGGGCGGTGACCGTGTCCACCGAGACGAGCCCGCCCTGCCCCGGGTGCTTGGTGATCACCGAGGTGCCATCGCCGGCGACCTCGGCGATCGGGAAGCCGGGGTGCTCCAGCCCGGGCACCTCGGTGAAGAACGCGAAGTTGCCGCCGGTGGCCTGCGCCCCGCACTCGATCACGTGCCCGGCCACCACGGCGCCGGCCAGGGCGTCCCAGTCGTCGCGCGGCCAGCCGTGGTGCCACGCGGCGGGGCCCAGCGCCAGCGCCGCGTCGGTGACCCGGCCGGTGATCACGATGTCCGCGCCGCGGGCCAGGGCCTCGGCGATGCCCCACCCGCCCAGGTAGGCGTTCGCGGTGAGCACCGGGCGCTCGCCGAGCGGCTCGCCGGTGTCGGAGTTGGCCAGGCTCGCGCCGGCCGCGCGCAGTTCGGCCAGCCGGGGCACCAGGTTGTCGCCCTCGACGTAGGCGATGACCGGGTCCAGGCCGAGCTTGGCCGCGACGGCGGCGACCGCCTCGGCGCACGCTCCCGGGGTCAGGCCGCCGGCGTTCGACACCACCTTGATCCCCCGGTCCAGGCACTGGCCCATGACCTGTTCCATCTGGGTGACGAAGGTCCGCGCGTACCCGGCGCCGTTCTCCCGGGCCAGGTTCTTGGCCAGCACCAGCATGGTCAGCTCGGCCAGCCAGTCGCCGGTCAGCACGTCGATGGGCCCGCCCTCGACCATCTCCCGGGCGGCGGCCAGCCGGTCGCCGTAGAACCCGCTGCAGTTGGCGATGCGAAGCGGCGCGGTCATGGTCCCTCGTCGAGGACGGCCAAAAGGTCGCCGGCGCTGACCTGGTCGCCGGGCTGGGCGCGGACCTCGCGCAGCGTCCCGGCCCGCGGCGCGGTGATCCGGTGCTCCATCTTCATGGCCTCCACGATCATGAGCAACTGGCCCGCGGCGACGGCGTCCCCGGCCGCCGCGTGCACCGCGAGCACCGTACCGGGCATCGGGGCGACCAGGCCGCCGGCCACCTGCTCGCCGTGCCCGGCCTCGGGGAAGCGGGGCACGGCGGTGAGCGCCAGGTCGCCGTCCGGGCCCTGGACCCACACCCGGTCCCCGGCCGTGAGCACGTGCAACCGGTGCCGGTGCCAGCCCCGCTCGAAGTCGATCCAGCCGTCACCGGCGTGGTGGACGGTCACGGGTTCCCCGGATCCCGGTTCGCCGTCCGGATCCGGGCCGGCCCCGGTGACCGTGACGTCGAACCGGCCATCACGCTGCCGGGCGTAACTGACCAGCACGGTGTCCGAGCCGTGCCGGAACTCGGCCCGCTCCGGCGGCATCACCGTGTTGCGCCAGCCACCGGGCAACGTGGCCAGCACCGGCGCCGCGGCCCGCCTGGCCGCCTGGGCGGCGAGCGCCGCCCCGGTCGCCGCGGTGCGCAGTTCGCCCGGTGACGGCTGGCGGGCCAGCGTGACCCCGGTGTCCTCGATGAACGAGGTGGTGGTGCGGCCGGCCAGGAAGTCCGGGTGGCGCAGCGCGGCGACCAGGAAGTCCCGGTTGGTGGTCACCCCCCGGATCCGGCTGCGCTGCAGGGCCAGGGCCAGGGCCAGCGCGGCCTCGGCGCGGGCCGGCGCGTGCGCGATGACCTTGGCCAGCATCGGGTCGAACTCGACCCCCACCACGCTGCCCGCCGCCACCCCGGCGTCCCAGCGGCACGACGGGGCCGCCGCCGGGCACCAGTCCAGCACGGTCCCGGTGGCCGGCAGGAACCCGGCGGCAGGGTCCTCGGCGTACAGCCGGGCCTCGATCGCGTGCCCGTTCATCGCCAGGCCGTCCTGGGTGACCGACAGCCGCAGGCCCTGCGCCACGAGAAGCTGCTCGCGGACCAGGTCCACGCCCGTGACCGCCTCGGTGACCGGGTGCTCCACCTGGAGCCGGGCGTTGACCTCAAGGAACCAGAAGTCCCCCGAGGGCTCCAGCACGAACTCGACCGTCCCCGCGCCGAGATACCCGACCGCCTTGGCGGCGGCCAGCGCGGCCGCGCCCATCCGGTCCCGCAGGCCGGCGTCCACGGCCGGCGAGGGGCACTCCTCGATGACCTTCTGGTGCCGGCGCTGGATCGAGCACTCCCGCTCGAAGCAGTGCACCAGCCCGCCGTGGCTGTCCGCGAGGATCTGGATCTCCACGTGCCGGGCGCCGGTGATGTACCGCTCCAGGAACACCGTGCCATCGCCGAACGCGGCCGCCGCCTCGCGCCGGGCCGCGGCCACCGCGTCGGCCAGTTCCGGCGATCCCCCGGCGCCGCCCGCCGCGCCGGGCCCGGCCCCGACGACCCGCATCCCCTTGCCGCCGCCGCCCGCGGCGGCCTTCACGATCAGCGGCAGCGGCACGCCGGTCAGGTCCGGCAACGCATCCGCGGTGACCTCCCAGGACTCCAGCACCGGCACGCCCACCCCGGCCAGCAGCCGCTTGGCGGCGAGCTTGTCCCCCACCGCCTCGAGGACCTCGGGCGGCGGCCCGACCCAGGTCAGGCCGGCGCCGGCGACCGCCCGCGCGAAGTCGGCGCGCTCGGAGCCGAACCCGTAGCCGGGGTGGACGGCGTCGGCGCCCGCGGCGGCGGCCGCTTCCAGCAGGGCCTCGATGTTCAGGTAGGTCTGCGCGGCGGTGCGTCCCCGCAGCGCCACGGCCCGGTCCGCCTCGGCGACGAACGGCGCCCCGGCGTCCGGATCGGCGTAGACGGCGACCGTGCCGATGCCCATCGCGGTGGCGGTCCTGATGATGCGGCGGGCTATCTCGCCCCGGTTCGCGACGAGCAGGGTCGTGATCACAGCCGGAACACCCCGTAACCGCTGGCCCCCTGCACGGGGGCGCTGTGGCACGCGGACAGCGCCATGGCCAGCACCGTCCGGGTGTCCCTGGGGTCGATGATCCCGTCGTCGGCGACCCGGCCGGTGGCGTACAGGGCCAGCGACCCGGCCTCGGCGTAGTGCTCCACCGCGGCGGTGATGGCGGCCTCGGTCTCCTCGCTCACCTCTTCGCCACGACGGGCCGCCCGCTCGCGGCGGACGATCGACATCACCCCGGCCATCTGTTTCGGGCCCATGATCGCGATCTTGGCGGTGGGCCACAGGAACACGAACCGGGTGCCGAAGGCGCGCCCGCCCATCCCGTAGTTCCCCGCCCCGTAGCTGGCGCCGAGGATGACCGTGACGTGCGGGACCTTCGAGTTGGACAGGGCGTTGATCATCTGGCTGCCGTGCTTGACGATCCCGCCCCGCTCGTAGTCTCGGCCGACCATGTAACCGGTGATGTGCTGGAGGAACACCAGCGGAGTGCTGGTCTGGTTGCACAGCTGGATGAACTGGGCCGCCTTCTGGGATGAGTCGGAGAACAGCACCCCGTTGTTGGCGAGGATCCCCACGGGATACCCGTGCACCTGGGCCCACCCGGTTACCAGCGTCGGTCCGTATCTCATCTTGAACTCTTCGAAACGGCTGCCGTCGACCACGCGCGCGATGATCTCGCGGGCGTCCACCGCGGCGCGCAGGTCCAGCGGCATCAGCCCGAGCAGTTCCTCCGGGTCATGCCGCGGCGGTTCCGGTGCCGCGGTGACCGGCCCTGGTCCCTGCTTGCGCCAGTGCAGGTGGGCCACCACGTCGCGCGCCATCCGGACCGCGTGGCGCTCATCGTCGGCCAGGTAGTCGGCCAGGCCGCTGTCGGTGGCGTGCATCTGCGCGCCGCCGAGTTCCTCGTCGCCGGACTCCTCGCCGGTGGCGACCTTCACCAGCGGCGGGCCGCCGAGGAACACCTTGGCCCCGCCGCGGACGAAGATGTTGTAGTCGGCCAGTCCGGGCTGGTAGGCCCCGCCCGCCGTGGAGCTGCCGAACACCACCGAGATGGTGGGCACGCCCCGGGCGGACAGTTCGGTGATGTCGTGGAACATCCGGCCGCTCTCGGCGAAGTGGGTGAGGCTGCGCCGCATCGCCGCGTCCGGGTCCTCGCCGGACCCGCCGCCGCGCAGGTCACCGCCGGCCGACTCGACGAACTGGATGTAGGGCATCCGGTTGTCCCTGGCGATCTCCAGCGCGCGCATCAGCTTGCGGATGCTGACCATGGTCATGGCCCCGCCGAGGTCGGTGGGGTCGTTCCCGATGATCACGCACTCGGTGCCCTCGACCACGCCGATGCCCAGCACCATGCCGCCGCCGACGTTGTAGTTGGTCTGGTAGCCGGCCAGCGGGCTGATCTCCAGGAACGGGCTGTCCGGGTCGAGCAGCAGCGCGATGCGCTCCCGGATGAGCAGCTTGCCGCGGCCCCGGTGCCGCTCGATGGCGCGCTCCCCGCCGCCGAGTGACGCCTCCTGGAGCAGGCCGCCGATCTGGCCGAGCAGGCCGAGCATCCCGTCGGCGTTCGCGCGGAACGCCTCGCCGGACGGGTCGATGGCGGTGGGCAGGACTGGCGCGGGCATCGGCTCAGCCGGTGTAGCCGTCGAGGCGGGCCAGGATCTGCAGCATCACCTCGTCGGACCCGCCGCCGATGGACAACAGGCGGCTGTCCCGGAAGTAGCGGGACACCCAGCTCTCCTCCATGTAACCGAACCCGCCGTGGAATTGCAGGCAGGTGTCGGCGATCTCCCGCTGCAGCCGCCCGGCCTTGAGCTTGGCGATCGTGGCGAACCTGGTCGTGTCCTCGCCCCGGATGAACGCCTCGGCGCAGGCGTAGTTGTAGTGCCGCAGCGTGTCCACCTCGGCCGCCAGTTCGGCCAGCCGGAACTGCACGTACTGGCGGGACAGCAGCGGGCGGCCGAACGTCTGCCGGTCGCGCAGGTAGGCGGCCGTCAGGAACAGCGCGCGGTCCATCGCGCCCACGGCCGTGTAGGCGGCGATCATCCGCTCGTTCTGGAACTGGGCCATCTGCTGCTGGAAGCCCCGGCCGACCTCGCCGATCGTGTTGGCCACCGGCACCCGCGCGTCAGTGAAGGACAGTTCGGCGGTGTCCGAGCACTTGTTGCCGAGCTTGCGCAGCGTGCGGCTGACCGAGAACCCGGGGGTGTCCGTCGGGAACACGATCTGCGACATGCCCCGGTAGCCGCCCTCGGCCGACGTCCGCGCGAGCAGGCACAGCCAGTCCGCCTGGGTGCCGTTGGTGATGTACAGCTTGGACCCGTTGATGACCCAGTCGTCGCCGTCGCGTTCCGCGCGGGTCCGCAGGCCCGCCACGTCCGAGCCCGCGTCCGGCTCGGTGACGGCGATCGCGGCGACCATCTCGCCGCGCAGGGCCGGGGCCAGGTAACGCTGCTTCAGCTCATGGGTGCCGTGGCTGTGCAGCGAGGGGGTGGCCATATCGTTCTGCACGGCGACGGCCATCGCGACCCCGGCGCAGCCCATCCGGCCGAGTTCCTCGCCGAGGATCACCGTGTAAGAGTGGTCGGCGCCCTGCCCCCCGTAGGCCGGGTCGTACTCCAGGCCCAGCAGCCCGGCGGTGCCGAGCGCCTTGAACAGCCGGTGCGCGGGGAAGGCGCCGGCCTCTTCCCACTCCTGCGCGTGCGGCACGACCTCGCGTTCCAGCACGCCCCGTGCCGCCTCGCGGAACGCCTGATGGTCTGCGGTGAAGTGCATCCCCACAGCGTAGGCTGCGAAGCGGGGAGAAGGAGAGCGTGATGGGGTTCGAGCACATCCTGGTGGAGCGGTCCGGCGATTTCGCCACCGTCACGATGAACCGGCCGCAGAAGCGCAACTCGCTGTCGCTGGACCACATGCGCGAGCTGATCCGCGCGTTCAGCGAGCTGGGTGACAGCGACGCGCTGGGCATCGTGCTGGCCGGAAACGGCCCGGTGTTCTGCTCCGGGCACGACTTCGCCGATGTCGCGGACGCTGAGCTTTCCGAGGTCCGCTCGCTGCTGGTCACCTGCACCGAGCTGATGACGCTGATCCAGCAGGTGCCCCAGCCCGT
>Ga0070706_100002508_pt1 | contig 18485 bp, 17 predicted proteins | sample KBSK5501metaG_FD_65476 | JGI IMG/M metagenome (GOLD analysis project Ga0070706, IMG submission 65476) | Corn, switchgrass and miscanthus rhizosphere microbial communities from Kellogg Biological Station, Michigan, USA - KBS K5-50-1 metaG | ecosystem: Host-associated > Plants > Roots >... | reverse complement strand
TGGCTTCGAGCTCACGAGCCCAACCGGAACGCAGCGCGTCTTGCCGGGCGATGTCACCGCGCGCGCGGCATCCGACTTGCTCGACGCATTCCGGCGCGCATCCCAAGCCGCCGGTGAGATAGCAACCGTGCCCTATGTACCGGCTGATCTGCCGTCACTCGCACAGAACAAGATGCGCGGCGACGCGCTCCGCCAGATCACGCTCGGCCGTTCGATCACCGAGCAGATCCTGCACCGCTCGCCGGCATTGTCGATCTTGATACCGCCGGGTCTCGCGTTCGATACGACGAGCGCAAGCGCGCTGGCACCTCTCGGCATCTCCGGTCTCGTCATAGACCCGGCCACCCTGCCCCAAACGCCAACCGAGCCATTCCAGCCCGGCCTCTTCGGCCCATCACGGCCGGTCGCGTTGGGGGACGGATCGTTGCGAGCGCTGCTTCCCGACAAGTACTTGACCGAGCGGCTGGCCGGACACGAACAAGGTGTGCTCGTCGCCCAATCGATCATCGCGGAGACGGCGAGCTCGTATCTCGAGCTGCCTTCGTTCGGCTCGGAGCGAGTGATCGTGATCGATTCCCCTTCCCTTATGGCGCCGACCTCGCTCGCCGCAGCAATAGACGGATTGAGCAGCGCGCCGTGGGTTCGGATGCGCTCCGCAACCGAAGCGTTGACGATCCTTCCCTCTCAAGGAGCGGTGCTTCCTCTTCCGACCTTCGTGCGCACAGACCAGCCGTACCTCTCGGGTGCACGCGCGGCCCGCACCGCGTTGTCCACGCTGGATTCGATCCTCATCCAACCCCTGCCGCAGAGCGACGAGTACGACCGCAACCTCCTCGCGGCCGAGTCCTCCGAGTGGCAAGCGGATCCATCGGCGGGCCTTCGATTGGCGCGTCGCGTTCGCACATCCGTATCGAACATCCTCTCCGGTATCCAAGTTGGCTCGGGTCGGCGCGTCACGCTTACGTCGAAATCGGGCAGTGTTCCTGTGACGATTATCAATCGGAATCCATTCTCCGTACGCCTTCGGGTCCACGTTGAAAGTGCGAAAGTGGGCTTCCCGAACGGAGCTGCGAAGATCACACAGATCGATCCCCCCAATGCGACCGTGGACTTCACCGTATTGGCGCGCGCGGCCGGGTCGTTCCCCCTCGACGTACGCCTGGAAACCCCCGACGGCATCCGCCTTATCGGACGTGGCAGCGTCATACTTCGGTCGAGCGCGGTGAGCGCGGTGGCCCTCCTCGTCGTGGCAGGGAGCACGGTCTTCTTGCTGCTCGCGTGGGCGAGACGCACTCGCAAACGAACCAAAGCCGCGGCAGGGACGAGCACGGCGGCGACTCCGGCAGACACTGCATAACGATGTACCGACGGACACCCACCGCAGCGGTCGGGCGCTGATACCCTCGCGCTGATGTCCTCCCTCGAGCCTTCCTCGACATTGCCGGGCAACGAGGCCCCCACGACCGGTCCCACGCCCGACGAGAAGGGTCCTTCTCTCGCGCGCGCGACCCTCGCGATGAGCATCGGGACAGCGCTGTCTCGTCTTACCGGTTTCGGCCGGATCGCTGTGATGGCGTGGGCGATGGGTGTGACCGAGTCGAAGCTTCCAGACACGTACAATCTCGCGAACTCGATGCCGAACATCGTGTACCAGCTCGTGCTCGGTGAGATCCTGGCGACGATCTTCGTTCCGGTGTTCGTCGAGCACATCAAGACGCGCGCGCGGGAAGACTCGTGGAAGCTCGCATCCTCGATCCTCAACATCGCACTAGTTGTTGCAGCCGTCTTTTCGGCGATCACCGTGCTGCTGGCGCCGCAGTTGATCAAGATCTATGCGTTCCACGTGCCGGCCGCACAGCGAGCACAACAAGAGGCCGTCGGAGCCTTCTTCCTGCGACTGTTCATGCCGCAGATGATCTTCTATGCCGTCGGTGCGGTCATGACGGGATTGCTGAACGCGTACCGGCGGTTCGCGATCCCGATGTTCGCACCCGTGCTGAACAATCTCATCGTGATCGCGACCTTCGTGGTGTTCCGGTACCAGCACCGCGCGGGTGCGCCGGCCCTCGGCTCACTCACCGCCGGGGACAAGTGGCTGCTCGGGGGCGGAACGACGCTGGGTGTTATCGCGATGACCCTTGTGCTGATCCCGTTCATCGCCAAGCTGCCCGGCCGCTACCAGCTCCGCGCGTTCCAGTGGCGGCATCCGGCGATCCGCCACGTCGGGAACCTCGCGAAGTATTCGTTCGGCTACGTCATCGTCAATCAGGTTGGCCTCTGGGTCATGTTCGCTCTCGCAAACGGCAAGCAGGGTGGAGTGACTGCCTTCAATAACGCATGGATCTTGTTCCAGCTTCCGTACGGCATATTCGCGGTGAGCGTCATGACGTTCATCGTTCGCGAGATCTCCGAGCATTTCGTGACGCGAGATCTTACAGCGGTTCGGCGCGACGTTTCGTTGGGGCTACGAACGACTGCGTTCATCGTCTTGCCAGCGTCGGCCGGATTCATAGCGCTGAGCTTGCCTCTTAACCGGTTGCTGCTTCAGCACGGCGCGACCACGGCGACTTCGACCACTCTCGCCGCCGACACGTTCGTATTGATGGCGCTCGGACTGGGCGCATACGCGGCGTTCCAGCAAGTGATGCGCGCGTTCTACGCGATGCAAGACACGAAGACGCCGTGGATCGTCAATATCGTGACGAACGGGGTCAACATCGGTTCGGCAATCCCTCTCTACATCGTGATGGGTGTGCCCGGCCTCGCGCTCTCGATCTCACTCTCCTACATCGGCGGGGCTGCGTATGGTGCGGTCGTGCTGCGGCGACGGATCGGCGGGCTTGACGGCACTCGCCTGTTCTCTTCGCATGTACGGATCGGCCTCGCCTCGGTCGCGACGGGCGTCGTCGCCTGGCTCATCGCCAAGGGGATCGGATCGGTCGTGGACGTCGCGCGGGTTGGAGGGCAGATAGCGCAGGTCGGAGCAGCCGTTCTTGGAGGTATCGCAGTGTACGTCGCAGCCGCCAAACTGCTGGGCGTCGACGAGCTGCAACCGTTGATCGGGATGGTCGCCGGTCGACTTCGGAAAGGTGAGGCATGAAAAGCGCGCGCGGTGAGATCGTGCTTGGTTGGTTCTTCAAGATCGCCATCCTGCTCGCGCTTCTCGCGGTCGTGTCCTTCGAAACCGGTGCGATCATCGTGGCGAAGGTGACGGCCGACCGCGTTGCTATCGATGCCGCGTCGGAAGCGGGACAGGTGTACTTCACAACGGGCAGCCTGGACAAGGCGCGCGCAGCTGCCGAGCAGATCGCCGCGAAGGACGACGCGAAGGTCACCAAATGCGTTCTGATCGGGGGCGGAACCTACGTCTCCGTCACGATCCACAAGAAAGCTTCCACGTTCCTCGTCCAACACATCGGGTTCCTGAAACGATTCGCGAGCGCCGACTCAACCCACAGCGGCACCGTTCATTGACGGCGAAGAATCCCGCACCCGCCCCTGGGGACACCCTGGGTGAGCGTTACGTACTGAAACACAACCAGTGGACGACGCCGCTCGGTCCTGTATGGCTTGCGCGCGACCGAGTTCTCGATCGCGCAGTCCTCGTGCAGTTCCTGTCACCTGCTCTCGCCTCCGATGCGTCCACGCGCCGCGCATTCCAGAAGGCCGCCTCGCGGACCGCGCAGATCGGCGGCCCCGGTCTTCTTCAGGTCTACGACATCGGCGACGTCCCGGCGTTCGCCGTTCTCGAGCATGCCTCGGGCGGGCGCCTCGCCGAGCGCCTGGACGCAGGACCTATGCGCCCGACCGACGCGGCGCGCGCAGCGCTCGCGATCGCGCGCGGGCTCGAGTCCTTACACGAGCGCGGAAGCTGGCACGGATCCCTCTCACCGTCGACCGTCCTCTTCGACGAGGAAGGCCGCGCCAAGATCTTCACTGTGGGGGCAGCCGATACCGCGCGTGCGAATACAGCCATCAAGCTCGATGTCGAGCAGCCGGCGGGATACCGCACGCCGGAGAAAGACCCGATCCCGTCGGACGCGGACCGGTACGCACTCGCCGCGCTGACCTACCAGATGCTCACGGGAAGTCCGCCCGAGAAAGGCGTCTCCGCTCGCGCGAAGCGCCGAGGCGTGCCGCAACAGATCGACAACTTGCTGGCGCGCGCGCTGGCCTCAGACCCGAAGGTCCGACCGAGCCTCGACGAGTTCGAGGCTGCGCTCGCACCGTTCGCGCGCGTGCTCCCCTCCGACGTGAAGGAACCGCGTTTCGCGATCGCCGAGTTCCGGTGGCTTGTTCCCGTCATCATCGTGATCGGCCTCGCCGTGGCCGCGTTGACGTTCGGTGTGGAGTTCGCACAGAACCTAGGGAAGAAGCCGAAGGTTCAGGCCACGCAGTCGGCCGGGGCCGCCGGAAGCCCGATCGCGATAAAGAGCGCGCACGATTTCGACCCTCGCCCTGCGGGGAACGGGAGCGAGAACCCCGGCCAGGTCCAGAACGCATACGACGGCGATCCCGCGAGCACCTGGTCGACCCTCGACTACAAGACTGCCAACGTTGGAGGGAAGAAGGGAGTCGGCCTCGTCTTCGACTTCGGACGAGAAGTCACGATCTCGCAACTTCAGCTCCAAACCTCGCTTCCCGGCTGGCAGGCCGAAATCAGGGTCGCCGACCAAGACGGAGCCGCCGCGACGGACTTCCGAAGTATCAAGAACCTCACCGCGGGATCCGGAGTGACCACGGTGAAGCTGCCGAATGGAACGAAGACACGGTACGTCCTGCTGTGGATAACAACCCTGACGCTGAACCACACCGACCCGAAGTTCCCTTACAGCGCAGACGTCAACGAGATCCAGTTCTTCGCCCCGTGACGCAGGAGGTCCATCCGGGCCGGGGTATGCTCGCCACGTGCGTGTAACAGCTATCTCTCCCGACCAACGCAAGCGCTACGACGACGCCGTTTCCGCATCTCCGCTCGCCGATGTTATGCAGTCCTTCGGCTGGGGAGAGGTGAAGCGTGCGAGCGGCTGGCAACCGCTGCGTCTCCTCGTCGAGGACGAAGGCGGACGCGTGCGGGCCGCGTGCTCGGTGCTGCGGACCCAGCCCGCGCGCGGCGTGGCTCCCCTTCTCTACGCACCGCGCGGTCCGGTGCTGGACTACGGCGACGTCGAAGCGCTGCGTGTCCTCGTCGACGAGATCCGCAGACGCGCCGGGCGAGGGTTCATGCTGAAGTGCGACCCACCGATCGAAGCCGGATCGGCTGCCGTGAAGGCGCTGGAGAGCATCGGATTCCGATCGGTCCGTAGTGGCGCGTTCGGCGGCGTGCAACCGACGGCCGTCATGATCCTCGACCTCAGCCCGGGGCTCGACAAGGTGCTCGAGGGATTCAAGTCGAAATGGCGCTACAACATCCGCTTGGCCGAGCGGAAAGGCGTCACCGTACGCGAAGCAACCCGCGCCGATATCGAGCCCTTCTACACGATCTTGCAAGAGACGGCGCGACGAGACGGATTCGTCGTCCGCGCGCGCTCCTACTTCGAGAAGCTGTGGGACGAGCTCGAGCCGCACGGCATGCTCAAGATGTTCATGGCCGACTACGAAGGGGCCCCGATCTCAGGGATCCTGCTCACGTGCATGGGCGAGCGGGTCATCTACACGTACGGCGCGTCTTCGAACGAGCATCGCAACGTCATGCCGAATCATTTGATCCAATGGACCGCGATCCGCTGGGCTGCGGAGCACGGGTACCGTCTCTACGACTTCCGCGGCGTCTCTCCGATGCGAAGCGGTCAGGCCGTCGAGGATCACATCGCGGGCCTCAACCGTTTCAAGGAGGGTTTCGGCGCTCGGTATGTCGAGTACGCGGGCGAGTTCGACCTCCCGCTCCGGCAGGGGTGGTACACCGTCTGGCGGAAAGCAGCGCCGGCCGCCATCGCGCTCCGCCGCACGCTCAGCGGCAGAGCCGCCGAGGCTGAATAGATGGACCGCTCGACGTGGGTGGAGATCGACGTCTCGGCGCTGAAGCACAACTTCTCCCTCGTTTCCGAGCACGCCGGCGTCCCCGTCTGCGCGGTCGTGAAGGCCAACGCGTATGGCCACGGCCTCGTCATCGCAGCGCGCGCGTTCGCACGAGAAGCCATCATGCTCGCCGTTACTCGCATCGAAGAGGCGCGGGCGCTGCGCGAAGCCGGCGTCGATGCCCGCATCCTTATCCTCGCGCCGGTGAGCGACCCGCAGGAGGCGCACAACCTCGGATGCGAGATCAGCATCGGTTCGCTCTATCAGATCGCCGGTCTGCCGCCGGGCGCGCGCGCACATCTCATCGTGGACACCGGGATGGGAAGGCTCGGTGTTAAACCCGACGAAGCTGCGGCCGCCGCCCAAGGCATCGCCGCGCGCGCGACGCTGTCGTCGATCTGGACGCATTTCGCCGACGCCGCCGGCCCGTCGGGGAAATTGCAGCTGAAGCTATTCAGCGGGATCACGTCGTCGCTTCGGACCGTGGGGATCACGGTTCCCGTGCACGCCTCGAACTCGGCTGCAACCCTCGCGCTGCCCGACGCGCGCTTCGACATGGTTCGCGTTGGGACGCTGTTGTATGGCCAAGACCCACCCGGTGTTCACGCCCCGTGGACCCCTCGGGACCCATTCGCGTGGTACGCCCGTGTCATCGCCGTCCGCACGATCCCTTCCGGTACTCCGGTCGGGTACGGCTCGGAGTGGCGAGCCAAGCGACCCACGCGCGTCGCCACGCTTCCGGTCGGATATGTGGACGGCTTCATGCTCGAGCCGACCGCTCGGACCGAGTCGGTTCGTGAGTCCGCACGCGCAGCAGCCCGGGTCGCTGCGCGCGCCACGGGCGTACGGGAGTCACCGCGCGCGGTCTACTTTGGAGACAAGCGAGCGCCCGTCGTCGGACGGATCGGGATGCAACTCGTGACCGTGGACGTCGATGAGATCCCCGACGTCATGGAAGGAACTGTTGCGCGCATCCCCGCTCGCCGGCTGCTCGTCGATCCCGTGATCGAGCGCGTAATGATCGGCGACGGGTAGGCACCGGTGAACGAAGGAGACGATCGCGAGCTCGTCGAGCGATTCGCGCGCGGAGAATCGGGAGCGTTCGACACGATCGTTCGTCGCTACGAGCAACGCGTGTATGCGATCGCGTTGCGCATGACCGGGAACGCCGAGGACGCGCGCGACACGATGCAAGACGTCTTCGTGAGCGCCCTGCGCGCGTTGCGCTCGTTCCGTGGCGATGCACAGCTGTCGACCTGGATCCACCGGGTTGCGGTGAATGCGTCGCTCGATGTCCTGCGGAAGCGGGTGCGTCATACGGCACGGCCGCTCGAAGAAGCGGGTGAGCAACCGAGCGATGACATCGCGCCCGACGACGCTGCTGCGCGCGCTGCGCGCGCTGCCGAGGTTCAGCGAGCCCTCAAGGCTGTGAGCGAGGAGCATCGAGCGGTTCTCGTGCTGCACGATCTCCAGGATCTGGACTACGCCCAAACCGCGGCTGCCCTGGACATCCCGGTCGGAACGGTCAAGAGCCGCCTGCATCGCGCGCGCCTCGAGATGGCCCGCCTCCTCGGCCATCTACGCGAAACGGAACCGTCCGAGGGCCCTGAGCCTCTAAAGGAAGGACGATGACCACGCATCCAGATCCCGAGCAGCTCTCCGCGTACATCGACGGTGAGCTGAACGACGACGACCGCGACGATCTCGAGCAGCATCTCACCGGCTGCTCGGAGTGCACTGCGACGTTGCGCGCGTTGCGCGCGACGCTTGCTGACATGCGCGCGCTCCCGTCCCCTGTGCCGTCCGAGCAAGAGTCGTGGGCGCTGCGCGCCGCGATCACTAAAGCGCGCAAGGGCCCGGCGAAGAGATACGGCCAATGGGTGGCTGCTGCAGGCACCGTCGCAGCGGTCTTTGCATTGATCGTCGTGCTTGCGAACAACAAGACCGCCTCATCGACCTTCAGGCCCACCGGCACCTCGGTCGAGAATGGTCTCGCCGCGGCACCACGTGACGCACAGCTCTCGCTGATCGAGATCGACCCGACGAACTACACGAGGGCATCGGCTCAGCAACTTCTCGATGCTCCGTTCACGGAGTTCGCGCCATCCGTTGCTACGCCCAATCCTTCCGGCTCAGCGGTTGCCGGAACCACTGCAGGAGGGGGAGCATCTCTCGAACAAAAAGCCTCCGGGGCGAGCCTGAGCGGCGCGCAACGTGCCTCGTACTTGAATGCCATTCAGCGATGTGAGCAGCAAACGCTTCCGGCCAACGCCTCGAATCTCACGCCGCTCCGCTACATCGTGGGTACCTTCGAGAAGACTCCCGTTTTCTTCCTCATGTACTCCGTCAGTTCGGGAGGCGAGACGAAGCTCGAGCTTTGGGTCGTCCAGCGGTCGGACTGCTATATCCGCTTCTTCGTCGCGCCCCAGTAGCCGGGAAGAGCATCGAACGACCCTGCGTTAGGATTGGCGCACCTCCCCGAAACGTCCGGAAGGAAGCGCGGATGCCCGAAAAAGTCATCGTCGTAGGATCAGGGCCGGCCGGTCTCACCGCCGCCCTCTACGCCGCGCGCGCGAACCTGCAGCCGCTGGTCATCGAAGGCGCTGCTCCGTACGGCCAGCTCCTGCTGACGACCGACGTCGAGAACTATCCCGGCTTCCCCGAGGGGATCCTGGGCCCCGAGCTCATGGAGAAATTCCGCTCGCAAGCCGAGCGGTTCGGGAGCCGCTTCATCACGGCGGACGCCACTCGCGTCGATTTCACTCGCACGCCATTCGTGGTCGAGGTTGGTGAGACGACGTACGAGACGAACAGTGTGATCGTCTCGACCGGAGCGAAGGCGCGGATGCTCGACATCCCCGGTGAGCGCGAGCTGCTCGGTCGCGGCGTCTCGACGTGCGCGACCTGCGACGGGTTCTTTTTCCGCGGGCGGGATCTCGTCGTCGTCGGGGGAGGCGACTCCGCGATGGAGGAAGCGATCTTCCTAACGAAGTTCTCGCCCAGCGTCACGATCGTTCACCGTCGAGACGCGCTGCGCGCGTCGAAGATCATGCAGGATCGCGCTCAGGCGAACGACAAGATCTCCTTCAAGTGGGATTCAGCCGTCGACGAGGTCATCGGCTCGGAGGGCGGCGCAGTCACCGGTGTCAAGCTCAAGAACGTAAAGACCAGCGAAGTCACCGACTTCGCGACCGATGGCTTGTTCATCGCGATCGGTCACGACCCGAACACGCAGCTGTTCAAAGGGCAGCTCGAGCTGGACGACAACGGCTACATCGTCGTGCAGCATCCGCGAACGCAAACGTCGATCCCCGGCGTGTTCGCATGTGGCGATGTCGTGGACCACACGTACCGGCAGGCGATCACGGCGGCAGGAACGGGATGCGCGGCGGCGATCGACGCCGAGCGTTACCTAGAGTCGCTGCCCCACTGAGACTGCCTCGCCGGTCGGGGCCTCAACGATCGGTGGAGACCGGTGAGGTAACGGTCTCCGGTTCCGAAGGCTTGCGGGATGGGCGCACGACCTCGAAGCCGTACCGCTTCGTCAAGTAGTCCTCGGTCCCAAGCACTGCAGCCATCGCGATGACCCATGCCCCCAGGGCGAGCAGCCCGCCGGCGGAGCCGTGGATCGTATGCACCCCCGACGCGCGCGCGATGCCGAGGGTGATCATGTTGTAGATGAAGAAGGCGGTGACTCCGGACGTCATCGCGGCGATCCAGCGCAAGTACCTCGGCATATCGGCATCCTAGCGTCGAGGGGTTTCGGGCGCGAAGCCGACCTCTTCGCCCGCCGTGGCGCGCGCGCGCAACTCCGTGACACAATCTCGGCTCGACCAGGGGGAGATATGAAGATTGAACGGATCGACGCGTGGATCTGCCATTTCCCGTTCCCCGAGCCGTTCAAGCCTTCGTGGGTCCCCGGCCTGGCGAGCCCCGCCAACTCCTGCGTCATCTACCGCCTCGTCACCGACGAGGGGCTGGAGGGTTACACGGCCTTCGCCGCGTTCGCCGACGAAGCGAAGGGACCGGTCAACCTCCTGCGCGCGTTCCTCATCGGGCGCGACCCGACGCGGCCCGCGGAATTCCGGCCGATCATCGAGGCAGCGGTTCGCGTCCTCGGCCTTCGCGTGTGGTTCATCGAGGCCGCGATCCTCGACCTCGCCGCGAAGGCGGCCGGCTTGCCTTTGTACCGGTACCTCGGCGGCGCGCGCGACCGCATCCCGGCGTACGCGTCCTTCGGCGAGGTTCGTGAGGCGAAGCGGCGCGCCGACGATGCGCTGGCTGCTTTGGATGCTGGCTTCACTGCGATCAAGCTCCGCCCGCGCCACGACACGTTCGCCGAAGACGTCGAGGAGGTCCGCGTGGTGCGTGATGCCGTCGGCGACCGTCTCCAGATCGCCTGCGACGCGAACCAAGGCTGGCGCGTCGACGTATTCAAGACGGATTCCCCGCGGTGGGACTTCAAACGCGCTCTCGCGACCGCGAAGGCGTACGAAGAGTTCGATGTGATGTGGCTCGAAGAGCCGCTGGACCAGTTCGATTTCGAGGGGTACCGCGCGTTGCGCGCGCAGACCACGACACGGCTCGCCGGTGGAGAGCTCGCAGGGGACATCTGGGCGATCCGAGAGCTGATCGAACGGCGATGCCTCGACATCATCCAGCCCGACGCGATGTTCACCGGGGGGATAACCGGTGCGGTTCAGATCGCGCACATGGCCCGCATCGCCGGTCTGGAGTTCGCGCCGCACACGTGGTCTGGGAATGGGATCGGCCTCGTTGCGAACCTTCACGTCCTGGGTGCGACCCACGGCGCGTATCTCGAGTTCCCGTACGATCCTCCCAGCTTCGTCGTCGAGAGCCGCGACGCGATGTTGGCCGAGCCGATAAGAATAGGGGCGGACGGGATGGTCGATTTGCCACAAGCCCCCGGGCTCGGCATCGAGCTTGACTTCGATCGCATCGAGTCCGTCGGAACGCCGATCTAAGCCTGTCGGCCGGCCACGAGCGCGGCCGGCCATTCTTGACCCACGAGGAGGAGCACCGGATGGATCCAGCGCAGCAACTCGGGCCCGAAGCCCTGACGCGAGACGAGGCAAAGGCCCGCGCCGCGCTCATCGGCGATCCCGAGTACACGATCGCGCTCGATCTGACGACCGGCGACCAGACGTTCGCGAGCGACACGACGGTTACATTCCGTTGCAGTGAGCCCGGTGCATCGACGTTCATCGACCTGATGGCCCGGTCGATCAGCTCGATCGAGCTGAACGGTCGTGCGATCCCGGCAGATGCGCACAACGGCCACCGGATCACGCTCGAAGGCCTGGGGGCCGAGAACACCCTTCGGGTCGTCGCGACGTGCGCTTACTCGAACTCGGGAACCGGACTGCATTTCTTCCGCGACCCCGTCGACGGACTTCCCTATCTGCATACGCAGTTCGAATCGCGCGAGGCGCACAAGGTCTACGCGAACTTCGATCAACCGAACATCAAAGGAACGTTCGCATTCTCCGTAAAAGCGCCGGAAGAGTGGATCGTCATCAGTAACACACCGGTGATCGAGCAGCCCTCCCCCGGCGCCTCAGGCACGTGGGTGTTCCCGCGAACGAAGCGCATGTCCAGCTACATCACGGCGATCGTCGCCGGGCCGTATCACGTTGCACGCGACCGGCACAACGATATCGAGCTCGGGATCTATTGCCGCCGTTCACTCGCGCAGTATCTCGACCCCGACGAGATCTTCCAGATAACGAAGCAAGGATTCGATTTCTTCGAACGCTACTTCGACTATCCCTACGTTTTCGGAAAATACGACCAGTTGTTCGTCCCCGAGTTCAACGCCGGAGCGATGGAGAATGCCGGCTGCGTGACATTCGCGGAGGCGTACATCTTCCGATCGCGGACGACCGATGCTGCTCGAGAGAACCGCGCAGGCACGATCCTCCACGAGATGGCGCACATGTGGTTCGGCGACCTTGTCACGATGGATTGGTGGGACGACCTCTGGCTGAACGAAAGCTTCGCCACGTACATGGGGACGCTCGCCCAGGCGCGAGCGACGCGCTTCACCAACGCCTGGACCCGTTTCTCCCAGGGTCAGAAACTGTGGGCGATGGTGCAAGACCAACAGCCCACGACCCATCCCATCGTGGCCGACGCACCCGATACCGAGACGGCGCGCACGAACTTCGACGGCATCAGCTACGCCAAGGGAGCGTCGGTCTTGAAGCAGCTGGTTGCGTGGGTGGGTGAGGAACCGTTCATCGAAGGCATCCGCGGGTACTTCCGCCGCCACGAATACGGCAACGCCGACCTCGATGCATTCCTCGGCGCGCTCGAAGAGTCATCGGGCAGGGATCTCGGCGCATGGTCGAAGGAATGGCTCGAGACGGCGGGCGTCAATACGTTCCGTGTTGATCTCGAAGTAACCGACGGTCGGTACAGTGCGATGTCGCTCGAGCAATCGGCCGTGCCTGAGTGGCCGACCTTGCGGTCGCATCGCATCGGCGCCGGTCTTTACGACCTGCACGATGGGACCCTCCAGCGCCGGCGGCACGTCGAGCTCGACGCGGTTGGTCCGAGCACGCCGGTCGCAGCGTTGATCGGCGAGGAAGAGGCCAACTTCGTGCTTCCGAACGACGACGATCTCTCGTACACGAAGATCCGCCTCGACCCTCGGTCGCTGCAAACGCTCACGGATCACTTGGCCGATCTCTCCGAGCCCCTCGCGCGCGCGCTGTCGTGGACCGCCGCGATCGACCAGCTCCGTTTCGCCGAGCTCGCCGCGCGTGATTACGTGCGGCTCGTCGTGAACAACATCCATACAGAGACCGACCCCGGCGCCGTGCAGCAATTGCTCGGCGGGGCTGCGCAAGCCATCACGGTCTACGGCGACCCGGCGAACCGCGACGATGCACGTCTGAAGCTCGCGACGCGCGCGCTGACTGCGCTGAAGGAAGCCGATCATGGCAGCGACCTTCAGCTGTTGTGGGCGCGCGCCTTCATCGCCAACGCGAGGAGCGACGAGCACGTCGCCGCGGTGAAAGGGCTCCTCGAGGGCAAGACCACGTTCTCCGGGCTGGCGATCGATACAGACATGCGCTGGCTGATCGTGCACAGCCTCGCAGGCCTTGGGGTCATCGACGATGGCGTGATCTCCGCGGAGCTCAACCGAGACCCGACCGACCAGGGACAGCGATACGCCGCCGGGGCCCGTGCCGCGCGCCCCACACCCGAAGCGAAGGCGGAGGCGTGGACTCGGATCGTGGACGACCCGACGACAACGCTCGCGACAATCCGATCCCTGATCGGAGGCTTCGGTCGCTTCGACCAGGCGCACCTCATCGAGCCCTACCGCAAGAAGTACTTCGATGCCATCCTGACGATGTGGAGCAGCCGGCCGGTCGAGGTCGCTATGACGTTCGTCGATGGGATGTACCCCCACGCTTTGACGAGCGAAGAGCTGATCGGCGAGACCGACGCCTACTTGGAAGCTCACCCGGAAGCGGCCCCTCCGATCCACCGGTATCTGATGGAGAACCGGGACGACGTCGCGAGAGCCCTGAAGGCCCGCGAGCTGGACGCCCAGGCCGGCGCCCGGAAGGAATAGCCTGCTGGTGGCCCGCGTTCTTGAAGTCGCCCCGACGGGGTAGATTGTCAAAGACACTGATCTGGAGGTACGAGGGATGGGCCACGCGACGACCACGGTGACGGATACCGACTTCGAGCAGGAAGTCCTAAAGAGCTCGACCCCCGTCCTGGTCGACTTTTGGGCGGAGTGGTGTGGGCCCTGTCACATGGTCGCTCCGGTCATCGACGAGATCGCCACCGAGAACACGGGCAAGCTCGTCGTTCGTAAGCTCGACGTCGATAGCAACCCGGAGACCACCCGCCGCTACGGCGTCCTTTCGATCCCTTCGATGCTGCTCTTCGTGGACGGCGTCGAGAAGGCTCGCATCGTCGGAGCCCGCGGAAAGGCGCAGATCCTTTCCGAGCTTTCCCAGTATCTGGCGTAATCCGTCCGTTCGGACTTGGCGCGCGCCTGCGCGACGTGCGACAAAGAAGCATGCGAGTGATCAAGGAAGGCGACCGGGGTCGCCAGGTCTCAGACGTCCAGCGTCGTCTCGCGGCGATCGGGCACTCGACAACGTCCGAGGACCTGACCGGCGTCTTCGGTGCCCCTACCGCACGCGCGGTCCGCGCGTTCCAGCAAGAGCGAGGGCTGCTCGTCGACGGCGTCGTCGGCGACGATACGTGGCGCCAGCTGGTCGAAGCCTCGTGGCGACTCGGTGACCGCGTCTTGTACCTCGCCGCACCGCACCTCCGCGGCGACGACGTTCGGGATCTTCAAGACCGCCTCGCAACGTTGGGTTTCAACTCCGGCCGGACCGACGGCATCTTCGGCCCTTCGACCGAGACGGCCGTTCGCGACTTCCAGCGGAACTACGGCCTGCCCCCCGACGGCATCGTGGCGGTGAAATCGGTGCGCGCGCTCACGGGGCTCCCTCGAATGGCGAGCGACCTTCCGATCGGCGTCCTCCGTGAGCGTGAAGCGTTGCGCAGGCGGACGGCAACGGGCATCGCCGGTCTCCGCATCGTCCTCGATCCGGGCCACGGTGGCGACGATCCCGGGTTCGTCGGTCCAGGCGGCACGCGTGAAGACGACGTGTGCCTCGCGATCGCGCATAGCGTCGAGGCCGCGCTCACAGCTGCGGGTACCCAGGTGTTCCTCACGCGGCGCCCCGGCGACGGACCTCCAGAGGCCGAGCGCGCGACGCTTGCGAACACGCTCGACGCCGACCTATTCATCGCCCTCCATGTCGGTGGTGCAGAGCCGAGCGCTCGCGGAGCGGCGGCTTTCTACTTCGGCCATGAACGTTTCCATTCGGAGACGGGGATGCACGTCGCCAACCTGCTGCTCGAGCAAGTGTGCGCGCTTGGGCTGATCGACGGACGCACGCACGCGAAGACGTTCCCCGTTCTCCGTGAGACCAGGATGCCTGCGGTCGTCCTCGAGTCCGGCTACATCACGAATCCGGACGAGGAGCGGCTGCTCGCCGATCCGCACTTCCAGCAGCAACTGGCCGGTGCGATCGCGGAAGGCCTCCGTCGTTTCGCGCGCGAACCCGCAGGCGTTTAGGGCTGGGACGTCGACCGGGCCGGTGCCTTGCCGACCGCGGGCTCGTTGTTGAATAGATTTTCGAGCAACGCTTCCACCGCGGCCTCGACGTTCTTGCTCGCCTTCGCGAGCGAGCCAAGATCGATCCGATACAAAGGGAATCTCGGGTGTTCGCGCTTGACGCGAAAGCCGATCGCCTCCAAGAACGCGCCCGGAACTATGCAGGACTCGTGCTGCCAGCCTCGATCGCCGTAGCACTCGACCGCTCGCTTCCCGCGCGCCTTCGCTTCCTTCAAGACTGAGTGCACCAGCGCCTTGCCGACTCCGCGCCCCGTCGCATCGGGAAGGATCCGCACCATCGCGAGGAAGAGCGCGTCACGCGAGATGCGAAGTGGGAACACGTCTGCTCCACGGAACGCGTCTTGAGGTCCGAACAGAGCGAAACCCACAGGGCGCCCGTCGATATACACGACCTTCCCGGCCGAACCGTGCATGAGCGAGACCTCAGACACCCACGCTTCCTTCTCGAAGTCGGCGTCGTGCGCACCGAGCGTTAGCGCACGATCGGCCGGCGCGTACTCCCAGAAAACGCAACCCCGGCACGGCCGGGGCACGTCGTCGAGCGTTGTGTTGGTCAGGTCGCGGATCTGCCGCGCCATCCCGAGCCTTCCTTCGGCGTCCGGCGTTTGGTTCCGTCGCGACGGGCGAACAGCACGGCGATGAGACCGAGCGCCGCGCCGAGCGTCGTGGCGAGCAGCGCGCGCCGGCCTTCGCTTCCCCGGTTCATCCTCCGAGCGCCTTGCGGATCCCCCGCGTCGCCTGCCGGATGCGATGCTCGTTCTCGACGAGCGCGAAGCGAACGAACCGATCCCCCGCACGCCCGAACCCGATCCCCGGCGAGACCGCGACCTTCCCCTCTTGCAGCAAGAACTTTGCGAATTCGAGCGAGCCGTTCTCTCGGTGCTCTTCGGGGATCTCCGCCCACACGAACATCGTCGCCTTGGGCGACGGAACGTTCCACCCTGCACGCGCGAGCCCTTCGATCAGCACGTCGCGGCGCGCGCGATACGTGTCTCGGAAGACCTTGGTCTCTTCCTCGCACTCGTTCAGCGCGATGATTGCCGCGATCTGGATCGGCTGGAAAACGCCGTAATCCAAGTAACTTTTCAACCTCGTGAGCGCAGCGACCATCTGCGGATTCCCAACCACGAACGCGATGCGCCACCCCGCCATCGAGAACGACTTGGACATCGAGAAGATCTCTACGCCGACGTCCTTCGCGCCCGGCACCTCGAGGAAGCTCGGCGCGCGGTACTCATCGAAGCACAGGTCTGCGTACGCGAAGTCGTGGATCACGAGCATGTCGTGCTCTTTGGCGAAGGCGACAAGCTGCTCGAAGAACGATCGATCGACGCACGTCGTCGTCGGATTGTGCGGGAAGCTCGTGATGATGAGGCGCGGGCGCGGCCACGTGCCTTCGTAGGCCTCTTTCATGTTCTCGAAGAAATCTAGATCCGGTCCGAGGGGCACCGAGCGCACATCCGCCCCCGCGAGCGCAACCGAAAAGGTGTGGATCGGGTACGTCGGCTCGGGAACCAAGCAGGTGTCCCCCGGCGCGACGAGCGTCCACGCCATGTGGCTGATCGCCTCTTTGGCGCCCATCGTGCTCATCGCTTCTGTTTCGGGGTCGAGCGTGATCCCATAACGCCGGTCGTACCAGTCGACGATCGCCTTGCGGAGCTTCGGGATGCCGCGGCTCGTCGAGTAACGATGGTTCCGTGGGTTCTCGGCCGCCTCGGTGAGCTTGTCGACGATGTGTGACGGAGTGGCAAGGTCGGGGTTGCCCATCCCAAGGTCGACGATGTCTTCCCCAGCGCGACGGGCCGTCGCTTTGAGATCGTTAACGACGTTGAAAACGTACGGCGGAAGCCGATCGATGCGGCGGAAGTCCACTAGCTACCATTCCCTCCGATGTGTCGCACGATCCGATCGAGGTCGTCGAAGTCGGCGAACTCGATGGTGATCCTGCCGCGACGGCGGCCGGGTTCTACGACGACGCGAGTTCCAAGGATATCGGAGAGCAGCATCTCTGCTTCCAAAATCCCCGCCGATCGTTCTTTCTTCAGGTCGCGGCTGGCGACGGCCCGCTCTCGGAGTTGATCGCCGGTTCCGGCCATCGTGCGAACCAGCTCTTCCGTTTGCCGGACGCTCAGGCTCTCGGCCACGACGCGCGCAGCCGCGCGCGCCTGCGCGGCAAGGTCGGCAAGCGCCGCGATCGCGCGCCCGTGGGCGGCGGTGATCGCTCCCGCTGCGATCCGTTGCTGAACATCGGGCGATAGCTGCAAGAGGCGCAGCGCGTTCGTGACCGCGGCGCGGCTCTTGCCCACGCGGTCGGCGATCTCTTCGTGCGTTGCCCCGAAGTCGTCGACGAGCTGCCTGAACGCTGCCGCCTCCTCGAGCGGATTCAGGTCCACGCGTTGGAGGTTTTCGATCAATGCGTCACGCAGCATCTGATCGTCGCCCGTTTCGCGGACGATCGCGGGGATGCGCATCAAGCCTGCCATCGCGCACGCACGCCACCGACGCTCGCCCGCGACGAGCTCGTACCCTTCGTCGAGGGGACGCACGACGACGGGCTGCAGCAATCCAACCGAACGGATCGACGCGGCTAGCTCGCCGAGAGCGTCTTCGTCCATCGCCGCGCGCGGCTGTCGCGCGTTCGGCTTGATCTCGTCGAGCGCTAGCTCTCGCAGCTGCGGCCCGGACAAGCGGATCTCCTGCGGAAGCAACGCCGATAATCCCCGGCCCAGCCCACCCTTGACCTCGGTCATGTGCTCTCCCCTTCCGTCGTCGGTTGCTCCGGCGCGCCCGCCATCGGCCATCGTGCGCGCGTTTCGGCGGCAAGCTCCCGATATGCAGTCGATGCGCGAGAGCCTGGGTCGTAGCGGATGATCGGCTTCCCGAAACCGGGTGCTTCGGAAAGACGCACGCTTCGCGGGATGATCGAACGGAACACGGCGTCGCCGAAATGCTTCCGCACCTCTGCAACAACTTGTTCCGCGAGCTTCGTGCGCGCGTCGAACATCGTGAGAACGACGCCCCCGACTTTCAAGCTTGGATTGAGTCCATCACGCACGAGGTCGAGCGTGCGCATCAGCTGACCGAGCCCCTCGAGCGCGTAGTACTCGCACTGGATCGGCACGACCACTTCGTCGCAGGCAGCCAGTGCATTCACGGTGAGCAAGCCCAACGAGGGCGGTGAGTCGATGAGCACGAAGTCGTACTCGTCGCGCACACTTGCGATGCCTTGCCGAAGCTTGGTCTCGCGCGCGAACGCGCTGACGAGCTCGAC
>Ga0070706_100002502_pt1 | contig 18511 bp, 16 predicted proteins | sample KBSK5501metaG_FD_65476 | JGI IMG/M metagenome (GOLD analysis project Ga0070706, IMG submission 65476) | Corn, switchgrass and miscanthus rhizosphere microbial communities from Kellogg Biological Station, Michigan, USA - KBS K5-50-1 metaG | ecosystem: Host-associated > Plants > Roots >... | reverse complement strand
CTGGCTCTGGGAGTCCTGAATCGCGAGACCGCACTCGCTGCCGTGGTCGCGTTCGGCGGTGAGCAAGTAATCAACCGTGACTGGCGACGTCTGAAAGCCTATCTACCTGCCTACATCGTTCCGATCCTTATCATCATAGTACTCCACGTCGCCATCTATAATAACGGGGGTGATACCCTGCTCATGCGGATTCAAGGAGCTTGGTCCGACCACGTCAATCGTGTTGGTAGAGCCTCAACGATTGGGCTATTCGGTAATGTCAACCCATTTGCTCTCAATGTCTATCATCTCACCATCAACTCCTATGGTTTCCTCCTGCCACTGCTGGTCTTGCAGGTGATCCACCCTCCCCAAGTGGTACGTCGTCCGCTGGTCTGGATCTTCTTGCTGGTCACTGCCATATCTGCAACCATCATCGGTGGCGATACCGAGCGATTGATGATCATTGCGTTCCCGGTTGTAGCCATGGCTGCATGGTATGAGCTGTGCTGGATTGCCCAGCAAATCAAACTGCCGGCGGCAACTATTGGCTTCTTTCTGGTGCTCGCGCAGAGCCTCTTCCTACTGGGATACTTCTACAAGATTGCGGGAGATTACTCCTTGGTCATGGCAATTAAACAAGAGGAGCCGCATTGGCTGCTTATATTGTGGCTTTTGGTACTATTTGCGCTAACTGGTGCAGTCCTAGTGGCGGCGCTGTGGGCGTTAGGGTTCGTCGCTCGCTTGCTCTACCAACGCGTCCGAGCTCGCTTGCTCTACCAACGCGTCCGAGCCTGATGCGACAACTTTGCATCTGTATCTGAGCTTCGGTGCGCTGCGGTAGCACCGAAAGCCGAGCCAAATGCGAGCTGGACCTGGGTCGAACGAGCAGCTCTGCCATGGCTGGCAGGCACATCCAAGGGGTGGACATCGTGGCGACGGCCACGAGCGCACCGCACCCGCGCAGATGAGTCGGCTGCCCACCCTCCTCTGGTGTTCGCCGGTTCTCCCGCTGCAGACGCCTGCGGCGTTGGTCCCGGCGTTCACCCGGTGGGGCTGGCGTGCGCGACATCCGGGTTCCTGCATGGCGCAGCCCAGGATCTCGCCACTCGCGGGCAGGACGGCCAGGACCGTCTGCAGATACAGCCCTCGTCCTCGCTCGTTGCCGCGCCTCTCCCAGGCCCTTGGTTGCAAGAATGATGGGAGAGGTCCACAGTCTTGATAAGCTGACAAGGGGACGTGTAGGCTAGGTACACCGCTTTTTCTTGTATATTCTGAACAGCTAGCTTTCTTTTGAGAGGTTGATTGCATCAGAAACCACTGACTTGAAACTCGGTGGGAAAATCGACTCGTACGCTTGTAAGAGATTCTGCTTGTCATGCTCCCAATTGAGTAGTTCTTCAATACGCTTGCGCCCGAATGTTCCCATGCTGAGGCGCAGTTCCTCGTCCTCAAGCAGGGTTTCAATCCTGCTGGCAAAGTCTCCTACACGATTTGGAGTCGCGTAGAGAGCTGCATCCTGCGCCGAATTGCGCGCCTCAGCAAGATCGAAAGCTACGACTGGCCTGCCCATCGCCATGTATTCCAGCGTTTTGACCATCGTAGAGTACTCATTCAGGCCGTTTTGGGGGTCGGGCGTGAGCCCCACGTCCGCCACGCTCAGATAGCGCACGATCACATCGGCTCCGACCCAACCGGTGAAATGAACATACTCGTCAAGGTCCAGTTGATGGGCGAGCGCACGCAGTGTAGGGGCTTGGCCACCGTCTCCCATCAGCACCAGAGAGACGTCTTGACGACCACGCTCATGCACAAGCTCATGGAGCGCGTAAAGGGCATTCTCAACACCATCCTGAACTCCCATCTCACCCACATAGGCCAGCAGATAACGCCGCCCCCTTTTCAGTTCAGGCTCAGGTGCAACCAACATGATACGGTCCAATTCAGGCCCATTGGCCACTACAAACACGCTGTCGGCAGAGCGCCGGCCGCGTTCGATGGCAAAGCGTCTCTGCGAGAGATTCGTGGTGATAACAACATGAGCTGTCCGGTAGGAGCACCACTCGAGGAAGAGCAGCAGCCTGTAACGGGCTCTCATCCTGCCTTTGAATTTCACCTGGAACATTTCAGGCGCCAGGTCGTGCTGGTCAAAGACGAACTTTTTGCCGAAGAGCCGGTAAAACAATCCGATGATGAAGAATATATCGGGAGGATTGGCAGTATGGATCACATCGAAGCCGTGGCGCATCCATACCTTAAAACTGAACAGGAATGTCATGAGCATGCTGATGCTGTATTCCAGGACATACGCAGCGTATTTGTTGCTGCTGGTGGGCAATCGGTAGCGGTAAATATGGATACCATCGATGCAAATATGCGACTCCCGATCCCGTTCGGGACCTTTGGGGCTGATCATACGTACCTGGTAGCCATGATCGCGCAGCGCAGTAGCTTCAGCCCACACGCGATTGTCGAAAGGCACAGAAGCGTTTTCTATCAGCATGAGTACTTTATACGTTTTGGCCATCGCACCCACTCCTCTACGATGATGATCAAAAGACGAAGAGTTGCACCCGGTGGTTTTGAGGGCAGTGAAATGCCCATATCAGTTCAGTCTCTGCAAGCAGGCTCTTGAGCAGTGTGAACACCACCAACGCACGCATCTACCATGCGTACCCCCTTAAGCATACAGCCTTTCTCTATGATTTCGGTTTTCGCTCACATTGAGATAGCGTTGTGAACAGAGGAGCAAAGTACATGTTCCTAGCCTCAGCTATTGCTGCGTGGGTAGTATCGTTACATCTACCTGAACGCGTCCTGTTTAACACTATCTCAACACCAATGAAAACCGATTATGCATGCAATTGCTCTATCCTTAGCTTGTAGGTTTCCTTTGCGAACAAGAGAAACCCGTATCTCTGCTTTATGAACACTACTTTTGCCACTCATGCCGGTTGGCGAAATACTTTCCATTATTAATTGGAAATCCAGGAGGAAACAAACGTTGATGTACACCGATAGCAGTAAGGTTGTAGAAGGCTCTCGCGATGTGCCAGTTCCAGACACCCTTGCCACGGCGACAGAGGAACACCGTCCAGACATGCAGCTACTGTTGCAGATGGAGCAGGAGCAATTAGCAGACTGGAACGCTACCCGGCAGGACTATCCCCGCGATGCCTGTGTCCCACAACTGGTGGCAGCGCAGGCGGCCGCCACGCCTGATGCGGTGGCTATCCTCATGGGCGATCAGGCGCTCAGCTACCGAGAGCTCAATCAGCGTGCCAACCAGCTTGCTCATTACCTGCAGGCGCTTGGTGTGCAGCCCAATGTGCTAGTGGGTCTCTGCGTCGAGCGCTCCCTGGACATGGTGGTGGGCCTTCTGGGCATCCTCAAGGCCGGGGGTGCCTATGTGCCACTAGATCCCACCTACCCGCTTGAGCGCCTCACTTTCATGTTAGGTGATGCTCAGGCCCCCGTGCTGGTCACACAACAAAGCCTGGCTAGCCGACTGCCCACTCGCCAAACCCGGGTCGTCTACCTGGACGGCGATGCGGCAGCGCTGGTGCAGCAGAGCACAGCTGAGCCGCTCTGCACAGTAACCGCCAACGACCTGGCCTACGTTATCTACACATCGGGTTCGACTGGACGCCCCAAGGGTGTGCAGATCACCCACGATAGTCTGCTCAACCTCGTTTTCTGGCATCAACGCGCCTTTGCGGTGACCCCATCCGACCGGGCAACACAACTTACAAGCCCCGCCTTCGATGCCACCGGCTGGGAACTATGGCCCTATCTCACCAGTGGTGCGAGCGTGTACCTGCTCGATGAGGATACCCGTCTCACGCCTGCGTTGCTGCGCGATTGGCTGGTGAGCCACGCCATCACGATCACGTTCCTACCGACCGCACTGGCCGAAAGCGTCCTGGCTCTGCAATGGCCGTTGACCGCTTCGTTGCGCTTCCTGCTAACCGGGGCCGACACTCTCCACCACTACCCCTCACCCACTTTGCCCTTCTCGCTGATCAACAATTATGGCCCGACAGAGGCGACGGTCGTGGCTACATTCGGGCGAGTGTTCCCCAATGCGCACCCTGATGGCCCGCCCTCAATCGGCCGTCCTATCGATAACACCCAGATCTACCTGCTTGATGAGCACCTGCGGCAGGCCGCCATCGGCGAACCCGGCGAACTCTACATTGGAGGTACAGGTCTGGCTAAGGGCTATCTCAACCGCCCCGAGCTAACGAGCGAAAGGTTTATTCTACATCCCTTCACTCACGAGCAAGGTGCGCGTCTCTACAAGACTGGCGATCTGGCCCGTTACCTACCCGATGGCCAGATCGCCTTTCTGGGACGTGCCGATCACCAGATCAAAATCAGGGGCTACCGTATCGAGCCCAATGAGATTATTTCTCTGCTGAATGAGCAACCGGCCATACAAACAAGCCTGGTCGTGGCCCGTGAAGATGAACCAGGTGATAAGCGCCTGGTCGCTTATCTCGTGCCGGTGCCCGGCGCGCGCGTCACGTTGAGCTCCCTGCGAGAAATCCTGGGGACGCACCTGCCCGACTACATGATTCCTGCTGCCTTCGTACAACTGGAGGCGTTACCGCTCACTCCCAACGGCAAGCTGGATCGCGCAGCCTTACCCGCGCCTGATGCGGCCAATGCGCTGCGGGACGAGGCATTTGCTGCACCCGCTACACCTACTGAAGAGCGCGTTGCCGTGATTGCAAGCAACCTCCTGCAATTGGAGCAGGTCGGCAGAGACGACAACTTCTTCATGCTAGGTGGGCACTCCTTGCTTGGTACGCAAATCATCGCACGGGTGGCAGAGACCTTTGGGGTCGATCTCCATCTGCGCACGCTGTTCGAGGCTCCCACAGTCCGCCTGCTATCGGCCGAGATCGAACGGCTCATTCTCGCCCGGGTAGAGGAGATGAGCGACGAAGAGGTCTTGCAGTTGCTGCAGCAGGGATAGAGCACATAGCATTGCCGGGTCGCCTGGCCCATGGAGGAACAAGAATGACTCTACACACTGCATCATCTCCTTCGGGAGGCAAACAGCAGGAGGTCCTGAGCCTGTACCACCTGCTTGATCCCGAGGTGCTTGCCAACCCGTATCCGTTGTACCACCGGCTGCGCAGTACGGATCCAGTCCACTGGGACCCGTACCTGCACGCGTGGGTAGTCACCCGCTATGCCGATGTCATCACAGTATTCCAGCGCTTCTCAGCCAACCGCACCTTTACTCCCGAACAGCTGACGGCTCTTGGGCTGCAATCGCTGACCCCGCTGGCGAAAGTAATGGTGCTTCAGATGCTCTTCTTAGATCCGCCCGCACACGCCCGTGTGCGCGGCCTGGCATCGAAAGCCTTCACCGCGCGCCGGGTAGAGGGGCTGCGCTCGCATATCCAGGACATCACCAACAGCCTGCTGGATGCTGTGCAGGACAAGGGCCGTATGGACGTTATCAGGGACCTGGCTTACCCCTTGCCAGCCATCGTCACAGCTGAAATGCTGGGCGTGCCTACCTCCGATTGGCCGCAACTGACGGCGTGGTCCGCGGATTTCGCGCAGGTGCTCGGCAACTTCCAGCATAATCCCGACAGCGCGCCGAGGGTCATTAAAAGTCTGGAAGAGATGACCGCCTACTTTCGTGCCGCGGTCAGCGAACAGAAAAGGTATCCCCGTAATGGGCTCATCAGCGCGTATTTGAGCGCCGAAATCGATGGTGATCGCTTTAGCGAGGAAGAAGTGGTGGCTAATACCATCGTGACCATGGTCGGTGGTCAGGAGACAACCACCAATCTGATCGGCAATGGTATCCTCAGCCTGCTGCGTCATCAGGATCAGCTTGAAAGGCTAAAAGCCGACATATCCCTCATCCCCTCGGCCGTTGAGGAATTGCTGCGCTATGAAAGCCCCAGCCAGCACACGGCGCGCCTGGCACCCGATGACGTGACGCTTGGAGGGAAGATGATTCGTAAGCGGCAAGCTGTCATCGCAGTGATGGGGGCAGCCAACCGCGATCCCGAGCGCTTCCCTGAGCCGGACCGGTTGGATCTGGGTCGGCAGGATAACCGGCACGTCGCCTTCGCCTGGGCCGGCCACTTCTGCTTCGGCGCCCCGCTGGCACGCATCGAGGGTCAGACCGCCTTCGCAACCGTGCTGCGGCGCATGCCTAACCTGAAACTGGAGCCCGGCCCGATCATCTGGCGCGAAAACCTGGGCCTGCGAGGCCTAAAGGCTCTGCCTGTCACGTTTTAGTCTTCCTGATCCCTGGAGCACTTCACCTTTGGCAATAGGACCAAGATTTATTCGATAACTGCAGTCGCCAAGGAATATCCTCTGCCGCCATGAAAGGAAATGAATGAATGCCAAATACGCCGGAGATCTCAGAGGCCAAGCGAGCTCTGCTCGAAAAATACTTGCGGGGGGAACTCCCGCGGACTGCAACGGCTGCGAGTGCCGTCACCCAGCGCACTCAAGAAATTCCCGTTCTGCCGTCCTCGACTGATTCCCGGGTCTCTCTGATACCGGTTCAGACTGGAGGGTCCGGGCGACCTCTTTTCTATTTGCATGTGCATTGGATTGGAGGCGCCTTCTATAGCTTCACTTTGGCGCACGATCTGGGATCAGACCAACCATTATATGTCATAAATCCCTACAAATTTGATGGTTTGCAGGTTCCACCTACAATAGAGGCTATAGCGGCGGCGTACATTGCATCGATGCGTACCGTTCAGCCAGAAGGCCCCTATCTCCTGGCAGGCTTCTGCGCTGGAGGTCTTCTTGCCTACGAAATAGCCCAGCAACTTCGCGCAGCGGGACAGGCAGTTAACTTACTGGTTTTGATCGACCCTATGGCAGGTCCTATCGGATTCATTCGATTGCTTGGTAGTTTTATACGTCGTATTGGCAACCTGGTAGGTCTCAGCCCTGGTAAGCAGTTAGATTGGTTTCTTCGGCTGCGCTATATCTCTAGAGTTCTGCGACGCTCCCGAGACGAGAACACTGAACATGTCGATGGACTCATGCAACGTTGGCGTGACGAGCATCCGAAATACTTCTCGCTCATTCCATCTGCTGAAGCTCTCCGTCAAGACTGGATGGCCGTATTTGTCTGGGCGGTTTCTGGTTACTTCCCCCGCCGGTATCCTGGCAAGATGACGTACCTTTTTGCGCGTGAAAATCCTGATAGCCGCAAATTGTGGTGGGGTCAGGTGGCTGAAACTGAGAACGTGGAGATACACACCATTCCCGGTACGCACGAGACATGTAGAACCGAATATATCCACGACCTGACTGAACAGTTACATACCTGTCTGAACCAAGTACAAGCGGCTACGTCGAGGTAACACGCATGAGCGCTCCTGAGTCCCTGTGGTGCTTCCCAAGAGAGTTCCTGGTTTTAGGCTACAACGAGGTCCATGTGTGGCGTGCCACATTAGATCTGCCAGTACCGTGCGTACAGTCCCTTGGGCAAACGCTTGCTGCCGACGAACTAACCCGAGCGAAACAGTTTCACTTCCCCAAAGATCGTATGCACTTCATCGTCGCTCGCGGGATCCTTAGAGCGATCTTGGGTTGCTACCTTGCCCAAGATCCGCGAAAGTTGCAATTCTGCTACAGCGAGTACGGCAAGCCCCTCCTAGACTGGAAACCTGTGAGAGATGCCTTGTCTTTCAACGTGACCCATTCGGGTGGCATTGCCCTGTATGCGATTACACGCAATCGAGAGGTTGGTGTCGACCTCGAGTATGCCCGTATGGATGTGGCATGGGAGCAAATTGCTGAGCGCTTCTTCTCGCCTGGCGAGGTGGGTGTGCTCAGAACTGCCCCTCTAGGGATGCAGCAGGAAGCTTTTTTTTGCTGTTGGACTCGCAAGGAAGCGTATCTGAAGGCGAGAGGTATCGGCCTATCGCTCGCTTTGAACGAGTTCGACGTTTCGGTGACACCAGGAGCGCCAGCAGAGCTCCTGAGTACTAGGGAAGAGAACCAGGACATCGCTCGTTGGTCGCTCTTTGATTTGTTCCCTGGCCCCGGCTATATCGCTGCTCTTGCAGTGGAAGGGCATCCCAGTCATATTAAATGCTTGCAATGGTCAGAGACGTGAACGCAGGGGCATGGTGGCGTATCGTTCGCTAAGTACTTTGCCACACTGTGCTCCTCAGCTCATTCTCCTCAAATCTTCCCTGAGAGGAGGTTCGCATGGATTGTAGTAGGTTACCGAAGGTGGAACTCCATCTTCACCTCGATGGCTCATTGAGCTTCACAGCCGTTTCTCGCCTCGATCCCTCCGTGGCGCTGCCAGACTACCAGCGTGATTTTATCCTGCCCGCCAAGTGTCAGGATATGGCAGAGTTCTTTGCGCGCGCACCGAGAGGCTCAACCCTGATGCAAACCAAAGAACAGCTACGCCTTGTCACCTTCGATGTATTTGAACAGCTCCAGCGGGACAACGTGCTCTATGCAGAGATACTGCTTTTCCCCTATCTACACACCAACAGAGGACTTTCTGCGGAGAGCGTTGTAGAGATTGTGGATGAGGCGGTGGCACAAGCCAATCAAGAGACGGGCATTGAAGCCCGCATCATTCTCAGTGTGCTGCGTCACTATCCCACGCAGCAAAGTCTGGCCACAGTGAAATTGGTGGAGCGCTTCAAGGGGACACGCGTGGTGGGTATCGACCTGGGAGGATACGAAGCAGCGTATCCTCTTTTCGCTCATATTCCTGCTTTCCAGTATGCTGTCCAGCATGGCATTCCCCGCACTGTTCATGCCGGGGAGATGCTTGGGGCAGAGAGCGTGTGGAGCGCGTTGAAACACCTGCAACCTTCGCGCATCGGTCATGGGGTGCGTAGTATCGAAGACCCGGACTTGCTTGCACATTTAAGAAAAGAACAGCTCCATCTGGAAGTCTGCCCGACCTCCAACGTACAGCTCGATCTCTATGAGACCTACGCTCACCACCCGCTCAACAGCTTCTACGAGGCTGGGATGGCCGTGAGCGTGAGCACCGATACGCGCACGATGACCAACGTGACATTGACGCAAGAATATGAGCGATTGCATCAGGTGTTCGGCTGGCAGGAAGAGCACTTTTTCCGTTGCAATCTCAATGCTATTCGCGCAGCTTTTCTGTCAGAGGACATGAAGCAGCGTTTAGAACAGCGCTTACGTGCGGGCTATGGGCTGCATAACCGTTACGCTCATCCTGTATTCGGTTCTTCATCTCCGGTCTATGGTAGATCAGGTGCATCTCATCCCTAAACGCAGGAAGAAATCTGCTGACCATTGTATCACTAGAAATATATTTGATCTTCCGGTCGGCTGCATGAAACCCTTCCCGCTTGAGAAAGGCAGCAGTTCTTCCAAGTGCAGGCATGTTTCAAGCACACCAATGGCCAGCAATGCTGCATTGATTCTACCTTGGGCACCAAAACTTTTTTTCGTCCCGTTTTCGTTGGACGTGGTGATATACCAATCTCCGCTTTTGACGATATTGCCCCCCAACACAATGAGCACCTCACACGTAAACGGAGGGTTGCATGTTCCCTTGATGATGTGTAGGTGAATATATTGTTGCGTGTGTTGGGCAAGAAGCATCGGATGTTCTATGTTGAGTTTCGTCATGTCTACAGCTTGAATGAGCACTTGACCTTGATCCCCTTTCGTGGAGTCATCGATGATCCCTCTGAAAGAACCGTTCGTATGAAAGCAAGTGAAGTAGCCGCTGATGGTCCCTTGGCTTTGTTGAAACTCCGTGGGGGACATTTTTGTGGTAACGTTCGCTGCGAGGTCGTAAATAGACCCATCATACGACCCGGCTAGATTTGCAGACACAGCAGCGGGTCTTTCCACTGCTCGCTTTAGAACAACGGGTACATGAGATGGGGCTGGCGGTTCAGTATTGGGTTCAGATACCTTTTGCCCCGTTGGATCGACATTCGATGCTTGCCAGAATTGCTCGACAGTAGAGAAGCAATCGTCGACGATTAAAGACATGGCGAAATGAATAGCCTCAACTATAAAAACCCGGGAATAGTCAGTACCACCTGGTTTAGGGGCTCCAGTAATCGAGTGTGCAGCATGGCACTCATCGGGCCAACACTCAAAACGAAGAAGAGGTGCTTCTAGCGTTTCGAACTCCTGCACGAGTGCGCTAGAGCGCTCCAACTGTTCCTCACATGTTTTTCCCAATCCATCAGGGATATCAAAATACAAGGCGTACAGGAGGCTATTTTCCTGGGTGCAATAGACATGTGGGTTACCTTGTTCGTGGAGGAAATCAGCCACCTGTTGAGGTATTTGCTGTGAGATCACGATTCCACCGCTATCACGGGCTATCTCTGCTATAAGTGAAGGGCATCGAACCAACGCTACCGCAGGGAAAATGAAGGACGCGCTCCTTTGTACTGTTGAGGGGGAACCATTATGGCGTGCAAGGCTTGCTGTATTGGTCTTTCAGAAAACCCCAAACGGGTAAAAACGGTCCCGAGCCGCCTGACGAAGTTATGTGCGCCCTTTGTTCTAATTGAGTAGGTGACAAGATTCATACCTTATACTCCATGATGCTCCTGAGCAAACTGCTGGCGCTAATAAGGATAGAGTCTTTTCCATTGGGATCAGGTATTTACAAACGTTGAGATGCCGTTATGAAAGCCGCACTAGAGTATATATTCCTAGCCTTTGCTTAGTCGACTTCAGCCTGAAGTTGAGAGTAATTAGACACTTGGGCAACCCAATTTGCAAAGGATTGCTCATTAGGAGTTATGTTCCCGTAACTCACAAAGGGGGCATCCCATCGTGACGACCGTTCGCTGGTACAGGTATGCGCCATTCTTGCTGTCAAGCGAACCCTTGCACTTATTATTTGTGGCGTGATCATCATCGAGTTGCATCTTTTTTTTCGTACACAACCGCGAGCATTACATTTGCCCATTGCTGGCGATACGCACCAAGTCCCATCTGTGTCGGGTGAATATCGTCATCTGAAATGAAAGCTCGATGCTTTTGAAAAAAGGTCCAGAAATCAGGACCCTTCATGATCTGCCGAAACGCCCGGTATAAGTCGTCAATCTTGGAATTAAGCGCTGGTGCGCATTTCTGGATGTTCGCGCTCCTACCCCATGGTATATGTGGGACTATGGGTATCTTGCCCATAGTCAAAACAGCCCGCACCATAGTAACGTAGTTCGCATAGAAATGAGCCGCTTTCGTACATCCAAGTGCATCATTTGTCCCGTAACTTAGCCCAACATACTTCCCTGGAAACAGCTGCAACCATGCGCTCATATACTTTGCCCCGTCAGCGCTTGTAAGAAATCCAATTCCGCCCGCCTCTTGTATCGGAAAATTTTGGGGGTCTCGCGCATGAATAAGCCAGGCGAAGGTTTTCACTCCACCGATAATGAGATGTCCCATTGCCCCTGCAGTAATAGAATCGCCATAGAATATCCAATTATCACGAGTGCCGTAGTTCGCATCATAAATATCCATCTTGATACTGGCATCATCATTTTCAGGACTCCCATCAACCGCGGTCACATTGATGCGTATCCAGTCATTCCCGGTCATGTCAATCAAATGCTGGCGGGAATGGTAGTGATTCCCTTTTACAGTAATAAGCGTTACCCATCCTATGGCTGGCGGTTCGCCACCACCAGCGCCTGGATGAACGTCAATAGTGTAATCTTGCGGCAGATTGTAAGCATAATCTCCACCGATGGTATGGTTATAGTTATATGTCTCGTTATACCATACAAGGAGCACCTTGCTACGCTCGACAACAGGGATACCAGAGAGATCATACGCTAACCAGGCAGGAGTGCCTTTGGAACGCCATGAAGAATTATAATTGCCATCATTGGCATGAGAGGCAGGATAATTCGTCGACGAAGCGAATACGGGGACGCTGCGACTGATAACGGGCCATGACTGTGCTCCCCTTGGAGTCTGGCTAACTCTAGGAGTGGGTGTCAATCTCCCCGGCATGTGCTCTTGTTTTTCAGCCAGGATGAGGAAGACAATCAGAGGTATCACAACGATGAGGATCAGCATGAGCAACCCCAGTAAAACGAGTGCTACCTTATTTCGGTACAGCCACATACGTTACTCGCATCTATTTGCTCGTGACAAGCTGCGCATTCCGCTGTCAAGACAAATATCCTCGGTACGCATTACATGGACGTTAAGACTAATGTGGCATCGAGGAGAGCTGGCACTAAAGTGGGCATGGATGCAGTGGCCCCTTTCAGGTCGAAAGAGAGCTTGAGCTACCAAGATACCATATTTGAAAGAATTATTGCCATATTGGGACAGCAGTGAGGATGTTCCCACCATGGTAATAATTCAGGAGGCGATTCTCGCTCTGGCCTTGCATGCACAATTCAAACTTCTTCTCAGTACCGAAAATGGCAAAAATTAGTCTAAACACCAATCATCTCACCTAATTTACGAGATGTATATGTTCCATTTTTTAACGCATTATACCCATTACGCTCATGTTGAATTCTGTCCCTCATATCCTGTCTGCGGTAGAGCAGGTGAATATCATCCCTAAATTCAGGTAGATATCTCCTAATCATCGTATCACTGGAGATATATTTGATCTTTCTGCCTTCTGCATGAAACCCTTCCCTTTTTAGAAAGGCATCAGTTCTTCTGATATGCCATGAACTCGTGATCACACCGATGGTTCTTTTCCCCTTAAATTGCTCAGCAGTAAAGAGCTTCACTAACTCACGTGCATTTTCCTCAGTTGTCTGTGAGTTCTCTTCCAAGTGAATGCATGTCCCAGGCACACCAAACGCCAGCAATTCTGCTTTCATCACTGAGGCTTCTGATGGTGCGCCTTGGTCTTCAGGATCAGTTTTCCCTGTAGAGAGGATGAGACACTCTGACACGCCGCTATGGTACAAGAATGCTGCTGTAATAACCCTTCCTTGGGCACCACAACTTTTTTTCGTCCCTTTTTCGTACGGAGTGGTGATATAGCGATCTCCGCTTTTTACGATATTCCCTCCTAAAATGACGACGACCTCACAAGTAAAAGGAGGTTTCATTATTCCCTGCGTGCTTTTATGGTGGATATATTCCAGCGCAAGATGTGCAAGAATCGCTGGATTTTCTATTTTTAGCTTAGTCATGCGTAACGCTTGAGCGAAAAAAATGTGTAAGTAGCAATTTTTAGTTCCCTAGTGTTGAAACACTTCCACGATACGCAGAAAAAAATCCTGTACAGTCACCGAATCAATATCACCGGAAATGGCCAGCGCTGCCCGGTTACCATTAGGCCAGCATCCAAAATAAAGCAACGGCGCTTCTAATGCTTCAATCCGCTGGACAAGCGCACTTCTGCGTTTCGCTTGCTTTTCGCATGTTGTACCCAATCCCTCTGGCTCGTCGAGATACATGGCGTAGCTATGGGCTTCTTCCACTGAGCAGCGTACAACCAGATAACCCTGCTCATAGAGGAAGTCAAGCACCTGTTGAGGTGTTTGTGGCGATACACCGATGCACGGGCAGCAGGTTGCCCTCACTGTAAAGCAATGGGATTGCACACACATATCGCTGCCATACCAGGGAGTGACCGGTTGGTCTTCGATAGTGAGATGACGCGCAAGTAAGGTAGCGCGAGGGGTACAGACAGCTTCAATCTGCCAGCGATGAGAACCAAGCGATCTCATGTTGAGTCTAAACGCCCTGCGTTCCGTCCACCACTTCGCAATATCTCCTATGCGGGCCAGCCAAACTGGGAGCGGTCGGCTACGGGCATACGATAACAGCGTATCAAGGGCTTGTTTGCAAAGGACACCACGTTCAGGGTGAAGATTAAGCGTATAGAGACCCCCAATGTCATATACATGCTGCATCACCCTGCTCCAGACACGCCCAACCTCCTGCGGGTCAGTGATGCGCAGCCGGTCAAACAGCATTTCGTCATCTGGAATGCTCGTCGGAATACGCAGCAACTCTGCTTCAAAATGTGGGCGGAGCGCATATACAGTGCAAGGAACAGCCTGGAAGAGTTTCAGAGATTTTGCAAAGCCGCTTTGCAGAAGCGGCGAGAAGCTGCTGAGATCAACAACATCATGCAAGACAGCTACATTGCTTTCGTAGTGAAATCCAAGTGAAGCATAGACATCAAGCGATTCTTGCGTCCATCCAAGATAGGGGTTACGAAAACCTTGATAAGGAATCGTGTTCTTCTGAAATACTGAGATCGCTTGCTCTGTCTGCTTATACTGTTCACCTTTACTCAAGGTGCGATAATCATTATGAACATATCCATGGACGCCAATTTCAGCCCCATCATGGGCTATCTCTGAGATGAGCGCAGGATGGCGGTCTAACACTACTGCGGGGATAAAGAAGGTTGGCGCTCCACCGTATTGCCGGAGAGATTCTATAATACAGTGTAAGGCATGTCGAATCGGGGTTTCAGAGACACCAAAGCGGGTAAATACGGTACCAAGCCGCCTGGTGAAGTTATGTGCTCCTTTCGTTCTAATCGAGAAGGAGACCAGATTCATAGCTTACCTCCGTGATGATTTGGAGCAACCACTCATAGTTGTAAGCATAGAGTCTATTCCATAGGAATCAGGTATTTACCGACGTTGAGATGCTGTTACGAACATCGCACCACGGTAGACATTCCGGCATGCTATGCATGAAAGAGCACAAGGTCAGAGGAGCTGTTGAGAAGTGAATTGGAGCTTCTAGAAGGATAGTAAATGACAAATCCACAATTTTACATTCATCCCACATCCGAAGTATCACCAGATGCGCAAGTCGGTGCAGGCACACGTATCTGGCGCCAGGTGCACGTGCGCGAACACGCACAGATTGGCGAAACGTGCACTATCGGCAAAGGCGTATACATCGATGCACATGTGCATATCGGTTCGAATGTCAAAATTCAGAATCACGTTTCTGTGTTCGAAGGCGTTACGCTCGAAGATGGCGTCTTCGTTGGTCCTCATGTGTGTTTCACGAACGACTTGCTGCCCCGTGCAATTACACCCGAAGGTACACTCAAAAGCGCAGATGATTGGGAAATAACTCCGACGCTGGTGAAATATGGCGCATCAATCGGCGCAGGCGCCATCATCATCTGTGGCATTACCATAGGGGAATTCGCCCTGGTTGGCTCCGGGTCTGTTGTCACTCGCGCTGTTTCTCCCCATGCACTCGTCTTTGGCAATCCTGCTCGACAACATGGATACGTCTGCCGCTGTGCCCGCAGACTAACTGATGTATTCGAACAGAACGGCCTCCTGATCGGCCGGTGTGAGAGATGCGGCAAGATCGAGTTTTCTTCTGCTCATCAAATCCCAGGCAAGTGACACTCTCCTCCCGTGAATGGGAAAGGCTTTCTGAACCAGTGCGCGTCGGGTGACTTGCTCCGAGGTGGAGCCCTGGACAAACCAGGTTGCTGAGCGGCGGATGGCTCCTCCTGCTGACCCGCGTCATAGGCAACTACGACGTTCCGGCGCTTGCGACCTGCTCCGGTTCTTTATATCGGTGCTGGACCCTGGCGGGACCGGGACATCGACACGCCTGCCAAAGGCCAACTCATGCATATTGGTGGTGTCAACAGCTATCCAACATGGGAGACCATCCTGGACAACAGTATTCATGCCGCCCTGTCCGGCTTGCCAGAGTTTCTGCCGAATTCCAACAAGTTATAGGAACAGGAACAATCCTAAAAATGACTCGGACTGAAACTTCACCTTTTTGGACCAGCAATAGCCCGTATAACTGGAAATTACAGTAAACCAAATTCTATTTGTAAATTTTATGTAAAATACTTGATTTTTGGATGAATCTATGACATATTCATTACTACATGTTTACTTACATACCCATTCTTGTTGGAATTGGCGTAATGTGCAACGCACTTGCTCATGATTGTTTTATCGGGTTATGCTATGGCTGAGTAGTATTGCTCTGACTGTAAAGTTTGGAAGCGCGATATCGTTGCCAGCATGGATGCAGATGAAAATATCGAATGTACAGGCGAAAAGTCCTCGTTATTTCTTATTCTGAACGCAGAAGGAAGAGTTTCACCCATTCTCAACCACTGCTACTACCATCTCGGCACTTCTAAGTTCTACACTGTGTGGGGGGGGGAATACCATCTAGGGGTGGTGCCTTTTTTCAATGAGGAGGTTCTTGGAGGAGCTGGCTCGGGCGATGGAGCATGATCTCAATCAGGAGCATGGTATACCCGGCTGGTTAGTCAGATTGAGGAGGGTCCAGCTTGCATTAAATGTGAGAGCGCATGGCGTGCGCTGTGATAGATTGTTACTGGCAATTTGAGTGTGTACCTGGAGTGTGTTGTTGTAGTAGTTGAACTGATGGTGGGTGAAGACCATGGTAATCCAAATAGCAGAGCAAATAGATGCTCCCATTCGCGTGCAAATAGATGCTCCCATTCGCGTATTAATAGTCGATGATCATGTCATTCTGCGTCAGGGGATACACATGATGCTGAATGAACAAGAAGACTTCGAGGTCGTAGGAGAGGCTGAAAATGAGAAAGCGGCGCTATCGCTCGCCATGGAGTCAAGCCCTGATATAGTCTTAGTCGATATGTCTATGGGAACATGCAGCGGACTGAATACAGCAAAGCAATTGCTGCGAAGTTCACCTCATTCACACGTTGTGTTATTCGCAGGTCCCAATGACGAAAAACTGCTTTTTGATGCCATACGAATCGGTGTACATGGCTACCTGCAAAAAACGTTGTCCATAGAAGATTTACAAAGGGCTCTGCGTGCTATACAGTGTGGTGAGCGCGTCCTCGGCGAATCCCAGGCGGTAACGCAAGTAGTGATCGAGTTTCATCGATTGGCTAAAGAGCAGGACCGCCTGAATCGGGGACTTAGCACGGTAGAAATCGAGTTACTGCAGCTCGCTTCGAAGGGATGTACTAATAAAGAGATCGGGAAGCAATTATTCTGGAGTGAGGTCCAGGTCAAACGGAAGATGCAAGATATTTACCGGAAGTTACAGGTCACTGATCGTGCACAGGCAGTCGCGGAAGCTATGCGTCATGGTTTGTTCTAACGACAGGATAAACTAGACAGAAAGGGGACGACCATGGTTGAGTGTCCACAATGCGGAACCACGAATGAAAATGACGTCAAAAATTGTAAGGTATGCCGTATTAACATGTACTGGGCTTTCCAGCACTATGAAGAACTGGCAGCATTACGCCGGGCGAACACTTTAGCACCTCATCCTGAGTCACCTCCTTTCTTGATCGAAACCAGCAAGAGAATCGACGAAGGGCCCACCGTCGGTTGGCTTGGTAATACGATCAAGAAGTTTGGCCTAAAAGGTGCGGGCAAAAAGGTGTCCACGATTTCAGAATGAGTATTGTACGTACAATACTCATTCTATTAGTTGCTTTTCTCGGGATATTTATTCTTCTTAAATGAATGTGATACCCGCTGGTCAGGCGATCAATGGGTGCAAGCAATGAAAGCAATTGGTGCACAATCGCTCATAATTGTCCCCTATAGTGCTACGGAACTTTTACCTATCAGCCTACCCCTTTTTCTGTAACAACATTTGTCCTGAAAACTGCATCGCAAACCTCTCCATCACGATCGCTTTCTCCATCGGCTCCACTTTCACCAATATATCTTAGACTTTGATCTCAACTTCCGCCTCAGCTGTGTGTCCGTTGGTATGGCCAGGAGAGAGACGAGCTTCGTCAGCGGCATTGATGACGGGTAAGCTCCGCAGTTTGGCTGATGTGCCGTGCTGACGGGACGACAGTGCGGAAGTCACAGAGCCTTTGGCCACATCCAGCGCGACACTGGTCAGGGTTGGCGTATGGCAGAGCATGTTGGTGTAGGAGGCATTGGCCAGCGGGCAATAGCATTCTCCGGCTTTGATACTCCTGCGCAACTCGTCGGCATGGGCAGTCGTCCACACCGAGCGAAAATCGTAGCCGTGCTCGCGCAGGTTTCCCACCGATTCAGCACGGATGCAGCAGGTCCAGACATCCCCGTTGGGCGCAATCTGGGCAGATGCTACCCCAGCCAGGCAGGGGATCACCTGGCGTTTCTCCACCAGCGTGCGCTTGACAAGGTCGTAGTAGCGATCGCGGAACGCCTGGGTGATGCGCGACACGCCGTTAAACTCGGCTTTCCGAATGCCCTCTTGCAGCCGTTCGATCACTGGCTGGTACTTCTGGATGGGCGGCGTGATGCCCATGCCGACGGTATCGAGCTCCACGCGTTCCTCGGCAATTTCACTGATAAACGAGTCGGGCTTCAGCTCATCGCGTACGAAGGCGTAGATGTGCTCAAACTCGTCGACGTTGAAGGTGGAGATCACCGTGTGCACCCCCAACGTGAAGTTCTGATAGCGCCCCTTGAGCGCTTTCAGGCCAGCATAGGTGCGCATGGCACGCTCAAAATTGCCCTTGACCCCGCGCACGATGTCGTGTTTGTCGCCCACACCATCCAAGGAGAGGTTGACAATCACTTCGCTGGTGGGCGCCGCTTGT
>Ga0070706_100002501_pt1 | contig 18514 bp, 13 predicted proteins | sample KBSK5501metaG_FD_65476 | JGI IMG/M metagenome (GOLD analysis project Ga0070706, IMG submission 65476) | Corn, switchgrass and miscanthus rhizosphere microbial communities from Kellogg Biological Station, Michigan, USA - KBS K5-50-1 metaG | ecosystem: Host-associated > Plants > Roots >... | reverse complement strand
CCCGGCTTCGGCCCGAGCACGTAATCGCGATTGAGCTGGATGTATTCAGACACGTCTTTGGAGATACCGCATTCGTTCGCCGGAAAGTTGATCGGCTTAACTGTAAGCGGCGAGCCGTTGTTGTTCCAGACGTAGACCGGCTCGGTGAACTTCGTGGAGCCGAAGGAATCGGGAACGTGCGTGCCGTCATTGCCTTGCCCGACCTGCTGCGGCACTGGCCACACCTGATTAGGTTGCAACGCCGGCGGTGAATCCGCACCCCAGCACGGATTGAAAATCGTGCCGCTGACGGCGGTCTGATTGTTGTATTGACGGCGGAGGTTGTGACTGATCAACGTGATCGCCGGCTGTGGTCCGCCGAAGTTGCACATCGCCGGAATGTCGGCCATCGTGTTCGCAGTCACTACGAGTGTTCCACCCCGCAGGTTGATCCAGTCGATGGGCAAGAGAGCCGGAGGGTTGCCCGCGCAGTAAGGGCCACTAGGGCTTGCATCGCCGTTGCCCGTATCGATGACAAACGTATTGTTGTAGAGCTCCGTGTGGCGATGACTCAGAGCGCCAGTTTCCTTTCCGTGGCTGCCGATGACAGAGTTGATAAACGTGTTGTAGCGAAGGACGTTGCGACTTCCTTCACTGAGGTCGATTGCCTGGATGAAAAAATTCTTGAAGGTGTTGTGCTCGATATAGGTGTTGTTCTCGCCAGTCGTATCATTGGTGCCCATCGTTGAGGCGTTCGCCCACGAGTTACCAAACGGGACGAGTTGAAAGCCGCTGTCCATAACCGGGAACGCGCTCGTGATTGTGTTATTCCAAAATACGCCGCGATTAGTCTCCCATCGAACAGTGAAGCAGGCTGGTCCGCCGCAGTAGCCGCTCCAGGTGTTGTCGTGCACAAGGACTGCGCGGCCACCTGTCGCGAATTTCACGCGCAATTGGTACCCCTTACCGGTTCCGGCCACGAACGAGAATCCCGCCAGCTCGGCGCGGCCGTTTGCCGATTCGGTCATTTGAAGCAGATCGAAGCCGAAGCCCCCCGGTACGTTATTCGTGATCGTTACGCCGTTGCTGGCCTGCAACTTAATAGCTTTGGTCATCGTTACGGTCCCTGTCCACATGCACGAGCCGGTCGGGACAACGACGACATCGCCGTCGCTGGCAGCGTTGAGCGCGGCCTGCACGTCGCCATTATTACAGGTCGTGGCATTGATGACCGCGGCTCGTCCTTCCGTACTGGTAAGCACGGTGAAGAGGAAGCCAAACGCCAAGAGCCATGTATACCGGATATGCATTAGCGACCTCCGTCGTCTGTGGTCATTCTCTTCGGGAGCAAGTTCTGTGCTACTTTTGGTTCTGGTGAGCGACCATATTTGCGAGCAAGTTCAAGGTCTTGAAAGACAGCGGTCCAGGACGATCGCAGACCGATCGCGCTTGAGCCTCTACGGCGTGTCTCGGTGGCTCGCCGGATGTCCCGGCGGCACGCGACGGTAGTGGGCAGTTCAGCTCGGACGACCGGCCCACCTCGGGTAACGCGATGGTGCGTTCTTTGACGATTGGAGAAGAGGCGCCTTTGCCGCAGCGGGCAGGGCGCGACGATAGTCCAGCGCCGCAATGTAGAAGGCAAACCATATCGGATGAAGGCCCTTAAAGGCGGCTTCCGTGAAGTTGTACATCACGAACATCGCGAGAAAGGCGATAGCAAAGCGGGCGAACTCAAAATCGGTGCGGAGAAGGCGTACTGCGCGACGGAAGCCAAAGATGATGCAACCGGCAACCAGGATCACGCCAATAAGGCCTAGATTTAGATACGTCTCGAGATAACCATTGTGTGCCTGGTTGGGTCGCCACCAATAGATCGCATAAAGCCGGTCGAGTCGCTCTCCGAGCCAAAAGCTCTCAAAGCCGGTACCGACAATCGGATTTACATTCAAGTTGAGCGCATGCTGCCACAGTTCCGTCCGCCCGGTCAACGTGGGATCGCGTCCGAGCGCCTCGATTACGGCGTCGCCGAACAGGTACTGGATGGAGCAAAGCAAGAAAAGCCCAACGATCAAGATCCGTCCGGCGTTCGTCGCATCCACCAGTCGCCAATCGAATAACAGCACGATGAATATTCCGAGGAAAAGGACAGTGAACGCAGTTGCGCTTTGTGACAGGACGAGCAACCAGCCGATCAATGCGAGCAAGGCAGCACTGAGATAGAGCTCCTTCCGACGGCCGGGCGCGTTCGGTGAGCGCAGTTTTGTGAGGAAATACCACGAGAAGAAGAATCCGAGAAGGAGACAGTCGTACCCGAGCCCATTCTTGCTTGTCGCAACGCCGTTGTTCGATGCCGCTCCGCTCCATGGGTCGTAGACTCGGCCGAGGTCAGGATAGTATCTGATGAGTACGACAGAAAGCGGTAACAGCACATACGCGGCTCGCTTCATCAAACGCACCAAAGCCTCGCGCGGGTCGGGCTCCGTCGCGACAACTAGCAGCATGATGGGATGACTCAGTGCCTTGGTCCATCGCTTCGCCGCGACGAACGGAAAATCGGACCAGAAGATTGAGAGGGCGCCGAAGACAAAGAAGAGCGCCAGCCACGGATTTCGCGACACGACGTCAGACAACGAGACGCGGCGTCGATAGAGGACAAAGAGGCCTGCCAACTCGAGCGAAAGGTAAATCGTACTGTCTAGAGGGCTGCCGTCAGTCAAGCTGGTGGCGCCTCCGAACCCTACCCATTCGGAGACATTGCGGGAGCCGATGATGAGGAGCCAGAGTAGGGGGATCCACAGGGCTCCGGTAATCGCAGGACGTTCTCGATGATCGCGAACGAAGAGAAAAGCAATGAAGGCTGAGGTGAGCAGAAGTGCTAGTTGGGGTGGCATCAGTATGCCTGCTTTAAAAGGACGCGATCAACGGCGTCCAGAGTCAGTACGACATCGATCTCGCGAACATAATTCTTTCTGCCCTCACGATGATCAATCAAAAGCTCATGGAGGAACGGCCGATTCCAGAGGTAACTTCCTCGCGCAGAGATGTCGTGAATGCGCTCCGTGACGTATTGAGACAAGTCCGCTCGGAACCAGTCGCGATAGTGTAGAAATTTGTGGCGACCTGGCGACCAAGGCCAGACGCGCAGACGAGCTAGCCGCCTTTCGAGATCTGACAACCAGTGCGGCATTCCGTCGCCGCACCAGTAATCGAGCCTGAACGATCCGTGATGCCACGCGTAGTTCGCCAGCGAGGCGAGCCGCGATTTCGGAACGAGGCCGAAGTCGGTTCGGATGCTCCCGATCTTCGGATTGTTCTTTCTTATAGTCTGCAGGGCCGGCCCGGAGGATTTTCGAAGCCCCATGGGGGCGCGATACGCGAGGGCCACGATGGCGTTATCCATGTACGGTGTCCGCACAGTAACCTGAGATTGTGCCGCACGAACGGTGCCGAAAATGTGCCACGGGATCTCGGTAAACACCGCAAACGAGACGGGATGGGCAGACTTCCCGAGCGAAGGGACTTCTAATACGGAGTCAGCGAAGAGTCGGTCTGAGAGGTGGAGCGGCTTGAACGTCGTTACACCCCGTAGGATCTCGCTTCCGAAGTTCCCTGTCAGCCTTATTGGCGCGAGATCACGGGCCTGACCGTGCAAGTAGATCTCATGAGCGCCGGTAGCACCAAAGTATCCGTCGGTGATGTAGACAGTCCGGTCGACGTGGGACGCAAAATCGGAGAAGAAGTCCTGGCCAATTCTGAGGACGTGATGCGGGATATCACACGCTGCGGCGACCCGTGCTGCTAGCCGGACATCGAGCGTATCACGATTGGCGCCGCCAAATGTGTATGAGAGGAGCCCGTCCCGCGTTTCAGGACGGCAGGCCATGATCATTCGGGTATCGAGGCCGGCGGTCAATGAGATACCTATGTGTCCGTCGGGTACGAAATATCGAGGGAGGATTCTCGAGAACGTCTCTTCTAGCTCATTGGCAAAGGCCACCTCTGAGAGCGGCGACTGAGTTTCCCAGCTAGCGGGACGGAAATAGTGACGCTTGGTCCATCGGCCGCTGTCGAAACTCCATACGGAGGCGCCAGGCAGCAGCTCAACGCCTCGGAAGAGGCTTTTCCAGTTGAGCGTACAACCGTAAGCGCGAAACTGGGCAATCGCCTCGTCGCACAAGGCTCGAGTCTCAGGGAGGATGCGCAGGAGCGCTTTCGCCTCGCTCGCGAAGAACAGAGTATTTCGCCCCTCGTGAAGGTACAGGCGTTCCATCCCGTATCGATCGTTGAAGAGGTACGCCTTGCGAATCCTGCGATCGATCAGAAGACCACTGAAGAGACCGTTGAGTTGCTCGAAGAACGAGTCGCCTTTCTCTTCGTAGAGATGCACGAGCCACGTCGCATCGCTATCGGTGAAGCGGTGACCCCGTCGCTTCAGCTGAGCGCGATCGTGGGGATCAGAGAAGCACTCGCCCGCCAGCAGCAGCGCGACATCGCCGGCTTCATTGAGAATTGGCTGACAATCTGCGAAGGAATGATCCAGCGCACTCCAGCCGGCCCACACTCCGACGTCCGGAGCGCAGTACGTTCCGGTGATATGAAACTTATCGTGTTGCATCGATGCAATCATCTCCTCAACGAGACGACCGCACGCCTGAGGGGGCTCTCGGCTAATCAATCCAGCTATGCCAGGCATAGACAGTCCTTCATGTCAAAGCGCTTTTAGTCGCCCGCGCTCCAGAAGATCTCGACGGACGGCTGCATGCATTGGCTGAAAGCAGATAGGAACCTTTTCTTGTCGACCCAGTTGTCGAGAGCGAAGCCGTGTCGGCAGTCGATCGCATAGTTGAATCTGCCGCGGGGCGCGAGTCTGCCCAGCAGCTCTATGCATGTCTGGCCTTCGGATCTGAATTCGGGGAGATTCACTTCAAAGGAAAGATAGCGAACGGGACGGTGTAATCCATGGAGAATTCTTGGTTCATGGCCCTCCACATCTATCTTGATGAAGAAGGGCTCGCCATACCGACGTATGAGTGTTTCCAGACACGTTGTCTCGACTTGCTGCTGAGTGCTGAAACTGAGAGGTGCGCCGAAGCGCTGGGCATCATGTCTCAGGACGTCGACCCACTTCTCATTGAGCGTGTTCTTGGCAGAGCCGGGCGCATCGAGCCACATCGTCGCGATGCCATCGTGATCACTGACCGCAACGCCCGAGACGGTGACACGGGGTCGTGAAAGCCTGTACGACAGGAACCGCCTCTTCAACACCAGTTGGCTATGGAAATCGGGCTCGATCGCAACCACTGTGGCACCCAGTCTCAAAAATAAGTCGGTCTTGTAGCCCTGATTGGCGCCTATATCAAAAATCAGATCGCCAGCCCGAAATCCCCGGAGGTGTTGCCGATAGAACGCCAGCTCGGCGCGTCTCGCTTCGATGACACGCTTGTCAGCGATCGTCCAGTACACGTCGTAAAGGCGAGAAGCCTTGACGCGGTCATACAGTCCGATTCGCTTTAGAACAGCCAGCATCGGTGTTTTCAGGGTGTTTACCATCAGGCGACGCACGTCACGGCACGCGGCTCCGATCCTTCGGCATAACAAACCTTAGCCAGTGTCGTCGCAACGCACGCAATCGGTTCTTGAGAGAGGCCGGGAGCAGCGCCTTCCAGCCTCGGTGCAAGCCGGCGTTGATGGCGAGCTGGCCCTTGAGGGTCAGGGGAACGTAGTAGCGCGGGAGCCGTGCCTCTTCGAAGGCGTTGTGACGTTTGAAGTCGAAGAGCGACCCATCGCCCCAGTAAGCGTATACCAGATGAGATAGTTGCCTTCGTTCACATATCTCCACGGCTTTCGCGATGAGCGCATTATTCGGCGCTTTATCGCGATGCTGGATCTTCGAGATGATTTGGCCGAGTTCGCCATAGCGGCCAGCATTGCCCAATATCACGAAGCCGATGAGTTCATCTTTATAGTAGGCCCCCAGGAGGTCCTCACGGAACAGGAAGCGTGAGAATTGCCTTTTCACGGTCGCGAAGTCTTTTCCATAGTGCCAGAATCTGCGACCCTGCCGGATCGGACTTTCGTTGAAGATGTCCGTCATTCCGCGGACAAACTCGTCGTCGAAAGTCGCCTCTCGCACCTCTAGGCCACTCTTCTGAGACTTTCGAATCATGTTTCGGGTGGCCGGCTTGATCTGTGTCTTGAACCATTGATCGAAAGTCGTCACAGGCAGTACGGCGACGCTCTCCCATTCTGTATGGAAGCTAAACTGTGGTTCCGTGTGTGGCGGACGCTGCCAGAAGCTGAAAATATCGGCGGGGAGCCGCGAGTGCTTCAGTGCATCGATGACGAGCAGTGGATCGCGGACATCTTCATACCACTCGTCCTCGAGTCGGACGAGGCTGACGGCGCCGCGCGAGAGGGCGTAGGTCTGCCCGTCGATATCGAAGCAATCGAGGCGGGCGGGCCTACCGTCGATCAGGGTCTCTTTGGTGAATACGTCGGTCATGGTGATCATGTCGTCGTTGAGCGCAGCCACTGCTCGAACAGCACAAGGCTAAAGAGCAGCTTGTGGTTGTCCTGGCGCCGAGAGCGGTGGGCGACGAGCAGCTGATGAACCGCTTGACGGTCCAGGAGGCCGTACATTTTGGATTTGGGCTCTAGCAGCAGGTCGTCGAACTTGTCGGAGAGCGCCGACTGGAACCAACCGTCGACGACATTGGCGGCGAAACCTCGCTTCTTGCGCTTCAGGATCCGCGTCGGGAGGAACGCACGGCACAGTCGGCGATGGAGCCACTTGCGGCTGCCGTTGCGGACCTTTAGGCTGGAGCCCAGCCGCTGGACGTACTCGACGACTTCACGATCGAGGTATGGGACGCGGACCTCGAGGCCGTGGGCCATTGACAGTTTGTCGGCGTACATGAGGAGCTCGTCGGGCAGCGACGATCTGACTTCAAGGAGCTGGAGGCCGCCCAGCTCGTCTGTGTTCTGCATTTGGGGGACTACCCCGCTCCAGCAGTCCAGGATGGTATCGCCGGCATTGGCGGGCAGGATTCCGTCCCGAAACAATCCATCGACCATGACGCCGGGCGCCAGAGAAAAAACGTGCTGGTAACGCTCGAGGCGGTCCGTGAGGCCGAGAGAAAGGACGCCGCGCTTCAGCATCTCGTTCCGCGGGAGCTGACTGATCGCGGACCCGACGACAGCGCGGACGGGTGCGGGTAGGCGGCGCCAGTAGTCGCCGTAGCGCACACCGAGGTGTCGCTTATATCCGCCGAAGAGCTCGTCAGGGCCCTGGCCAATGAGGGCGACCTTCACGTCCTGACGCGCCCGCTGACTGACGAAGTACATGGGCACGATCGACGACGTAGCTATCGGCTCCTCCAGGCACTGGACGATGTGCGGCAGTGAGCGCTCGAACTCCTCCCGGTCGAGGGTGACGGGGATGTGACGAGCACCAAGCACCAGCGCCGTCTCGGCCGCATCGGCGAGCTCGTCGTCCTCGAATGTTTCTCCGTAGCCGACTGTGTAGGCCGGCCAGGGGCCACCTCGCTCGTTCATCAGCGCCAGAAGCAGGCCAGAGTCGATGCCACCGCTCAGGAGCAATCCGACCGGGACGTCGCTGATGAGATGGCGGCGCATCGACGCGCGGTAGAGCGAAAGGAGCTCTTCGCAGGCTTCATCCTCGCGCTTGGCGCTGGGGAACGGGGTCGGCGTGTACTGATACCAGCGCTCGTGCTTCGCCTCGCCATTCTCGAAGATCAGCATCGTTCCTGGCGCCAGCTTCTTGATGCCCTTGAAGATCGTGAGCGGCGAAGGCGTGTACCGATAGCGAAGGAATAGATTGAGAGCGACCGGATCGACGTCTGGGCGCTCGCCGAGGGCGGCAAGGATCGGTCTGATCTCGGAGCCGAACCAGACGGATCCGTTGCGGATCGCATAATAGACCAGCTTGATGCCCATGGAGTCGCGCGCCAGGATCAGGCGCTTCCTCTGGACGTCCCAGATCGCGACGCCGAACATGCCATTGAGTCGATCGAAGACACCGGTGCCCCACTCCTTGTAGCCATGCACAATCGCTTCGGTGTCCGAGCCTGTCCGGAAGCGATGGCCGAGACTCTCCAACTGGCCACGCAACTCGCGGAAGTTGTAGATCTCTCCGTTGAAGATGACCCAGACGAGCTTATCGGCGTCTGACATCGGTTGGTGACCGCCGGCCAGGTCGATGATCGACAACCGACGAAAACCCAAGCCAAGCGGCCCAGAGACCAGGTAACCCTCGTCGTCGGGACCGCGGTGTGCGATCGTCCGAGTCATCGTCTCAACGGCATCCCGCTTGACGGGTGCGCCATCGACGAAGTTGTGTTGACCACAAATTCCGCACATAGCGTCAGGTCTCCATGCCGCGATGCAGGAGGAAACAGAGGCTCCGGAACAGCTGCGCCTGAGCCCAGCGGTGCATCGGCACGTTGTCCCACCCAAAGAGGAGCTTGCGGGATCTGAACGAACCTTGCGGTGTCTGCCAGCGCGCGAGCAGATCGCTTACAAGCGTCACCAGAATGGCGTCGAGCGAAGCGAAACGACCGTAGAGCACCGTTGCCAGATTGAGGCACTCGGCATAGTCATACAGCTCGCGGTGGTAGATGGTCAGTCGGGGTGCCCGCGAAAAGGGCTTCGGCAGCCCGGCATCGAACAAGTGGTGAACGTAATAGTGCACTCCACGCTGGATCGCCTCTGTGCAACGACGATCGGCCGTGATGGATTCGATAGTTGCGAGCGCCTTGAGGACGAAGCAGGTGTGGAAATGGTCGACGAAGTCTCGCTGGCCGTCCATCGCGTAGTGCCACGATCCGTCCGCGTTCTGCGATGCGAGGACGAAATTCAGGTTGCGCTCGGCGACCTGCCTGTACTGTGGTTCCGAGAAATCGACCGCAGCCTTCGTCAGCAGGGCCGCTCGGTATGCAGAGGCATTGACAACTGTGCCCTGATCTCCCGAGTTCGGCGTATATGCGCATGTGGCGGCGCCCGGCGACGTCTCATAGTCACGGTAGTCTAAGAGCGCGTGCTGGGCAGAGGACTGCATGATCTTGCGCCAGCGGTCGTCTTTGTCGAGCTTGTAGACCTGCCTGAAAGCCTCGTACGGATAGCCCAGGGTGGTGATGAGCGGCGTGCCCGCACGGATTGTGCCCGTGCGTGTTACCCAGTCGAACGGGTATCCCCAGCCATGCCGTTCATATCCTGGAGAACGGGTGGCCTCGAGGGCATCCAAGAAACTTACTGCCCGGCGGTAATGGGACTCGGCTCCGGTAACCTGAAAGAGAAACGTGAAGCCCATGGCGTAATGCGCGTCGGCGATCGGGAACCTTTGCGGCTTCCAGAACAAACGGCGCGCGGAAGGCACAAACGCTTCGAAGAATATAAGCGGCGCGACGGACATTGTGCCAAGCACGCGGTTTCTGTAGTACAGCGCCTTCGCACGTTGACCTATTCGGCCGGCGAAAAAATCTTGTTGGTCGTGAGACGTCTCGCCGTACGCATCGAGCCACTCGACGAAATGGTCGATCGCCGTCCGTAATCGCGAAAGCGGCAGAGCCCGTGCGATGGGCAGCACACTCATCGCCTGCGGCCATCCATGTTTTCTGGCGTGACTCGGAAGCTGTCGATGCGCTTGAAAGTGATGAGGGACTTCAGGATGGCCACGAGCTTCTGCATCTGCTCGTTTCGATGAAAACGCATGAATTCATCCGAGACCGGTCTATCGATACGTCGCAACGCGGCCCACCCGTACCCGAGGCCGATCGCGAGTCCTCCAAACACATACGGCCGCTTGGACATCTGATAGCCTACCCGGAACAGTTCCCAGAGCGGATGGCCACCAATGTAATAGTCTCTCTCACCATAAAAGAATCTCGACGCCAGCGTGCCCCGTCCAGCCGTGCCGAGACTGCGATGGTGGAAATACCACTTCTCACGGAAGGAGCGAGTCTTCCACCCCTTCATCCGGGCGGTGATGACGGCCATCCAATCGATGCCGCCGGCCTTGTTGGGGAGGTAGCCTCCGATGTCTTCGAAGCAGCGGCGCCGGAACAGCTGACATTGTCCGGCCACGTGGGTATGACCTTCGAAGCTGTCCGTTTCCGAACTGTACCCGTCTTCTTTGAAGATGGTCCCAACGACGCCGAGGTCCGGGTCTTCTGCGAATCGCTCTAGAAGAAATGCAAGGTGATCTCGGTCGAAGGAGATGTCAGCGTCCACATTGCCGACGATGTCATGGTCGACCGTCTTCGCCCTGCCGTAGCCCGCGGCAAAGCAATGGGCCTTCGCTGCAAAGCTTCGGTCCCGGTGCTCCGGCATGTCAACCACTTCGATCCAATCGTGGAGAGCGGCGTAGCGCCTTGCAATCGTTGCCGTATGGTCGGTCGAACCGTCGTTGACAATGACCCATCGTCTCGGGCGTACCGTCTGACTTACGACCGACTGGATGGTCTTCTCAATGAAAGCTTCCTCATTTCGTGCCGCCGTGACGAGTACGCAGGACAATGCAGAATGAGTGCTCATGAGTGAACGGCCTTCTTCATTCGTTGCATTGCTCAGCCGTTGAAGAAGCGGCGAATCTCGCCGCTGACGTGGTGCAGCATCTCCGCCGGCATCTCGGGGTACATGGGCAGCGATAGGATGCGCGACTGGTTCCGGTACGCCACGGGGAAGTCGTCAGGCTTGTGGCCGAGATAGGCGTACGCCGGATAGAAGGGCAGCGCCTTCGGGTAATTCAAGACCGTGGTCACGCCCGCAGCGGCGAGATGGGCCTTCAGAGCGTCGCGCCGCGCCGTGCGGATGACATACAGATGATAGACGTGCTCACGCCACGCGCCCACCTGGGGCGTCTCGATATCGCCGATGCTCTTCAAGAGCGCGTCGTATTCCAACGCGAGGCGGCGCCGAGCCTTGGTCCAGGCTGGCAGATGAGGGAGCTTGGCCTGGAGGATCGCAGCCTGGAGCCCGTCCATCCGGCTGTTGATCGCTTCCATCACGTGCTCGTTCTTGCCGCCATGGCGGGCGAACGCGGCCATCCAGTCGGCAAGCTGATCGTCGTTGGTCACGATGCAGCCGGCGTCGCCGTAGGCGCCCAGATTCTTGCTCGGATAGAACGAGAAGGTCGCCGCGGTCCCGAAGGTGCCCACGACGCGACCCTTGTAGCGCGCCAGGTGGGCCTGAGCGCAGTCTTCGACCACCCAGAGCCCGTGTCGCTTGGCGATGGCCATGATCGGGTCCATGTCCGCCGCCTGGCCATAGAGATGAACGGGAATGATACCCACGGTCCGGGACGTGATCCTCGACTCAAGCTGGGCCGGATCGATCGTGAAGGTGACCGGATCGACGTCACAGAACACGACGCGACCGCCTGCCTGGGTGATCATCGCCGAGGTCGAGATCCACGAGTTCGCCGCCGTGATGACCTCGTCGCCCGGCTTCACGCCGAGGCCGCGCATGGCGATGAGCAGCGCGTCGGTGCCATTGGCGCACGACACACAATGCTTCACGCCTACGGTGTCCGCCCACGCTCGTTCGAAGCGCTCGACGTGTGGTCCGCGGATGTAGGCCGACTCGGCAATCACCGCGCCGATCGCTTTGTCGATGTCGTCGCGGATGGAGAGGTATTGAGCATGAAGGTCGACAAACGGTACGTTCACAATCGTCTCCGCTCCATTCGTTAGGCTGAGGCGCCGCATCAGCCGGGCGGGGTTGCCGGCATAGACCCCTGGCTCCGTAATATCCTTCGTCACCACTGCGCCGGCCCCGATCACAACGTCGTCACAGATGGAGACCGGAAGGATCGTCGCGTTCGTGCCGATGCTGACGTGGTTGCCGACGCGCGTGCTGCGCCACAGGCGTCGGTCTCCATGGGCCGGGCCGCCGTTTGAGAATGGATCGTTGATGAACTTCGCCCCGTGTGAGATCACGCAGTCGTCCCCGATCGTCACCAACTCGCAGACGAAGGCGTGAGATTGGATCTTGCAGCGCTTGCCGATGACGACATTGCGCTGAATCTCGACGAACGGGCCGACGAAGGAATCGTCGCCGATCGCGCATTCGTAAAGATTCACGGGCTGGACGACGCGGACGTTCTGGCCGAATCGAGCGTCGCGGATCCCGGATGAGAGAAGGCGGGGTTCGGGCATGGGGTCACTCATGGACACGAGACTGCCAGGCGCGTGTCGAGAGAATCACCGAGGGTCGCGTCGGTAAAGTCCACACGACTCGCGGCCCGAAGCGGCCGGTCGGAGGCTTGCGGCTTGTACGTACGGACCGTCAACCCAGGGAGGCCGTCGGCGCAAGCGAACGCTCGGACGCGCACGGAGCCGTTGTCCTGCTGCGGAAGCTCGAACCTGGCCGCGCGGCGGCGGTGGAACCAGGCCACCGCCTGGGCGGCCGTCGGGAACCACGGGTCTCGTCGCTTGAGGTCGTCGAGTAGATCGAGGTAGAAGCCGCCCCAGAGCCGCTCCGGAGCGATGCTTCGGTCGTGCCAGTTAATGGTCAGGACCCCGCCGTGCCGCTCAGCCTCGTCCAGGAGAGGAAGAACCATCTTCTTGGCCGCTTCGGGAGTGAGGTTGAGGTGGGACGGATAGAAAAGCGCCGTGTCCATCACATGGAGCGGCAGCTCGAGAAGCTGCTTCGCCGTGAGTGGCCTGAACGCCTGGAGCGTTCCGGCTCGGAATCCGACGGTTTCGTTGTAACCGAACGTGGAATCGTAGGCGAATCCGGCCTGCTCGAGCCGCGCGGGCGACTGATCGTCGAAGTATAGCCAGTGCATGCGAACACCCACCGTGGAGGCCCCGGTAACGCGAGAGACTGCGTCGCGCTCATCTAATCCCCGCCCGCTGTCGAGCCACGCATCAATACCGTGGACTCCCACTTCACTACCTGCACTCGCGAGCGATCTGATCCGATCGGCGATGTCGGCGACGGCGTACGCCGACGCGCGCAGCCGCGGCGCCCGCCCGTCGAGGGTGCGCCCTGGATTTCCTTTGATCGGGATGACGAAGAACGTTGACGCCAGCCCCTTCTCGATCTGAAGGTAGCGATCGAACGTGAACCAGAAATCCTCGGCCCAACCCAGATGGACGAAGGGCAGCGCGACTGCCGCGGAGACGTTTCGCCAGAGGGCGGACAACGACAGCCGTCCACGGCACGCCTTGACGACGGATCCGATGACCGCTCGATACAGGAATCCCAACGTAGTGTGATCCAGACGATGAAAGCGAAGCGAGGGGTGATCGAGGTCGTGAGTCAGGCACACGATGAACCGATGGCCGACCGGTACGGGAGGGATCTCGACCACCGGGATGCCGGCGCCGACGATGCCGCTGCGCAGGAGGGCGATGTGCCGCTCGAGCGTCGGAATACCCGCGTGGGCCGGTGGTTGGCCGGTCGTCAACAGATGCCGGATCTCGCCGAACAAGTCGTAGCCGATTCGTACGACGGTTTTTGTCCCGGAGCGCTTGGTCCACGCGACAGGCTCGCTCGTGTCCACCATGAGGACGTCGCGCGCACCGTCGTCGCCGGCGAAGGGAACCGCTTTTCCATAGACGGGCAGGATCGCGCCGCCCCAGGAAAGCGTCGTGTTGCGCCGAGGCGCTCCGGGTAGGCGCCGGCACTCGTGATCGAACGACGTCGCCTCGCTGCCGTAGAGCAGCACGAGGTCGGCGGCCCGGTCCGTGAGTCCGCCGTCCGCTTGGAGCACCACCTGGTAGCGTCGGCCGCGGCCGCAAAACTCCCACGGCGTCTTGAAGAGCTCGAAGAACTCGCGGACGGTGTCGTAATCCTCCGGTTTCGCCAGCACGCCGATCATCGGAGCCGCCGTAGTGATGTCAGTCATGATGCGGACAACACGCGCGCGTTCGCAGTCTTGTTATTGACAAAATCCGCGTAGAACGACAGAAATTTGCTTCGCTCCGCCTGCCAGGAAAGACGTGGCACGAGTTGTCTAGCCTCGGTCACTCGCCTCACAACCTCGCTGGGATGCTGCCACATGAATCGAAGGCTGTCGGCAAGCGCGGCATCGTTGCCGGGCTCGAAGTAGAAGACCGCGTCGTCCGAGAGATATTTGTTGATCGTGTAGGTTCTTGGGGACAGCACCGGAAGACCCTGGGTCATGTACTCGACGATCTTCGTGGAGAAGTACAAATCGCCGAAGATGCCGGCACGGTGGCAGGAGATACCGACGTCGGCCTTCCGCATCTCATCGCGCACGTGCTCGATCGGAACGGACCCGATGTGCTCGATGCAATCGGCGACATGGAGACTGGACGCCAGGTCGAGAACCTCGCTCAGCCTGTTACCTTCGCCGACGATCCGAAGCGTGACCGGGATCTCACCACGAAGCCTGGCGATGGCTTTGACCGCCAGGCCGAGATCGTAGTGTTCGGTTACGGTTCCGCAGTAGAGCACCACGAGCCGATTCCGATCGCGCGGCCATGATGTCGAGCGCTCGCATAGGGGAAACAGCCGCTCGTCAGGGAAATTATTGACGATGAAAATCTTTCTGTCAGAGACACCCTTCGCGTGAAGATTTTCGCGCATGCTTTCGTTCACGGATATGATTCGATCCGCGAACGCGTAACTGACCTTTTCCTGAACGCGCAGGAGTCTGACGAGAAGACTGCCGGCGCGGTGATTCCAGCTCATGTAGAGCTCGGGCATGGGGTCGTGGACGTCCAGGATGACTTTGCTCCCGCCGAGTCGAGGAATGAGCGCGGCGAGAACCAGAATGTCGGGCATGTTGTGGACGTGGACGACATCCAGCTTGGCGCGGAAGTGTAAGCGCGCAAGTGTCACGGCTCCCAGGACGCCGACGACCAGATATTCATAGAGGTATCGGAGCGGACTGCCTCGCCGTCGACTGATCGGGAGCCGATGAATCTGGACTCCGTTGACCGTGGCACGCTGCGGTTCACGCGAGGCGCGATCCTTATGCTCTTCGGACAGGCAGATCACGTGAACCTCGAAGCCTTTCGCCGCCAGAGCCTCGGCTTCTCGGCGGACCCGGGGGTCGCGCAAGTAATAGGTGTGGGCCAGCATGGCCACCCGTTTCGCGCGTGCGCCGTTAGCGGACATATCGGCTCATCAGACTGTCCACGATCTTCTGGTGGGCGGTGCCGTCCCCGAATAGGTTCTGGTGGGGTCCGGAGGGTTCAAAGTTTTGTATCAGATCCGCGATGCGGTCGGGATCGGGTGCCGTCAACACCTTCCATCCGGCCCTGGAGATCTCAGGGAACCAGGAAAGCTCGATCAATACGATGCAGGGCTTGTGCAACAGGTATGCTTCCCGGCGAACTCCACCGGAGTCGGTGAGAATCTTGTCCGCTCCGGCCGTCAAGCGTAGAAAATCGACATAGCCCATCGGCTTGCAGAGCTCGATCTGCGATCCACGCAGCAGCGAGATGAGGCCGAACTTCTCCAGACACGTCAGGGTCCTTGGATGGGCTGGGAAGACGATCCTTCGGCCCGCCCGAACCAGCCCTTCGACGATTGCACGAAGCCGTCGTTCGTCCGTGAGGTTCTCCTGACGATGCAGCGTGAGGACGTGATAATCGCCGCGAGCGGGAGTGATGCCATACTTCGCGAGCGTCTGCAGAAGGGCGTCCTTCATGAGATCGCCGGAGAACTCGATGCGAGATGCCTCGTAACCCTCGGCCTTTAGATTGTCGATGTCCGTCGTGGTGCAGCAGAAGATCACATCGGCCAAGACATCCGAGACGCGTCTGTTGATCTCTTCGGGATTGTATCGGTCGACCGCCCGGATGCCGCCTTCGATATGGGCAAACGGAATGCGGAGCTTACTCGCCGCGATCGCAGCGGACATCGTGGAGTTCACGTCTCCGTACGCCATGACACAGTCGGGCTTTTCCGCTTCGAACACCGCCGCCAGATCTACGAGAGCTCGGGCAGAGAAGCTGACGTTGTCGCTATTGGGTATCTGAAGATGGTGATCGGGGGCTGGCAGGTCGAAGCATTCAAAGAAGGTCTGCGACATCTCGTAATCATAATGCTGGCCCGTGTGGATCAGGACTTCGCGGATTCCGCGACGCCGCAGCTCGAGATTGACGAGATACTCCTTGACGAAATTCGGCCTTGTTCCGACGACCGAGCAGATCTTCACGGTTCAGCCGACACGCCCGTTTGCTGCTTCCATCGACTCTTGTCGCGTGAAGCTTCGTCGCTCGGCAAGCAATGAATTCTGGTGAGAGGCGTAATACGTGGCGTCGGAATGGTTCTGTGGAGCTGGTGTGATCCGCTCCAGGAGGGGCATCGTCTGCGTGAACAGTGTCCAGCCGTATTCGAGGGCTCTGGCGTAGACGTCTTTGACTTCGTCGAACTCGGGATAGATGGAGTAAAAGACCTGGGAATAGATCGGGCCGTCGTCGATCCCCGGCGTGATCTCGTGGATCGTCACGCCGTGCAAAGTCTCTCCGTTCTTGAGGGCCCAGTTGATGGGAGACACCCCGCGGTATTTGGGGAGTGGTCCATTGTGCAGGTTAATAATTCGCGCGCACTTGTCGATGAACCACGGCTTGATGATCTTGTCGTAGAAAACAGATATCACGAGGTCAGGGCGCCAGTCCTCGGCCATGACGCTGGGGACGTCTTTGTAATGCCCCGATCGGACGATGGGGACGAGCTTGGCGTCTGCCCAACGGCAGAGCGAATCGGTCCATGCCGGTTCCGGAATGACAGGAACGACGGTACGCAGCTCATAGCGAGAATGGTTCAGGAACCAGTTAGCAATGCGGATCGCCAACGTGCCTTTGCCGAGCAGAACGACGCTTTGCTTCATCGCGCGATGCCCGCATGCGCGGCGTCGGCGCGCTCGAGGATCGAGACGACGGTGCGCGCGTGGGTGAGACCGGTCGCGGGCTCCTTGCCGGTTCGGATGCAGTCGAGGAAATGTTCGGCTTCGAGACGTAACGGCTCGACGAAGTCGACTCTGGGCATCAGGATGTCGCCGCTGCGATAGTTGAAGTCGATACGCGCCGGATGGTCGAAGTCCATGTGCTCGCCCAGCACTGCCTTGCGGTCGATGCCCTTGTCGTAGATGGCGATCTTGTCGTCGGCGACATCGTCGTAGACCACCATCTTCTTCGAGCCGACCACGGTCATCTTGCGAACCTTCTGCGGATCGAGCCAGCTCACGTGGATGTTGGCGATGATCTTCTTCGGGTAGGCGAGATTGAGGAAGACGATGTCGTCGACGCCCGGCTGGATGCAATCGAGGCCCTGGCGCAACACTGACGTGGGTTCCTGATCGTCGAGCCAGTACTGAATGATACTGATGTCGTGCGGGGCGAAGTTCCACATCGCATCGATGTCCGAGCGGATGCGACCCAGGTTCAATCGCTGGCTGTACACGTACCGCACATCCCCGAGTTCCCCGGCATCGATCAATCGCTTCACGTAGCGGACGGCGGCGTTGTAGATAAATGTGTGACCCGCCATGACGATGAGCCCACTGCGCTCGGCGCATCGGGCCAGAACGTCGACCTCGGCGACGGTGGTGGCAAGGGGCTTTTCGACGAGGATGTGCTTGCCGCACTCGAGCGCTTGCTTGGCAAGCGGGAAGTGCGTGGCGGCAGGGGTGGCGATAATGACGCCGGTAACCTCTGGATCCTCGAATGCCGCTTCGGACGACTCCAAGGCCTTCGTCCGGGGAAAGTTCCGCTCGACGAAGGCTCGGCGCTCGGCGCTGGCGTCCACCACGTACCTGACGTCACAGCCCGGCAGGGCGGAGAAATTGCGGAGAAGGTTCGGGCCCCAGTACCCGCAACCCAGCTGGGCGACAACGACAGGAGCGGGTCTCATCTCGGGCCACCCAGAAAACGACAATCGTCTGGCGCGCTTGTCATGCCGGCTATGCCGGAAACGCAAGGGGCATGCCCGGCCGTCCGGCCCGTAAACACCTGATTTTGCGGACGTTACACCGCCATGACGGACGAAGGCGACACGCAAGAATTGTGCGGACGCAAAACTTGCGGGGACGGGAGCTTCGTATTGAGGCTTTCCCAGGTCTCCGTCGGCTCTTTGCGTCGGTATCATGCCCGCCTTGCTGCCCCCATCGAGGCCCCCGGCCCCTGGTGGAGTCCTGGCTTTCGGCAGCACGGTATTCCGCGATTTCGTCGGCCGCGATTGATTCGAGTGTTCGCTGAAACGCTCCTTCGAGAGTGGCGGCCCCACGATCATCAATGCGCCTCCAACGGGTAGGTCGTGAGACGGCGCGATCGGGATACAGCGTCAGATAGCCACGGTCAGGGTAGAACCAACAGATGGCCGTGCCATACTTCACCGACATGCAACCGGCCAGAGAGTCGCAGCCAGGACTACACGGCTACGGCCAGGACAACTCCCTTCCGGCAATGAGCTCGCTACCGCGTGGCGTGCAAGATCGTTCGGTCGTAGCGCACGCCGCCGGGGCGCAGATAGCCGATGTTGCGGCCAGTCACGCGGACCTCGCGAAAGCCGAGCTTCCGCAACATCTGCTCCATGCATC
>Ga0070706_100002500_pt1 | contig 18517 bp, 20 predicted proteins | sample KBSK5501metaG_FD_65476 | JGI IMG/M metagenome (GOLD analysis project Ga0070706, IMG submission 65476) | Corn, switchgrass and miscanthus rhizosphere microbial communities from Kellogg Biological Station, Michigan, USA - KBS K5-50-1 metaG | ecosystem: Host-associated > Plants > Roots >... | reverse complement strand
ACGCCGCTCGCGGCGCTGGGTTCGGTGTCGGCGCCGGCGTCGGGCCGCATGGCGGTCGGCGAAGCGATCACGAATCTGCTCGCCGCGCCGATCGAGCTCGAACGCATCAAGCTCAGCTGCAACTGGATGGCCGCGTGCGGCGAGGCCGGCGAAGATGCCGCGCTGTACGACACGGTCAGGGCGGTCGGCATGGAGCTGTGCCCGGCGCTGGGCATCAGCGTGCCGGTGGGCAAGGATTCGCTGTCGATGCGCACGCGCTGGAACGATGGCGCCAGCGGCGAGGCGAAGCAGGTCACCGCGCCGGTCAGCCTGATCGTCAGCGCGTTCGCAACGCTCGCCGACGTGCGCACGACGCTGACGCCGCAGCTGCGCGCCGGCGACACGACGCTGATCCTGATCGACCTGGGTCAGGGCCAGCGCCGCATGGCGGGCTCGATGCTCGCGCAGGTGCTCGGCCAGCACGGCTCGCCCGAGCGTGACGGCACGCCCGATCTCGACGACCCGGCGCTCTTGAAGGCGCTGGTCAACGCGGTCAACCAGCTGCGCGCGGGCGGGCACATCCTCGCGTATCACGACCGCAGCGACGGCGGACTGTGGGCCACGGTCTGCGAGATGGCGTTCGCCGGGCACCTCGGCGTGAGCCTGAACATCGACATGCTGGTCACCGAAGGCGATGGCATCGCCGACAGCCGCGCCGAATACGGCGACTCGAAAAACTGGGCCGCGCAGGTCAGCACGCGCCGCCACGAGCTGAGCCTGCGCGCGCTGTTCAACGAGGAGCTCGGCGCCGTGATCCAGGTGCCGACTGCCGTGCGCGACGACGCGATGCAGACGCTGCGCGAGCTGGGCCTGAGCAAGTACAGCCACGTGATCGGCAAGACCAACGAGCGCGGCATCGTCGAAGTTTGGCGCGACGCGAAGGCGATCTTCAGCGCCACCTTGAGCGAGCTGCATCAGACCTGGGACGAGGTGAGCTGGCGCATCGCCGCGCTGCGCGACAACCCGGCCTGCGCGGATGCCGAGCACGCCGCGGCGGGCCGCGCCGACGATCCGGGGCTGCACGTTCATCTCACGTTCGATTCGAACGAGGACTCCCTCTCCCGCATCGCGGGACAGGGCCGAGGCGAGGGCGGGGCCACGGCGCCGTTCGTGAACAGCGCCCGCCCCAAGGTCGCGATCCTGCGCGAGCAGGGCGTCAACAGCCACGTCGAAACCAGCTACGCGTTCCACCAGGCCGGCTTCGACACCTTCGACGTGCACATGAGCGACCTGCAGGCCGGCCGCGCGCGCCTCGACCAGTTCCAGGGCTTCGTCGCCTGCGGCGGCTTCAGCTACGGCGACACGCTGGGTGCCGGCGAGGGCTGGGCGCGCTCGGTGCTCTTCAACCCGGCGCTGGCCGACCAGTTCGCGGCATTCTTCCAGCGTGGCGACACCTTCGCGCTGGGCGTGTGCAACGGCTGCCAGATGATGGCCGCGCTCGCGCCGCTGATCCCCGGCGCGCAGGCCTGGCCGAAGTTCACGCGCAACCGCAGCGAACAGTTCGAGGCGCGGCTGTCGCTGGTCGAGGTGCTCGAGAGCCCGTCGATCTTCTTCAGCGGCATGGCGGGCAGCCGCATCCCGGTCGCGGTCGCGCACGGCGAAGGCTATGCCGACTTCTCGCAGCATGGCGATCCGCAGGCCGTGCAGCGTGTGATGCGCTTCGTCGATCACGCCGGCCAGGCGACCGAGGCGTATCCGTTCAATCCGAACGGCAGCCCCGGCGGCCTGACCGCGGTGACCACGCCCGACGGCCGCTTCACGGTGCTGATGCCGCACCCGGAACGCGTCTATCGCAACGTGCTGATGAGCTGGACGTCCGGCGAGATCAGCGAGTTCAGCCCGTGGATGCGCATGTACCGCAACGCGCGGCGCTTCGTCGGGTAGACGGGCAAGGTTTGTTCAACGGTCGAGGAGGGCGCCATGGGTGATCTGTCGTTCACGAACTGGTTTCCGTGGCTGCCGTCGTCGGTCGACGAGCGCTTCAACAACGGCTGGACCTTCGGCAACGTCTATGTGACGCAGGCGAACTCGCGGTCGCCCGAGGCCGAGCGCGAGATCGTCGGCCAGTACAGCTACGGTCGCCAGCTCGGTCGGCTGACCGACGCGGTCGTCGCGCTCGCGGCGCAGGCGGGCATGAGCGCCGACCCGAAGGTCGAGCCGCTAGTCGAGATGGCGCGCGAGATCGGCAAGATCAAGGACCGCGCGAAGAGCCGCCACGCCAGCGCGCTGATCGAGGAGCTGAAGGCGATCAAGCGTGCCGACCCGAAGGCCTGGGCGGCGCTGATGAAGTCGGTCGACGGATAGGCCCAGGAAGATCAGTTCGCGCTGCCGTTCGCCTTCGCCATCGCCCGCAGGATCTCGCCGGTGGCCGCGTCCGCCGGGAAAAACGTCTCGAGCGCCAGCTCCGCGAGCGTGATCTCGACCGGCGTGCCGAACACCGTCGTCGTGCTGATGAACGAGAGCGTGCCCATGGTCGTGGCCAGCACCATCGGCACGACGACGCTGGCCGCGAGGCTCATGTCGTCGTCCTGCACGCCCACGGGCGCCGGGTAGCTGCGCAGCTCGTCGACGAGTGCGGCCAATGTCGCGTCGGCGCTCGCAATCACCTGCTGGCGCAGGCGACCGAGCAGGTGCGCGCGCCACTGGCCGAGGTTGACGATGCGCGGCGCCAGACCGTTCGGGTGCAGGCCCAGCCGCAGGATGTTGATCGGCGGCTTCAGCAACGCCGCATCCACGCCTTGCAGCAGCGGCGGCACCGCGCGGTTGTGCGAGATCAGGTTCCAGTGCCGGTCGACCGCGAGCGCCGGGTACGGCTCGTGGCCCTTCAGCACCAGCTCGATCGCCGCGCGCGCCGGCTGCAGCGCGGGGTCGTCGAGCGTGCGCTCGGCGAACATCGGCGCGTAGCCGGCGGCGGTCAGCAGGCGGTTGCGTTCGCGCAAGGGCACCTCCAGGCGGTCGGCCAGGCGCAGCACCATCTCGCGGCTCGGCAATGCGCGGCCGGTCTCGACGTAGCTGAGGTGGCGGGTCGACACCTCGGCGTCGCCGGCGAGGTCGAGCTGGCTCAGGTGGCGGCGCTGGCGCCATTCGCGCAGCAGCACGCCGACGGGCAACGAGGCAGACGGGTTCATGGGCCGGGACGATAGCGCAGCGCTGCCGGCGTCACCATGACCTCGGAGGTCATCGACTGGCGCACGTCGCAGGCCGACGATGGCGGCTCGCAATGTCCGAATGTCCAACGTCGAAAGGAGATCCGCATGAGCTCGCTCGTCCAACTGTCCCCATTCCTGCGCCGCGTGCTGCTGGCCGATGCTGCGTTCAGCGTCGCCGGCGCGGCGTTGATGGCGTTCGGCGCCGCGCTGCTGGCCGGGCCGACGGGCATCCCCACGTCGCTGCTGCTGAGTGCGGGCCTCGCGCTGTTCCCGTACGCCGCGTACGTGGCGTGGCTCGCGACACGCCGCGCAGTGCCGCGCGCCGCGATCTGGGTGCCCATCGTGCTGAACGTCGTGTGGGCGGCCGACTGTGCGCTCGTGCTGTTCGGCGGGCGATACGCGCCGACGCCGCTCGGCGAGCTGTTCATCGGCGCACAGATCGTCGCGGTGCTCGCGTTTGCCGAGCTGGAGTTCATCGGGCTGCGCCGCGCGAGTGCGCTGGTGCCGCACTGAGGCTCGCGACAACCCTCACCCCAGCCCTCTCCTGCAAACGGGAGAGGGGGCGAGGTCACTCGTGCTCCCCCTTTCCCGCTTGCGGGAGAGGGCCAGGGATGAGGGCAACGCGTGCGCTATCGTTGCCGCGTGACTCTTTCCGCTGCCGCCACGATCGCCGCGCCGCCCGCCTCGCAGACCGAACGTTTCGCCCGCCTCGACGCGCTGCGCGGCATTGCGATCGTCTGGATGGCACTGTTCCACTTCTGCTTCGACCTGAACCACTTCGGCTTCATCAAGCAGAACTTCTACGCCGACCCGTTCTGGACGATGCAGCGCACCTGCATCGTCTCGATGTTCCTGTTCTGCGCCGGCTGCGGCCAGGCGATCGCGCTCGAGCAGCAACGCCGCGGCGCGGTGCGCTTCACACGCTCGTTCTGGCGCCGCTGGGCCCAGGTGGCCGGCTGCGCGCTGCTCGTGACGCTGGGCTCGATGTGGATGTTCCCGAGGAGCTACATCAGCTTCGGCGTGCTGCACTGCATCGCGGTCGCGCTGATCGTGATGCGGCTGTCGTCGGGCCTGGGCGCCTGGCTGTGGCTGCTCGGTCTGGTCGCCATCGTCGCGCCGCAGTTCGTGCACAGCCCGTGGTTCGACACGCGCGCGACGAACTGGATCGGCTTCGTCACGCACAAGCCGATCACCGAGGATTACGTGCCGCTGCTGCCATGGATAGGCGTGATGTGGTGGGGCCTGGCCGCGGGACAGGCTGTGCTCGCACGCCGGCGCCGCTGGGTCACCGGCACGCTGGCGCCTGCGCTGCATCCGCTCGCGACCCTCGGCCGCTGGAGTCTGAGCTTCTACATGCTTCACCAGCCGGTGCTGATCGGATTGCTGATGGTTTGGGTCGCGCTCACGCGGCATTGACGACGGCGCCAGCGGCGTGCCGCCGCAGTGTCGATACCATTGGGCGATGGCGACTCAGATCCTGTTCGGTTTTCACGCGGTCACGGTGCGGCTGAAATCGGCGCCGCGGTCGGTCGTCGAGGTGCACGTCGACGCGACGCGGCGCGACCAGCGCATGCGCCAGTTCGTCGAGCGCGCGAAGGAGGCCGGCGCGCGCCTGATCGACAGCGACGACGCGCGGCTGCAGCGCCTGGCCGGCACGCACCGGCACCAGGGCGTCGTCGCGCGGGTCGAGGCGGTCGCGCTGAGCCATTCGCTGGACGACACGCTGGATGCCGTCGACGGCGTGCCGCTGCTGCTCGTGCTGGACGGCATCACCGATCCACACAACCTCGGCGCCTGTCTGCGTGTCGCCGACGGCGCCGGCGCGCACGCGGTGATCGCGCCGAAGGACCATGCGGTGGGCATCAACGCGACCGTCGCCAAGGTCGCGAGCGGCGCGGCCGAGACGGTGCCGTACTTCATGGTCACCAACCTGGCACGGACCTTGAACGAGCTGAAGGAGCGCGACATCCGCATCGTCGGCACGTCGGACGCGGCCGAGCGTTCGCTCTACGAGCTCGACCTGACCGGGCCGGTCGCGCTGGTGCTCGGCGCCGAAGGCAGCGGCATGCGCCAGCTCACGAGCAAGACCTGCGACGAGCTCGTGCGGCTGCCGATGAAGGGCGCGGTCGAGAGCCTGAACGTGTCGGTCGCCAGCGGCGTGTGCCTGTACGAGGCGCTGCGGCAACGTCTCAAGGCCGAACCGGATCAGCGAATTCAGGGAATTGCGTAAGGAGGAGCCATCATGCCCGTCATCGACGTCAAACACCCGCTCGTCAAGCACAAGGTCGGCCTGCTGCGCGAACACGAGATCTCGACCAAGAAGTTCCGCGAGCTGACCAACGAGCTCGCGCGGCTGCTGGCCTACGAGGCGACCGCCGATTTCCCGCTCGAGAAGACGACCGTGCAGTGCTGGAGCGGGCCGACGGAGATCGAACAGATCAGCGGCAAGAAGGTCACGGTCGTGCCGATCCTGCGCGCCGGGCTGGGCATGCTCGACGGCGTGCTCGACATGATCCCGAGCGCGAAGGTCAGCGTCGTCGGCCTGAGTCGCAATCACGAGACCCTGCAGCCGGAGAACTACTTCGAGAAGTTCGTCGGCAAGCTCGACGAACGCACCGCGATCATCATCGACCCGATGCTCGCGACGGCCGGCTCGATGATCGCGACCGTGTCGCTGCTCAAGAAACGCGGCTGCAAGGACATCCGCGCGCTCGTGCTGGTCGCCGCGCCCGAAGGCGTGAAGGCGCTGAACGACGCGCACCCCGACGTGCGCTGCTGGGCTGCGGCGATCGACAGCCACCTGAACGAGGTCGGCTACATCATCCCCGGCCTCGGCGACGCGGGCGACAAGATCTTCGGGACGAAGTGATCGTCGCTGCTGTCGCGATGCCGCCGGCGCTCAGTGCAGCAGCGCGAAGCCGAGCCGTGCGAACAGCTGCTCGGACGGCACGTTGCCCTCGGTGATGACGGCGTAGACGCGGCCCCACTGCGCGGCGGCGAGCCGGGTCAGCGCCGCGTTGACAACGGCGATGCCGTGCCCCTGGCCGCGAAATTCCGGATGCACGAGGGCGTAGGCGACGAGCGGGCCGCTGACGATCGCACCGCGCTCATTCCAGTCGCACAACAGCGCGGCGGCGATGGGCTGCCCGTCGACCTCGCGCACGAGGCAGGCATCGAGCAGCGGCGCACCGTACTTCGCATCGAAGAAGTCATACGCTTCGGCGCTCATCTGCTCCTGCGTTTCGTCGCAGTAGTCGATCGTGCCGCGATACGCCTGCCACAGCAGCGTGCCGAGCGCGTCGACGTCAGTCTCGGCATCGACCGGTCGGCAATCGCTTGCAGCCGGGCGCAGCGACTCGCGCCAACGGCCGCCGCGGCCGCTGAGGCCATAGAGGTGACGCTTGAGAGGCATCGCATCACGATAGCGCACCGCTTCCGTTTTACAAGGCTTTACCCCGCGCGACTTGCGGCGGACACATCGGATTTCTAGGCTAAGCGCCATGGATCAAACGACCTCTTCGACCTCTGTCTCGCTGCCGCGCCCCGACCGGCGCAGGCTCTCGAAACTGCCGACACGCCGCCCCTTCCGCCTGTGGATGACGGGCAGCATCGCCGTCGTGATGGCGGCCTTGTTGCCGTCGCGCGCACCGGCCGAGACCGAGCGCAGCGAGACCCATCGCGTGCTGCGCCACAGCCGCTACGGCGTCGTCGAGACGGTACAGCGCATCGAAGCCGCAGCGCTGTCGCAGGGCATGACCGTGCTCGCGCGAGTCGCATCGCCGCAGCAGCCGGTGATCGTGCTCGAGTCGTCGGTCGGCGGCACGCTGGTCGTGATGGACGAGGCCAACGCGCGCGTCGACATCCCGTTCAGCCTGCAGGTACGGGAAAGCGCCGATGGCGGCGCCGACGTGCTGCTGGCGGTGCCGGCCGATCCGTCGCCGCGCGAGTGGCGCGACGTGCCGGACCGTGTGGTCGCCGACTTGGCGCTGCTGCCGCAGCTGGTTGATCGGGCCGTGGCGTAGGTCGGCGTGCCATTGCCTACACCAGCCCTGCAACCCCCGCCAGCGCCCCGAGTGCGACCAGCCACATCGGGCTGATCTTCGTGCGCGTCATCACGAGCACCGTGATCGCGATCAGCGCCAGCGCGCCCCAGCGGTAGTGCGGGTCGCGCACGTAGGGCTCGGCGAGCACCCAGCCGGTGGCGAGCAGCAGGCCCAGGGTCAGCGGCGTCAGCCCATTGGTGAAGGCGCGCACGCCGCGTGTCTCGCGGCGCTGCGATCCCCAGCGCGTGGCCCACAGCGACAGCACGGTCGACGGCAGCAGGATGCCGGTGGTGGTCGCGAATGCGCCGAGCGGGCCGGCGACGTTCCAGCCGAGCACCGCGACGAACAGCAGGTTCGGCCCCGGCGCGGCCTGCGCGATCGCGATCGACGAGGTGAACTGCGCGTCGGTCAGCCAGTGGTGGTCGGTGACCAGATAGCGGTGCATGTCGGGCGCGGTCGTGATCGCGCCGCCGACCGCCAGCAGGCTCAGCAGCAGGAAGTGGCCGAAGAGGCCGAGCAGTTCGCCCCACGTCATGTCGACGATGAATCCGTGTTGCGGCCCAGCCTGACCCAGGCGACCGTCATCGCGATCGAGCCGAGTCCGAGCACGACCCACACGAGCGGCCAGTGCAGCAGCGCGGTCAGCGTGAACGTCAATGCCGCAAACAGCAGCGCGAGCCAGCGGCCCATCGGGTTGCGGCGCACCGTCGTCAGAAGCTTCAGCGCTGTCGAGATCACGAGGCCCGCGGCGACCGCACCCATGCCGCGCAGCGCGCCGCCGACCAGCGGATGCTGCGCGTACTGCCCGTACAGCACGGTCAGCACGAGCACGATGACCAGCGGCGCGGCCATCATGCCGGCGAGCGCAACCATCGCGCCGCGCACGCCGAACCAGCGGTCGCCGAACATCAGCGCGAGGTTGACGACGTTCGGCCCGGGCAGTACCTGGCTGACCGCGAGCATCTCGACGAACTGCTGCTTGTCGAGCCAGCGCAGCCGCTCGACCAGCTCGCGCTGCGCGACCGGCAGCACGCCGCCGAAGCCTTGCAGCGAGAGCCGGTTGAATGCGAAGAACAGCTCGCGCAGGCTCGCCGGCGCGGTCAGCGCAGGCGACGACGAAGGGCGTGGCGGTTCGGGCGGCGGCGCGGCCTCGGGGCTCGTCGTCGTCATGCCGGCACGACGACCTTCTGCCGCCCGGCCCACAGGCTGAGCACGATCGCGGCGACGACCCACAGCAGCCCCGCCCAGTTCAGCGGCCCGTATCCGGCGTGCGAGATCAGCCAGCCGCCGCTCGCGGCGCCGGCGGCCTGGCCGAGGTAGATCGCCGACGTGTTCAGCGCCATCAAGGCCGGCGCAAGTGCCGGCGCGGCGATGCTCAAGCGCGCCTGCTGGCCGGAGTTCGACGAGAAGCAGCCGAGCGCCCACGGAATCAGCACGACGCCCGTCGCCAGCACGCCGGTGCCGAGCGGCCACAGCACGAGCGAGACCGCGATCAGCGCGATCGCGAACGTGACCGCGGTGTGGGCGCCGACGCGGTCGATCACACGCGTCAGCGCCACGTTGCCGACGAGCCCGAACGCGCCGAAGCACACCAGCAGCGCGGTGATCTGCTCGGTGCTCGCATGCAGCGTCGTCCGGTAGTACGGCGCGAAATACGAGAACAGCGTGAACTGGCCGGCACCGGAGAGCGCGGTGATCAGCACCATCGCCATCAGCACCGGATGCGTCAGCACCTGCTTCCACGCGCGCAGCGAGAGCGCGGCCGGCCGAACGCCGTCGGGCAGCGCCGTGTAGACCCATGCGGCGGCGATCACGGCGATGGCCGCGATCGCGAAGAACGTGCTGCGCCAGCCGTAGGTGTCGCCTATCCATTGCGACAGCGGCAAGCCGACCACCGACGCGATCGACCAGCCGAGAAAGATGAACGTGATCGCGCGGCCGCGGTGCTCGGCCGGCGCCATGAAGCCGATCGCCGCGGCGGCCTGCGGCGTGAACACGGCGGCGGCGAGCATCGTCAGCGCGCGCACCGGCCAGAGCGCGGCGTAGCTCGGCATCAGCGCGCTCAATGCGTGGCCGGCCGCGTACCACAGCAGCGCGAGCGCGAGCAGGCGGCGCCGGTCGAACCCGGCGACCCAGCCGGCGAGCAGCGGCGCGCCGAAGCACATCGTCGCCGCGGCGATCGTGATCAGCTGCCCGGCCAGCGCGACCGAAATCGACAGCGACTGCGCCATGTCGTTCAGCGTGCCGGCCACCGACATCACGCCGCAGCCGATCACGAAGTTGCCGACCATCAGCGACCAGCGGACGCTGGCCAGCCGATTCGTGGAGACGGCCGCCGCCGCGCTGCCCGCGGCAGGCGCTGCCCGGGAAGCCACGGTCATCGAAGCACCTTCAACGCATCCGGGTTGACGATGTTCGTCGGTGCACCGTTGATGTAGTTGACGACGTTCTCGAACGCGGCGCCGAAGTACAGCTCGTAGCTGTCCTGCTCGACGTAGCCGATGTGCGGCGTGCACACCGCGTTTTCGAGGCGCAGCAGCGGGTGGCCCTGCAGGATGGGCTCGCTCTCGAACACGTCGACCGCGGCGAGGCCGGGCCGGCCGCGGTTCAGCGCCGAAACCAGCGCGCCTTCTTCGATCAGCTCGGCGCGCGAGGTGTTGACCAGCAGCGCCGTCGGCTTCATGCGCGACAGCGCGTCGAGCTTGACGATGCCGCGCGTGCTGTCGTGCAGCCGCAGGTGCAGCGAAAGCACGTCGCAGGCCTCGAAGAAGGACTCGCAGTCAGGCGCCGCGGCGAAGCCGTCGGACTCGGCCTTCGCGCGTGCGTTCTCGCTGCCCCAGACGACGACCTTCATGTCGAACGCCTTGCCGTAGCCGGCGACCAGCTGGCCGATCTTGCCGTAGCCCCAGATGCCCAGCGTGCGGCCCTTGAGCTGCATGCCGAGCCCGAAGTTCGGCGGCATCGATGCGGCCTTCAGCCCCGACTGCTGCCACGCACCGTGCTTGAGGTTGCCGATGTACTGCGGCAGCCGGCGCATCGCCGCCATGATCAGCGCCCAGGTCAGCTCGGCCGGTGCGGTCGGCGAGCCGACGCCTTCGGCCACCGCGATGCCCATGCGCGTGCAGGTCTCGAGATCGATGTGCGAGCCGACGCGGCCGGTCTGCGAGATCAGCTTGAGCTTGGGCAGTTTTTCGAGCAGTGCGCGCGGGAACTGCGTGCGCTCGCGGATCAGCACCAGCACGTCGGCGTCGCGCAGCCGCACCGAGAGTTGGCCGATGCCCTTGACGGTGTTGGTGAAGACCTTGGCGTTCAGCGGCTCCATCATGCTCGCGCACTTGAGCTTGCGCACCGCGTCCTGATAGTCGTCGAGGATGATGATGTTCACCCGAGGCATTGTGCACGCCCGGGCGAAGGTCTGTAGCATCGCCGTCGCGAACCCACACGACGCCTCACACGACGGCCCACACGAGGAGAGAGTCCCATGTCCATCACGATGCACTCGGCCAGCGTGCCGACATTCCTGCGCATGCTCAACAACATGAACGTCTGGCTCGACAAGGCCGAGACGCATGCGCAGGCGAAGAAGTTCGACACCGCGAACTACCTCAGCGCGCGGCTCGCGCCCGACATGTTGCCGTTCGTGCGGCAGATCCAGATGGCGTGCGACGCGGCGAAGTTCGCGGTCGCGCGGCTTTCCGGCGTCGACGCGCCGAAGTTCGAGGACATCGAAACGAGCTTCGCCGAGCTGCGCGAGCGCATCGCGAAGACGGTCGCGTTCATCAAGTCGGTGCCGGCCGAGCAGATCGACGGTACCGAGGACAAGGAGATCGGGCTGCCGCGCCGCGAGGGCACCTTGATGATCAAAGGCGAGCCGTACCTGAAACACTTCGTGCTGCCGAACTTCTTCTTCCACATGACGACCGCGTATGCGCTGCTGCGTCACAACGGCGTCGATGTGGGCAAGATGGACTTTCTCGGCGCGCTGAAGTCCTGACAGCCAGGACGCCGCGATGACGCCGGAGAGCTTCGGCATCCACGGCCTGCCGCTGTTCGCGGCCGCGGCACTGCTCGTCAACCTGACGCCGGGGCCGGACATGCTGTTCGTGATCGGCACCAGCGCCGCGCGCGGCCGCCGCGACGGCGTGTTCGCGGCGCTGGGCGTGGGCCTCGGCTGCATGCTGCACATCGCGCTCGCGGCGCTCGGGCTGTCGGCGCTGCTGGCCGCCTCGGCGACGGCGTTCGCGGTCGTTAAATGGATCGGTGCCGCGTATCTGATCTGGACCGGCGTGACGATGCTGCGCGCGGTAGGCGGGCCCGTGGCCGAGGTGGCGCGTAAAGCGGCGATCGGTGTGGCCGATTCGAGGTCGCCGGGCTCGGCGGGTGCGGCGCGCGCGTTCTGGCAAGGCGCCGCGACGAACGCGTTGAATCCGAAGGTCGCGCTCTTTTTCCTGGCGTTTCTGCCGCAGTTCATCGCGCCGGGCCACGACGGCCAGGCGCTGGCGTTCGTCGCGCTCGGGCTGCTGTTCAATGCCGGCGGCGCGGTCGTGAACATCGGCGTTGCGCTGTTGGCCGGTGCTGCACGGGACCGCTGGGCCGGATCCGCGGGCAGCGGGCGTGTCGGCGCCTGGCTGCGGCGGGCCGCGGGCGCGTTGTTCGTCGCGCTCGGCGTGAAGCTCGCGTTCAGCTCGCGCTGACTCGCGCCTGCGCGGGCGCGCGCAGGGAAGCTCAGACCTGCCCGAACAAGGCCTTGCGCTGCGCCGTGTAGTGCCACCACGGGGCGGCGGGCGCGCCGCGCATGAAGTCGGTGGCGGCCATGAAGGTGTCCAGCACGCACGGGTCCTGCCGCTGGCCGGTCGCGGCGCACAGCTTCTGGTAGAGCACGAATGCGTCCTTGCCGCGCAGATCCTGCGGGTGCTGGATGCCGATCAGCCGCAGGTCGGCGGCGAGCGACGGGCCGATGTTCGGCAACTGCTCGAGCGAGCGGCACTCCGCGGCGCTGGCCGCCTTCGGCGCTTTGATGATGGCCGGGGAGGGCCTCATCGTCGTCATCGTCGTCGTGCCCGTCATGGCAGCCTCGCGCAACGCATCACATCAACATGTTGTTGCGGATCAGCCCGACCGCGAGGCCTTCGAGCTCGAACTCGATGTCGCTGGCGCCGCTCGTGGGCACGACGATGGTTTCGAAGTCGGGGTTCTCGGGGATCAGCTCGATGCTGTTGCGCGTGCGGCGGAAGCGCTTGACGGTGACTTCGTCGCCGAGCCGCGCGACGACGATCTGGCCGTTCTTCGCCTCCTTGGCCTTCTGCACGGCGAGCAGGTCACCATCCATGATGCCGGCGTCGCGCATGCTCATGCCGCGCACCTTCAGCAGATAGTCGGGGCGGCGCGCGAACAGGCTCGCCTCCATCAGGTAGGTCTGGTCGATGTGCTCTTGCGCGAGGATCGGGCTGCCCGCCGCGACCCGCCCGACCAGCGGCAGCGACAGCTGTGCGAGGCTGGGCAGCGGCAGGCTGAACTGCTTGCCGCGCGACTCGTTCAGCGCGCGCAGCGTATCGGAGCGCAGCCGGATGCCGCGCGACGTGCCGCCGATCAGCTCGATCACTCCCTTGCGGGCCAACGCCTGCAGGTGCTCCTCGGCGGCGTTGGCCGAGCGGAAGCCGAGCTCGGTTGCGATCTCGGCGCGGGTCGGCGGGGCGCCGGTGCGCTGGATGGCGCTTTGCACCAGGTCGAGAATCTGCTGCTGGCGATCGGTGAGCTTGGGTTTCTCTTGCACGGTGGCCCTTCCTGCGCGAGTTTTTCCTCGATGATGGGTGGCGTGCCGGCCTGGCTCATTGCTCACGGGTGTGGTCACCGGTGTGCTCAGGAGCAGCCTGGCAATCCATCCAGTCCTGTATTTTCATCCAGCCTCGCAAAAAATGCAAAGCAGTTCCACGCAGACCTCGAGGTCCGTCATCGTCGTGCTGGGAACCGGCGGCACGATCGCCGGCACGGCAGCAAGCGCCGACGACAACGTCGGCTACACGGCGGCGCAGCGCGGCGTCGCGCAGCTCGTCGTGGCGGTGCCGCAGCTCGCGTCGTCGGCGATCGAAACCGAGCAGGTCGCGCAGCTCGACAGCAAGGACATGGGCCACGCGGTCTGGCTGCGGCTCGCGCAGCGTGTGGCGTTCCACCTGGCGCGCGACGACGTCGCCGGCATCGTCGTGACCCACGGCACCGACACGCTCGAAGAGACCGCCTGGTTCCTGCAGCGCGTGCTCGCGCCGGCCAAGCCGGTCGTGCTGACCGGCGCGATGCGGCCGGCGACCTCGCTGCACAGCGACGGGCCGCAGAACGTGGCCGATGCGGTCGCGGTGGTGCGCGAGCGCGGCGCGCGCGGGGTCGTGGTCGCATTCGCCGGCGTTGTGCACGGCGCGCGCGACGTGCGCAAGGTCCACCCGTATCGGGTCGATGCGTTCGGCTCGGGGGATGCCGGGCCGATTGCGCGGGTCGAGGAGGGAGCGCTGCGCCGGCTGCGCGATTGGCCCGGCGCATCCGGCACGGGCCATGTCGTCGGACTCGCGCGGCTGCCGCAGGACGCGGCGCAGTGGCCGTGGGTCGAGATCGTGACGAGCGGCGTGCAGGCCGGCGGCGCGGCCGTGCACGCCCTGGCGGCGGCCGGCGTGCGCGGTCTTGTGGTGGCGACAACCGGCAACGGCACGGTGCACGCCGATCTGGAGATGGCACTGCGCGCGGCGCAGATGCAAGGCATCGCTGTGCTGCGTGCGACGCGCTGCCTCGATGGCCGGATCGTCGAGCCGGCGTCACCGGGCGCCGACGCCTTGCCGTCGGCCGGCGATCTGACGCCGGTCAAGGCGCGCATCGAGCTGATGCTGCGCCTGATCGAAGGGAACGGAAACCCCGAAACCCGTTCGGGCTAAGGTATCGAAGCCCTCTCGCGCGGGCCCTTCGATACCTTCAGGGCGAACGGAGCGCGCGGGTGGGCACTGCTCCCGATCCCGTTCGGGCTGAGGTATCGAAGCCCTGTGGCGAGAGCGCTTCGATACCTCAAGCGCGAACGGGCTTCTTTTGCCCGTTGCAGAGCTGCCTCAGGCCACCGTCAGCGTCACCTCGATGTTGCCGCGCGTCGCGTTCGAGTACGGGCAGACCTGGTGCGCGGCTTCGACGATCTTCTCGGCGGCGGCGCGTTCCATGCCGGGCACCGTGACCGTCAGCGCGACCTGGATGCCGAAGCCGGCCGGGATCGGGCCGATGCCGACGTCGGCCTTGATCGAGGTCTCGGCCGGCAGCGTGACCTTCTGCTGGCCGGCGACGAACTTCATCGCGCCGATGAAGCAGGCCGAGTAGCCCGCGGCGAACAGCTGCTCCGGGTTCGTGCCGACGTTGCCGGCGCCGCCGAGCTCCTTCGGCGTCGTCAGCTTCAGGTCGAGCACGCCGTCGGACGATTTGGACGTGCCTTCGCGGCCGCCGGTCGAGGTGGCGTGGGCGGTGTAGAGGACTTTGTCGAGCTTCGTGGTCATCGTGATCTCCTGGTTGTCACGGGTGGGGTGGCGGTGTCGAACGACTCGGCGTTCGCCGAATCGCCGTGCGCGACCATGCGGGCGCGCAGGGTCTGCAGTTGGGTCGTCAGCGCGACCAGCTCGGCCACGCCGCAGCCGGTGGCTGCGGCGAGCTCGACCGGCACATGTGCGGCCTTGCGGCGCAGCGCTCGGCCGGAGGGCGTCAGCGTGACGATCACGCGGCGCTCGTCGGCCGCGTCGCGCTCGCGCTCGATCCAGCCGGCGGTCTGCATGCGCTTGAGCAGCGGTGTCAGCGTGCCGGAGTCGAGAAACAGGCGCGCGCCGAGCTCGTTGACCGCGATCGCGTCGGTTTCCCACAGCACCAGCAGCACGAGGTACTGCGGATAGGTCAGGCCGAGCGGTGCGAGCAGCGGTTTGTACAGCTTGGTCATCGCGAGCGACGTCGAATACAACGCGAAACACAGCTGGCGGTCCAGCCGTTGCATCGTGTCGGGGTCGAGGCGCGAGGGCATGGTGTGAATGGTATTCGAATTGATGGCAATTCAATTGCGAACAACTTAATTCCGACCGACAACCAGGGGTTTGCGACGGCCCCCTGACGGCCCACTGTTCATGCGACAGCCCGCACCCGCGGCAGGCACACGGTGAAGCGGCTGCCGCGCCCGGGCTCGCTGGCGACCTCGACGGTGCCGTCCATCTGCCCGACCAGCATCTTCACGACCGTGAGCCCGAGCCCGGTGCCGGGCACGTCCGCCGCCTTGGCCAGCCGCTTGAACGGCTGGAACAACTGGCTCATCTCGGCCGGCGTGAGGCCGGCGCCTTCGTCGGCGATGTCGAGGAAGACGCGATCGCCCTGGTCGCGGCAGCTGATGGTCATGCGGCCGCGGCGCCGGTTGTACTTGCAGGCGTTGCTGAGCAGGTTGACGAGCACCTGCTGCAGCCGGTGCGGGTCGGCGAGCACCGGCGCGAGCCGCTCCGGCAGCTCGTTGCGCGCGTCGATCTCGAAGCTGCGGCGTTCCGGCTCGATCAGCGCGAGGCTCACGTCGACCGCCGCGCGCAGGTCGGTCGGCTCGGCGCGGACCATCACGTGGCCCGAATCGATCGAGGTGATGTCCAGCACGTCGTCGACCAGATGCAGCAGATGCCAGCCGCTGTCGAGCAGCAGCTTGATGCGCTCGGCCTGGCGCGGGTGCAGCGGCTCGTCGGTGTCCATCTCCATCACCTGCGCGAAGCCGAGGATCGCGTTCAGCGGCGTGCGCAGCTCATGGCTCAGGCGCGACAGGAACTCGCTGCGCGCGCGGGCCGTACGCTCGGCGGCCTCCTTCTCGAGCTGGACCGACGCACGCGTGACCTCGTCGGTCACGTCGCGCAGCAGCCCGATCATCTGCGCCCCGTCGGGCGAGCGCGTCGTCGGCCCGCCCGCAGTACGCACCGCGCCGATGGCTTCGATGTGGCGCAGTTCGCCGTCCGCGCGCAGGACGCGGTAGCGGGTGCGCAATCGACCGCCGTCGCGGCCGGCGGATCGCTTCACCTCGGCGATGCGTTCGCGATCGTCCGGGTGCAGCAACGCGTCGGTCGCGCTGCGCGGGACCGGGCTCGGCGGGTCCACATGCACCGCATGAGCGGCATCGGCCGCGTCGGCCGGCACGTCGACGGCGCCGGACGCGGGCGTGAGCCCGTAGATCTCGCGCGCCCGCGCGTCGAGCTCCAGCGAGTCGTCGTCCGGGTGCCAGACGAACAGGCCGATGTTCGCGGCGTCCGCGGCGAGGGCCCAGCGCTGGTTCACGTCTTCCAGTGCGCGCTGCTGCGCGAACCGGGCGCGCAGCGACGTTACGGCGAACCAGGCGCCGCCGAGCGCCAGGCCGAGCGCGAGCAAGAGGTTCGCGATCGTCAGCGCCGTCTCGACGATGCGCGAGGCGTGGCCGAGCGAGCTCGTGAAGTGGATCTCGGCATCGACGAGGCCCGTCTCGAGGCGGTCGAGCTCGTCCATCAGCGGCGCCATCGCGGTCGGGTTCGCGTCGAGCCGGGCCTGCATGCAGATGCGCCGCGCGAGCGCGCGCAACTGCTCGATCAGCGCATCGCCGTGCTGCCAGTCGGCGATCGCGTCGCGCATCGGCGGCAGCGAGCGGAAGTTCAGGTACAGGCTGATCATGCCGTCGATGTCGGCGGCCGCGTTGCCGCCGCGCAGGAAGCCGGCGGTGGCCACGGCGAGATTCGGCGGCGCCTCGTCGAGCGCGAGGCGCGCGTCGCGGTCGCCGAGCGGCACGTCGAGCAAGGTGTCCACGCGGCTGCAATCGGTGTTCGGCTGAGCGCGCAGGAACGCCACCGCGCGGCTGCGCGCCTTCGACCACAAGCTCTCGCCGCCGGCATACGCGCGAGCTGCCGAGAGCGCATGGAAGCCGCCGACGCTGACGGCGACCAGCGTGATCGTCGCCACGGCCAACGGCCCCAGCACGCGCAGGTACACCGTTCGATCGGAGCGCTCACCCGCCATGCTCGACCTCCCGAAGGAGAAGGATGACGAGCGCGAATGTATCGGAGATTAAGTGTTTGCCGGGGCGTCCACGGCCCCTAGAACGTCGAGTTGTGCGCTCAAGTCGAGCCAGCGCGATTCGAGCGTCTCGATCTCCTCGCCGATCTGTTTCAGCCGCCGGCCGTGCTCGGCCCGCTGCTCGGGGTTCAACTCGGGCTGCGCGATCGCGGCTTCGAGCGTGTCGCGGTCGCCCATCAGCACGCCGAGCCGGTTGTCGACGCGGTTGAGTTCCTTGCGCAGCGGCTTCATCTGCTCGGTGCGCTGCTGGCGCGCGGCCGCAGCAGCCTTGCGGTCCTCCTGCGGACGCGCGGCTGCGGCGGCCGGCCGGGCGGGCGCTGCAGCGACGCTTTTCGTTTGCGCCTTCGTCTGGTCCTTCGCCTGCTCCTTGCTGCGCTCGAGCAGCCAGCGCTGGTAGTCGTCGAGGTCGCCGTCGAACGGCTCGAGCGTGCCGTCGGCGACGAGCCAGAACTCGTCGCAGACCTCGCGCAGCAGCGCGCGGTCGTGGCTCACCAGCATCACGGTGCCGTCGAACTCGTTCAGCGCCATCGACAGCGCCTCGCGGGTCGTCAGGTCGAGGTGGTTGGTCGGCTCGTCGAGCAGCAGCAGGTTGGGGCGCTGCCAGACCAGCATCGCGAGCACGAGCCGCGCCTTCTCGCCGCCGGACAGCGTGCCCACGGCCTGGGTGACCATGTCGCCGACGAAGCGGAACGAGCCGAGGAAGTCGCGCAGCTCCTGCTCGCGCGCGGCCGGGCCGACGTCGCGCGCCAGTCTCACCATGTGCATCAGCGCGCCGTCGGTGAGCGACAGCACGTCGAGCTCCTGCTGCGCGAAGTAGCCGATCGACAGGCCTTTGCCCTGCGTGATCGTGCCGGCCAGCACCGGCAAGTCGCCGGCCACGGTCTTCACGAAGGTCGACTTGCCTTGGCCGTTGGCGCCGAGGATGCCGATGCGCTGGCCGGCGAGCACCGAGCGGTCGATGCCGTTGACGATGCGCGTCTCGCGCGGCGGACTGGCGTGCGACGGGTCGTCGCTGCGGTATCCGCAGGCGACGTCCGAAAACGCGAGCATCGGGTTCGGCAGGCTCAGCGGCTCGCGGAACTCGAACTGGAAGTCGCTGCTGGTCAGCACCGGCGCGAGCTTTTCCATGCGCGCGAGCGCCTTCACGCGGCTTTGCGCCTGCTTCGCCTTGCTGGCCTTGGCCTTGAAGCGGTCGATGAACTTCTGCAGGTGCGCGAC
>Ga0070706_100002499_pt1 | contig 18521 bp, 10 predicted proteins | sample KBSK5501metaG_FD_65476 | JGI IMG/M metagenome (GOLD analysis project Ga0070706, IMG submission 65476) | Corn, switchgrass and miscanthus rhizosphere microbial communities from Kellogg Biological Station, Michigan, USA - KBS K5-50-1 metaG | ecosystem: Host-associated > Plants > Roots >... | reverse complement strand
TCCTTCAGCGGACAGAAAGGCCACGCCGAAGACCTCGTTCGTCGAGGTGCTGGAACGGGGCACAATGCGCACAGCAAGCTGTGTCGGCCAATCAAACCGGGCACAGCCCGCCTCATTTGCCGAAGCAGCCCTCGTAGGGGCTGGTGCGCCCGCCCGCCCAGGATCTCCCGGTTCGAATGCAAGACCCCACGAGCTTGGCTCTCCCACCTGGACCAAGGCGTTCCGGCCTGCGTCTTGTAGGGAAGTTGAGCAGTTCGCCCAAACCACGTCCAGCCCGGCACGGTTGAAGATCTTGGCGGCTTTCCGCTCGGCCTGAGCCAGCACCGTCGCCGGGACTCCAGCGTCGTCGTAGACAGAAACAACCACCCGGGGATTTTCACCAACGTAGATTTGCGACCAGACCGGGAACGGCAACATCAGCAGTAGCGTACCTAACACTAACCATGGGCATGTTTTCGAGAGTTGAAGCACGGGGACCAAGCCTCCACCGCGCCGATCTTCGATTCATGGGAGTGGTGCCTCAAGGCTTTGCCGATAACCCACAAAGCATCTGTGGGTAACCAGTTAAGCGCTTCTACGTCAAATGCTTAGGAGCTGAGGTGACAGATCTGAAAAACGCCGGCTCTGCTAAATTTCGCGGGTTCGAGGAAGGGAAGGGAGCGGTGGCGAGTAATGGGACGCCGACGATCCAGTTCGGAGTCTTCGAGGCCGATCTCCGCGCCGGAGAACTGCGTCGCAATGGTGCCAAGGTCAGGCTTCAGGAGCAGCCGTTTCAGATTCTGGTGATGTTGGTCGAGCGGCCGGGCGAGATCGTCACGCGGGAAGAACTGCGAACCCATTTGTGGCCGGCAGATACGTTTGTCGACTTCGACCATAGCTTGAATGCCGCAGTCCGCAGGCTCAGGGATGCACTAGGAGACACAGCCGAGAATCCCCGTTTTGTCGAGACCGTCGCGCGCCGGGGCTACCGCTTTCTGGCGCCAGTAAACGGAACTGCGCCTGCAGTGGTCTCTGAAATCGCGGTCTCGCCCACCAAGCCCACACACAAGGGGTGGATCGCCGCGGCGGCAGCCACCCTGCTCTTGATCGGATTGGGGGTAGGGTTGTTTGTGGGAAGGCGGACGTCTCCTCCGTTGCTCACATCCACGCCGTTCGCAGAGCGACGCTTGACCGCGAATCCGAGCGAAGATCCGGTAAGCAGTGCCGCCCTCTCACCGGATGGAAAGTACCTGGCATTTTCCGATGACACCGGTTCCTACCTGCGGCAAATAGACACCGGCGAGACCCATCCTTTGACCTTGCCCGCGGGGTTCAAGGCGATGCCTGTTTGTTGGCTGCCCGATGGTTCCCACATTCTGGTCACCTCGGTCGCAGGCCCAGCGCAGCGGGCCGGTCTGTGGCAAGTCTCGACCGTAGGCGGAAGTCCGCGCAAACTTAGCGATGAAGGGCGCGAGGCGGCGGTTTCGCCTGACGGTTCACAGATTGTCTTTCTCAAAGGAGCCGCAAAGAGCCAGGAACTCTGGCTGATGCGGGCGGATGGAGACCAATCGCGGAAAATCGCGGGCGAGCTCGGCGATCTTTTCCGATCTCCTGTTTGGTCGGCCGATGGCAAGCAGATCGCATTCTTGCGAGGCGTATATCACCACGAGGAGTATGGGGTCGAGCCACAGATTGAAATTCTGGACGTCGCGAGCCTGGAACGGAGGGTATTCATGTCTCGAGCGCGGTTTGGACCGGCGCTTGCATGGACTAACGACCACCTTGTCTATGTGCTCGACGAATTGCCGCCCAACCAGAACGATTCCAACGTCTGGTCGGTGAGAATCGATCCGCACACGGGAAAGCCGCTAGGCACGGCCACGCGGCTTACATCTGGTCCGGGAAAGGTCCAATATCTCAGCCGCGCGGCCGATGGAAAACGGCTGGCCTACGTAAAACAGAGCTGGCAACCAGACGTGTATGTTGCCAGAGTTGAAGGCAAGGGAACCAAACTGCAAACACCGCGGCTCTTGACCCTGGACGAAAGGCAGGATTTGCCCTGGGCCTGGACACCCGACAGCAAGCAAGTAATCTTTGGCTCTGACCGCGACGGCACATTCCACCTTTTCCGGCAGGCCCCGGGGCAAACTACGCCGGAGCTTCTGGTTGGCGGTGCAGAGGAATCGATGGTGCCACGGCTGACGCCTGATGGGAAACAGGTCGTATATCTGCAATTCCGGCCGGGCTTCGAGTGGGCGGAGGCCGTTCGCCTGTTGCGAGTTCCGCTCTCTGGTGGCCCTCCTGAGCTTGTTCTCGAAGGGCGCGGTTTGACCAATCTGCAGTGCGCCCGGTTGCCTTCGACCCTCTGTCTTTACAGCCGTGTCGACGAGAAGCGCTTGGTGTTTTTCAGCTTCGACCCATTGCGCGGCAAGGGGCAGGAGGTGGCGCACATTGATGACGACATTCCCTATGCATACAACTGGAGTCTTGCTCCGGATGGTTCAACTCTGGCCATAGCCAAAGCAAAGAAGATAGACCTGTCGGTAACACCCGATATCCGTCTTCTGTCGCTTACGGACCACACCGAGCGAACCATCAGATTGAAAGAGTGGCCTGGGGTTTCCTCCCTTGACTGGGCGGCGGACGGCAAGAGCCTTTGGGTCAGCACTTCGACAAACACCGGCACGAATGCTCTGCTGAATGTTGACCTGCTAGGAAGAGCACGGCCAGTCTGGGAGCAAACAAAGATGGTCGTGGGCTGGGCCATTCCTTCGCCCGACGGACGCTACCTCGCGCTGTTGCAAGCCAGCGGCGACTCTAATGTCTGGATGGTGGAGAATTTCTGAGGGTAGTCGTTGGCCATAATCGCTGACCAATGCTGGTTCGCCAATCGTCTTAACCAACCACCAAACCCACTAGCGACCCTTGCCTGGGAACTGCATGTTGCGCACAATCCCTTCGCCTTCTTTCACAAAAATCACTTGATTGGACTTGACGTCTTTTAGCATATCCACTTGGCCGCTGGGCCACCGGATTTCGAGCAATTGCACCTTGTCCGCTTTTCCCAGGCCGAAGTGGACCCGCAGATCGTTCTGCGAGAAGTAGCTACCACCGCTGCGAACTTCGTCAATCTGCTGATGAGGTTTGGTCTCGCCCGCGGCTTGCGTAACACATCGCAACCTGGCGCCAATGCCGCTGCGGTTTGACTTGGTGCCTATCGTCCGCACTTTGATCCAGTTGTTTCCCGGCTCCAAGTCACAGCGCAGAAGCTGGGGAAAATCATTCACCGTATTCACCACGAGATCGAGATCCCCATCGTTGTCGAAGTCGCCGAAGGCGCATCCCCGCGCCGCCACCGGCACCGAAACGCCGGGACCCGCCTGCATGGAAACATCTTCGAAGCGGCCGTTGCGCAGGTTGCGATAGAGCAGCTTGCGTTGCGGATAGCCGGCTTCGCTCTTTAGCTGCTCAACTTCCGGATAGACATGGCCGTTGCAAATGAGAATGTCCGGCCAGCCATCGTTGTCCATGTCGAAAAATCCGCAGCCCCATCCTAGGTACTGAGTATGCGCGCCCAGACCCGCGGTAAATGTAGTGTCTTCAAAACTGCCGTCGCCGAGGTTGTGATAGAGCGACGGGGTATCGCCCGCGAAGTTTGTCTTGACGATATCCAGATAGCCGTCCATATCGTAGTCCGCTGCCGACACACCCATGCCCGCCTGCGGTTTGCCATCGGGGCTGAGCGCGCAACCGGCTTCCATGGCGATGTCCACAAATTTTCCGTTCTTCTTGTTCTGGTAGAGCGCGCTGGCGGTGGAATCGTTGGCCACGTAAATATCGGGCCATGCATCATTGTCGAAATCGGCGGTCAGGACTCCCAGCCCGAAGGTTCCGTTGGCCTGCAATATTCCCGAAGCCTCGGAGATATCCGTGAATGTGCCATCTCCGTTGTTGTGGTAAAGAATGTTCTTTCCACCCTTGAGGCCGGGTGGCCCGCAGGCGACCATGACACTCTTGTACAGGCACGGCCCGGATTCCGGGACGGGAGCCGTCGCCAGGTCCAGATCAATGTAGTTGGCGACGAACAGATCGAGTTTGCCATCGCGATCGTAGTCCACGAAAGCGCAGCCGGTATTCCATCGCGTTCCATTTCCGGCGACGCCGGCTTTCTCACTCACATCCGTGAAGGTACCATCGCCGTTATTGTGATAGAGAACGTTCTTGCCGAAATAGGTAACGAGAAGGTCTTCAAAGCCGTCGTTGTCGTAATCGCCGATGCAGACGCCTTGTCCCCAGCCGGAGTGGACGAGGCCCGCCTTAGCGGTAACGTCGGTGAAAGTGCCGTCGCGATTGTTTTTGAATAGATGAGACGTTGGCTCCTGCCCGGAAGGGAAGCCCTCCAATCGCCAGCCGTTGACCAGAAAAATATCCAGCCAGCCGTCACTGTCGTAGTCATAGAAAGCCACGCCACAGCCCGTGGTCTCCAGCAGGTATTTATTCTTGTGTTCGCCACCATAAATGGTTTTTGCATTGAGCCCGGATTCTTTGGCCACGTTGATGAAGCTCAACCCCAGACTGGCGCCGGGTTTGACGGACTCATCGTTCGCGGGAAACAGCGCCTGCAAGGGACGCGACCGCGCCAGAACGCCTTCCAGAGACAGCACGGCTGCGGACTTGCTGACCGACTGGAGAAACGTACGGCGTGAAGAAGACAAAAGGGTGGTACCTTCCCGGAGTTGGCTCGTGCTAGAATTCGCCCCTACTTTATTAAGTGCCTCGCGACTTTGCAAGTTCAGGCGCGTATCCTGATTGTGTCTCACGCATGGAACGCATGATGCTTTCTCGGCCGCGGCGGCTTGCCTCTTGGTTGATTCTAGTCGCAGCTTTTCTAACCTTTCTTTCTTCGCTAGCTCAGGCGGCTGACCCATCGCGTCCGCTGGAGCTCTCGCGGACGAACCGTCCCTGGGAGTTTCTTCCGATAACGGGCACGCGTGCCGGATTGTTTGGAAACGAGGCCGGACAGTTTGAAGCCTGGGTCTACCCGCTGAAAATTCTGCGTGACTTCCGCCTTCGTTTCCACCAGGAAGGCCGGGTTATTCCTGCGGAAGCGCTCGCCCGCACCGCGACGGTCCGGCCGGAGTCGAGCACGATTCTCTACACCGGCGACACCTTCGCGGTACGGGAGACGTTCTTTGTTCCAGTCCGCGAAGCGGGAGCGGTCATCATCATCGAGGTTGAGACCGCGGAACCCCTGGACGTGGAAGTAGCCTTTGAGCGCGATTTCCAGTTGGAGTGGCCGGCCGCGTTGGGCGGCACGTACGGGTCTTGGGATCCGAAGCTGAGTGCCTTCTACTTCGGCGAAGAGCATAAGAAATTTTCCGCCTTGGTTGGTTCCCCGACTGCGGCTGAGGTGCAGCAGGAATATGACACCAATTATTCCAGTTCGAAGCAGAACTCTTTTCACCTGGGAGTAACCAGTAAAGGGAAAGAGACAAAGGTCGTCGTCGTTGCCGCCTCGACCAACGGCCTCGCCGAAGCAGAAGCCACCTATCGTCATCTCGCCGCCGACTACGTCGCTCTGGAGAAGGAGTCGGCGGACTACTACCGCGCATATCTTGATGGCACGGTCAGCGTTGAACTGCCTGATCGCACGCTGCAGCAGGCCTATGACTGGGCCCGGGTGAGCGTGCTTCAGGGACTGGTGCAGAATCCATTTCTGGGTACGGGATTCATCGCTGGGTATCGCACTTCGGGCGGCAGTCAGCGTCCCGGTTTCGCCTGGTTCTTCGGGCGCGACGCGCTTTGGACTGCTTTGGCTCTCGATGCCGAAGGGGACTTCGACGGCACCCGTACCGCGCTTGATTTCCTGAGCAAGTATCAACGCGCCGACGGCAAGGTTCCCCACGAAATTTCCCAGGGCGCGAACTTCGTTCCGTGGTTCACCGATTATCCCTATCCTTACGCTTCGGCCGACGCTACGCCGCTCTACATCGTCGTGATGAACGACTACGTGATGGCAAGCGGCGATGTGGCGTTTGCCCAGCAAAAGTGGGACAGCCTATCGAAGGCCTACCAATTCCTGCGTTCCACCTATGACTCACAGGGGCTTCCGCAGAATCTCGGGATCGGCCACGGTTGGGTGGAAGGCGGACCTCTGCTTCCGGTCAAGACCGAGCTTTACCAGAGTGCGCTTGGAGCGGAAGCGTTGCGGGCGCTCTCCAATCTGGCACACCTGGCGGGGAGGGAAGACGTCGGTAAGCAACTCGGAGAAGAGTTCGCGCGCCAGGGACCCCTGGTGAACAAGAGCTTCTGGTTGGCGGAGCAGAAAAGGTTTGCACTAGCCCTTGATCGTAATGACCAGCGGGTGGACGAACCGAGTGTGCTCGCTACAGTTCCGATGTGGTTCGGATTACTGGATGACGACAAGGCTGGGGCCATGCTCGCCCAGCTTGCCGCGCCCGAGCATCAAGCCGATTGGGGAATGAGGATTATCTCCTCCCGTGCCGCGAAGTATAGTGCGGGCGGATACCATTTCGGCTCGGTGTGGCCGCTGTTCACCGGATGGGCGTCGGTCGGCGAATATCGTTATCACCGGGCATTGCCTGCTTTTGCTAACCTGATGGCGAATTCTCAACTGGCGCTCGATGGATCGCTGGGACACGTCACCGAGGTGCTATCAGGTGACTACTACCAGCCCCTCTCGACTAGCTCTCCTCATCAAATCTGGTCTGCATCCATGGTCATCAGTCCGCTGCTGCGCGGCCTGTTGGGGCTGGAGGTGGACGCTGGATCACACCAGCTTACCTTGGCCCCCCATGTCCCCGCCGACTGGACCTGGTTCACTCTCGATAATCTGCATGTGGGGACGGCTTCCGTGCGTGTTGTTTATCGCAAGACTGTGAGCGAAATTTCCTTGGAAGTCAGCCGTCGGGGCAACGGCGATTGCAGCCTGGAATTTTCTCCCGCGTTGAGCCTGCACGCTCAGATTGCAGGCGTAGAGCTGAACCGTCGCCGGGTGCCATTCCAGATTCATAAAAGCGATGTGGACCAGCACGTGTCGGTGCGAGTCCCGATGAATACGGGACCGGACACCCTGCGCATCCGCCTCAAGAACGATTTTGGACTTAGCTTGTCCCCCGCATTGCCACCGCTGGGCAGTGCCAGCCAGGGATTGCGAGTGATATCCGAGTCCTGGGCGCCCGCGCATGACAGCCTGACTCTGGAGGTTTCCGGATCCCAAGGCGGGCAGTATGAAATTGGGGTGTGGAATTCGGCGCAGGTAACGTCGGTTGAGGGAGCCGAACTGGTGAGGCCTGATGCGACAAGCGCTAAGATCAAAGTCAAGATTCCAGCCAATGCATCCGAGCCTTACCCTCGGGAGAGCATCGTCATTCATTTCACGGGCAAGACCCACTAAAGTCCGTTTGCAAAACGCCAGTCCATGCGGAGAGAGCCATAATGTACTCGTCTTGTAAGTTCCTTGTTTTCTGTTTCGGGGCAGCCATTGCCCTAGGTTCCGCGCCAGCACAGACCACCACTAGGTCACAAACCTGCACTACACTCGCAGCCGTAACCGGTTCCAGGCCACGACGTGACGGCATTGATGTTCAGGCTGGCGCTGCGAGTTTGCGCATTACCGCTCTCCGAGACGACATCCTCCGTGTGCGCATTGCCCCCGGCAGCGCTTTCCCTGAGGACGCTTCCTGGGCAGTTCTTTCTCCACCGCGCAACAAGTCCGTCGATGTGCAGGCGACGCAGGATGTGGCATCCGTCGGTTTCCGTACCGCAGCGCTCGAGGTTCGCGTTGAGCGCAGCCCGCTCCGTCTCGTGGTTCGCGATCTCGCCGGCGACATCATTTCCGCTGACGCTATTGGTCGTCCGACCACGTTCCAAGCTGGTGGCTTCTCCGTCTACAAGACCATGCCCTTAACCGAGCACTACTTTGGACTCGGCGACAAGGCCGGCACTTTCGACCGCAGGAATCAGGCCTACACGCTCTGGAATACTGACATTGGAACCCAGGAATCGATCGACCCCATCTACAAGAGCATCCCATTTTTCCTTGGGATCGGCGACGGTCGCAGCTATGGGCTGTTCCTCGACAACACCTGGCGCGCCTGGTTCGATTTCGGTAAGCAGACACGGGACGCCTATTCCTTCGGTGCCGAGGGCGGCCCGCTCAACTATTACCTGATCTACGGCCCCAACCCGAAGCAAGTTGTCGAAGGTTATGCCTACCTCACCGGAACCCATCCCCTCCCCCCGCTGTGGGCTTTGGGCTTCCAGCAGAGTCGCTATAGCTATACCCCGGAGACTCAGATCCGTGACATCGCCGACCGCCTCCGCGCGGACAAGATCCCGTCCGACGTGCTCTACCTTGACATTGACTACCAGTACAGAAATCGACCCTTCACCGTCGATCCCCGAACCTTCCCCAATTTCCCTGGGCTGGTCTCGGATCTTCGCAAGCAGCACTTTCACCTGGTCACCATCACCGATCTGCACATCGCGCATGCACCCAACCAGGGCTATTACCCCTACGACTCGGGCAAGGCCGGCAACCACTTCGTGAAGAATGCAGATGGCAGCGAGTTTGTGGGCATCGTCTGGCCCGGCCCCGCGGTCTTTCCTGACTTCACCCGGGCCCAGACTCGCGCCTGGTGGGGCGGCCTCTACAAACAATTTGTTCAGAACGGTGTTGCCGGTTTCTGGAACGACATGAATGAGCCCGCTGTCTTTGACGGACCTGGCAAGACGATGCCCCTCACTAACCTCCATCGCATCGAAGAGCCGGGTTTCGTTACCCGCACCGCCACTCACTCTGAGATTCACAACGTCGTTGGACTAGAGAATGCGCGCGCCACCTATGAGGGCCTGCTCAAGTTGCGTCCCGACGAGCGCCCCTTTGTTCTCACCCGTGCGACTTTCGCTGGCGGACAACGCTACGGATTCACCTGGACCGGAGACAATTCCGCCACCTGGAACCATCTTCGCCTGGCCACCCAGCAGCTCCTGAATCTAGGCCTGAGCGGCATCGCTCTGGTAGGCGATGACATCGGCGGATTCAACGGCTCCCCGCCACCCGACCTGCTCACTCGCTGGATTGAGATCGGGGCTTTCAATCCTCTCTACCGCGACCACACCACCAAAGGCTCTCTGCCGCAGGAAGTCTGGGTGCACGGCCCGGAGCAGGAAGCCATTCGCCGCCGCTACATCGAAACTCGCTATCGCCTCCTGCCTTACATTTACACTCTCGCCGACGAATCCTCTCGCACGGGCCTCCCGATCGTGCGCCCCATTTTTCTCGAGTTTCCCCAGGTTTTCGCGCCACCATCGAACGGTTTCGGTAATCTCGATACGGAATTCCTACTGGGTCCCAGCCTGTTGGTCGCTCCGCCGCCATTCGCAGAGACTCTGGACGACTATGTTGTGTCGCTCCCGAAAGGTCAGTGGTACGACTTCTGGACCGGCCTCAAGGCTGCTGTTCCTCCGCCGGAACCTTCGATCGTTGATATCGCCAACGCAGGTCCGGGAGCCACCTTCCCTACGCCTCCCAAAATCCATCCGGCGCTGGACACGTTGCCGGTGTATGTTCGAGGCGGAAGCATTCTGCCGCTCCAGCCGCTCATTCAGAGCACCGACGAAACTCCCAGCGGTCCGCTGGAGCTGCGAGTCTATCCCGGCCAGCAGTGTAGCGGCTCGCTCTATCTGGATGACGGTCACACTTTCCGCTATCAACGCGGCGAGTTCCTCCGCCAGGCGTTCACCTGCCAGTTCGACGGCAACTCTGTGAGCGTCAACTTCGGCGCACGCCAGGGAACTTATGCGCCTTGGTGGAAAACCGTGGAAGTTGTAATCTACGACTGGCCCTCTGCCCAAGCCAATGCGAAGCTCTCCAACGGCGCGCCTCCGCTCAAGACGTCCTATGACGCGGCAACGCATGCTCTTCACGTCCTGATCCCGGATATCGCCGGGCAAGCCGACCTCCGCATCGGAGACTAGCCCAACGTGAACTGATACATGCGTGGACTATCTGCAGCTTGCGTTCGAACATTTCCCAAATAGTGGGGAAATCTGCCAGTGTCCTAAGCTGGGGCATTAGCTGCGTGGCGGCGCTAGCGCCGGGAACGAGTTTCTCGTTACCCTTCTTATCGCCAGAGACAACAACCGATGGCGTCAGAAGGATATTGAAATGCAGGCCGGAAATTTCCAGCTCGTCCGCAGTGATAGGTTCTGGCAACTGCACGCTAAGGTTTTTTTTGCATCTCCAACGAGTTCGCGGATTTCTTTGAGCTGAGATTCGGCAGTTTCCCAATCCTTCGGTTTCTCGAACTGTAGTATTCCAATTAACCCGAGGCAGCCTGCTATCAGAGCAAAATTCACCGTTCTGATATGTTCCACAAAGTCTTTGACCAATGTGGTGAAACATAAGGTTTGCGACTGTTGTTTCCAATCATTCTAGCTTGGCTCGTTCCTTGAGTGCAGTTACATCGTTCGTCTCACGCCGCCGAAGAGCCGAGCGCGCCCGACCAAACTTCAAATCCTCGGCCCTTGCGTTCCTCGTCCTTGAAGAAACTCAAATAAGTCATCACGTGGTACCGGACAAACTGCTTTTGAACGGGATGAAACCGCGCGAGTTCGTGCACCGGACGCCAGGTCCCGGAATTTACATACAGGGTATCGATAGTCTCTCCATCCCGCTGCTCTGACCGGAGGGGAACAATCTCGTAACGGTGGGTATGCCCGTAAACGATGAACCTCGCCCAGCCTTCCTTGAAAGCACGTTCATGCATGGCATAAGGGTAAAAGGTTTCTGTGCGCCCGCCCATTTTTGCGCTAAACCACGTCACCACATCACTCAAGCCGGTGAGTGACAGATCGCTCGAAATCTCAAATCCCAGTTTGATCAGTGCCGAGCTTCCGAGCGGGCGATCTTTCACAAAATCGATCTTGAGGAACTCGTGCACGAGTCGGTTCCAGATCTGCTTCACCTGCGCGGCCAGGTCTTCAGTGCAGGTCCTTTGAACGAGTCCCTCTACCCAGACGGGAATCATCGACAGGGGCCGGACGTTATCAATTTCCCTGAGTCCCGCTTCGCACGCTTCGGGGATTTCACCTCCCAGCCGTTTCCTGACTTCAATCGCAAACCTGTTCAGGAGCTCAATGACGATGGCGTCTCCCAGCGACGAGGCATCACGGTCATGTTCAAAGTTGCCCGGATCGAATATGTCCCCGTGGCGGGCGAAGACCCGATGCTCCTGATATACCTGCCGGATCAGGGCCGATTCATCGGGATCATGGGGGAAGACAATGTCCGGATCGTTCGCCAGCCCTATTGCGTCAACAATCTGTTTCCGGATGGCATCATATCCTTGCCCTTTGAGATGAAAGAACCAGTCGTGATTGCCCACGAGGTAATGAATCCTTACTGGCACAGGGACCCGCTCCCTCGCGTTCAGGTTGTGCGAAATTGTTGCCGGTTTGCCGTCTGCGCCGGCTGGTGGGACATTCATAATCCTCGGTTCGTGAAGGCTCTTCAAGACATCCAGAGAAGCCTTGTTGTTTGCAATCGCGTCTTCCGTGATGCGGGCAACCCTGTCAGCGAATCCGGGGCTGGTATGGTCTCCCCAGGGGCGCAGGGAGGGAGTTTCTTCGGACCAGCGCGAGGAACGGATCACATCAATGATGTCTCCCAGCAGTACCAGATCCACGCATTCTATGGGAGCGTACCTTTCATCACTCCTCCACGAGGCATCGTAGGCGAGATCGCGGATCCGCTCCCGAAAGGTCCGGAACGCTCCCGTCCTGATGGTTTCGCCCGAGGTGCCGTCGGTAAGGTGAAGATCGCTTATGATGACGAGCATTCAGATCACTCCAGTTGATCGATTGACCTCTTCGGGGCGAGCCGGGAACATAGCATAACGCGTGTTCATTTCAGGTGCGTAAGGGATTCCAGTTCTGATTTCTGGTGGGGGCCAGCGGCAGCAGAACTTGAACCGGCGAGTTTGCAGGTACCTGTTGGTGGCATGGGAGGGAGCGGGCGAGGACAAGGGCGGGAAGCAAAGCGGTAAAGAAGCACACACTTGGCATGCTAAATTGCCTAGGAGATCCAGGGAGCACGCGGCGGCCGGCTACCGACAGTCAGTCGGCGACCGTCCTCCGGATCAAGGCCTTTCGGATCGCCTCAAGTCTCGGCTCAAAGAAAGAACGGTCATTTTGTGCGAGAGCAGCGACGGCGGCTCGAGCCACGTTCGCAATGTGACGTATCGGTCGGGGCGTCATCGACCATCGCCGGTCATCACTTATCTGTCGGCTCCGGATCTTCGCGGCTTTCGACGGCTCTCAAGAAGTATTCCCTTTTTCATTTAGTTGAAAATGTCATTCTTACGATATTGGAATACGCAGACTCTCCTTCGGCATTGACCGCACGGACCCGATAGGAGACGCGTTGGCCACTTCTGACAGTAGCATCGCTGTACTCGACCGTGCCGGCCGCCAGGTTAGCCATCTTCTTCCATGTCTCTCGCCCGTCTTTGGCATCCTCGACCCGCCGCTCTACAACTGAGCCCCTCGGATCGACAAGAACGGCAACGGCCGGTGGGACTTGGGTGAGCCCTTCGAAGACGATTCGGCGAACACCTCCCTGGACCGGAGCGCTGACCAGAAGTATGACGGCATCTATCTCGCCGGTTTCGCCTCCGTGAACCTGCCAGGTCAGTTTCACGGCGCCGCGGGCACCGTGCATATCGTTGGGTTACCAGCCTGATGATCCGTCTCGGCCTTCAGAACTCCCCCTCGCAGTCTATGCAGAGGACTATCCTCAAGGTGTTATTGTTCTGCCGAACCAGCTAAGGATCTGATCAGTTTGCTTATGCTGTGCGCGACGCTGAATGACTCTGCGACAGCGGACGTATCGAGCAGCCCAAGTCCGCAGGTGGCCGTGATCATCGCGCGCTGGGCAAATTTCTGCGGATCGCCAGCCAGGGATGCTGCTTTCAACCAGCGAATAAAGATGGTCGCTGAATCGACAGCGTTCAGACCTGGCCGTGTTGGGACTATTCCGTAGGCAACCGCTCCTCCCTGATTCACGAAGTCGAGCGCATGCCAGTCGGCAAAAAACAAGTCCAGTCCCTCATGGGCGTCGAACGAAATGATATCCGGCTTCACGCGGCACATGCGCTCGAAGGGGCGCGCTGCGCAGCAATGTAGTCCAGCATAGGCTCCGCGAATTCTAGCGTCCTCCAGTGTGGCCGCCAAGGCGTTGAGCCGCTGCTCCTCTGAGACAGGGTTCGCGACAGATGCGTCCAGGCATAACGCTGGTTCGTCAACAAACAGCAGCACAGGTAGGCCAGCAGACTTCAGGCGATCAATCTGCCAGCCGATGATCTGCGAGACATGAAATGCGATGGCTGCAAAAAGTGCTGGATCGGATAGGAAGGGCTGGCCCTCGTGGAACAGGTACGCCGACAGCGTGATTGGCCCCTCGATCTGGCCCTTGACAGCAACCGCAGAACTGAAGAGACCAGATGACAATGCTTCTTCGAAGGCACTGAAGCCAGCCGCGTTGGCCGGCGTCAACTCCCCTCTACTCCGATGGAGGATCTCGAGCACCGAATTGAGCTGGCCATCTTTTACCTGATAACCGTAGCCTTCGTTGCGAGGCTCAATAAGGTCTTCCACAATAGCCAGGCCTTGGCCGACGATACTCTCCCGCTCTGAGAGTTGCGGAAGCTGAGGCCAAAAGGGAACTTCCGGCGAAAATTCTGCCACTGACCGAATTGCCGATGTAATAGTGGTGAGCGGCAAACTGCCGATGCCTGTGACCGCGCCCGCCGCGACGAACGGCATTCGGCTGGTGTGGGATCTAATAGCTGTGGGTTGCACGCTTTTCAATTCTCCGCTGGAAATGTTGCCGTCCGGGCCCGGGAACAAAGTCTTCTTTGTCAGGGCATTCCGGGCTACAAGGCACTTCAACGCTATCACGATTACTCCAGTGATGACATGCGACTGCGACAGAGTTTGGACACCCTGCCAATCGCTATAATAAGAAAGGCGTACTTCGCGGAAATGGTGCAAAGAGGCGGAGGCTCCCCAAGACCATCAGGAGAACAATGACCAAATTCAACCAACATCCTCTTGAAAAGATCCTTGAGAGTCGAATTGTCATCATCGACGGAGCGATGGGCACGACGATCCGCAGCTATGGCATGACGGAAGCGGACATCCGTGGGGAACGCTTCAAGGACTCGACGAAGAGCCTGCTGAACAATGGTGATCTTTTCTCGCTGACCAAGCCAGCAATGATCGGTGACATCCATCGCCGGTTTCTGGAGGCTGGCGCGGACATCATCGAGACCAACACTTTCGGGGCAACCAGCATCACCCAAAGCGAATTCTTTGTGGACGATCCGCGAGCGCACGGCGGCCGAAAGGATCCAGCGTTCTACCAAAGGGTCATCGACGATCCATTTCTCGGTAGCCTGGCTTGGGACATCAATGAGCAATCGGCGTGGCAGTGCCGCGAATGGGCCGATCGTGCGGGGACCGCAACCTCGCGCCAACGGTTCGTGGCGGGGGCCATCGGGCCGCTGACCGTGTCTCTCTCGAACTCGCCCGATGCCGATGATCCAGGCTTCCGGGTGGTCACCTTCGATCAGGTCAAAGCCGCCTACACTCAGCAGGTGCGCGCCCTCATGGCGGGCGGCGTAGACCTGCTGTTGGTCGAGACGATTTTTGATTCGCTGAACGCCAAGGCAGCACTCGTCGCCATCCGTGAGGTGTTCGATCAAGACGGCAAGAAATTACCGGTGATGATCTCGGCAGCGGTGGGGCGCGGCGGCGAGACGCTGATCTCCGCACAGACCACTGAGGCCTTCTGGAACGCGGTGCAGCACGTGAAACCGTTGTCGGTGGGGCTCAACTGCTCTCTCGGCCCCGATTTAATGTATCCGTTTCTGGAGGAGCTCTCGGAAAAGGCGGACGTGGCGATCTCGTGCTACCCGAATGCGGGCTTGCCAAATCCTCTGTCGGAAACCGGGTTCGATCTGGGCCCAAAAGACATGGCTCGCTATTTGAGCGACTTCGCAAAGGGAGGGCTCATCAACATTGCCGGTGGCTGCTGCGGCAACACGCCCGAGCACATCGCGGCTATCGCCAAAGCGCTCGACGGTCAGCCTCCGCGAAAGTGGGGGACAACGCTCATTGAGGGGTCCTACGCCCGCCCGACCGAGATGGAGAGTCGAGCGTGAGCCTGTCCGATACCATCAACGTTCCCGAGGCCACTGAGATGAAGCCACTCCGTCTCTCGGGATCACAGCCATTCACCCAGCAGCCCGGCGTCTACATCATGATCGGTGAGCGGACCAATGTGGCCGGTTCGCCTAAGTTCGCGAAGCTGATTAAGCAAGGCAAATACGAAGAAGCGGTAAGCGTTGCCCGTCAGCAAGTCGAGAACGGTGCGAATGTTCTCGACATCTGCATGGACGAGGGCATGATCGACGGTGTCGTGGCAATGACCCGCTTCCTGCAGTTGCTGGGGAGCGAGCCCGAAGTCGCCAAGGTGCCCTTTATGGTGGACTCCTCAAAATGGGAGGTCATCGAGGCAGGGCTGAAGTGCCTGCAGGGCAAGGGCATCGTTAATTCGATCTCGCTGAAAGAAGGCGAAGAAAAGTTTCGCCAGAACGCCGCTAAAGTTCTGAAATATGGCGCGGCGGTGGTGGTGATGGCCTTCGACGAACAGGGCCAGGCCGCGACCTACGAAGACAAGATCCGCGTCTGCGAGCGTGCCTACCGAATATTAGTAGACGAGGTCGGTTTTCCGCCCGAAGACATCATCTTTGATCCCAATATCCTTACCGTTGCCACCGGCATGGAGGAGCACAACAACTACGCGGTGGACTACATCAACGCCACACGCTGGATCAAGGCCAACCTGGCGCACGCGAAAGTGAGCGGTGGTGTCTCCAATATTTCGTTCAGCTTTCGCGGCAATAACAAGGTCCGCGAAGCCATTCATTCCACGTTCCTTTATCACGCCATCGCGGCGGGCATGGACATGGGCATCGTGAATGCGGGGATGCTCGAGGTTTATGAGGAGATTGACCCTGAGCTGAAGGTGCTGGTCGAGGACGTGCTGCTGAACCGGCGTCCCGACGCGACCGAGCGCCTGGTGGAGCACGGCGAATCGCTCAAGGGCGCGGGCACAGTGGCGAGTGAAAAGAAGGCCGAGGAATGGCGCAACGGCACGGTCGAGGAGCGTCTTTCTCACGCGCTGGTCAAGGGGATCGACACTTATATCGAAGCAGACGCCGAGGAAGCCCGCGTCAAGCTGGGCCGCCCTCTATTGGTTATCGAAGGCCCGCTCATGGCCGGTATGAGTGTGGTGGGTGATCTGTTCGGATCCGGCAAAATGTTCTTGCCCCAGGTGGTGAAGTCTGCCCGCGTGATGAAGAAGGCGGTGGCGCACCTGACGCCGTTCATGGAAGCCGAGAAAATGGCGATGGCTGCATCGGGTCAGGTGGTCAAGGCGCAGGGAAAAATCGTACTCGCGACCGTCAAGGGTGACGTTCACGACATTGGCAAAAACATCGTCGGCGTCGTCCTTGCCTGCAATAACTATGAAGTGATCGACATGGGGGTAATGGTCCCCTGCGAAAAGATCCTCGAACGCGCCAAGGCGGAGAAGGCGGACATGATCGGACTCAGCGGCCTGATCACCCCGTCTCTCGACGAGATGGTACACGTCGCCCGCGAGATGGAGCGTCAGGGCTTCAAGCTGCCACTGCTCATCGGTGGGGCAACCACGAGCCGGGCCCATACCGCCGTCAAGATTGCGCCGCATTACAGTGAGCCAGTGGTGCACGTGCTGGATGCCAGCCGCGCAGTGCCGGTGACGACCAGCCTTCTGAGTGACGAGGGCAAGACAGCGTTCGTGGCGCAGCATCGCGCCGACTACGAGGCGCTCCGCAAGGCCCACTCCGCGCCTCGCCTGACGGTCATCTCGATCGAGGCCGCTCGCAAGAGGCGGACTCCAATCGAGTGGCGTTCCGAAGACCTTCCCAAGCCCGCTTTTACAGGTGTGCGCGTGCTGGACAACTTTCCTCTGGCGACACTACGCGACTTCATTGACTGGACGCCGTTCTTCCACACCTGGGGGCTGAAGGGTGTTTATCCCCGCATTCTTGAGCACGAGGGACAAGGTGTACAGGCGCGCCAGATCTTCGCCGAAGCCAACGCTCTCCTGGATGTCATCATTGAGAAGTGCTTGATCACGGCGCGTGGCGTATACGGCTTCTTTCCTGCCAGCACGGTGGGCGACGATGTCGAACTGTACACGGACGACACCCGCGGAAAGGTGCTGGATCGATTCCACTTCCTCCGCCAGCAATCAAATAAGGAGGGCACCGAGCCGTGCCGGTCTCTCGCCGACTTCATCGCGCCGAAGGAAACAGGACTGCACGATCACATCGGTGCTTTCGCGGTAACCAGCGGGATCGGCTTGAAGGAGCTATGCGACCGGTTCAGGGCCGAGCACGACGACTACAACGCGATCATGGCGGAGGCCATCGCCGATCGCCTGGCGGAAGCTTTCGCCGAGTGCCTGCACAAGCGGGTGCGGGATGAATGGGGCTACGGTTGTGCAGAGGGCCTGAGCAACGCGGATCTCATCGCAGAGAAGTACCGGGGGATCAGGCCGGCTGCGGGTTACCCGGCGTGCCCGGATCACACGGAAAAGGGCACCCTTTGGCGATTGCTCGATGTGCAAGCCAACACCGGAATGCTGATCACGGAGTCCTTTGCGATGTGGCCCGGCTCGAGCGTGAGTGGGCTTTACTTCGCCCATCCGGAATCGCGCTATTTCAGTCTCGGTAAGATCGACCGCGAGCAGGTTGCCGACTATAGCGAACGCAAGGGGATGAGCGTGGCAGAAGTCGAGCGATGGCTCGGGCAAAACCTGAACTACGACCCTGCGGCATAGCGTCTGGACCTGTGGCCGCTCGCGGACATCCCATCCCCTTGGGAATTCGCGCCCGACCCTCCGAACCACACGATTGGAAAATTCATGCCGTAGCTCGACCGACTCAGTGATGGCGGCACTCGTCGGAGTCAGGCGGACTTCGACCTGCTTCCCGCGCGCAAGATATATTCCGGCTGTCGCTGTAACCCATCGCTCTGTCTGTTTTGTAACGCAAGTGCCAAGTAGTGCTGTTGGAGAGTTTCCGCATTTTGAGTCTATTACCCGCCTCAGATTGGTAGAGATCGGTGCACGCCCATGGAGCCATGCATTTTCCCACTCATCTGATCCTGAAATTGTGGCGCCATGCCGACCTCCCAGTACTAGTCTCGTGATGGCGAGACCGGACGACTTCCGGATCGCCGAAAAACCAAGAGTGGAGAGCACCGTCGTTGCCTGTTAAATCAGCCCGTGCTCACGCAATACGGCATCTACATCGGGCTTGCCAGTCGGCAGATCGACCGCCGGAATCGTCGCACCCGCAGCGATCAGTATCCGTGCGACCTGGGAATAGTCGCCGGCGCCTTCG
>Ga0070706_100002498_pt1 | contig 18522 bp, 16 predicted proteins | sample KBSK5501metaG_FD_65476 | JGI IMG/M metagenome (GOLD analysis project Ga0070706, IMG submission 65476) | Corn, switchgrass and miscanthus rhizosphere microbial communities from Kellogg Biological Station, Michigan, USA - KBS K5-50-1 metaG | ecosystem: Host-associated > Plants > Roots >... | reverse complement strand
TCGACAACGGCAGTTATGCACCCGGCCCGGCGCTGCTGCACATGGGCATGCTGTACCGCCGCACTTTCGACATGGGTTCGCGCCTGCAACCGGTGCTCCAGGCGGTGATGCAACAGACGGGCGAGACGGTGGCGTTCTTCGTGCGCAGCGGCGACGAACGTGTTTGCCTCTATCGCGAGAACAGCAGCCACGAAGTGCGGCACCACGTCGAAGTCGGCGCGCGCGTCAAGCTGGATGCCGGAGGCTCGTCGGCTCACGTGCTGAAGGTCTTCACGGGTGGCAAGACGCCGCAGGCCGAACAGATCCTGCGCCACGGGTTCGCGATCACGCGCGAGGAACGGCTGCCGCAGATGGCCTCGGTCGCGCTGCCGGTGTTCGACGGCGACGGCGGCTTCCTCGGGGCGCTGGTCGTCATCGGCCTGGCGTCGCGCCAGAGTGCGACCGCGCAGCGCAAGGCCGTGCAGATCGCGCGGCACGAGCTGCAGCTGCAGGGGTTCGCCAGCCGGCCGCCGAAGGACTGGCAGCGCTGAAACACACTGCGCGCTGCGGCCGCAGCGTCAGGACGGTTCGCGTGCGCCGAACAGTGCAGCGGGCACGATGCAGCGCTCGTCGTCCAGGCGCGGGTCGAGGAAGCGCTCGCACCACTGCACCAGCGCGGCGGCCTGCGCATCGGTGACGGCGGGAGCGAAGGTTCGCAGCCGGGCCTGCAGCGCGGGCCAGGTGTACGGGTCCTCGGGGTCGCCGCGGCGCAGTTCGCGGTACGCGCTGAGCTGCTCGCCCGAGCGCAGCGTGATCGTCACGCGGCTCGGGCGCTTGTTCGGAAATGCCTGCTGAAAGGCCGAGCTGGGGCGTACCTCGATCTTCTCGGCCAGGGACTGCAGCATCGGCGATGCGAGGTCCGGCGCTTGCGTGTCCTCGATGCCGATGCGCCCCTTGTGCAGCAGCGTGGCGAGCAGGTACCGCAGGCAGAAGGCTGCTTCCGCCGGCTTGCTCGGCCAGTGCACGCCGGCGATCTTCAATGCGTGAGCAAAGATCTCGACGTCGACCGCGGCCACGTCGTCGGAGGCGATGCCGTGCTGCTCGATCAGCGACAACGCCGCATCCAGCGGCGTGAACAGCATCGCGCACGCCGGCCAGGCCTTGATGGTCGCGGTGTGCAGCCGCTCGCGGCCGTGCAGGTCGGTGTCGAGCACGGCGAGCGGCCCGTCGCCGGCCAGCAATGCATGCAGCCCGCGCCGGCCGGTGACGAAGGCGCGGGCGCCCGGCAGACCGGCCTGCGCCGCATACGCGGCCGTCAGGCCGTTGCGCACCGCGAAGGCCGGGTGCAACGACTTGGCGTCGTGCGCCTCGTCGTCCACCAGTTGCCACAGTCCGGCCGCCTGGGTGGCGGCGATGCCCAGCGCATGGTGCAGCGCCGCTTCGTCCAGACCCAGCGCGACCGCCGACGCGGCGGCGGCGCCCAGGCTGCCCACGGTCCCGGTGGCATGGAACAGGCCCGCATGCCCTGCCCCCATCGCCTCGCCGACCCGCAACGCCACCTCGTAGCCGGCCAGCACGGCTTGTGCGACGCGACGCTGCGTCAACCGCCGCACAGGCGCCAGCGCCAGCAAGGGCGATATGACGACGACGCCCGGATGCAGCATGGCCGCGCGGTGCGCATCGTCGATCTCGCGCAGATGCGTGATGCCCGCATTGGCGAAGGCGGCTGCCATCGGCGTGCGCCAGGCGCCGCCGAACACCGCGGCATCGCCCGCACCCGGGAAGAGCGAATCGGCCAAGGCGCGAAGGCGCCCGGCTGCCGGCATGTCGAGCGCCGACCAGCCTGCCGTGAACCAATCGAGCAGCGCCTGCGCCAGCCGCTCGCGCGTGGCGGGCGACAAGGCCCGCTCGGTCAATGCGACGGTGTGGGCGACCAGCGTCGCTTCGGGCAGCGCGTCACCCCACGTGCGCGTCGCTGTTGTCGAGCCTGATGCAGGCACGCTGGTCTTCATACTTGAACCTTGTTTCGTTCAATGAAACATAGTTCATTATATAAAACCACGCCGCGCCTATCGCAGCGCCGAGGTCAACACCACCCGGCCGCCCGCGCGATGCAGGCCAGGCCCGCGACGACGATGTCCTGCGGCGCATGGCTGAACGCGACGCCGCGGCGCGCCAGCGCGCGCTGATAGCGCGCCGTCAGGCGCCCGTCGCCCACCAGCACCACCGGCTGGCCCGGCGGCAGTTGCGCGAGCGGCGAGCGCAGCTCGTGACCGATCAGGATGCCTGACAGATAACTCTTCAACGCCGTCGCCGGCCGGCGCTTGAACAGGCCCTCGGTGCGCACGGCGAACAGCTGATGCAGCAAGTGGCCGTCCTCGCCCGCTCGATCGAGCCCGGCGTCGAAAGCATCCCAGTCGTCGACGTCATCGTCGCCGTTCGGCGCCATCAGCCGCGCGAGGATCGAGCGCTCGGACAGCAGCTTGAACACTTCGCCGGTCATGTAGGTCGCGAACTCGACGATCACGCCGTCGTGCAGGCTCACCCACTTGCAGTGCGTGCCGGGCATGCAGACGACGTGTCGGCCGGCCTGCAGGCCATCGAGCTGGACGAGCCCGAGCAGCTGCGTCTCTTCGCCGCGCATCACGTCGGGTACACCGCGGCCGAGGTGCGCGACACCGGGCACGATCTTCACCGCGCGGCCGAGCGCCGTCGGCACATCGGTCAGGCGCTGTGCCAGGGCGCCGGCGCTGCACGGCGTTTCGACGTACGGCGCTTCGACCCAGCCCTGCTGACTGCCGATCATGCCGGCCATCAGCACGGGCGCGTCGCCGCTGTCGGGCAGCGCCTTCAATGCCTGTGCGAGCGTGGCCTCGAAGTCGCCCTGCCGGCTCTGGATGCCTTGTTCGGAAAAGGCTCGAGCCAGAACGCTTCCGTCGGCCGACACGGTGTAGGCGCGCAGGCTGGTGGTGCCCCAATCGAGCGCGACGAATGCACAGGTCACGATGTGATGGTCCTCAATCCGAGTTCAGAAGGATTCAATCGCCGCGGCGGGCCTGCCGGCCTGCGCCGCCTGGTTGATCACGCGTTCGATTGTCCACTGCGCCGCGACGCCGGGCGGCGTTCTGCCGGGGTCGTGGCGGCGTCGTGGCGGTGCGGTTTCCGCAAGGTCCGACGCCTCTGTCGGACAGCAGGCAGCCCCAACGTCAGACCATTGCTGATTTCGCAAGGCCGGGCGCGCCAACCGCCTCCGCTTTGTGTACGGTGCTGGTCGTGTTGGATCAACTTCGATGGACAGGCCCATGGGCCGGGATTCGATCGACCGTGACGCAATGTTGCACTTCGACCTGTCTCGACCGCCGCGCCCCGACCCCGGCTGGCTGCACTCGTTCACCGGGTGTCTGCTCGAACTTCGCCCGGATTTTTCCGAGGCTGCCGCGATGCAGCTGGCACGGCTGGCGCATCGCTCGACCTGGCTGCTCGACCCCGCGGAGGCGGCCGAGCTGTGGGAGAGCGCGGTGCGCCACCACATGCCGGTGCCGCGACGCTAGCTAGGGCCTGTCGTTGACACTCATGCTTCATCGCCCGCTACATCGGTTCGCGCTGCTCCTTCTCGTCGCCGCGTCGACCGGCGCGAATGCCAGCATGCAGGGGCCTCGGACACCGGCGCAGCCGCGTGATGTCGGTCCTGCTGCGATCGCATCGGCCGAGGCGAAGCCCGATCTCTCCGGCCGCAAGCGGCGCGGGATCGCGTCGTTCTACGCCCAGCGGTTCGCCGGCCGGCTGATGGCCGACGGCACCCGCATGGATCCGCAGGGCGACAACGCCGCGAGCAAGACCCTCCCCCTCGGCACCACCGCCCGCGTGACCAACCTCGCCACCGGGAAAAGCGCGGTCGTGACGATCAAGGATCGCGGCCCGTACGTCCAGGGGCGGATCGTCGATCTCTCGCCCGAGACGGCCCGCCAGGTCGGCATCACGCGCGACCAGGGGCTGGCCAAGGTCGAGGTGGAACCGATCGCCGTTCCGCTGCCGAACGGGGACGTCAAGCAGGGCGAGGCGCTCGCCAGCGCGCGCGATCCCGAGCAGGACCGCCGCCGCGATGCACAGCCTCGCACCCGCGCGGCGCCTAACGCGGCGGACTGACCGACGCACGCGGCACCACCGGCGCCCCGGCCGTCAGCGCCGACGGGTCGGGCGGCGACTCGCGGCGCACGGCGCCTGCGTCTTCGCGGCCCAAGACGCCGGCGTTTCTCATGGATCCGAAGGTCCGCGCATAGACCCACGTGAATTCCGCGCCGAGCAGGAAGATCTGGGCCGAGTAGTAGACCCACACGAAGATGATCGCGATCGACGCCGCCGCCCCGAAACCCGAGGCGATGCCGCTCTTGCCGATGTACAGCCCGATCAGGAAGCGGCCGATGGTGAACAGCAGCGAGGTCGCGGCCGCGCCCAGCCACACGTCGCGCCAGCGCACGGCGACGCGCGGCATCAACTTGTAGATCATCGCGAACATCCCGGTCGTGAGGATGAAGCTCACCATGACGTTGACAGTCTGCAGCAGGATTTCCCAGTCGCCGAACGCGCTGCTCCACCACTTGCCGAGCGCGGCGATCGCAGCACTCAGCACGAGCGAAACCATCAGCAGGAAGGCCAGCCCCAGGATCATCCCGAACGACAGCAGCCGCGATCGCAGCAGGCGCCAGAAGGCGCCGCCGGAGTGGTCCCGCGCCGGCGCGCGCCAGATGCGGTCCAGCGCGTTCTGCAACTCGGCGAAGACGCTGGTCGCACCGATCAGCAGCGCGACGAGACCGATCACCGTCGAGCCGAATCCGCGTTCGGGCTTGCTCAGGCTGGCCAGCAGCGATTCGACCGCTTTCGCCGGTTCGTCGCCCATCAGGCCGCGCAGCTCGCCGAAGACTTCGCCGCGCGCGGCGTCCTGCCCGAACACCAGCCCGGCGATCGAGATGACGATCAGCAGGAACGGCGCCAGCGAGAACACGCTGTAGTAGGCCAGCGCGGCGCCCATGCTCGGGGCGTAGTCGTCGGACCAGGCCGCGACGGCGGCCTGCGCGAGACGCCACCATTGCGCCGGGGAATGTCGCGGCCGCTGATCGTCGTGCGAACTCATGGCAGGCTCTGTCGTCGCAGTGTCCGGCCGCCATCGTCGGGCCGCGCACGACGGTCCGACAGCGGCGCGGGAGAACTGTCGCGGTAGGAGTTTTCTTGCAATGCGGGCGTTGCGGCATCGCGGCATTGCGGGCAGCGCCGCCGCCCCCACCTTCCGCCGATGCAGCCCTCGCTGTTCCCGAACGAAACCTTCTCGCGGCCCGACGGACTGCGGTTCGTCACGGACTTTCTGTCGCCGACCGAAGAAGCGGCGCTGCTCGCCGCGATCGGACGCCTGGACCTGACCGAAGCGCGCTACAAGCAATACACCGCACGCCGCCGCGTCGCATCGTTCGGCGGCACGTTCGACTACGACTCGAACGAGCTGCGCGCGGCACCGGCGATTCCCGACTCGCTTGCGCCATTGCGCGAGAAGGTCGCGGCCTGGTTGGCGGTCGACCCCGCGCTGTTCGTGCACATGCTGGTCGCGGAATATCGGCCCGGCACGCCGCTGGGCTGGCACCGCGACGTTCCCGATTTCGAGTCCATCGTCGGCATCTCTGTGCTGGGCAATGCGCGCATGAAATTCCGGCCCTACCCGCCTGCCGCGGGGCGATCCGATTCAGCGTTCGAGCTGGACCTGCCGCCGCGCTGCGCCTACGTGCTGGAAGGTGCGGCACGCTGGAAGTGGCAGCACAGCATCGTGAAGACGCAGGAGCAGCGCTATTCAATCTCGCTGCGAACGCGGCGCGGCGCGCCGCTGCTCCTGAGATGAAACCTCAAGAGCCGCCGAGGACCTGAGACGAACTCAGGCCGGGATCGCCGCGCCGTGCAGCGGGGCCAGCGGCCGCGGCACCCGGACGATGAGCATCTGCAGCTCCCAGCGTGTACGCGGGTCGACCTCGCGCAGGAACTGCAGCTCACCGGCGCTCTGGATCACGATCGGAACGCCGTTCTCGAACAGGATGCGGTTGCCCTGCAGGCGCGGCACCTTCTCGCCCGGCGTCAGCACCCCGACGAGGTTCAGCGGATCGACCGCCGACACCGAGACCCGCTCGATGCCGGTCGCGTTGGCCGCGGCCCGCAGCGCGCCGGCCGCCTCCGGCAGTGCGAACTGCTCGCCCGAGAAGCCGCTGACGAAGCGGCCGCCGCGGACCTCGCCGCGCGCCTCGAGCCGCCGATAGACGTAGTGCAGCTCGCGCCACGGCGGCAGGTTCTCTTCCTTCTCGAGCACGGCCCGGAAGACGACGCCGTAGCGTTGCAGCAGCACTCTCGCGATGTGCTCGACGGTCGGGTCGGCCAACGCGCCGGCGCTCACCGCCGCGAGCCGCGAAGGACGCATCAGCGTCCAGCGGCCGGCTCCGTCGAAGCCCAGTCCGTCCTGGGCGCGGCGCGCGAGCTTCTTGCGCCGCTCCGCGGGCATCACGAGCACGCGCAGGCCGCTGAACGTGTCGCAGGTCACCAGGCCCTGCGCGACGAGCTCGCCGAGCGCCTGTTCGACTTCGTACGCCAGCATGCCGACGTCGCTTCGAAGGTCCGAGAAGAACGTGGCGCCGTGCGTGCGCAGCGCCTCCAGCACCTTCGCCGCCTTGGCCGACAGCAGCACCTCCGCGTCCGCCGATGACGCGTTGGCGTCCGCACCGTCGGACTCGCCGAACGACCGCCAGTGCCCCAGCGACTCGCGGTCCCCGAGCAGCACCGGCGTGCTGCGCGCAGGCCCCGTCTTCCTGGCGCCGTTGCCGCCCGGCTGGCGCCGCCACGCGAAGCGGCCGGTCGCGCACAGGCGGTCGAGCATCGCCCCCGAGTAGTCGCGGACACGTGCGGGCAGCAGGTCTTCCTCCCACGCCCCGGCGGAGACGCCGACGCCCTGCAATTGCTCCAGCGCGGCCACGAGCCCGAGATCGCCCTCGCGCCGATCGCCCTCCTCCGCGGCGCCGACGATGCGGTGCCAGCGGAACAGGAATCGCAGGTAGTCGGCCGGCGCCACGGGCCGCACGTCGGCGCGCAGCCGGTCGCGCGTACGGCGGTGCATGCGCGCGAGCAGGCGGCGGTCGCACCACTCCTCCACCCCGGCGCAGCGGAACGGGCCGCGCATGACGGTGCCCTCGGCCTCCAGCGTCAACAGCGACGGCAGCACGTCGGCGGCCGTGAGGCCCATCGGTGCGCCCAGCGCGTCGCTGCGGACCGGGCCGAGCAGCTCGAGCCGGCTGCGCAGGATGTGCTTGAGCGCCTCGTGCGGCTCGACCGCGGTGACGCGCACCGCCGCGATGGGCGGGCTCATCACGGCGCCGGGGCGGGCTTCGAGAAACTCGTGCAGTCTTTCGGCGGCGACCACGAGACGGGTGCTGTCGTCGTCAGCACCGTAGTCGCCGCTGTTGTCGCCGCCGGCCTGCAGCCGCGTCGCGCGGCGCTGCGCAATCAGCGCATCGACGAACTCCGGATGCCCGGCTTCCGCCGTGGTCAGGAAGGCGTGCAGCACCAGCGCGTCGTGCAGTTCGTCCGGGCTGCCGATGTCGGGCATGGCTTCCTGGCACACGGCGTCGATCACGTCCGTCGGAAGCGTCGCCAGGCTGGCCGCGGCGTCGACATCCAGGAAGCTCTGCGATCGGACGGCCTTGGTCCTGCGCTCCTCGGCCGCCCCGTCGTCCAGGAACGCATAGGGCCGCGCGTTCAGGACCGCCTGCGCCAGCGGCGACGGCGACGTGAGGTCGCGCGTCGCCACCTCGACCTCGCCGGATTCGATGCGCGCGATCAGCGCGACGAAACCTTCGCAATCCATCGACTCGTGCAGGCAGTCCGCGAGCGTCTGCGCGACCAGCGGATGCTCGGGAATCTCGCGTTCGCCGATCAGATTCTCGGCGCACGCCACCTGGTCGGGGAAGACCATGGTCAGCAGATCCTCGGCATCCGAGCGCTGGAACTGCGGCAGCACGCGCCGGCCGCCGCTCATGCGCCGCACGGCCAACGCAGCCGTCGCCGCCCAACGCCAGCGCGTGCCGAACATCGGCGCATCGAGCAGCGCCTGGGTCAGGATGTCGCGGGCGGTCGCCGAGTGCAGGTAGCGGCGCACCTCGTCGAGCGGGAAGCTGTGGGTCGGCCCCAGCGACAGGATGATGCTGTCGTCCAGCGCGCTGGCCTGCAGCTCGAAGTTGAACTTGCGGCAAAAACGCTTGCGCAACGCCAAGCCCCAGGCCCGGTTCAGGCGCGATCCGTACGGCGAATGGATGACGAGATGGGTGTCGCCGATCTCGTCGAAGAAGCGCTCGAAGACGATGCGGCGCTTGCTCGGCAGCACACCGAGAGCCGCCTTCGCGGCGGCCAGGTAGCTCACCAGCTGAGCCGCCGCGGCGGGAGCCAGCGACAGCGCGTCCTCGACCCAGCGTTGGCAGGCGTCGATGCCCGCCTCGAGCTGCTCCGCGAGGGTCTCGCTCAGGCGCGAGACGGCGTCCGACAGCTCGTCGGAGCGGCCCACCCCTTCGCCGAACCAGAACGGCATCGACGGCGGCTGGCCGCGTGCGTCCTCGACCAGGACCTTGCCGGTCTCGATCTTCGCGATCCGGTACGACTGGTTGCCGAGCTGGAAGATGTCACCCGGGATGCTCTCGAACGCGAAGTCCTCGTTGAGCGTGCCGACCTTGTGCCCCTCGGGCAGCAGCACCACCTCGTAGTCGAACTGGTCGGGAATCACGCCGGCGTTCGTGACCGCGGTCAGCTTCGCGCCCTTGCGGCCGCGCACGACGCGATTGACCGCGTCGTAATGCACCAGCGCGCCGCGCCGGCCGCGGCTCGTGGCGTAACCGTCCGCCAGCATCTCGACGACCTGCTCGAACTGCCGCAGCGCCAGCCCGGCATACGGCAGCGCGCGGCAGAACTGCGCATGCAGCGCATCGAGCGGCCACTCGCGGCACGCGACCTCGGCCACGAGCTGCTGCGCGAGCACGTCCAGCGGCCGCGCCGGCAGGCGGATGCGATCGAGCTCGCGGTGCCGCACGGCATCGAGCAAGGCGGTGCATTCGAGCAGGTCGTCGAGCGTCAGCGCGAACAGCCGTCCTTTCGGGACGGCACCGACCGCATGGCCCGCGCGCCCGACGCGCTGCAGGAACGCGTTGATCGAACGCGGCGAACCGAGCTGGCAGACCAGGTCCACATCGCCGATGTCGATGCCGAGCTCGAGCGAACTCGTCGCCACCAGCACCGTGAGCTCACCGGCCTTCAGGCGCTGTTCGGCACGCAGCCGATGCTCGCGCGCGAGACTGCCGTGGTGCGCGCAGACCTGCTCTTCGCCGAGCCGCTCGGCCAGGTGGCGGGCAACGCGTTCGGCCGTGCGGCGCTGGTTGACGAACACCAGCGTGGTCCGGTGCGCGAGGGCCAGCGCCGCGAGGCGGTCGTAGACCTCGCCCCAGACCTCGGTGCTCATCACGGCGGTCAGCGGCGAAGGCGGCACCTCGAGCGCGATATCGCGCTCGCGCACGTGCCCGGCATCGACCAGCGCGAGCGGCCGGGTGCTGCTGCCGACCAGGAAGCGGGCGACCTCCTCCAGCGGCTTGACCGTGGCCGACAGGCCGATGCGGGCGGGTTCGCGCTCGCACAGCGCGCCCAGTCGCTCGAGCGACAGCATCAAATGCGCGCCGCGCTTGGTGCCGGCCACCGCATGCAGCTCGTCGACGATCACGCTGCGCACCGAGCGCAGCATCGCGCGGCCGCTGTCCGACGTCAGCAGGATGAACAGCGACTCCGGCGTCGTCACCAGGATGTGCGGCGGGCGGCGGCGCATGGTCTCGCGCTCCGCGGCGGGTGTGTCGCCGGTCCGGACCGCATCGCGGATGCCGACATCCGGCAGGCCCATCTTCTCGAGCTCGCTGCGGATGCCGGCGAGCGGCTCCTGCAGGTTCTTGCGGATGTCGTTGGACAGCGCCTTCAGCGGCGACACGTACAGGATGTGCGTCTCGTCCGCGAGGCCGCCGCCGCGCAACGCCTCCTCGACCAGCGCGTTGATCGCCGAGAGGAACGCGGCCAGCGTCTTGCCCGAGCCGGTCGGCGCGGCGACGAGCACGTTCTTGCCGGCGGCTGCTTCGGCCCAGGCGGTCGCCTGAACACCCGTGGGTCCGCCGAACCGGCCGTGCAGCCAGTTCGAGACCGCCGGGTGGAAGAGATCGGCCGGCACGGTGGAGGCCGGCCGGGGTCGTCTGCGTCGGCTCATCGCGCGATTTTCGGGCAGCGACGGCCCTGGCGGTCTCGAGTGGGTATTGAGGGGTATGCAGGGGTATTGAGTTCTTTTGGCTATGGGCCGGCGGGCGCGAGGCCGGCGGCGATGACCACCCGGTTGCGGCCGGCCTCCTTGGCCCGGTACAGCGCCGCATCGGCGCGGCGTATGACGCCGTCGCTGTCTTCCAGCTGCGCATGCGCCTCGGCCACCCCGATGCTGATGGTCACGCGCGGCGTGCCGGTGGCGGCGATCTGAAACGTCAGCCTCTCGGCCAGCGCATGCGCCTCGGCCAGACGCATGTGCGGCAGGAGCACGCAGAACTCCTCGCCGCCCCAGCGTGCGACGACGTCGCCGGCGCGCAACCCGTCGCGCAGGCCTTGCGCCACGCGCTTCAGGACAGCGTCGCCGCCGGCGTGGCCATGCTCGTCGTTGACGGCCTTGAAGTGGTCGACGTCGACCATCAGCACGACGTAGGCGTCGCTGCCCTGGCGCGAGGGCGCGTGCATCGCGTCCAGGTGCTGCATCAGCCCGCGTCGGTTGACGGTGCCGGTGAGCGCATCGGTCTGCGCCTGCGTCGTCAGGCGCTGCAGCACGCGGCCCAGCACGAGGCGGATCTGCGCGATGTTGATCATGCCGCCGACGAACATCACGAGGATCGCGAACGGCACGTTCGAGTGGCCGGACGCATCGATCGAGATCTTGGTGCTCGGGTCGACGCTCAGCGCCTGCACCGCGCGCGCGAGCAGCGCGAGCCCGAGCACGCCGTAGCCGCCGGCCACGACGCCCGCGAACCACGGCGTCGCCCGCCGGCCGCGCGACCAGACCAGATGCACCGTCGCCAACAGCATCGAGGCCGCGCCCACGCACACGTTGGCGACGCGCAGACCGTGGCCGTTCGCCTGCGTGAGGCTGATCGCGAGGACAGCGATCGTGAACGCCAGCAACGCCAGGTAGCCGCGATCGCTGGGCCGTCGCCCCCAGTACAGCGCCATGCCGCGGTGCTGAACGGCGATCGCCGCGACGATCAGCAAGTCGCCCACGTTGCGTGGGGCGCTTCCCGCCGGCCACGGCGGCACGTACAACATCAGCCCGGCCGCGAGCAGCAGCCAGAACACGGCGAAGTGGCCCTCCGCGGCGCGCCAGCGCCGGGTCAGGCGCGCCGCCATGCTCCAGCCCAGCGCGTGGACGAAGAACTGGACCGCCACCAGGGCGATCAGCAACGGCTGGTCGCTCATCTCGACGCGCGGCGTGCAGGCACGGTTTCGGGCTCCATGGCGTTGGGGTCCGACATCATGCCGCGACACATGCAACTCTTTGTTGCGATCTGTCGCCTCGATGTCGAAACGACGCTGGAGCGCATCGGTTGCCGATGAAAATCGCGGCCAGCAGAAAGGACGTGCTATGGACAAGTCGATGATGAAGGGTATTGCGGTGGGCGGCGTCGCGATGGTGATGCTGGGGGCGGGTGCCGTCACCGGCTACAGCTCGCTGACCAAGCCGAAGTTCGCCGATGTCGTGGCCGTGAAGGAGGTCACCCAGACGGTCGTGACCCCGCGCGAGCAATGCGAGGACGTGCAGGTCCAGCACCAGGCCCCGGTGAAGGACGAGCACCGCATCGCTGGCACCGTGGTCGGCGGCGTGGCCGGCGGTCTGCTCGGCAGCACGATCGGCGGCGGCAAGGGCAAGACGCTGGCCACCGTCGCCGGAGCGGCCGCCGGCGGCTTTGCCGGCAATCAGGTGCAGAAGAACATGCAGCAGAAGGATGTCGTCACGACGACGGAGCACCGCTGCAAGACAGTGCACGACAAGTCGCAGAAGGTCGTGGGCTACAAGGTCACGTATCGGCTCGACGGCAAGGACGGGGAAGTGCAGACGTCTTTCAAGCCGGGCGCCAAGCTTCCGGTGAAGGACGGGCAGGTCGTGACGACGCCGCCGACGGACGCGACGACCTGATCGCGGCTGGGCATCCGCCTGCGGGTGCCCGCGTCATTGGCCATGGCCGGCTAGCCCGCGAAGTCGATCAAGCCCAGTTGCCGCAGCCGCTCGAGCGCCGTCGGCTCTAGCCCCATCGCGCGGGCAATGCTCTCGAGCTCGATGACGTTGCGATGGCCGTCGACCGTCGAGAGCAACGCACTTCGAATCGGACCCAGCCTCGCGTCCCCTTGCTGCAGCCATTGCTGCGCGATCGGCGTGCGGGAAGGTGTCAGAAGTCGATCCATCGTTGACCTCCAGGACGAAGGGCGTCAGGCTGCGCGCATTGTGTGACAGGCGCGTGATCGTGCACCAACGCCCGGCCCGTGCCAAGTCTCATGTGGCGCTCCTCATGTGGCAATCACACATCACCCGCCGCGTGACTTCTTCGGCATGTTGCCCCGCTGCGTTCCCCTAGCCCGATCACGCGGCACGCCGCAGCTGCCCACAATGCGCGTGCATTCCGGCAGAAGGGGCGCCGACATGAAGTGGAAGACTGCCTACAAGGGCTACCTCATCGCTTCCTTGACGACGATGAACGAGTGCGGCCGCTACGAGGCGCGGGTCGCGATCATCGGCTTATCCAGCGAGCGCTCGCGCTCGCAGCGCTTCCTCGACCTGGAGGAGTACGCGACCGAGACCCGGGCCGACGATCGCGCGCTCGAAGCGGCAAAGGACTGGATCGACGCGCACCCGGCCCGCGAGCGCCTGTATGCGCCGCGCACCGGCTTCGCGCCGCTAATTTGACGACGAGCCGGCGAAGGCGTCAGGCGCGGCGTTCAGGCAGCACCGCCGCAGGCCGCATCGCGCGCCGGTACGCGCCCGGTGCCGAGCCGGTCGTGCGCTTGAACGCCTTGTTGAACGCCGCCTCGGAGTCGTAGCCGACGCTGCCGGCGATCTGGACCAGCGGCTGCTCGCCGCTGCGCAGCGCCTGCGCGGCGCGGAACATGCGCCAGCGCGTCAGATAGTCGAGCGGCGACTGGCCGATCTTCTCCTTGAAGCGCAGCGCGAACGCCGATCGCGACATGCCGGCTGCCGCGGCGAGGGCCTCGACCGTCCAGTTCGCCGCAACGTTCTTGTGCAGCAGGTTCAACGCGGCGCCGAGGCGGCGATCGGCGAGCGCGGCGAGCCAGCCGTGGTCGGCTTCGGGGTCCAGCGTCTCGATGTGCGCACGAACCGCCTGCATGAAGATGATGTCGGCGAGCCGGCTGACGATCAGCCCGGAGCCCAGCCGCTGCTGCGCCGTCTCCATCGACAGCAGCTGCAGCGACGCCTGCAGCAGCTGGGTGCGGCTGTGTTCCATCCGGATGTGCAGCAGCGGCGGCAGCAGCTCCAGCAGCGGCGCGGCGCTGAGCGGGTCGAACGTGAACCAGCCGCTGATCACGGTGCTCGCGACGCCATTGCCGCCGAGCACGACGCTGCCGCCGAGATTCGAGCGCACGACGTCGACGCAGTTGACGGTGGCCGATTTCATGTCGTCGCGCAGCGAGTACGGCAGCCCGCGCGGGATCACGAAGCAGTCGCCCGCGACCAGCGCGATCGGCTCGTGCGCGTGCTCGGGGTCGTCGAGCGTGAGCCAGCAGCTGCCGCGCAGCATCAGCCCGAAGCGGGTGGTGCCGTCGACCCGCCGGGTGCTCAGGCCCCAGGGCGCGCCGGCTTCGAGCCGGGCGTACGCCGCGCTGTCGACGCGCATGGCGGCGAAGATTTCGTCGAGCGGGTCCATGTCGATGTTCTGGATGATCGAACAAGAATCTTAGCGTGGCGAGCATTGAACGTCCAGATCGCGCGACCTACGATCCTGCTCGACGGCATCCCGCCCGACCGCTCCAGGCGCTCGCACCATGACCTCCCGGGTCATCGCCAGGCATCTGGAACCTGAACACACTGGGCATCAGCGCCCGACCGAACGCAGGAACACCCCGCCATGTCGCAGACCGCCCCGCTCGTTTCCGACCCGCCTCGTGCCTCCCTCGCCGCCGCCGCAGCACCCACCGCGACGGCCGCTACCCGGCCCCCTCCCCTGCTCGCGCTGCTGCTGATGCTCAGCGGCACCTTCATGGTCGTGCTCGATTTCTTCATCGTGAACGTCGCGATCCCGGCGATCCAGCATGACCTGCACGCGGCCAACGGCGCGCTGCAGCTCGTCGTGATCGGTTATGGCCTTGCGAACGCCGCGGCGCTGATCACCGGCGGGCGCCTCGGCGACATCCATGGCCGGCGCCGCCTGTTCATGATCGGCATCGGGCTGTTCACGATCGCCTCGGCAGCCTGCGGGCTCGCGCCGAACGCCGGGTTCCTGATCGCCGCGCGCGTCGTGCAGGGCATTGCCGGCGCGCTGCTGCAGCCGCAGGTGCTCGCGATGCTGGGCATGCTCTACAGCGGCGCCGACCGGGCGCGGGCATTCGCCGCCTACGGCCTCGCGCTCGGTCTCGGTGCGGCGAGCGGGCAGTTGATCGGCGGGCTGCTGATCGATGTCGACCTGTTCGGGCTCGGCTGGCGCAACTGCTTCCTGATCAACGTGCCGATCGGCGTGATGGCGTTGGCCTTGGCGCCGCGTGTGCTGCCGGCGCTGCGCGGGTCGGCGCACGGGTCGTCAGCGACAGCGGCAAGCCGGCTCGACGTGCCCGGCATGCTGCTGATCGCCGCCGCGCTGACGGCCGCAGTGTTCCCGCTCGCGCAAGGCCGCGAACAGGGCTGGCCGCTGTGGAGCCTCGCCAGCCTGGCCGCGGCGCTGCCGCTGCTGGCGGTGTTCTGGCGCCACCAGCAGCACCTCGCGGCGCGCGGCGGCTCGCCACTGGTTGCGCCGGCACTGCTCGCACAGGGACCGTTCGTGCTGGGTCTCGTCGTGACCTTGCTCTTCTATTCGGGCAATGCCTCGTTCTACTTCGTGCTGGCGCTGTACCTGCAGCAAGGGCTCGGCCTGTCGCCGCTCGCATCGGGCTTGGTGTTCACGACGCTCGCGGTCGGCTTCTTCGCGACCTCGATGGCGTCGCCGTGGTTCGCGCGGCGGCTCGGCCGCCATGCGATCTTCAGCGGCGCGCTGCTGCTCGGTGCCGGCCACGCGCTGCTGTACGCACTGCTCGGCGAGCTCTCGGCCGAGCGCGTCGCGTGGCTGCTGCCGCTGCTGCTGATCCAGGGCTGCGGCCTCGGCATGGTGATGGCGCCGCTGGTCGCGACCGTGCTCGCGGGCCTGCCGGCGCAGCACGCGGGCGTTGCGTCGGGCGTGCTCGCAACGACGCAGCAGGTCGGCAACGCGCTCGGCGTTGCGCTGATCGGGATCCTGTACTACGGCGTGCTGGGCGGTACCGGCACTGCGGCGGTGATGCAGCGCGACGTCACGCAGGCGTTCGGCGCCGGCCTCGTCTATCTGTTCGCGCTTGCGCTCGGCGTCGCGCTGCTGTATCGGCGCTTCAGCCGCCTGGCCTCGGCGGCCGGCGCGCCGCAGCGACATTGACGGCGGGGCCTGCACCCCCACGAACGAAGGCCCGCGAGCACCTGTTTGCGGGCAGCGCGCGCGGTCCGCATCCGACACCATGTGCCGTACGTATCGATGAGCAAGCCATCCAGCTCAGCGATCACGAGGAGGACTCGGCATGAAAACCACGCCCGACCCCGACCCGCTACCCACCGGACTCGGCCCGCGCGTCGCCCCGGTACAGAAGCCGGCGCCCGCGACTCCGCGGTCCTGGCGCCCGCTGTCAGGCCACCGCGACTACGAGAGCGACGGCCGCACCGTTCGAAAGATCGTCTCGCCGCGCGATACCTGACGGGCGGCACCGCCGCCGCGGCGAAATCGATTGCGCGATGCCCGCGAGGCGCGCGATCACAGCTCGCCCTTGGCGTACCGCTCGTCGAACGCGCGCTTCGCGCGGATGTAGCGGTTGGTGCATTCGAGCGTCGCCGCGGTCACGCAGTGCGACGGCGGTTGATAGAAGCGGCTCCAGGCCCGCTCCCTGCGCTCCGCGGCGTCGATTTGCGCGCGCTGCGCCGCTTCGGCCGCGCGCTGCTGCTCGGCCAGCGCACGCACGCGCAGCTCGTCCTGGCGCTGCTGCTCGGCCTGGAGTTGCGCCTGCCGCTCGATCGCCTCGCGCTGCATCTGCTCGGCCTGGGCCTGCGCCTGGCGCTGCGCCTCCTGGTTGAGCCGCAGCGTCTCTTGTGCCACGGCCTGCGCGCGCCACTGCACGAAGGTCACCGCGACAATCCAGATCAGCACCAGAGCGGCCAACCCCAGTGCCGCGGCCATCGGAAGCGGCATGCGCGCTGCGCCGCTGCGGGTGGCGGATCGGGCCGACGGCCGTGACGGGGCGTCGGGGGTTTCGTCCCGTGCGACGGTGTCGCTCCAAACCTTGTCCTGTTCTTCGGGGCTCATGGGGCGGGAATCTCGTGCCGACACGGCGGATTGTCGCCGACGCGCCCGGCCGCGCCTACCGAGCACCGCGACGGATCGGCCTCAGGCCGAACGCCGCCCGTGCTCCTTCGCGAGCGCCGCCAGCCCGGCGAGCACGTAGCGCATCAGGTCGTCGAACAGCGCGGCAGGGTCCGCATCGAGCGCCGGCAGCACCCGGCCGCGCAGGTGCTTGGGCAACAGCACGAGCACGGCGCACGGCAGCACCGCGAACGCGAGCGCGCGCTGCACGACCGGGTGGTCGGGCGGCAGTCCGACGATCTCGCCGACCAGGCCGAGGATCAGCCTGGCCTTGGGCAGCACCGCGCGCTTGATCAGCGCCGGCGCAAGCGGTGACGGCGCGCTGAGTTCCTGGATCAGCACGCGCGCGCCCCACGGGCCCGAGGCCTGCGCGGCCAGCGCGACCAGGTGGCCGATCACGCTGCGCAGCTTGTGCGCCGCATCGGCGCCGCTGCCGGCGATCGCGGTCAGCTCGTCGAGGCTGACGATCTGCCGGTGCGCTTCGATCAGCACCGCTTCGTACAGGCCGTCCTTGCCGCCGAAGTGGTAGTTCACCGCGGCCATGTTGACGCCGGCGCGCGCGCACACCTCCTTGCTGGTCGTGCGGGCGAAGCCCTTCTCGGCGTAGACCCGGCCGGCGGTGTCGAGAATCTGACGGCGCGTCTCGGCGCCGTCGGTGCGCGACGCGCGCGCGGCACGCGCCGGCGGCTTCTTTCGCGGCGAAGCAGGCGATGGTCGGGAGGCCATGATCGTTCAATGTACTTCAAATTTGACTTTAAACTTATCATGGCTTCCGCTACGATGCCTTTCGTCGGTGCCCGAACGCATCGCCCGAACCCGGACTCGAGACCATGAACCGAAAAGCCGCCGTGATCGCCGCGCTGATCGTCGTCGTCGCCGCCGCCGGTGCCGGTGTCGGGTGGTGGCAGGCGCGCCAGGCGAGCGTCGATTCGAACGAGCTGGTGCTGTACGGCAACGTCGACATCCGCCAGGTCTCGCTGGCGTTCAACGGCAGCGAGCGCATTGCCGAGCTGCAGGTGCGCGAAGGCGATGCGGTGCTCGCAGGCCAGGTGCTGGGGCTGCTCGACACGCGCACGCTGCGCCTGCGCCTCGCGCAGGCCGAGGCGCAGATCGGCGTGCAGGAGCAGGCCCTGCGCAAGCTCAAGAGCGGCAACCGCCCCGAGGAGATCGCGCAGACCCGCGCGAACGTCGCCGCGGCGCGCGCCGACGCGTTGCATGCGGACCAGCAGGTCGCGCGGCTGCAGGCGGTGCGCGCTCAGACCGCCGGCCGTGCGGTCAGTCAGCAGGATCTCGATGCCGCGCTCGCGCAGCAGAAGGTCGCCGCGTCGCAGCTCGCTCGGGCGCGCGACGCCGAGCACCTGTCGGTGGCCGGCGCGCGCGCCGAAGACATCGCACAGGCCCAGGCCCAGCTCGAGGTCACGCGCGCCGAGCAGGCGCTGCTGAAACACCAGCTCGACGAAGCGACGCTGAAGGCGCCGGTCAATGCCGTCGTGCGCGCGCGGCTGCTCGAGCCGGGCGACATGGCCTCGCCGCAGCGCCCGGTGTACACGCTCGCGCTGACGCAGCCCAAATGGGTGCGCGCCTACCTGCCCGAGCACCGGCTCGCGCAGGTGCGCCCCGGCATGACAGCGCGCATCGCGATCGACAGCCATCCCGAAGGCAGCCTCGCCGGCAAGGTCGGCTCGATCTCGTCGGTCGCCGAGTTCACGCCGAAGACCGTGCAGACCGAGGAGCTGCGCACCAGCCTGGTCTACGAGTTGCGCGTGCTGGTCGATGACCCGCAGGACGTGCTGCGCCTGGGCATGCCGGCAACCGTGCGGCTGGCACTCAG
>Ga0070706_100002497_pt1 | contig 18522 bp, 19 predicted proteins | sample KBSK5501metaG_FD_65476 | JGI IMG/M metagenome (GOLD analysis project Ga0070706, IMG submission 65476) | Corn, switchgrass and miscanthus rhizosphere microbial communities from Kellogg Biological Station, Michigan, USA - KBS K5-50-1 metaG | ecosystem: Host-associated > Plants > Roots >... | reverse complement strand
CCAGCGCGGGCACGACGAGCGCCGGCGCGATCGACGCGCGGCGCAGCCAGCGCGGCGGCGCATACAGCGCAACACCGATCAGGCCAGCGATCACGAAGACGGCCGCCACCTCGCTCCGAACGAAGAACGTCAAGACCGCGACCCCGGCAAAGATGACCCACAGCCGGCGATCGTCCTTGACGGTAATTCTGAGAAGCTTCAGCGCGCTGCGCAGGATGATCGCGATCACTGCCGGGCCGATGCCGTAGAAGAGCGCTTGGATCGCGACGGTCCCCGCGAAGGCGACATACAGCGCGGCGACGATGGTGACGATGATGAAGGGCGGGAGGATGAACGGGATCGCCGCGGCGACGGCGCCGAAGAAGCCCCGGCGCACGTAGCCGAGCCACATCGCGAGCTGTGCCGCGAGCGGGCCTGGCAGCGTCTGCGAGACAGCCAGCCCTTCGAGATATTCCTCCTGCGTTACCCACCCGCGGCGCTCGACGAGATCCCGCTGCATGTAACCCGCGAGCGCGATCGGGCCGCCGAACCCGAGCGTGCCTAGCCGCAGGAAGTACGTCGCGATCGCCGCCAGCGACAGCCGCCGGCTGCCCTCATCGCTCATGCGTCCTCTAAGACCGCGACGCCGCAGCTCCTCGGCAGGACGACGAAGAGTCGGCGCATTCGCCGATCCCACCCGATGGTGTGCGCGCCCGCCCGGTCGCGACCGTGCCGGGCGGGACCGGCGTGAATCCCGCTGCCCGAAGGGTCATGCCGCCTTCACTTTGGCCTTCTCCTGGCAGTACGCGTAGAGCGCATCAAGGACCGGACGCGAGGCTTCGCGTTGCTTCTGGTCGTTCGGGTAGTGGATGTGACGAAGCCCGTCGAGGACGGCCTCGACGCCCTGCGACTCAGGCGTGATGGTCTTGTCGGCCGTGTCGGCGCCGCGGATCACCTTGGCCATGTAGGACATCGCCGGGTCCTTGTGGAGGCCGTACGTGTGCACGAACGCGTCGAAGCTGCACTCCGCGCCATGGTGGCCGAGCTCGACGTCCTTCACGTCGTACGGCGTCGCCTCCCGCCTCTTCGCTTCCGCCATGACCTGATCGCTTGGCACGTAGACGAACTCGGCGCTCTTGTCCACGAACCTCTCGATGAGCCAGGGACACGCGACTCGGTCGACACGCGGGTGCTCGCGGGTGATCCACTTCATCGCCTTCTCCCTTCGTACTCGCTATCTGTCGCAACGGCAAAGGGTCACGCGGTGCCGGGAGCGACCAGGACGTCATCGAAGCAGGTGACCGAGTCGGCCTTCGTCCATAGGCCGACGCGACCTGCCCTATACGTGCTGTCGGTCGCCTCGACCACCAGCTGCCCGTTGAGGAAGCCGCGCATCCGATCGCCCGAGGCCACCACACGAAGCTCCTGCCACAGGCCCGCTACGACTCTGGCGCTTCCATCTTTGATGCCGCTCCGCCGCCCGCCCGCGTATTTGTAGAAGTTGACGTTCGACTCGAGCGCATTCGCGCGAAGGATGTAGTAGTTGTCCTTGTCCTGCACGCGGAAGATGATCCCGCCGGCCTGGTCGGTCTTTCCAGAGATCGGCTTGAAGCGGACCGTCACCGTCAGATCGCCGTAGACGTTCGCGCTGAGCGCGATCGCGGGGAACTCCGCGTTGCCCGTCTGACAGAGCGTGTTCGGCTTGCTCGGTGCATCGGCTTCTGCTCGCACCACCCACGTTCCGCTGAACACCGTGGCGCCGGAGGGGAGCGCGCCGGCTGCGTCGCCGTCGAAGCTCCACGACGCGGCGCTCGAGCTCGGGGGCGCGGACCGATAGGTGACCGCAGGCGTGCCTTCGCAGCTGACGAGAAGGACGATGATCGCGATCAGGAGCGCGCTCGACGGACGGACAGCGCATCACCTCCGTTGGTGTTTGGTGATCATCGCCCAAGGTACCGCTTCTTGGCGCGCTCGTTGCGACGCTCGAGCTCGCTGTACCGGTAGCACCTGGGCTCGTGGTCGTTCCGGATGCCGACCGCCTGCATGAACGACTCGACGATGGTCGGACCGACGAATTTGAATCCGCGCTTCTTCAGGTCTTTCGACAGCCTCTCTTTGTCGTCGAACCCCCAGACATAGCGATCGAAGGAGCCGAACTCGTCGCTCACGGCGAGGAAGGCCTTCGCGTTCCCGATCGACGCGTCGATCTTGGCGCGATTGCGGATGATGCCCTCGTCCTTCATGAGACGAGCGACTTCTCGCGCCCCGAACCGCGCGACCTTGACGGGATCGAATCGCTCGAATGCGCGACGGAATGCCGGCCTCTTGCGAAGGATCGTCTCCCACGAGAGGCCGGCCTGCATGCCTTCGAGCACAAGAAACTCAAAAAGGAGTCGATCGCTGTGCTGCGGCACTCCCCACTCGCGATCGTGGTATGTCCTGAGGGGCTCACGAGTGGCCCAGCCGCAGCGACGGCGCCGGTCCGCCGAAACCCTCTCTACGCGACGGGGTCCCCCCGGCCTGGCGGCCGGCTCCCCATCGCGCGGGGGCCCTCGGCGGCCCGGCGCCGCCGCTTCTGCGGTTAGGCGCCGCCCCACTTTTGAAGGAGCTCAGGGAGCTCGGAAAGCTTTTCGATCTCGGCAGTCGGCACAGCGATCGACGAGGGAAAGCCGGAGGCGTTCTTCCTCCAGACGCCACGCATGCCGGCCTCAAGCGCGCCGGAGACGTCGTCGACCATTCGATCGCCGACCATGACGCACTCACCTGGCAGCACGTCGAGCCGTCGTGCCATCTCTTCGAAGACCGTGTGGTGCGGCTTCGAATGTGGGAGGTCTGACGTATAGGCGATCGCGTCGATCAGAGCAGCGAGACCGTGCGTCGCGAGGTCGGCGTTATGCCAGTCCGCGGCCCACCAAGTGTTCGAGAGCAGGCCTAGCCGGTAACCGCGCTCGCGCAACTGCGTCAGCGTGGCGACCGCGTCGGGGTCGACGCTCGACCAGCCGGCGATCGCCTTGGCGTAGCCGTCCATCGCGCCGAGCAATTCCCCGCCGCTCACCGGAACGCCGAGCCGGTCAAAGCCCTCGCGCACGAGCCCGGTCGGCGGCCCGCTCCAGCGCTCGGTATCCACGCGCTTCCAGTGCTCGCGTTCAGCGTCGCGCATCGCCATAACGTACGCGTCGCGTGACGGCCAGCGCCGGTCGGCGAACTGGGTCACCAGATGGTCGTACGAGGCCGCCCACTTCCCCTCGGCGCCGGTGTCCCAGTCCGACCAGTGAACGAGCGTGCCACCAAGGTCGAAGATCACCGCGCGCGGTACCGCCATGCCACGTGACGATACGGAAAAGCACTCCTCGCGCTGAGCGCGCATGCTTCGCGCGTGCCCGACCTTTCCTGGATCTTCTGGCTGTTCATCCTCGCCCAGTTCTTCATTCCGCTGTACCAGAAGCAGATGCTCCAGCTGCAGAGGACCCGGAAGTTTCACGGTTTCGAGCAGCGCAGGCGAACGCGCCTCATCACGATGATCCACCGCCAGGAGACGATGAGCTTCCTTGGCTTCCCGATCGCGCGCTACATCGACATCGAGGATTCCGAGCAGGTGCTGCGCGCGATCCGGCTCACGCCGCCGGACATGCCGATCGATCTACTCATTCACACGCCTGGGGGACTCGTCCTCGCCGCGGAGCAGATCGCCTTCGCGCTCAAGCGCCACAAGGGAAAGGTGACCGTCTTCGTGCCGCACTACGCGATGTCCGGCGGAGCGCTGATCGCGCTCGCCGGCGACGAGATCGTCATGGATCCCAACGCCGTGCTTGGCCCGGTCGATCCGCAGCTCGGGACGCAGCAGGCGGCGTTTCCCGCGGCCTCGGTCCTGAAGGCGCTCGCCCAGCCGAACCCGAATCGCGACGATCAGACGCTGATCCTCGGCGACCTCGCCGAGAAGGCGTTACGCCAGGTCAAGGCGACGACGAAGCGACTGCTCCTGGAGCACCACTCCGAAGCCGACGCCGAGCGGATCGCGACGAAGCTCGCCTCCGGGGAATGGACCCACGATTACGCGCTCGACGTAGAGGAGCTGCGCGCGCTGGGCGTCGCCGTTCAGGAGGACATGCCGCGCGAGGTCTACGAGCTCATGGACCTCTTTCCGCAGACGAGCCAGCGGCGCCCGGGAGTCGAGTTCATCCCGCTCCCGTACGCGCCGGCGCAGCCTCCGCTGCCGCGCAAGACCGAGAACCCCTGACCTAGCTGGCGGTAGCCTTTCGTACGCGGTCGCGTGTGAGCGGAAGCTGCCGCACGCGAGCGCCGCACGCCGCGAAGACCGCGTTCGCGATAGCTGCCGCGGTGGCACGGCGCCGGGCTCACCGACGCCCGTCGGTGGTGCGGTCGCGTCGCCTTCAACCAGGACCTCGATCGATGCGGGCGCATCGTTGAAGGTCGCGATTGGGTAGGCGTCCCAGCCGGTGGTCGTGACGCGGCCGTCGCGGTGGCGCAGCTCCTCGAGGATCGTCCAGGAAGCGGACTGCTGGATGCCGCCCTCGATCTGGTTACGCACGCCCTCGGGATTGATTGTCTGCCCCGGATCGACGACGCACCACACGTTCAGCGGGCGGACCTGTCCCGAGGCAGTGACCTCGACCTCGGCGACCTGCGCGACGTAGGTGTCGTGATAGATGGTGCAAGCGATCCCACGGCCGCGGCGCGGCGGCAGCTTCGCCCCCCAGCCACTCCGCTCGGCGACGCGCTCGACGACCCGGCGGAAGCGAAGGTCGTCGATGTGTCGCAGGCGGAACGCGAGCGGCTCCTGTCGCGACGCGAGGGCGAGCTCGTCCATGAAGGATTCGATGGCGAAGACGTTCTCCGCGGCGGCGAGCGATCGGAAGTTCGCCGTGCGCAGGCGCGTCGGCTCGATGTGGAGCGTCACCTTCGCGGCGAACGGCGCGTACGGCGGGATGGCGTTGCGTCCGGAGGTGCCGGAAAGCACCTGCGGGTCGAGACCAGCGGCGGTGTGCACGTTGGTGTGCTCTTCGTACTTCCAGGCGACGATGCGACCGTCGGCGTCCAGCCCGGCGGTCACCTCGAGCAGCGCCTCCGGTCGCGACGGTGACCAGGCGAACTCTTCCTCGCGTGTCCACTGGAGGAGGACGGGGCGTCCGGCGCCCTTCGAGAGGATCGCGGCTTCTACCGCAGCGTCGGCGTGGCTATTACGTCCGTACGAGCCACTCGTGATCTGTGGCAGCACGCGGACCTTGTCCTCGGGCAGACCCACGGTCTTCGCGACCTGCTCGCGCACACCGAAGGGCCGGTGCGTCCCCACGTACATCGTCGCGCCGTCCGGCCGCACGTCCGCGACCGCCGCGCTCGGTCCGATCGGCGCGTTCGCTATCGATGGCAGGACGTACGTCTGCGCGAGCCGCAGCGAGGCGCCGGCGAGCCGAGCGTCGACGCCGGGATCCGACCGCATCGGCACGTCGGCGCTCGGCCCCTCGACCGGCACGAAATGCCAGTCGGCCTCGACCGCCCCGGCGGCGGCGCGGGCCTGGTCGTCGCGCTCGGCGACGACACCGATGACGTCCCCTTGGCGTATGACCGCGACCACCCCGGGCATCTTCCGCGCGGCGGCGTCGTTCAGCGAACGCAGCTTCGCGCCGCGGCCGGGCGGGCGGACCATCGCGCCGCGCAGCATCCCGGGAAGCCGCACGTCCGCGACGAAGGTCGCCCGACCGGTGACGATGTCCCGCGCTTCGACGCGGGGCATCGCCTGACCCGCGTACCGCCGGCGCCGGTCGGGCATGAGCGGCACCTCGTCCGGCACAGCTCCGCTGAGCGGCGTGCCGTCGAGCAGCTCCACGAATGGGATCCGCCGGTCGCCGCGGTCGATGACCACGCCACGATCGGTGTCGAGGCGGTCGACGGGCACCCGAAGCTTCGCGCTCGCGCGCTCCAGCAGCTGCCGGCGGGCGAACGCTGCCGCCTTGCGCAGTCGCGGCGTCTCCTGCGCGACGGAGTGGCTCCCGAATGTGCCGAAGTCGAACGGCACCTGCGCGGTGTCGCCGAGCACCACGTTCACCCGTTCGATAGGCACGTCGAGCTCATCCGCGACGAGCTGGGCGAACGCGGTGCGGAGCCCCTGGCCGAAATCGATCTTGCCGGAGAGCGCCGTCACCGTCCCGTCGCGCTCGAGGCGGATGCGCTGCTCGAGCCGCTCCGGGTCCTTCCGATCCCACATCAGACGGCCGCCTTGCGCACCGCGCGGATCGCGCGCCCGTACACGCCGCACCGGCAGAGGTTGCCGGCAAGAGCGTCACGGATCCCCGTCTCGTCTGGCTCCGGGTCGCGGGCGAGCAGAGCGGCCGCGGAAATGAGCATCCCGCTCGTGCAGAACCCGCATTGCATCGCGTCGTCTTCCACAAACGCGCGCTGCACGGGATGCAGCTGGTCGCCCTTGGCGAGCCCTTCAATCGTGGTGATCTCCATCCGCGCGGCCTGATCCGCGGTGAGTAGGCACGACGCGACCGCTCTGCCGTCGGCAATGACAAAGCAGGCGCCGCATTGACCGCGTCCGCATCCGAACCGCGTGCCGGTGAGCGCGAGGTCGTCGCGCAGAACGGAGAGGAGCGTCGCGTTCGGCGGGACGTCGACGTCGCGGCGAGCGCCGTTGACCGTGAGCGCGAGCTTCACGAAAGCTCGGGCAGCCGCATGCGCACAGCGGCGATCAGGACCTCGCGCGCGATGGCATCGGCCATCGCCGAGATGTCGCCGGAGAGCGCACGGTCCTCGTCGACGCGTAGCGAGCGCTCGCGAACGACGCGCCGCGCCTCCTCGACGCCTGGAGCGGTCCTGGTCTCGAGCAGGTCGAGCCCTTGCGCCGCGCACAGGGCTTCGATCGCGAGCACCTCCCGCGTGTTGCGCACCACGTCCACGAGCTTGTGGGCGGCGTGCACCCCCATGCTCACATGGTCTTCCATCCCCGCCGACGTGGGGAGCGACTCGACCGATGCAGGGAAGGACCGCAGGCGGTTCTCGGTCACCAGCGCGGCGGCCGTGTATTGCGCGACCATGAATCCGGAGTTCTTTCCGGGATCGCGCGTCAGGAACGGCGGCAGGCCGCTGGTGTGCCCGTTGGTCATCCGATCGACGCGCGCCTCGCTGATGTCCGCGAGCTCCGCCACCGCGATCGTGGCGAGGTCGAGCGCGATGGCGATCGGCTGGCCGTGGAAGTTGCCGCCGCTCACCACGCGATGATCCTCGGCGAAGACGATCGGGTTGTCGGTCACCGCATTGATCTCGATCTCGAGCACGCGCCGCGTGTACGCGAGGGCGTCCCGCGTGGCGCCGTGGACCTGCGGCATGCAGCGGATCGAGTACGGATCCTGAACCCGCGGATCGTCGACCCGGTGCGACGCCACGTTCGGGCTTCCCGACATGAGCGACCGCAGGTTCGCGGCCACCGCCTGCTGTCCGGGGTGCGGGCGGGTCGCGTGCAGCTCTGCGTCCCACGCGCGGTCCGTCGCGCGCAGCGCTTCCGCGGACATCGCCCCCACGACATCCGCGGTCGTCGCCAGCACCTCGGCATCGTGTAGCGCGAGGCAGCCGATCGCGGTCATGACCTGCGTGCCGTTGATCAGTGAGACGCCCTCCTTCGGGGCGAGCTCGATCGGCTTGAGCCCCGCGGCCTTGAGCGCGTCCTGTCCGGTGCGGCGTTTGCCCTCGGCCACAGTTTCGCCTTCGCCGATGAGCACCAGCGCGGCGTGCGCGAGCGGCGCGAGGTCGCCCGAGGCTCCGACGCTGCCATGGCGCGGGATCGCCGGATGGACCCTCCGGTTGAGCATGTCGCAGATGAGGTCGACGACGTCCGTGCGTACGCCGGAGCGTCCCGCCGCGAGCGTGTTCGCGCGAAGCAGGAGGATCGCACGCACCACGTCCTCGGGAAGCGACGGGCCGACGCCCACGGCGTGGCTTCGCACGAGGTTGCGCTGCAGAGCGCGCAGATCCTCGTGCGCGATGCGGACCGTGGCGAGGTCGCCGAATCCCGTGTTGACGCCGTACACCGCGTCTTCGGCCTGGGCGATCTCGGCCACGAGCTTGGCCGCCTGCTCGACCTGGCGCTCCGCCGCGCGGTCGAGACCGACCGCGACGTCGCGGCGCGCGACCGCGATGACGTCGGCGATGGAGAGGTCGTGGCCGGTGAGGCGAAGTGTGGCTATTTCAAGTTTTCCCGGTACCAGCGGCCGAGCTCGGTGTAGTGCTCGGCCGCGCGCACCGTCCACCGCGCGTCCTCGGCACGCGCCTCGCGGACGACCCTGGCCGGCACCCCGAGCACGAGCGACCGAGCTGGCGCTCGGAACTTCTCCGGAAGGACCGCCCCGGCGCCCACGATCGTCTCTTCGCCGATGACGTTCCCTCCGACGAGCACCGCGGCCTGCCCGATCAGGACGTTGCGCGCGATGACACTCGAGTGGACGAGCGCGTTGTGCCCGATCGTGACGTCCGGACCCACCAGGGTGGGCTCACCCTCGTCGGTATGGATGGTCGAGTTGTCCTGGACGTTCGTACGCTCGCCGATGACGATCCGATCCATGTCGCCGCGCAGGACCGTCCCGAACCATATCGACGCGCCACTCTGCACCGTGACGTCGCCGATGAGCACGGCGGTGGGGGCGACGAAGGCGTCGGGGGCGACCTTCGGCGTCTTCCCGCGGTAGCCGTAAAGCGGCACGTCGGGAACAATAGTGCGATGAAGACGCGCGACCTCCGTATCACCGGCTACCGCCCGCTCGTTCCGCCGGCGATCATCCTCGAGGAGCTTGCGCTCACCGAGAGCGGCTCGCGCGCGGTCGCCGGATGGCGCGACGAGCTCGCGCGCATCCTCGACCTTGCCGACGACCGGCTCATCGCGATCGTCGGTCCGTGCTCGATCCACGACCCGATCGCCGCCCTCGACTACGCGCGGCGGCTGCACGCGGTCGGCGACGAGCTGCGCGCTGACCTCGTCGTGGTGATGCGCGCGTACTTCATGAAGCCGCGCACGAGCGTCGGCTGGAAGGGGCTCGTGTCCGACCCGCGCCGCGACGGCTCGTTCCGCATCAACGACGGCCTGCGGATGACGCGCCGGCTCCTCCTGGATCTGGTGGAGATCGGCGTTCCCGCGGCCTGCGAGTTCGTTGACCCTATCTCGCCGCAGTACACGAGCGACCTCGTGGCCTGGGCGGCGATCGGCGCGCGCACGACGGAGAGCCAGGTGCATCGAGAGCTCGCGTCCGGCCTCTCGATGCCTGTGGGCTTCAAGAACGGTACCGATGGCAGCGTGCAGGTCGCGATCGACGCGGTGCGGGCGGCGCGCGAGCCGCACAGCTTCATGGGGGTAACCGAGCAGGGGCTCGCCGCGATCGTAGAGACCGGAGGAAATCCGAGCTCGCATGTCGTGCTTCGCGGCGGAACGCCGGGTCCGAACCACGGTCGCGAGAGTGTCAGCCGAACCCTCCAGGCGCTCCGCTCCACTGGTCTGCCCGCTCACCTGGTCATCGATTTCTCGCACGGCAACAGCGGCCGGGACCACCGCCGGCAGCAGACCGTCGCCCGCGAGGTTGCGGCGCAGATCGCCGACGGCGAGCCCGGGATCGTCGGAGTGATGGCCGAGAGCTTCATCGTCGAAGGGCGTCAGGACGCCGACGCGGAGCCGCTCGTCTATGGGCAGAGCATCACCGACGCCTGCATCGGATGGGAGACGACGGTCGATGTGCTGCGAGAGCTCGCGACGGCGGTGCGCGCGCGCCGCGTCGCGGCCTCTAGCGCTGGCGCTCGATCAGCCGATAGCCGAAGCCCCGCGCAGTCTCGATCGACACCTCTTTGACGGTGGCCTGCTCCAGCTTCTTCCGGAGCCGGCCGACGTGGACGTCGACGAGACGCGTATCGCTCCCGGGCTCGTAGCTCCACACGCCGACCAGCAGATCGTCGCGCGTAAACACGCGACCCGGCTCGCCCGCGAGCGTCCGTAAGAGCTTGAACTCAGTGGGCGTGAGCGGAAGCTGCCTGTCGCCCGCGATCGCTTGCAGGCTCGCGAGATCGACGATGAACCGGCCGAACCGGAGCTGCCGGCCCTTCTCGTGATCGCCGTGGATGCGGTCGCGACGCAGGAGCGCCTCGATCCGCGCCGCGAGCTCATCGTTGTCGAACGGTTTGCCCAGGTAGTCGTCCGCGCCGATGCGCAGACCGACGACCCGATCGGGAGGGTCGTCCTTCGCGGACAGAAAGAGGATCGGAACATCGGAGTTGTGCCGGAGCTGAAGGCAGAGACTTATGCCGTCGACGCTTGGCATGAGGACGTCGAGTGTCACCAGGTCGGGGCGGAACTCGTTGAACGAGTCCATCGCCTGACGCGCGTCGGTGATGGTGCGCACCTCGTGCCCTGCCTCGGTGAGGACCGTGCCGACAAGTTGCGCCACGTCCCGATCGTCGTCGACCACGAGGATGCGGCCCCCGAGCGCCGCAGGCCGTGCGGCCGGAGCGGTCTCTTGCTCAAGCATGTGTAACGAAAGGCCCGGCATGTGGCATGCCATTTGTGAAGACGAGCGCCCGCTCGACCGCTTTTTGGCCTTGTTTCGCGAGCGCTAGGCGAGAGCGGCGTTCAGCAGAGCAAGCTTGTCAGCGATCCAATCGCCCTTCGCGCCGACCTCCTCGGGCCACGGCGCAAAGAACAGCCGGTCGGTCTCGTCCTCGATGCGCTGACGCATCTGTGCGCCTCGTTCGGTCGTGCGGAGGGCGTCGGGAGCGACGAGACCGTCCTTTCGGAGTCGCGCGACCGACGCGCGCACATCCTCCGGACGCTGATGCGGCAGTAGTTCGGCAAGCGCTGTCTCGTCGGCCGCCTCATGCCGCCAGATCCGGGTGAGCACCTCGACATCTGGTCCGGCGAGTCCCGCCGCACGCCACGCTGCGAAGTGACAGTCGTCACGTACCTGCCAGAGCCCGTAGATCGCGGCGTCCAGTTGCGCGAAGGAACCGGAGGGCGGGTCGTCGCCGCGATACCCGAACGCGAATGGTGTGTGCTTGCGCTCGCGCGGCTCAGGCGACTTCGCCGCCGCGAGGAAGGCGCGATCGACCAGTCGCGCAAGCTCGGAGAGCTCATCCTTCGGCAGCACGGTGAGCGTCGCGTAATGCGCGCGGGCCGCCTCGTGCATCGCCTGCGCGAGACCGCGGCCTCTCTCGGTGAGGTGCCAGCGCCCGCCGCGCTCCTCCACGAGTCCCGCGCCGCGTGCCGCGGCAGCCTGCGGGAGCCAGCGATCGGGGATCGTCGCATACGCGCTCATCAGATCGCCGGGCTCGGGGGCGCCGCCTTTCGGCCCGCGATACGAGAGATTGATCGCCCACATGAACGATGGCCGGTCGAGGCCGAGCTCCTCGATCTTCTTGAGGGGGAACGTCATCTTCGAGCGACGCTTGTTGAGGAACTCCAGGAGCAGCGGTGGGATCTCGCGAGGGAACGGCGGCCTCACGCGGTCATTGTGCCCGGCCTCACCGCGCTGAGCTCGACTGCTCTCGCTCCGCGTCCTCCACGCAGTACGGCGTCTCAGGTACGAGCTCGAGGCGCTCTTCTGGAATGCGTCTGCCGCAGACGACGCAGCGTCCATACTCGCCGCGCTCGAGCCGCACGAGCGCTTCGTCGATGAGCGCGATCTTCGCCTCGAACATGGTCTGCCGCGCAAGCTCGAGCTCGCGCGCCTCCGTCTCGCTGGCGGCGTCCGCCGGATGCTGGTCGACGACGGAAAGGTCCCCGCTGCTGTCGCGCTGCGGCACCGCAAGCCGTTCGCGGATGCGCTCCACCGTCCCCTCGAGGTCGGCACGCTCGCGCAGCAGGCGTTCGCGCATCGCGCCTTGGTCCACTTTCGTCCTCCGTGCGCCAGAATTGACGCGTGCTTCCACAGGAGGTCAGCAAGCGGCGTTCCGACCTGCACCTCCTCGACGTGCGCGAGCAGGACGAGTGGGACGCGGGCCACATCGATGGCGCTCAGCACATTCCGCTCGGTCAGCTCGGCGCCCGCCTCGGCGAGGTCCCGAAGGATCGCGTCGTCGTCGCCGTCTGCCGTAGCGGGTCGCGCAGCGACCGAGCCGCGACAGGCCTGCGGGCGAGCGGCTACCAGGCGGAGAACCTCGAGGGCGGTGTCACCGCCTGGGCGCGGTCCGGTCTGCCGCTGGTCGCCGGGACAGGCGGCTCCGGTCGCGTGATCTAACGGGTACCCTCGGACGATGGCGGAGCGCGCGACACGGGCGCCGGACTATCTCAGCAAGCGTTGGCTCGCCGAGCACCTCACCGAAGAGCGCCGCTCCGCCGATCTCCTGAGCGAGGTCCGCGAGGCGATCTTCGGCGCCCAGGACGGCGTCACCAGCATCCTCACCGTGGTCATCACCGTCGCGACCGCGACGAGCCAGCAGTACGCCGTGCTCGTCGCGGGGATCGCGGCGGCGCTCGCGGAGGTCATCTCGATGGGGGCGGGCGAGTACATGAGCAGCAGGAGCCAGCGCGAGATCTTTCTCGCCCAGATCGAGAAGGAGCGTCAAGAGGTCGCAGATCGACCCGGCGAGTCCCAGGCCGAAGTCGCGTACATGCTCGAGCAGGAGGGCCTTCCGGAGGCGTCCGCGAAGCGCGCTGCCGCCGAGATCGCGAGCGAGCCGAACGTCCTCCTCAAGACAATGGTCGAAAAGGAGCTTGGCATCGCCGTCGAGGAGGGTCATAGCCCGCTTCAAGGCGCGCTTGTCCTCGCGCTCACGTTCGCCGTCGCGTCGCTCGTGCCGATCTCGCCGTTCTTCTTCTTCCCGGTGCCGACCGCGCTGGTGATCGCGGTGACCTTCTCCGCCGTCGTCATGTTCTTCCTCGGGGTCGCGAAGTCGCGGCTGACCGGGCGCAACCCGGTGCGGTCCGGGCTCGAGATCGTTGGGCTGGTGCTCGCGGCGACCGTCGGTGGATGGATCTTCGGCTCGCTCCTGCCGCATGCGCTCGGTCTCGCCGGCGTAGGGTCGTAACCGCGGCACGGCGCTTGCCACGCCCTCCGGCATGGAGATGGATAAAGAGAAGCCTCGTCCCGAAGATTCACTCGAAGAAGCGGAGGCCAAGAGCAAAAGCGTCGACGAGCGCATCCCGTCCGTGATCGCACCGCACGACGAGCTGCCCGGGCCTGGCGAAGAGGTACTCGAACAAGAGGCGAAGGCGACGCGGACCCCACAGCGCCCGTAGCCCGCGCCCAGGGGGCGCGCACAATGCGTCTCCGGTGCTGATCGAGCAGTTCTTCGACCCCGGCCTCGGACACGCGAGCTATCTCGTCGCCGACCCCGACGCGGGCGTCGCGTTCCTCGTGGACCCCGACCGCCAGATCGACGCGTACCTCGCAGCGGCCTCGCGCCTGGGCGTGCTGATCACCGACTCGTTCGAGACGCACGTCCACAACGACTACGTCGCGGGCTCGCGCGCCCTCGCGGAGCTCCGCCCGATCGTCGTGCATGCCGGTGTGTCGGCCGAGATCGCGTACCCGCACGAGGGACACGCGGACGGTGACGTGATCAGGGTCGGCGAGCTCGCGGTCCGTTGCGTCGCGACCCCGGGGCACACCCCCGAGCACGTGGCGTACCTCGTATCCGACCTGCGCCGAGCCGACGATCCGCAGTACCTGTTCTCAGGCGGCGCGCTCCTGGTCGGCCATATCGCACGTGTCGATCTTTTGGGACCCGAGGTGGAGGAGACGCTCGCGCGCTCCGCGTACCGGACCCTCCGCGAGCGGGTGCTTCCCCTGGCCGACTATGTCGCGGTCTTCCCGACCCACGGCGGGGGAAGCGCCTGCACCGCGGAGGTGGCGGGATCGCGCTGGACGACCCTCGGCTTCGAGCGGCGCCACAACCACGTGGCGCGCGCCGCGTCCGCCGACTACGCCTCGTTCCGCGCGACGATCGCCGAAGGTCTTCCCGTCGCGCCGGCGTACTACCCACACGTCCGTGCGATGAACGCGAAAGGCGCGCAGCTCTCGTCGCGCTCACCGCTGCCGTTTCTTCGCGACGCGCCGCGCGGCGCCGTCCTGATCGATCCTCGGCCGCCTCATCTCTTCGGCGTCGCACACCGTCGCGAGGCGTTGAACGTCGTCGGCAACGATTCGTTCGCGGTGCGGGTCGGCGCGGTCGTTCCGTTCGCGGCGCCGGTCGTCGTGCTTACGGTCGACCCAGAGCAGGCGGAGAGACTGCGAGCGCAGCTTTCGCTCATCGGCTTCGACGACGTACGCGGGTATATGTCGCCGGAAGCCGCTGCCGGGGACGAGCCACTGCGCATCGAGCAACTCGACGCTCGCGCCGCCGCGAGCCGCGCGAGCGACGGAGCCGTTCTGCTCGACGTACGCGAAGAATCGGAATGGCGCGCGGGCCACGCTCCGGGCGCGATCCACATCCCGTACGAGCAGGTTCGCGACCGCGCGGGGGAGATCCCAGCGGGCCGACCGATCGTGACCTACTGCGCCGGCGGAATCCGCTCGAGCCTCGCGGCGAGCGTCCTCGAATCAGCGGGTCGTGACGTCGCGAACATACGCGGGGGCTTCACCGCGTGGCGTGGCGCGGGCCTTCCGATCTCGCGAGAGAGGTAGGTGGTCACGGCGCCGCTTCGCGTCGCCGTGACCGTCCTGCTGCTGCGCCTTGCGGCTACGGAGTAGGTGGTCAGAGCCTCGCTTCGCGTCGCCGTGACCGTCCTGCTGCTGCGCCTTGCGGCTACGGAGTAGGTGGTCACGGCGCCGCTTCGCGTCGCCGTGACCGTCCTGCTCGGCCAAACGCGAGTGGCCGATCCCCCTGTCCTTCCCTCGAGCCTTGCGTTGCCAGCCGAGATAGCGCTGGCACCGCAGAATGGTCTTGTGCGTATCGCCTTTGTCGCCTCCGCGGTCCCGCGCCGCTGCGGGATCGCCACATTCACCGCCGATCTCATGGCGGCTGTAAAGACGGCCGACCCAGCGGTCCGTTGCATTGCTGCCGCGATCGACGAGCCGAATGCCGCGCGTGCGTACGGGCCGGAGGTCCGGTGGCGCATCAGGCAGGGCGACCGGGGGAGCTATCGGGGTGCCGCCCGCGCGATCAACGAGTCGTCGGCGGACGTCGTGAACCTTCAGCACGAGTTTGGCATCTACGGCGTCTGGCGCGATGGCCTCTACGAGGACCACTGCGTGCCCCTGCTCGAGGAGCTGCACAAGCCGGTCATCACCACCCTCCACACCGTGTTGCCGAAACCGGAGCCGCAGATCCGCGAGGTCGTGCGCCGCATCGCGGACCGGAGCACGACGATCGTCGTGATGGCCGAGACCGCCGCACGCCTGCTCGCGGACGTCTACGGTGTCGCGCATCGTCCGGTCGTGATCCCCCACGGGATGCCGGCGATCGAGCCCCGCGGCCGTCATCGGCTGAAGCGGCAGCTGGGCATGGAGCATCGCACGATCGTGTCGACCTTCGGGCTCGTCGACCCGCGCAAGGGCCTTGAGTACATGATTGAGGCGATGCCGGCGGTGCTCGCCCGTCATCCGAACGTGCTCTATCTCATCGTCGGCCAGACCCACCCCGAGCTTCAGCGGAAAGAAGGCGAGCGCTACCGGAACGAGCTCGTGGCTCAGATCGACGCTGCGGGGATGGGGGATCACGTCCGCTTCGTGAACCAGTACCTGACGCAGCGCGAGATCGTGGACTACCTGCTCGCGACCGACGTCTACGTCACGCCGTATCTCGACCTGAACCAGATCACGAGTGGCACGCTCGCGTACGCGCTCGGCGCCGGAAAGGCGATCGTCTCGACCCGCTATCTCCATGCCGCCGAGGCGCTCGCGGACGGGCGTGGCCTGCTCGTCGATGTGCGCGACCCAGCCGGACTCGCGCACGCTGTGCTGGCGATCCTCGGAGACGGAGCCCTGAAGGCGGAGCTCGAGCGGCGCGCGTACCAGTACGGGAAAGAGATGGCCTGGCCGAACGTCGGCCGCCGCGTCCTTGCGCTCACGCGCGAGGTGCTCGATCGGACGAGCCAGACCCCGAGCACCGCACCGCAGCCTGCTGAAGTACCCGTCGAGACCGACGCTCCAGTCCACAGCACATGACGACGGCCCGCCTGGATCGCACCACCCTCGGTCGGCGCCTCGAGCAGAACCCCCTGATAACGGCGCGCGATGTAAGGCCATCGCAGCCCGAGCTCGAGGTGGTCTCCGTCTTCAATGCCGCGACTGCCAGGGTCGAAGGCGAAACCGTTCTGCTGCTCCGCGTCGCGGAGCGTCCGCGCAGCGATATCGATCCGCCGCCGGGCGCCATGACGCTCGACCTGGACGGGCCGCACCCGATCCTCCGGCCGCTGCCGAACGGCTACACGAGGCACGACGTCATCGGCATGTGCTTTCTCGACACGAATGGGGACCGGCCGCGCGTCGTGGTCGCATACATCCCAAAGGATCTGCCCGGGCTCGACCTGCGAGACCCGCGGTCCATCCGCTATCGCAATCGGACCGGCGTACTCGGGGTGACCAACGAGGGTTACACCGATTACCTCGCGCAGATGAGCCACCTTCGCGTCGCGCGGAGCCCCGACGGGATCAAGTTCACCGTCGAAGAGAAGCCTGCGATCGCACCGCACGTCGACGTCGAGGAGTACGGCGTCGAGGATCCGCGCGCGACCTTCATGGACGGGCTCTTTTACATCACGTACGTCTCGGTCTCACGGTGGGGCATCACCACGAGCCTCGCGACAACGCGCGATTTTCGCTCCTTCGAGCGGCGCGGCGTCATTTTTCTTCCGGACCATAAAGATGTCGTCGTCTTCCCCGAGAGGATCCGCGGAAAGTACGTCGCGCTGACGCGCCCGATGCCCCAATCGTTCAGCCGCATCTTCGGGATATGGATCGCTTTCTCGGACGACCTCATCGAGTGGGGAGGTCACGAGACCGTGTGCTTGCCCCGCTGGGAGCACTGGGACGAGCTGCGGACCGGCGCCTCCGCGGTGCCGTTCAAGACGAGGGAGGGCTGGCTTGAGCTGTACCACGGCGTGAATCGCAACCACCGCTACGCGATTGGCGGGGTGCTTCTCGACTGGGATGATCCGCGGAAAGTGCTGGCGCGCTCGCCTGCCCCGATCCTCGCACCAGGGACCGCCTATGAGCGCCTCGGTCTCTTCAACGACACGGTCTTCTCGTGCGGCGTCGTCCCGCTGGATGACGACCGGATCCGCATGTACTACGGAGCGGCGGACTCGTGCGTCGCGGCGGCCGACTTTTCGGTCAAAGAGATCCTCGCCAGCCTCGAGGAGTATCACCACGCTTAGGCAGCTCGCGCGCCTCACGCGTCGCCTGCCCGCCGCGGGGACCCGGGCCTGCGCCATCAGCGTGTACGCGAACGACGAGGATCGCGCCCTCGCGGCGCGAGACCGAGGCTTCGAGGGCGTCGCGTGCGTGGACGATGCCGCCCGCGCGGTGGTCCTCTTCCTCGACCTCTGGCGCGATACCGGCGATCGGCGGCTCCGGGACTGGGCCATCGGGCTCCTTGATTTCGTTCTGTACCTGCAGCGCGACGACGGTCGCTTCCACAACTTCGTCCACGACTGGGCCGGCACGGTCAACACGGACGGGCCGACGTCCTTCGCGGGCGAGACCTTCTGGCAGGCGCGCGCGGTCCGCGCGCTCGCCAAGGCTCATCTGGCGCTCCGCGACGAACGGGTCGCGCTGCCGCTCGCGCGTGGCTTCGCGTTCGCGACCGAAAATCCCGCGCCGCCGGACATGCGCGCGATCCACGTCCTCGCCGCGCTGGATCTGGTGCGCGTCGGGCAGACGCCGGTGCTGCGCGAGACGCTCGAGCGGTGGTGCGACGAGATCGCCCAGTGCCGGACGGGCGACATCCTGCTCAATAATCCTGACGAGCGGACCCCGCACCTCTGGGGCCATGTGCAGGAGGGCGCGCTCGCGGAAGCCGCGGTGGTGATAGACCGGCCCGACCTGCTCCAGGTCGCGCGACGCAGCGCGGCGGCGTGGCTCACGCCGCAGATCGAATCCGGCTTCTCCGAGCGGACCGTGCAGCCGTACGGCGTCGCGGCCGCGGTGTACGTGATGGATCGTCTCTACCAGGCGACGAACGAAACCGTGTATGCGAGGTGGCGCGACTACGCGCGCGCGTGGTTCGACGGGCGCAACGCCGCGGAGAAGCCGGTCTACGACCGCGTGAACGGTCGCGTGCACGATGGCATCGATGACGGGAGGCTCAACCCGAACTCCGGCGCGGAGTCGAACATCGTCGGCGCGCAGGCGCTCTTCCAGGACATCGCCTCCCGGGTCGGCCCGATGCTCGATGCGGTCAGCGACCGGTTGGACGAGGTCGTCGAGGTCGCGGCCGCCTAGATTCTGACTCGGATCCGAACCGGCCGCGCCGCGTTGTTGGCGTAACCCAGCGAGTTCCACTCCTGCTCGAGCGTTTGGGTATTACCCGCTGCGTCGATCGCGCGCGCTACGACGGCGAGATCCATCCATTTTCGGGGAAAGTCAAGAAGCAGGCGATGTTTGAAGGGCCGCC
>Ga0070706_100002496_pt1 | contig 18534 bp, 17 predicted proteins | sample KBSK5501metaG_FD_65476 | JGI IMG/M metagenome (GOLD analysis project Ga0070706, IMG submission 65476) | Corn, switchgrass and miscanthus rhizosphere microbial communities from Kellogg Biological Station, Michigan, USA - KBS K5-50-1 metaG | ecosystem: Host-associated > Plants > Roots >... | reverse complement strand
AGAACAGCGGCACGATCTCGACCAGCCCGCCGACCGCGATGACCACGAGGATCAGCACGATCATCAGGAAGTTGCTGGTCTCGATGCGGGCGTGACCGGTGGCAGGGACAGCGTCGTGAGCCATGTTGGGCATCTCCTCAGGCGTGGACCAGGCGCGGGATCGCGCTGGCTTGGGGGCGGCCGCTGCGTGCGGTCATGACGACGTTCCACGCCATCACGAGCATGCCGCTCAGGTAGAGCAGGCCACCGATCAGCCGGATCATGTAGAACGGCCAGGTCGCCTTGACGCTCTCGACGAAGGTGTAGACCAGCGTGCCGTCGGCGTTCAGCGCTCGCCACATCAGGCCCTGCATCACGCCGGCGATCCACATGGCGGCGATGTACAGGACGATGCCCAGCGTGGCGATCCAGAAGTGCAGCTCGATCGCCTTGGTGCTGAACATCCGCGTCTGGCCGAACATGCGCGGGATCAGGTAGTACAGCGAGCCCATCGAGATGAACCCGACCCAGCCCAGCGCGCCGCTGTGCACGTGGCCGATCGTCCAGTCGGTGTAGTGCGACAGCGCGTTGACCGTCTTGATCGACATCATCGGCCCCTCGAAGGTCGACATGCCATAGAACGACAGCGCGACGATCAGGAACTTCAGGATCGGATCGTCGCGCAGCTTGTGCCAGGCGCCCGACAGCGTCATCACGCCGTTGATCATGCCGCCCCAGCTCGGCGCGAGCAGCACCAGCGAGAAGAGCATGCCGATCGACTGCGCCCAGTCGGGCAGCGCGGTGTAGTGCAGGTGGTGCGGGCCGGCCCACATGTACGTGAAGATCAGCGCCCAGAAGTGCACGATCGACAGGCGGTACGAGTAGACCGGGCGCTCGGCCTGCTTCGGGATGTAGTAGTACATCATCCCGAGGAAGCCGGCCGTCAGGAAGAAGCCGACCGCGTTATGGCCGTACCACCACTGCACCATCGCGTCCTGCACGCCGGCGTAGGCCGAGTAGCTCTTCCACAAGCTCACCGGCATCGCCGCGCTGTTGACGATGTGCAGCAGCGCGACCGCGATGATGAACGCGCCGAAGAACCAGTTCGCGACGTAGATGTGCCGGACCTTGCGCGTGCCGATCGTGCCGAAGAACACGATCGCGTAGGCCACCCAGACGACCGCGATCAGCAGATCGATCGGCCACTCGAGCTCGGCGTATTCCTTGCCCTGCGTGATGCCCAGCGGCAGCGTGATCGCGGCCAGCACGATCACGAGGTTCCATCCGACGAACGTGAACTTGGCGAGCCACGGCAGGAACAGCGGCACCTGGCAGGTGCGCTGCACGACGTGGTAGCTCGTGGCGAATAGCGCGCAGCCGCCGAACGCGAAGATCACCGCGTTGGTGTGCAGCGGCCGCAGCCGGCCGTAGCTGAGCCATGGAATGCCGTAGGTCAGGTCGGGGAACGCGAGCTGCGCCGCGATCACCACGCCCACGAGCATGCCGACCACGCCCCACAGCACCGCGGCAAGCGCGAAGCCGCGCACGGTTTCGTCCGTGTAGGTGATGGGTTGGGTGATCGGTGCGGCGGGTTGCGCGTTGGCGACCATCGAGTACCTCCGTCGGTTCAAAAGCCGGATTGGCCTTGGGGAGATTCTTCGATGACGGTCGTTCGGGGATGTTGATGTCGATCAACTGCGGCGCGGTCGGCTTCGAGAATCTGCGTGCCGTGTTGCTCGAGGTCGTCGAACTGGCCGCTGTGCAGGGCCCAGGCGAACACGCCGATGATGCCCAGCACCAGCACGGTGGACAGCGGGATCAGCAGGTAGAGGATGTCCATGGCATCACGTCAGTGGCGCAGCGCGCATCGCGCGACTCGCGACGCATGAGACCGGCGCATGCCCTGACCGCGCGACGGCAGGCGCGAGCAAAGGCGCGGGCGGGCAGCCGTCAGCGCTTCAGTGCTTGCCCTCGCTGCGCGAGGGTTCCCTGCGATGCTCGCGCTCGTGGCCCTGTCGCCGAACTCACTGCGCTCACTTCGTTCGCTACGTTCAAACAGACGGCGACAAGTCAGTTGACGAAGCGCGCTGGCGCGCGCGGGCCACGAGCGCTGCGCTTCTCGGCTGCGCACAGGCGCGCTGCCGGTTGCCCGCCCGCGCCTTTGCCGAGACAGCGAGGCACTCGTGAGCAACACACCGCACGCGGGAACCGGTTCCCTCCCCCTCTGGGGGAGGGTTAGGGTGGGGGCCAACGAGCTGCGCTTGCGTCGCGAGGTTGGCTCTGCGGTCGGCGTCGGCGCGCGTGAGCACGCTTCGCGAACTGACTCGCCGCCGTTTATCTGAACGCAGTGAGCGCACTGGGTTCGGCGGCGCGACCCCAGGCCGAGCATCGCAGTGCAGTCGGCACGCAGTGGAGTAAGCCTCTGCGAACCTCTGCGTCCTCTGCGCCTCTGCGGTGAAGGCTTTTCAGGCTTCATCTCAACGCGCCAGTCGCAGCGAGTTCAACACGACGACGAGCGAGCTCGTCGCCATGCCGGCGCCGGCCAGCCACGGCGGCAGCCAGCCCACGAGGGCCAGCGGCACGCAGGCGGCGTTGTAGGCGGCCGCCCAGGCGAGGTTCTGGCGCACGATGCGCAGTGCCCGCTTGGCGGTGGCGCGCGCCGCGACCAGGTCGTGCAGCCGGTTCGACACCAGCACGCCGTCGGCCTCGGCGCGCGCGATGGCCGCGCCTTCGCCCATCGCGAGCGAGACGTCGGCCTGGGCGAGCACCGGCGCGTCGTTGATCCCGTCGCCGAGCATCGCGACGACCTCGCCGCGCTGCTGGGCCTGGCGCAGCAGGTCGAGCTTCGCGTCGGGCGAGAGAGCGCCGTGCGCGGTGTCCAGGCCGAGTGCCGCGGCCACGCGCTCGGCGCGCAGCGGATCGTCGCCCGACAGCAGCCTCACCTGCACACCGTCGGCCTGCAGCGCGCGCACGGCCGCGGCCGCGTCGTCGCGCACACGCTCGTCGAACGTGAAGACGGCGAGGGCACATCGGTCGCGGCCGAGCCAGACTTCCGAGTTGCGCGACGTATCGATCCGATCCGTCGCTGCGGCGTCGGGTTCATGGGGGTTGCCCACCCAATGCGCCGTGCCCAGGCGCCAGCGGCGCCCGGAGAGGTCCACGCCCTCGAGCCCCAAGCCGGCGCATTCGCGGACCTCGCGCCAGACCATGGTCGCGGCGGCGTGCGCCTCGTGCAACGCGACCGACAGCGGATGCCTGGACCACGCCGCGAGCGACGCGGCGGTGGCGCGCAGCGCTTCGTCGGTGCTGTCGTCGTCGCCACCGAGCCGGCGCATGCCGGCGCAGTGCAGCCGGCCTTCGGTCAACGTGCCGGTCTTGTCGATGAAGAGGGTTTGCAGCGCGGCCAGCCGCTCGACCGCATCGAGCCGGCGTAGCAGCACGCCGTTGCGGCCCATCGCGCCTGCTGCGGCGAGCAGCGCCGTCGGCGCGGCGAGCGACAGCGCGCACGGGCAGGTCACGATCAGCACCGAGACCGCCACCCACACGGCACGCGACGGGTCGATCACGCTCCATGCCGCGGCGGCGATGGCCGCGAGCAGCAGCACGATCCACAGGAACGGCGCGGCCCAGCGGTCGGCCGATGCGAGCAGGGCAGGGCGCTGCTGGCGGGCTGAGCGCATCAGCGCGACGATGGCGTCGTAGCGGGTCGCCGCGCCGGTGCGCTCGACGCGCATCGTGACCGGCGCGAGCAGGTTCAGGCTGCCGGCCACGACCTCGTCGCCGCACTGCTTGAGCACCGGGCGCGACTCGCCGGTGAGCAGCGATTCGTCGGCTTGTGTGGTGCCGTCGATTACCGCGCCGTCGGCCGCGAACGCCTCGCCGACCGGCACGCGAACGTGGTCGCCGCGCTGCAGGCGCTTCGCGTCGACGATCTCGATCGCGCCGTGCGCATCCAGGCGCATCACGGACTGGGGCAGGCGGTCGCCGGCGGCGTCGAGCGCCGCTTCGGCGCGGTGCCGGGCCTGCATCTCGAGGTAGCGCCCGGCCAGCAGGAAGCTGATGAACATCGTCAGCGAGTCGAAGTAGACCTCGTGACCGAACGGCCCCGTCGGATCGAACGCCGCGCCGCTGCTCGCGACGAACGCCACCGCGACGCCGATCGCGACCGGCACGTCCATGCCGATGCGGCGTCGTCGGATCGAGGCCCACGCTGCAGCGAAGAACGGCGCGGCCGAGAACCACAGCACCGGCAAGGTCAGCAGCCAGCTGCCCCAGTCGAGCAGGCGCTTCTGGTCGGCCGGCAGCTCGCCGGGCGCACTGACGTACGACGGTGTCGCGAGCATCATGATCTGCATCGCGCAGAAGGCCGCGACGAACAGGCGCCACAAGGCCCGGCGAGCCTCGAGCCGGCGCAGCGCGCGTGCGTGCAGCGTCGTGTCGGGCGTCGCGTCGTAGCCCGCGGCCTCGATCGCGCGGAGCAGCGCCGACATGCGAGAGCGCTGCGGGCTCCAACGAACGAGCACGCATTCGGTGACGGCATTGACGCGCGCCGCCAGCACGCCGGGGACCTGATGCAGCGCGTCTTCGATCAGTCCCGCGCACGAGACGCAGTGCATGCCCGAGATCCGCAGCGAAGATTCCGCGACCGGTGCGCCGGCGCCGTCGACATCCCAGCGTGTGTAGGCCGCGAGCTCGTCCGGGTCGTCGGGCGCCGGCTCGGCCGGCGGGGTGCCGGGCAGCGATGGCCCGGCGGCGTGCGCCAGCGAGTTCATGTCCGGCGATCGGCGCGCGCGATCAGCGGACCAGCAGCACCGGGGTCTTGCTGCGCGCGAGCACGCCGGTCGCGACCGATCCGAGCACCACGTTGCCGAGCGCCGTTTGCCCGTGCGTGCCCATCACGATCAGGTCGGGCTTGTAGGTTTGCGCGATCGCTGCGATCGCATCGCTCGCATGGCCGTGGCCATGGAGGAACTCGGCCTTCCAACCGCGTTGCGCCGCAAATGCGCGGATCGGGCGCAGCACGACTTCGGCCTCGTCGCGGTAGTAGCCTTCGACGTTGTCCTTGTCGAGAAACCGGGTCGCGTACGCCGGGATCGGCGCGACGGCCGTGTAGACCAGGTAGTCGTTGTTGCGACCGAGCACGTCATCGCGGGCCGCGATGTAGCCCAGCATGCGCTTGGTGTAGTCACTGCCGTCGACCGGCAAGAGGATCTTCATCGTGGTCTCCTCATCGGTCGGAAGGCGCGACCTGCTGCGACGGATCGGCCTGCCGCGCCGTCTCTTCGGCGAGGCCTGCCGCGACCAGCACGCCGGTGGCGCACATCAGGATCAGCGTGAATGCCGCAATGCGCGGCCAGAGTCGTCTTGCCATGGCGATTCCTTTGCATTTCGCTTGGAACATGGCAGACAGTGTCGGCCCCGCCCGGGTCCGGCGGGTTGACACGGATCAAAGCAGCGCCCTCGACCTGCGCAGAGGGCCGAGCGGGGCTAGCGGACCTTTAGGCTGCGTCGCGAAGCTCGGCGATTTTCGCGGCTGCTTCCCGCTTGCCGAGGGCACGCAGCGCCGCGATCGCCGGCAAGTGGCTGGCCCGGGGACGGGCTTTGCCCTGCTCCCAGTTGTAGATCGACTGCGAAGAGGTGCCGACCAGCAGGCCGCATTCCTCGGCCGACAACGCGAGGCGCCGGCGCTGCGACATCAGGCTCTTGGAGCTGAACCGTATGGCCTTGCCGTCCCCCGGCGCGGCGGCAGGGGACGCGTCCAAGACTTTGGCCTGCTTCTTCGTCAGGCGGCCGACCTGCTGTTCGAGCGATTGAGCACGCCGCTTGAGTGCCGCGATTTCTCCTCGATAGGCGTTGACGGCCTTTTTCAACGATTGAATCTCGTTGCGCAACTCTTTGCGGGCCACACGGGAGATCTCGTTTTTGAGGATGAGTGCAATGTTCGGCATCCAAGTATTGTGCCTTGCTAATCCGAAGCGGGAAATGCGTCATTTGTCATGGCCGACTACGGGTTTTCGAGAGTTGAGTGGGCGCGGGCTTCGCGTTCCCGCGTGCCGCTTTTCGCCAGCCCGACCACTGCGGCGCGTCGACGTCGCCGCCGAGGGTCCGCGTCAGCGCCCGGCAATGCTTGAACAGCACGGGAACGATCTTGGGTTCCCCGAGTGCCTCGATGCGGTAGCGCGGGCCTGAGACGCTCACGACGCCGGCGACCCGGTTGCAGTGGGTGAAGACCGGGCACGCGACCGCCGCGATCTCGGGGTCGCGCTCGCCGTATGAGGCGGCGTACATGAGCTCGCGAATGCGGTCGAAGCGCGCGCCGCGTGCACCGTTGAATGCGCGCAATGCGTGCCCGGCGGCCCCGCGGGTCATCGTCAGACGATCGCCCTCGCGAACCAGGTCGCGCACGGCACGAGACGCGTCGGCACGATGCAGCACCACCCGCTGGTCGCCATCGGCGATGTAGAACGACGCCCCTTCGTGCAGCTCGTCGGCGATCTGGCGCAGCACCGGCGGGACGATCTCCGACAGCTTGAAGTGCTTCTGGTACAGCGAGCCCAGGTACAGCACTTTCGATCCCAGCCGATAACTGCCGTCCTCGGATCGAAGCAGGTAGCCGTAGCGCTCGAGCGACTTCGCCAGACGCAGCACGGTGCTCTTGTACAGGCCGGTCCGCTTCGAGAGCTCCGCCAGCGACGTCTTCTCGTCGGTCAATGCGTCGAGGATGGCCAACGCCCGGTCCACTGCGGCCACGCCGCCATCGTCGTTGCTGTCGTGGCTGCCGCTCATGTCGTTCCTTCCGTGCTCTGGCCGGGGCGAAAATAGAACCATGTTATGCTGAACAGAACGGCTTCATACCCATGAGCAAAGCTCTCGCCGGCATTCGCGTGCTCGACCTGACCAACGTGCTGGCCGGTCCGTTCTGTGCCTACCAGCTCGCGCTGCTCGGCGCGGAGGTGATCAAGGTCGAGGTGCCCGAGTCGGGAGACCTGGCGCGCCAGCTGGGTGCCGATGCCGACCTGAACGCGCGCCGCATGGGCGCATCGTTCCTGGCCCAGAACGGCGGCAAGAGGTCGGTCACGATCAATCTCAAGTCGCCCGAAGGCAAGGCGGTGCTGATGCGCCTGGTCCGGTCGGCCGACGTGCTGGTCGAGAACTTCCGGCCCGGCGTGATGGACCGGCTGGGGCTGGGCCACGAGAGCCTGCGCGAAGGCAACCCGGCGCTTGTCTACTGCGCGATCACCGGCTTCGGCCAGCAAGGCCCGCTGCGCGATGCGCCGGCGTACGACCAGATCATTCAGGGCCTGTCGGGGATGATGAGCATCACTGGCGATGCGCACTCGGCGCCGCTGCGCGTCGGCTACCCGGTGGCCGACACGATCAGCGGCATCACGGCGGCGTTCGCAATCGCGAGCGCCCTGGTAAGGCGCCACGCGACCGGCGAAGGCGCGTTCATCGACGTGGCGATGCTCGACTCGGCGCTGGTGACGATGGGCTGGGTCATTTCCAACCACCTGATCGCCGGGGTGGAGCCGCAGGCGCATGGCAACGACAACTTCACGGCCGCGCCGTCCGGCACGTTTCGCACGGCCGATGGGCTGCTCAACATCGCGGCCAACAAGCAGGAGCAGTTCGAAGCGCTGGTCCGATTGCTCGGCTGCGAGAGCCTGGCCGCCGACCCGCGGTTTGCCCGGCGCGAAAGCCGCAAGGCCAACCGCGCCGCGCTGACCCGCGAGCTCGAAGCCGCGCTGGCCATGCGCACCGCGCGCGAGTGGGAAGCGCCGCTGAACGACATCGGCGTGCCGGCCGGGCGCGTGGCCACGGTGCCGCAGGCGCTGTCCAGCGAGCAGGTGGCGGCGCGCGAGCTGTTGCAGACGTTCGACGAGGTCGAAGGGCTGGTCGGGCGGCCCGTCAGCGTCGCCAAGGCGGGCTTCAAGATGTCGGGCGGCGATCCGGTCGCGGCGACGCCCCCTCCGGCGCTGGGCCGGCATACCGAGGAGGTGCTGCAGGGCCTGGGCTACACGCAGCACGAGGTGCAGGCGCTGCGCGAGGCCGGTGCGATATGAGCGACGTGAGGAGCGGCGGCCGCAAGCCCGATCCCGAGCAGGTGCTGGCCGACGCCAGCGCATGGTGGAGCACCGAGATCGTCGACATCGCGCCCGGGCGCATCGCGGTGCGCGGCTACCCGATCGAACAGCTGATCGGGGCGCTGACCTTTCCCGAGATGATCTGGCTGATGCTGCGCGGCGACGTGCCCACGCCGGCCCAGGCGCGGCTGCTCGAGCATGCGCTGGTGGCCGCCGTCGACCATGGGCCGCACGCGCCGTCCATCGCCATCGCACGGATGGCGGTGACCTGCGGTGCGCCGATCAACGGCGCGATGGCCTCGGCGATCAACGTGCTGGACGACATACACGGCGGCGCGGGTCAGCAGTGCATGCAGCTGCTGCAGGCGATCGCCTCCGACACGCGCGACGTCGACGAGTCGATCAAGGTCCAGGAAGCGCTGGACCGCTACGCGGCCGAACACGGCAAGGTCATCCCGGGCTTCGGGCACCGGTGGCATGGCGTGGATCCGCGCGCCGTCCGCCTGCTCGAGCTGGTTCGCGGCGCGGTCGCCGAGGCAACGGTGGGCGGCCGGTACGCGCGCATCGCCGAACGCATCGAGCATGAACTGCAGCGCCGCAAGGGCGTGCCCATTCCGATGAACATCGACGGCGCGACCGCGGCGATCTACTGCGAGCTGGGTTTTGCGGCACCGCTAGGGCGCGGGCTCTTCATCCTGTCGCGTTCGGTTGGAATCCTGTCGCACGCGTGGGAGCAGAGCCAGCAGGGCGGCCGGATCAAGGGCCCGATGCCGACGCGCATTCCCTATCGATACACCGGAGTGCCGCGCCGCGACCTCGAGCGAGCGGGCGACTGAGCCACCCGCCTACAGCCCCAGCCACGCCCCGAACGCCAGCAGCGCGCCTTCGTCATAGCGCTCGAACCCCGCGTACTTGCAGGGCTCGAGCTTCTTCTTGCCTTCGTCGGTGCCGTCGAGCGCGGTCAGGTAGTCGCGCACCTTGTCGACCTGCTCGGGCGTCAGGTTCGGGCTCGCGATGATGTGCTTGATCGGCACCGGCTTCGATTGCACAAGCACCTTGCCGCCGTGACTTGTCCAGTCCTTGACGATGCTGTTGGCGGCGGTCGCGCCCGCGATGGTCAGCTTGTTCTCGACGGCGAACGGGATCGCGTCCTGGTAGCGCATGTAGCTGATCGCCATCGCCTTCGGGTCGAGTTGCGCGTCGCGCAGGGTCGCGCGCACCAGCCATGCGGTGATCGAATCTTCGTCGGGTGCGCCGAGGCGCTGGCCCTTCAGGTCGGCGAGCGACTTCAACGGCGAATCGGCCCGCACCAGGAAGCTCGCGCGGTATTGCTGGAAGCCCTTGGTCACCGCGACCAGCCGGTAGTGCGTGTCGCGGATCGCGACGATGGACAGGTGCGCCGGGTGCACCATCGCGAGGTCGTAGGTCTTCGCGGCCAGGCCTTGACGCAGCGTCGGGTAGTCGGCAATCGGCTCGATCGTCACCGGCTGCTTCAGCAGCTTGGACAGGTCACTCGCGATCGCCGCGTAGCGACCGCGGATTTCCTCGTTCGGCACGCGGTACGAGACGCCTTCGTTGACGGCGAAGACGATCGCCTGTGCGGCGTTCGCCGTCAGCAGCAGCACCAGCGCGGCAATCGAAGCACGTATCGTCGGCAGCATGGTCAGGCCCTCCTACAACAGTCGGCGGCGGATGGTAGGCGCGCACGCATTGGAAAGCCTTGACGGCGGTCAAGCGCTTAGGGTTTACGGCGCCCCCGCCCGTGTCGTTATTGACGTTTTCGCTCTCTTGCGCAGGGGACCCGGTTCGTTCCCCGGGGTTAGGTTGGGGGCCAACGAGCAGCTCACGCTTCACGGCAGGCGCGAGCAAAGGCGCGGGCAACACACCCGCGCAGAGGGAGCAACCCTTCAGCGCACGATCCACCAGCCGAGGCCGGCCACGGCTGCGAGCATCAGCGCGTAGCGTGTCACCGCGTACAGGCGCGGCGTCTTCTGCTTGAAGCGGCGCCGGATCTTGCCGCTGACGAACGAGACGCGGAACAGCTTGCCGATCACACCGGTGCTGTCACCGGCGTCGTTCGGCGACGCCGCCGCGCTCATCACGTGGCGGGCGAACGCGCGGTTCAGCCACTCGGCCCAGCGGAAGCGCAGCGGCCGCTCGATGTCGCACAGCAGGATCAGCCGCGAGCGGTCGGTGTCGTTGCGCACGTGGTGGATGTAGGTCTCGTCGAACACGACCGATTGGCCGTCGCGCCAGCTGTAGAGCTCGCCGTCGACCCAGATGCGGCACGCGTCGTCGTTCGGCGTCGCGAGGCCGAGGTGGTAGCGCAGCGAGCCGGCATACGGGTCGCGGTGCGGGTTCAGCTTCGCGCCGGCCGGCAGCTCGGCGAAGAGCGCGGCCTTCACGCACGGAATGCGCTTGAGCACTTCCACCGTCTGCGGGCAGTAGCGCACCGCCGACGGCGGCGACACCTCGTACCACTTCAGGTAGAAGCGCGTCCAGCCTTCCTTGAAGAAGGAGTTGAAGCCGGCGTCGTCGTTGTGCTCGGGGGCCTTGATGCGCCGCATTGCCGCCAGCGCCTCGGCCTCGTCGCGGATCGTCTGCCAGTGGCTCTCGAGCTCACGCAGGCCGGGGAAGCGGTCGACCTCGACGTACGGCCGCGTCGGCACGCGAGACATCAGGTACAGCAGCGTGTTCAGCGGCGCCATCAGCGACGAATGGTCGAACAGTTGCTTGCGCAAGCGATGCCGCTCGCGCCCGCGCAGATGCACGAAGACGACGCTGGCCAGCAGCAGCGTGAGGATGATCGCGGTCCACACGGGTCAGGCGAGCTCGCTCTGGTGCTCGATCACGCGCGAGACGATGCCGTACTCGATCGCCTCGGTCGCGCTCATCCAGAAGTCGCGCTCCATGTCCCTCGCGATCGTCTCGAACGGGCGGCCGGTCTGCGCCGCGATGACGCGGCCGATGCGCTCGCGCGTGCGCAGGATCTCCTTGGCCTGGATCGCGATGTCGGTGGCCTGGCCGCCGGCGCCGCCGGCCGGCTGGTGAATCATGAAGCGCGTGTTCGGCAGGCACAAACGGCGCTCCTTCGGCGGTGCGAGGAAGATGTGCGTGCCGGCGCTCGCGACCCAGCCGGTGCCCACCGTGGTGACCGGCGCGCGCACGAAGCGGATCATGTCGTGGATCGCATCGCCGGATTCGACGTGCCCGCCGGGCGACGAGATCAGCATCGTGATCGGCGCGTCCGATTCGGTCGAGAGCGCGATCAGGCGCTGGCAGGTCGCGCTGGCGACCGCATGCGTGACCTCGCCGAAGACCAGCACGAAGCGCGATTTGAACGTCAGCGTTTCTTCGAGGCGCGAGTTGCGCTCCTTGACGACGGGGGATTCGGCGGGTGTTTCCAGACGGACGGCGCGGCGTGTGCTCACGGCTTACTCCTGAGGCGAGAACAAGGGAAGAAACGAAAAGACGCCCAAGGATAAGGCGCCTTCAGGGCCGGCGCGCGCGCAGCGCGCCGAACACCATGGCGACGGCGAGCACGCCCAGCGCGCCGCCGGCGATCGTGCCCGCGGTGCCGAAACGCTCGGCGGCCGCGCCGGCGATCGTCACACCGGCCGACTGTCCGAGGAAGAACGACGACGCGAACGACGCCACCGCGGCGCCGCGGCGCTCCGGCGCCATCTGCGTCGCGTTGATCTGCAGCGTGTTGTGCAGCATGTAGAAGCCGAGCCCGGCGATCAAGCAGCCGGGGATCGCCCACCACCACGCCGGCCCGAGCCCGACCGCGAGCATCGCCAGGCTCAGCAGCACGCCGCCCCATCGTGCGAGCCCGACTTCGCCGAGCAGCGGCACGAGCCGGCTCGACGTGGTCGCGAACAGCAGCCCGCCGAAGCCGTACAGCATCACCAGCGACCCGGCGAACGACAGCGCGATGCCGAAGCTGCGATGCAGGTGCGCGGGAAAGAACGCGAACGGCCCGTACAGCAGCATGCCTTCGAGGAACACGGTGACGAGGATGACCCGCGCCCAGCGGTGCTCCAGCACGTGGCCGAAGTCGGCGGCGATCCGGCCCAGCGCCGAGCCCGATTCCGCGGCTTTCGACAGGTGGCGCGCGCGCGGCGGCAGCCGACGGTTCAGCGCGAACAGCGCCGCGCTGATCGCCACCAGCAGCGCGGCGATCACGAAATACGGTGCGCGCCAGCTCAGGTGGTCGGCCGTGAAGCCGCCGAACCACACGCCGCCGGCCAGGCCGACGATCTGCCCGATCAGGAAGCGCGCGAGCACGGGCTGGCGCTCGTCGTAGGCGACCACGTCGCCGATCCACGCCATCGACAGCGGGATGATCGCCGCCGCCGTCGCGCCGGCCAGCACGCGGGCCGCGAGCAGCGCCGGGAAGCTCCAGGCCACGCCGCACAGCAGCGTCGCGGCGGCGCAGGCGAGCGTCGCGCAGGCGATCACGCGGTACTTGCCGAAGCGGTCGCCGAGCGGGCCGAACAGCAGCTGCGCGAGGCCGTAGGCGATCGAGAAGAAGCTGATCACGTGCGCCGCGGTGCCGAGCGAGACCGAGAACTCGCTGCCCAGCCGCGGCAGCAGTGCATCGTTGATGCGCAGCGAGACCCCGCTGCCGAAGGCGGCGAGCGACAGGCAGGCGATCGCGCCGGCCGGGATCGGACCTGCTTCTTTGCCCTGGCCCAGCGGCTTCGCGTCGGCCGGCGCGCTCAGCGCAGCGCCTCGCGAACGAAATCGAGCCGGTCCTGGCCGAAGAACATCTCGTCGCCGACGAACATGGTCGGTGCGCCGAACACGCCGCGGCGTATGGCCTCGTCGGTGTTGTGCCGCAGCGTGTCTTTCACCTGTGGGTCGGCCGCCAGCGCCACCACCTCGGCCGGGTCGAAGCCGGCGGCGTGCAGCGTCGCGGCGAGCTCGGCCGCGTCGTTCAGGTTGCGCGGGTGCACCCACATCGCATCGAAGACCGCGCGCAGGTAGTCGGCCAGTCGGTCATGCATGCGCAGCTGCACGCCGACCGCGCCGCGCATCAGCATCAGCGTGTTGATCGGGAAGTGCGGGTTGTGCCGGTACGGCACCTGGTAGCGCTGTGCGAAGCGTTCGATGTCGACGTTCATGTAGGCGCCCTTGGCCGGCACCTGGGTCGGCGACGCGTTGCCGGTGGCCTGGAACACGCCGCCGAGCAGCATCGGGCGGCAGATCAATTCCGCATCGGCATCGGCGGCGATGTGCGGGAGCTGAGTCCACGCGAGGTAGGTGGTGGGGCTGCCGACGTCGAAGAAGAATTCCACGAACTTGGTCATGATGCGGCCTGCGCCTGCGGCGCGCGAGTGACGTGTGGACCCGCAAGGATACTGAAATCGAGGAGAAAGCGCATGGCAAGCCCCGACAGCCCGCATAGCCCCGACGGTCCCGACGACGCGCCGCGCGGCCCGGTCGCCCTCGTGGTCGGCGCCGGCGACGCCACCGGCGGCGCGATCGCGAAGCGCTTCGCGCGCGAAGGCCTCGTCGCGTGCGTCACGCGGCGCAGCGCCGACAAGCTCGCGCCGCTGGTCGACGAGATCCGCGCCGCCGGCTTCGCCGCGCGCGGCTTCGCGTCGGACGCGCGCAAGGAAGAGGACGTGGTCGCGCTCGTCGAGCAGATCGAGCGCGAGGTCGGGCCCATCGAGGTGTTCGTCTTCAACATCGGCGCGAACGTGCCGGCCAGCATTCTCGAGGAGACCGCGCGCAAGTACTTCAAGGTCTGGGAGATGGCTTGCTTCGGCGGCTTCCTGAACGGCCGCGAGGTCGCCCGGCACATGGTCGAGCGCGGCCGCGGCACGATGATCTACACCGGCGCGACCGCATCGCTGCGCGGCTCGGCCAACTTCGCCGCGTTCGCCGGCGCGAAGCATGCACTGCGCGCGCTCGCGCAGAGCATGGCGCGGGAACTCGGGCCCAAGGGCGTGCATGTCGCCCATGTGATCGTCGACGGCGCGATCGACACCGATTTCATCCGCAGCAACTTCCCGCAGCGCTACGCGCTGAAGGAGCGCGACGGCATCCTGAACCCCGAGCACATCGCCGAGAACTACTGGATGCTGCATCGCCAGCCGCGCGATGCGTGGACCTTCGAGCTCGACCTGCGGCCCTGGATCGAAACCTGGTGAGCGCTGCGGCGGCCGGGCGCGAGCCTTCGAACGATCAGGCGCCGACGACTCCGCCCAGCAGTTCGCGCAGCACATTGCGCGTGTCCTCGAACCCCTGAGTCGACGGCATCCATGCGAGCGACGGCAGGTCACTGCGCCTGGCCAGGCCCATGGGCGCGGCCTCGATGGCGATCTCGCCGCCGGCCGCGCGCTCGAACTGACGCAGCGCGCGCGGCATGTGGTAACCGTGCGTGACCAGCACGATGCGACGGATGCCTTGCGGCTTGAGCAGCGCGATCGTGCGCGCGGCGTTCTCGTGGGTGTCGCGCGAGTTGTCCTCGACCCACTTCAGCGGCCGGCCGTATTCCGATGCGGCGATCTGCGCGGCGATCTGCGCCTCGGGCTTCGCATCCAGCTGGGCCCAGCCGACGCCGCCGCTGAATGCCACCGGCAGTCCGGTCTCGCGGCCCAGCCAGATGCCGTAGCGCAGCCGCTCCAGCGACGGCGCGCGCAGATTGGCGACGCCGTACTCGGGCGCGAGCGCCTCCAGCCCGCCGCCGAGCACGACGATCGCGACCGGCCGCTTGGCCTGTGCCTCGGCTTTCAGCGCCTGGATGCGCTCGGTGCCCAGCGCCGCCGGTGGGCGCAGCACGAACTGGCTCAGCCAGCGGCCGGTGCCGGTGCAAGTGCTCAGCCACAGCAGCGCGGCGCTCATGAGGATGACGAACCAGCCGAGGCCGCGGCGCGGCAGGATCAGCCGCGCGCCGATCAGCGTCAGCAGCAGCAGCGGCGCCGGCGGAAGCAGCAGCGTGGTCAGGACCGGCTTCCACGATTCGATGCCCAGCAGGGTCAGCAGGTCGTTCACGCGTTCACGTCCTCGTGGTGGGGTGGCAACTCGCCAATGGGGCGCGATTGTGCCCGGGCGTAACCGTGGCGGTCGTCGGCCTGTCATCGCGCCGTGATGGAGTGCATGATGCTGTCCGCTGTGGCGCCCGACGCGGACAGAGGAGTGCCTCGCGGCGGCGGGTGGGCCGCCAGTCGATGCCGGCCCGCTGCGGATCTTCGGCCGCATGCGCTGCGAGCCCGACAATGCCGACCGATCCAGACCGATCTCGACGAACAAAGGGCGATGAGTCCTGAACGAACTTTGTGCCAGCATTGCGCCCCATGGAAGCATTGAATCCGCCGCCGCCCGCCGAGAAGGAAGAAGAAGGGTCGGAAGGCGAAGGTCGCGGTCCGCTGTGGCTGCGGCGACTCGCGTGGGTCGGCATCGGGCTGTTGTTGCTCTGGATGCTGGCCTGGGTGGCGGTCCCGCCCGTCCTGAAGTGGCAGCTGCAGAGCCGCCTGACCGATCTGCTCGGCCGCAGCGTGACGATCGGTGACGTCGGCTTCAAGCCGTGGACGCTCGAGTTCACGTTCGGCGATCTCGCGATTGCGGGTACGGCCGCCGGCGGACCCGCCGGCGCTGCATCGGCGCCGGCCAAGGTCGAGCCGCTGCTGCACGTGCAGCGTTTGCACCTGAACCTCTCGGGCTCGTCGCTGTTCCGGCTCGCACCGGTCATCGAGGAGCTCGACCTGGACGCGCCGCAGCTGCGCGTCGCGCATGTCTCGCCCGGCCACTACGACATCGACGACCTGATCTCGCGCCTCGCGCCTAAGCCCGAGACCAAGCCCGAGCCGTCCGAGCCGGCACGCTTCGCGCTGTACAACCTGCAGGTCCACAACGCGCAGCTGCGGTTCGACGACCGGCCGGTCGGGCGCGTGCATACCGTCGATGCGCTGCAGCTGTCGCTGCCGTTCATCTCGAACCTGCCCGCGGAGGTCGAGGTCAAGGTCGAGCCGCGCCTCGCGTTCAAGCTCAACGGCACCTCGTTCGACAGCGGCGCGCAGGCGACGCCGTTCGCGAAGGAGCGCAAGGGCACGCTGAACTGGAAGACCGGCGACCTCGACCTCGCGCCGTACCTCGTGTACGTGCCGGAGTCGCTGCCGGTGCGGATCAAGCAAGGCGCGGTCTCGAGCGAGCTCACCGTGCAATTCGCGGTGCCCCAGGGCGGCACGCCGACGGTCACGCTGCGCGGCACGGTCGCCGCGCGCGACCTGGTCGTCACCGACCCCGCCGGCGCACCGCTGGTGGATTGGCGCCAGCTCAAGCTCGGCCTGCGCGACGTGCAGCCGTTCGCGCGCAAGCTCGCATTCGACACGCTGCGGCTGGAGGGCGTGCAGCTGCATGTCGCGCGCGATGCGCAGGGGCAGATCAACCTGCTGCGGGTCGCGTCGGCCCAGGGCGCGGCTGCGCAGAAGACCTCCGCCGCGGCGGCAGCGAGCGCGGCATCGGCCGCGGCGAGCGAACCATCCGAAGCGGCTGCGTCGGCGGCCACACCACCGAACCCGTGGCAAGTCAGCCTCGACGCGCTCGATCTCGCCGATGCCCGCGTGCTGTGGAACGACGCGGCCACCGAGCCCGCCGCGGCGATCCAGGTCGACAGCCTGTCGGTGGCCGTCAAGCAGGTGCGCTGGCCGGTCGCGGACGGGATGCCGCTGCATCTCGCCGGCACGCTGCGGGCGCAGTCGCCGTCGCAGTCGAAGGCGCAGGCGCAGGCGCAGGCCAGCGCGACGGCCGGCACGTTCGAGGTCGACGGGCCGGTGACCGATCGCGAGGCGAAGCTGGGCATCAAGCTCGACGCGGTGTCGCTCGATCTGCTCGCACCGTATCTTGCCCAGTTCGTCACCGCGAAGATCGACGGCAAGCTTGCCGCGCAAGCGCAGCTCGACTGGTCGGGCGCGGCCGACGCGCCGCGCCTGAAGCTCGCGCTCGACAAGGCGACGCTAGACGGCGTGCAGGTGCGCGGCGCCGGCACGACATCGATGGCGGCCGCAACTGCGACGCCGACGCGTGGTGCTCGTACCGCGGCGGCCGGCAAGCGCCGCGGCGCGGTCGCGGCGGCGCTTCCCGACACGGTGCCCGACAGCGTGTCGCTGAAGCAGCTCGCGCTGGTCGGCGTGCAGGTCGACGTGCCGGCGCGCACGGCTGCGATCGGCAGCGTCAAGCTGATCGACCCCAGCATCGGCGTCGTACGCGAGCGCGACGGCAACGTGAATCTGCTGGGCTGGCTCGCCGACTCTGCAACGCGCGGTGCCAAGGCCGACGCCAAGCGTGGCACCGCGCGCGACATCACGCGGGACACCACGCGCGACATCACGCGTGACACCACGCGCGACATCACGCGTGACACCACGCGCGGTGCCAAGGCCGAACCCGCGGGCGTTCGCGCACGTTCCGGGCCTGCCAAGAGCGCTGCGGAGCCGCCGTGGCGCGTGACGCTGAAGGACTTCGCGCTCGACGGCGGGCAGCTCCAGCTCAGCGACGCCGCGGCACGCCCCGATGCGAAGGCGCCGGTGCGCATCGGCTTGGGCGCGCTGCGCGTCGCGTTGCAGAACTTCGAGTGGCACGGCGACCGCGCCGTGCCGCCGGCCAGGCTCGCGTTCAGCGCGCGTGTCGGCGGGCCTTCCGCGGCGCTGCCCGGCGAGAGCGCGGGGCGGGCCGCGCGCGTCGGCCTGATCGACTGGGACGGCCAAGTCGGCGCGCAGCCGCTGCTCGCGAACGGCAAGCTGCGCATCGAGCGGCTGCCGGCGCATCTGCTCCAGTCGTATGCGGGCACGCTGCCGGTCGACATCGTGCGCGCCGAGGCCGGCTATAACGGCACGGTGGCCGTGCGCCAGGTCGGCAACGCCCGCGATGCGGGCCTGGAGGTGAGGGCGGCCGGCGACGTGCTGCTCGGCGACGTGCACGTCGCGACCCTGCCCGACGCGAGCACGCGCGCCGGCATCGCCAGCGCCGACGAGCTGCTGAACTGGCAGGCGCTCGCGCTGAAGGGCTTGACCTTCACGATGAAGCCGTCGGCCAAGCCGCTGCTCGAGATCCGCGAGGCGACGATCAGCGACTTCTACTCGCGGCTGATCGTCACCGAGCAGGGGCGGTTCAACCTGCAGGACGTCGGTGCGGCCGCTGCGCCGAGCGCAAGCGCATCGGGCGCTGCCTCAACGCCCGCGGCGGCATCGAGCACCGCGGCGCCGTCCCCGGCGGCGAGCGCACCGGCCGACGATGGACTGCCGGTCGACATCCGCGTCGGCGGGACCCAGCTCGTCAACGGCAAGATCGACTTCGCCGATCACTTCGTGAAGCCGAACTACAGCGCGGCGCTGACCGAGCTGAACGGCCAGCTCGGCGCGTTCCGGTCCGACTCGCGCGAGATGGCGACCGTGTCGCTGCGCGGCCGCGCAGCCGGCACCGCGCTGCTGGACATCAGCGGCCAGATCAACCCGACCGTGAAGCC
>Ga0070706_100002495_pt1 | contig 18537 bp, 15 predicted proteins | sample KBSK5501metaG_FD_65476 | JGI IMG/M metagenome (GOLD analysis project Ga0070706, IMG submission 65476) | Corn, switchgrass and miscanthus rhizosphere microbial communities from Kellogg Biological Station, Michigan, USA - KBS K5-50-1 metaG | ecosystem: Host-associated > Plants > Roots >... | reverse complement strand
CTCGTCTTCACTGAGAAACCTGCCCGGACGAAGAAGACCGAGACCAGCTGTGATAAATAGCCACAGGCCAACAAGGCCAACGAGTAGCAGGAGAACCTGCAGCCAGCCGAATTGCAATGGGATATTCATGCCTTACTCCTTCTCTTTGAAAACGCTCACGCGCTTTCCGCCTCACGTCTTCTTCGCGCACCGCCTGCAATGGCACAAGAAGAAAGGATGCTTTTAAGGTTCCGCTCTTACTATTCCCCGAATGCACGGCCCCACATCTCGGCAGGTGTGGCGAGACCTCGCACCCCGCTCCCACGAACTCACCCTTTTCTCACCCGTATGGAGTGCTTTTGCTACCCGCTGTTGCGTCCAGCCTCGCACTTGGTGTTGATGACGCAGCATATCAGGAGATTTCCTCGGGCTGTCCATAGCTTGTCTCGTACATTCTCCCTCGTCGGAGAGCATGCGGCGAACGCCTTGCCCTCTGGAGTGTATGTATTTCTCGTGCAGCTTTCAACTTTTCTTTGAACCAGGGACATCAGTGCTATCTGGATGATCCCGTGTGTCACTTGAGCTAGCAAACATGTCAACGACCGTGTAGAACTTGACGACTTTTCCCCATGCCCGCAGCTGAAAGCCGAAACGCAGCGCGCATCTACAGAAGGCTCAAGATCAGGGCCGTGGTGATACGGCTTCACCCACCCGAGTACACCGAGCGCTCCAGGCTCTCAGGCAGACGTTTGCGGTTCTGCCATCGTTCGTTGCTTGGGCGTACCCACCACCTTTCCAAGGTTTCATCACGCACGATCTGCGAGATGTCTCCTGCCTGAACACACGTTCTCACCAAACGCGCAACCGTCGTCGACGCACTGCTCAGGAAGACCAGCGAGCACGATGGAGCACCTGCTGAGCCAGGCCGAAATGCGCGTTCTTCTGCTGCCTCATCTTCCACAGTGCAGCCGTCACGCTACGACGACCCCGTACTCACAGCCTACCAGTGCTGCTGCTCAACCCCGCGGCAGGTCGGCTAGGATGCCGTCGCGGTCCAGGCAGCATACGGTTGGTTGATCGATCTCGGGTACGCAGTGCTCGTCACCGTGAGCCTGCGCTCTGAAGCGCGCCCCAGGCCCGGCTCCCGGTTGCCCATAGGCCTGCCAGAAGAGCGCCTGTTCCTGCGGGGAGGCACGCCGTGACAGCAAGAAGAACGTCCAATCCGCCACTCGAGCAGGGCGAGGCTCCACGTGGGAAACTGCGCGCCTGCCTGCACCAGCCCGAATGCCTCTCCCTGCACGCTGGAGATCGCTTGCACCAGTCGACCAAACTGGCGCCAGAGGTCATCATGCTCCACTGGGGTCAGGTCGCCCTGGACATCCCACCAGAGCGAACCTGGCATCCAGCGCTGGAACAGGTAGTCTCGCTCCAGGATCTGGTGGGTGAAATCGCTCATGAGGATGGTGGGAAGCAGCGGGGCAATGGGGGCCAAAAACTTCTGCATGGCCAGTTCACGGCGCATGAGGAAGCGTTCGTGCCAGAAGACGGCCCGCGCGGGGGGCGGAGCGACGCGTAAAATCACAGGATCACGTTCGGCCAGCTCGATCAGGTAGGTGTTGTTGAACTGGCCACCATCCAGTGCTCGCACCGCGTTGATCGGTGTGCCTTGACCAAAGGCTCGTTCGCACATGGCCTTGATCTGTTCCAATGCAACGGCTTGTTGGAACGCCTGCGGGTCCCGGTGCACGATCGTATACTGCATGGCTGTGCGATTCCTTTCCACGAGTTTCCTCTTAGGAGTATAACGCATGGTCGAGCGAATTTCAGCGGAATCCTCTTCGCTGAGTGATGATGCACCTCTCCATTCTTGTGGATGCGCCTTGTGGAGGCATCTTCCCATCGATGAGGTGGCTTCTCACACTACATGTCTCAAACGGAAGTGCGGGGTAGCCAATACACGTATTCTACCGTTTCCAATCGCTCCTCTGAGCTAAATGCTACCGGCGCACCGTTGCGGAATGAGCATTACCTCCTATGACTTGGGACCAGATGACAGGCGTGTTCCGAGATGGCGATTTCGTAAGTTCAATATGGTAGCATTTAGGGGGCCGAACATGAACCGATCGAAGCGTTGGAAGATGCCATCGTCTATCAGGATAACCAGCGCGAGTGGATTGGCAACGACCAACCATGGCAAGAGGTTTACGACACACAATTGATAGGGTAAAATACACAGAAGAACCATGAAACGAGCAGAGCATCAAGAGATGGGCACCAAAGCGAAAAAGACGCGTCAGCAGGCGGAGGCACCCCGAGAAGAGAAGGTGGCACCAGACACGAACTGGAACATCACCTATCGTCAGCAGTTCACGCGCTGCGGAAAACAGCGCTGCCAGAAATGCAGGGAAGGTATCGGACACGGTCCCTACTGGTACGCCTATTGGAGTGAGGGTGGGCGTGTCATGAGTAAATACATCGGCACGCACCTTCCCGCCGAGATGGCGCAGACGAACCTCGCGACGGAGAGGGGGGAGGTGCCAGAGGAGCAGACGCAGAGGGATTCCTCTCCCCCGAGCATCGTCGTGAGGAAGGACTTGCGGCGCTCTCCCTACAGGGAGAGCCAGGAGGTACGCATCTACTCCCTCGGCGAGTTTCGCGTTGAACGGAAAGCCGGCACTGCATGGCTGGCCTGCCAGAGCAGCACTTGGGAGCGCCGACGCGCCCGCTCCCTGTTGGGGTGCCTCCTGAGCAGCCGGGACTATCGACTGGGACGAGAGGAGGTAATGGAGGAGCTCTGGCCAGACCTGGATCGTGACACGGCAGCCAATCGCCTGCATGGGGCCGTGCGTGAACTCCGCCTGATCCTCGAACCAGAGCTGGCGCGACCTGCCGAATCGCACCTGCTGCGCCTGGAGCACGACACCTTCGAACTGGCCGGCCAGGATCTTGTGTGGGTCGATGCCGACGCCTTCGAAGCTCTACTCAAGGACGCAAAGGACGCCTCCTCCCCACACCTCACAGAACGCATCCTCGAAGAGGCGGCATCCCTCTACGGTGGGATCTACCTGCAGGAAGAACTCTATGCGGAATGGGCGGCGCCACGCCGCGAAGCATTGCGGCGCGGCTGGACCGACTTGCTGTTTACCCTGGTGCATCTGCGTGCGGAGCGAGGCGACCTCGTCAGTGCCATCCAGGCGCTTGATCGGCTGCGCGCCGACGATCCAACGCATGAAACAGCAGTTCAGCAGTTGATGATCCTTTTGATGCGTTTGAATCGACGGGGCGAGGCCTTGCAGGTCTATCGACAGCACGCGCTGATGCTGCGGCGAGACGAAGAGAGCGAGCCGTTACCGGAGACCCGCGCCCTCTACAGGTCCCTGCGGCAGGGCCACATACCTACCTCGTCTGTCATGGGAGCGGCACCTCGCGATGGGTTGCCATTCCCAAGTGCCCCGCACAAGGGAATGCGGGATACCGATGCGACGGCTGGCGTCCCACGAAACGCGCCAGAGCGCCAGGGCCTCTCGTTTCTCCGGCTGCCACTGCACCTGGTTCGAACGCCAACGCACCCGCTCATCGGGCGCGAACGGGAACTCGACGCGCTCCGCCTGGTCATGCTTGCCCTGGTCGGAACCCCGCCTGGTAACTCCGCGAGTACGCATCACGTTATTGACAGGTCAAGCGGGAAACAGTCACACCCCGCCTCGCCTGCACAGGGGAAGAGCCAGGGGCAGACGCCCCCGAGCGGACCTACTCCCGCCAGGCAGGAGCACATTGTCCTGCTTCAGGGCGAGCCGGGCATCGGCAAGACACGCCTTGCGGAGGAACTGAGCAAAGAGGCGCACACGCAGGGCTGGGCCGTTGCGTGGGGCAGAGGGGCCACCACGCCGGGGGAACCCATTCCCTACGGTCTCTGGCGAGAGCTGCTGGGCACCCTGCTCAAGGGCTGCGCGTACGAAGACGCCATAATCCAAAGCGGGACGCGCACCGCAGGACACCCTCTCCTGGACGCCGGATCAACTGAGGCACGCCACTACCGTTCCATACGCGAACGGCTAGCGGCGCTCGTACCTGAACACGCTTCCGCGCCGGGCACATCCACCGCCCACGCAAGCGCTCTACTCCCACCCGAAGAACACGAGCGGCTGCGCATCTGGGAGGCGACGCTGGAACTGTTGGGCATGTTGAGCAGGATCCACCCGATCCTGCTGGTGCTGGACGATCTGCACGCCGCCGATGAACATAGCCTCGAACTGCTCGCCTACCTGGCACGCCACCTCGACCGCCAGCGCGTCCTGCTCGTCGGCACCTACCGGGAGTGGGCACTTGTCGCCTCACATCCCCTGAACACGCTCTTCACGAACCTGCGTCGCGAACAGGCCATGTCTTCCCTGCTCATTGGGCCGCTCACCGAGCAGCAGATCGGCACGCTGGTGAGCCCGCTGCCAAAGGCCGAGGTGCAGAGTATCCAAACGCAAGCGGCAGGCAATCCCCTGTTTGCCGAAGAACTGGCACGCCATTGGAACCTGGACAAAAGGGCGAGGGAACCCGTAGAGGGGTCCGAAGTAGAGTCACACGCTCCCGCCCATCCCACTCTTCCTGCTGGAGTTCTCGATGTCTTTCAACACCGCCTCGCTCAGTTGAGTGAGTCGTGCCGGGCGTTTCTGGGAAAGGCCGCCGCGCTTGGAAGCCCGTTTGAGTTGGGCCAGCTGACCTCGCTGCACGAGGAGCACGACGAAGAGGCCGCGCTCGACCTCCTCGAAGAGGCACTCCACGCGGGCCTGCTCATGGAAGATGGCGCAGGAACCTCCATCACCTATCAGTTCTGGCACCCGCTCTTCGCGAACTACCTCGCTGCTCTGCATGGCGTTCGAGCCGCAGCGACAAGCGCTTCTCACTCAACCGATAGAGATTGTACCAACCTCATTCAATAGCGTTTGTTCTGAGCAGGAATTCGCAAAGCAGCCACTCCACATACGCTAGGGCGAGAAACCCGTTGGTTTCTCGCCCTAGCGCATTCAACCTCCTTTCCTTCACTGCGATCAACGCCTCTTCCGGCTCCCTCTCGGACTAGCCCTACCATCCTCATCAACAGAAAAGATGTGCTGGCCCTCAATACAATAGTACAAGAGGTTGCCATCCTCGTCCGTCGTCGGGACAGACTCTGTCTCGACATCCACCAGCAACATGGCCTCTTCCTCGTCCTCTGGGCACGTGTGGTGCTTAAACCAGTGAAGATTCATGCTCTCTGTTTCTCCCTCATTTTTGTTTGCCTGTGGTGTACATTTCTAGCTTATTTGACGCTTTGTCCCCCGTACCCATAAAATTTGACACGACACAAAATACAATCGTCAGGCATTTCGAATCAACCCTCTAAATGATTGTCAACTTTCATGGGTACGAAGGACCAACTCCCTGCTGCTGAATATAATGACTTTTTGCAGTTCTTCAACATTTATTGTCCATAGGCACAGAAAGTACTAATACCTACTTGCATTCAGATGAGTGCGTAGCACTAGCTGCAACAGCAGCGTTCCTGGATGAATATGGGTAGAATTCTTCCCCTCACAGTCACCATCAGAGGCTGTATTACCCAACCCTCCAGAGACCTCTAGTACTTTTTGCTGGTATAAGACGCAAAAATGAAATTCTTGAAATTTTCTTATACTCTCTTTTCTTGGTCGGTACCGGTACAGAAGGGAAAAACAAACACACAGTTATCAACAGAACAGTATTTTCGGAAGCTGAAAAACGTGGAAACCTTCGTAGAATTTGTGGCCTTACGATTTCTCTGCCTACAAAAGCTTCTCGAAACAACACGTTGTTCTCTCTAGGGCTCTCCCGTAAGGGGGGGTGGCCGTTCATTTGGTGCGGCCCAAACGCACAATGCTCTCTACGTGCTGAAGTGCATGAAACGGAAGGAAGGAAGATTCATGCTCAAAAGAATCATTCGATGGGCACTGCCACTGATGGTGCTGGCGCTGATTGCGGCGTACTTTGTTCTGTCGCCTGTCCTGGCTGGTCACGCCGCAGGGCATGTGACACCATCTCACTTCACAGCACCTCAATTTCTATTCCCCGACATGTTCTCGCGTGGTCACTAAGCGCAACGGACAACATCACTGATTCGAGTAGTAGCGGTGTACATTATCCCGTTACTACTCCTCAAATACATTTAATTTATGAGAGAGTTTAACCAATCTCTCACTTCCTGTGCATTGCGATGCCCCATCGCCACCAGAGCTGTTACACTCGCTTCTCCGAGCCTCTGTACCTCATGGGTATTGCCTCGGGCAGCAGCAACTCGGGCTAAACCATATCGCGCTAGCGCGATAAGATCCTGACTTCCTTCTGGAGTGGTGGAAAGTACCTCGCGAAATGCCGCTTCGGCTGCCTCCAGTAGCTGTTGATCTAGATAAAGGTTCCCATACTCATATAATGCATTGGCAGTGATTTGAGGCCTCCCAATTTGTCGAGCTAAGTTCAAGCCTTCTCGGAAATACATCTCCGATCGAACATAGCTCTGCTGTTTGCGTAGTGTCAACCCCAGATTGATGAGCAAGGGACCCATCCATTCTCGATGCCCAATCTGGCGCGCCAAGACCAGCCCCTGCTGAAGGTATTCTTCTGCTTGAGCGTAGTCCCCTCGTTCCCCTACCGTTGCTCCTAAGTTCATGAGCAAGATACACATTTGTTCGCGATTCCCAGCTTGGCGTGCAAACGTTAATCCCTCTTGCAAGTGAACTTCTGCATGTGCATAGTCCCCTCGATCCGCAGCCACCGATCCAAGAGTCTTAAGTAAACCGCTGATTCGTTCAGAATCACCAATCTGGCGAGCGAGGGCTAGTCCCTCTTGCAAATACGTTTCCGCTTGGACGTACTCACCACGTATCCAGGTCAACCCTCCCAGTTCATTTAGTAAGGCACCGATCCGTTCACTATCCCCAATTCTGCGAGCTAGTGCCAACCCCTCCTGCAAGCACGCTTCTGCCCGGCTATAATTCCCCTGCTTCATTGCGATTTGCCCCAGGTACAGCAAACTAGTCGTTAGGCCGTAACTATCTCCCAACACCATCGCCGCATCATAGGCTCGCTGCAAATGCTGCTCTGCCACTGCATATATTCCACGCAACAATAGAAATGGCGCGAAAGCGCAGGCACTGCGTACCAGCTGTGCCCACTTCCCCAACTCGTACGCTGTCTCCAATGCGCCAAGGATGATGGTGCTTTCCTGTTCGAGCAACTCGTATTCCTTTTTATGCTCTTCCACGAAGTCTGTAAAATAGCTAATCAGGCGCTCATAGGCCGCGGCCTCCTCCAACTGTAATCGCGCGTAGTCTGCGGTGGTCTGGTGCAGGGTGTAACGACCTGAGACGCTGCTTTCCAGGAGCCCGGCATCGAAGAGAGTGTCGAGGGCATCCACTGTACAGTTGGTAACGGCAAGCGCAGCGTCCTCGGAAAAACTGTTTGGTTTAGGCGGAAAGACGGACAAGGCATAGAGTGCTGCACGTGCCTGTTCATCCAGTTGCTGTTCGGAGACTGCGAAGACGGATCGTAAGGAGAGTGGTGCCTCAGCGGGAAGGCTGGAATGGCGCTCGACCGGCCCGCGTGGTTCGCTAATCTGAAAGCGTTTTTCTGTACTGCTCAAGCGCTGTAGAGCAGCGTCGATGCGGCGTGTTTGTCCGCTGTATGCCTGCATACGCAGGTAGTTGCCCATCAGGGTCAACGCAAGAGGTAGCCCGCCTACAGCGTGTACAAGATCATGCGCTTTCTGTTCTTCATGCTCCACCACCTTTGGGGCAAGCATTCTCAAAAGTCTCATGCTGTCATCTTCGCCCAGCTCCTGGATTGGGGAGGCTCCGCCGGTAGCCACGGCAGTCGCGATGTTCGGAAAGCGCGTTGTCACAAGGTGAGCACAAATGGGTCCGCCCACTTTTAGAGTCAAGGCATCTTCGATCCGCCACGCATCATCGATGACCAGAAGCATAGAGCGCAAGCCGATGGCACGACGTAAGGCTATGGCCCATGCTTCGCTGTCGCTCAAACTTGCCATTTCTGTGGAGGATATACCTAGCATCGCCCCCCAGCGGGAGAGTAGTCCCAGCATATTCGGCTCGGGTCCCAATGCCGCCCAAAGTATGCCGTCGTGGAAATGCGCTCGTATCTCATGGTCATGGGCGAGTTCAATCGCCAGAGCTGTTTTGCCCACGCCAGGCAGGCCATTGAGAGCCGTCAGCGCGACACTGCCGCCAGCATAGAGTCGTTGCTTGAGAGAGTTGAGCTCGTTATCCCTTCCGACGAGTCGGATGGCTGGTTGCAGCGGAATGGTCGGGTCAAATACTGCTTCGGCATCTGCTGAGGCTGTGATGGCAGGTACGGAAGCGCTCGATACGGGAGTCGATTCCAGATCCAGTTCCTGCTCGCTCTTTCCGAAGAGCGAGCAAAGTTTGCGGCGAAAGTAGGGACCTGGCTTCGTCATACCCCGTTCCCAACGGCTTACGTTGAGATGTGTGGTGCCAATGCGGTCAGCAACGTCTTGCTGCGACCACCTGCGTTCGTTGCGGGCCTCGGTTAATCGCAGCCGGGGTTGAGGGTCGGATATCGGTGTGTGCCTCATCATCCTTCCTTCTAGTAACCGTACTTATGCGAAAGAATGATTAATTTGATTAAGAAAATGATACCATATGCCGTTCCATAAAGATACGTTTACCAGACATAATTAAGTTAGTAATAGCGTTCATTGTAGTGTAGCCTGGCGGTGGCAAACTCCGCCAGGTCACTCATAGCTGCTCACTGACAGGCGTTCTATCAAATGCGTCACTCAACTAAGGAGTGCTGTCATGCAAACCGTGTGCCTCCCTCAAGCAAAAACCTCCATCGACAATCAGCTGTGTAAACCAGACAACGGAGAGATGCTGTATTTTTCTTTAGGGGGTACACTACCTGCAGGCAACACGTTAGTGTTAAATACAAGACTGGGCACCCTCTCGTACCTCTCAAGGGGTATCGATCGTCCCCGATTAGAGATGCAGCAACAATTCACAAGTAGCGAGTTGAGCCTGCTGCGTCCCTTGCTCGAGCTATACCCCAACTATTGCCCATATGAAGTCATGTTCGCCAGTTTCTATAATGGTACGATCACCGATGACATGGTTGAACAATATCGCCAGCGTTTGTATGAGGCGCTCGAAGCCGACATCTGGGATCAGCAATTGCGGCCCATACGCAACGTGCTCTCCCGCACAAGGATCAAGTTACGCCTGTTCGGCATCGATATCTCTTCGATTTTGGAGACGGGATATATTCTGATGGTGACGCCCAAGCTAAAATCTGAAGAAATTGCTTGACGAACGAATACTATATTTCCACCGCCTTAGGCCGATCAACTGTTAGTATCGACTAAATATATCCCCAAACACACACAACCCTCTGACGCAAAACCGAAGTTTTGCGTTTTTTGTAAAGTTACGAGTCTCTCGTTCTTTTCTCCTCCAAACTCTTGCTTTTTGCAGATTTCTTGTGTAATCTGTATACTATAAATATGTTTTTTAATAAATATATATGCATCAACGACATTTTATACACTGCCGATTTGAACGGTATGTAAAGTCGTTATGAGAAAATAAACGTTCATGAGTGCGTAAATCGGATTCCTGGTGAGGGTATATCAAACCACAAGCAACGAGAAGAAAGGGGTGGGACGAGGAGGGTCCAATACACTTCAATGTCGTTAACAGCATGCGTTTATGGAGACATGTTGTTTTACTTGATTAGTATCAGGAGTTGAGCCTATCCACAAAGATGCACAACTGACCAGGACAGAGGAGTAACGCCATGCAAAGAATATCCTTTCGTAAAGTGAAAGCCTCCGTCTATCATATCCAGCCAACCGAAGATGATATCTTACATTTTTCCCTGGATGATTTGTTGCCTGATGGCCATACAATGGCCTTGAACCTCTCTTTAGGAACTCTTTCCTTGATTGCCAATAGCCGTGACAATTCCTACCCCTACCTGCTTGCGGAGCAGCAGTTCACCGCCAGTGAGCTTTGCGTACTTCTTCCGTTGCTGAAACATCATCCACATTACTGTCCTTATGAAGTTTTGCTGGCCAGTTTTAACAATGGAAATATCAATGAGGCAACTATTGAACGCAGCCGAAATCGTTTGTATGAGGCACAGCTCGAGGGCATCTGGGATCAAGAGATGAGGCCGGTGCGCAACGTGCTCTCGCGTGCGCGGCTCAAGATGCGAGCCTTCAGCATTGAAATTTCTTCGATTCTGGAAACCGGCTATGTTTTGATGAGGCTGTCTGAACGCAAGCGCATGGAGGCATAGCGGTATGGTTTGTTTATACGCCTGTTGCACGCAGTCTGTGTATTTTGATGGCGGCCAGCAGCGGAAGTCGATTACAGTACTGCTCGATGTTGACCGTACACAGAGATTGTAGGCGTTCTACGCGCTGAGTCAGGGTGTTCCGGTGTACTCCCAGCAGTTCGGATGTATCCTTGATGTTGCCACCATACTCAAGATAAAGCTCCAAGGTATCCAGTAATTCTGATCGTTTATGCGCTTTGTCATAGCGAGCAATCGCAGCAATTTGGTCTAAATAGGAGTCATACAACTTGTTCGAGGAAGCAAATGTGTAGAGATAGCGATAAATGCCAAGGTCATTGAAATACGTGCTTCGAGCATGCGGGTTGAAGTATTGTCCGATCTGCAAGGCTTCCTCTGCTTCCGCGAATCCTCTGCGATAATCTGCGATATCATCACACCTGCTGCTTACACCTGCGAATATACGGATGTGTTGCTCGCTCTCCGCTTGTCGAACCAGATCATCCAGCCAACTTTTCAGGCCTCCTCCGGTAATGTCTCTGTCGAGAGGGACAATACAGAAGAGCTTATTTTCACGCTCATCTAGTAGGGAGCCAGGATAATTACTCTGTAGACGACGCTTCGTCAGTTTCATGGAGCGTCCGAACGTGCCAACCTGGTTTTCCTCGCCGTTGGTGCTTGTTTCCTTTTGTCCGTTGCTTTCGAGCAGTTGTGCCATTGCAAGCATAACCATAACATGTGGTGTGGTGAGATCGCAACCTAGAGAGCCTGCCCTGCCTCGTAGTGATTCCCCGACATCAGACTTACCTGAAAGCAAGTCATCGAAAAACGTCTTGCTAGAATTGACTTGCGAGGGTGTATCCTGGAGCAGGCGATTTTGAATTGCCAGAGAAGCTTGCATAGCTATAGCGCTGAGCAATAACTGATCCTCAGCCGAAAAGTCGAGGCATTTGCTTGAATAGCAATTGATCAGACCGATACAGTCGTTCTGCGCGATGAGAGGAACAACAGTGAGTGTCTCATACTGCACATTCTTTAGCGGGTTGAGTTGCTCTCGTTCATGAATGTTCAAAACCGGTAATTGACCGGGCATCTTGATATCACATAACTTCTCCCAAAGTGGCAAATCAACTTCGAGAGGGACAACAGTGACTCCATGCTCGCGAAGATCGGGAAATGAGGTCTGCATGATCACGTGGCCATCGTCGGGATCCAGGAGCATCACTACGCACAGATCTACCAGGGTCGCTTGCCTGGTCAATGTTGCCAGAGAATGCAGCAGCTCAACTAGTGGTTGGGAACAAGAGAGAATGGATACTAGACGCCGGAGAATGTCGTAAAGCGTTTGCAGTGAATCGGCGGTTCGAGTACTCCCCGTGAGTGAAGTATGCGATTGCAGACCCGATACGTTTCCAGCAGTAGAATCCAGATCAAGCTCTGAAAGTAAAATTTCCCGTACGGATGTAGCCATACTCATACCCCCACAGATGAGCAAGGTGGAACGCTTGCTAGCCAGCCCGTTAGATACTCTTTGATGTATGCGCTAAAGGCGACATAGTGAACATAAAATTCAGGGCCAGGTACAAGCGTAACACATTTCGTATGCGCTGTCCAGTGCACAGTGCACAAAATTGTACAACATATGTTTTTCGGTCTGTAGAGACATAATACCGCCAAAGGCGAAAACAGAAGACCGGTATAAGATTAGTTTAGAAAATCTTGTCTTATACGCAAAAACTGACCCATTGATCTTCTCCTCTATAGTACCGGCTTGATGAGTACTGGCTTGATGCACCATTTTTGTAAATGTATGCTCCATTTATCTTTACCATCATCAGCGACCGTTGACTGTAGTGATTACCGTCAGTCGACCGCTGTGGTTTACGCCCCCGCTCGCATGCCGTTAAGTGCAGCCCCCAACCAATGCTCAATGGAAGAGAGTTAGGAGACAACGTAAAGCCCTCAAATGTATACTCCACAAAGTGAAGTAATCGGAAATTGTTCCAGGGGGGTGTTGAATGAGCTACCAATCCGAAACATCGTCTCCACTTGAGCGTGTAATCATCGCACGGTACTATCTATCGCCACCTTCCTGGCGTCTGAGAGGAGTGGCAACCCTGCGCATCATCTTCGGTCTGGTCTGGGCCATTGATGCATCATTTAAGTGGCAGCCAGCATTCAGCGATAGCTTCACAACGTATTTGACAAAGGCCATGGGTAGCCAGCCACCCGCTGTGGCGGCATGGATCGCCTTCTGGCTGCGAGTGGTCAGTCTACAACCGCATCTTTGTGCTTATCTCGTTGCCATCACGGAGACGATTATTGCAGTGTGTTTGATTCTCGGCGCATTCAGCAACCTGGTATATGGATTGGGCATCCTGCTCACACTCATGATCTGGTCGACTGCACAAGGATTTGGCGGCCCTTACGGTCCGGGTTCCACAGATGTCGGCGTGGGTATTATCTACACGTTGGTCTTTTGCGGGTTATTTCTCGCCTGCGCAGGTCTATCTTATGGAGTAGATCGGCATCTCGCGACCAAACTGGGACGCTGGAGCTTTCTTGCATCTGGACCGGTCAGAAAAGGGAAACACCTCTCTTTACCACTGTTCTATGTTCCAGTCTCAACAATACCCGCTATGCAGGTACAGCCAGGCGAGCAAAATCGAAATCCACTGCCAGCAGAACCACTTCTTGACAACAGGACCATACCCGTTGCTCCATCGCCCGCGGCATGCAAAGCTGCAACATCAAGGTTTTCAAGGTTGGAAGGCATTAAAAGACAACGTCTCACACCCTTGATAGATTTTAACGCTGAGGATGACAATGCGCACGAGTAGGAGTAGGTTAGAAGCGCGGGCGCTCGCGTTGTCCAATGTGTTGGCACGCTATGAGTGGGCGCCTGGAAAAACCATTCGTATTTTGTTTGTTGTAAGAATGAGAGGTACTCATGTATTCGCTATCGCGTACACTTGTGAAAGGGGTGGTCTGGGTTGGAGTGGCAATGGTCGTTATCGTAATGCTACACATCGGGGGTTTATTTGCTCTAAGAGTAGGGCAGTTCTCTCCACTCACAGGCGCATTCATTGGTGGCGCGCTGGTACTTTCGAGCGCCCTCCTACCAATGCGGAAAAGGGAAAATACTGAGCCCTGGATTGGCCATGAGCAAGCGGGGTGGGTACTGATCGGTCTGGGCGTAATTATGTGGGGCATTGGCGAATCGTTTTGGCGTTACTACATGTCGATTGGACAGGGTCCATTTCCGTCGGCGGCAGATATCGGCTATTCCATCTTTCCTGTGCTGGTCTTCATCGGTCTCCTCTTGCAGCCATCATCTGAGTCGGGAGGGAAACGCTTCTTGCTGCTCATGGATAGCTTGATCTCCATGGGATCTATCCTGGCGATCGCCTGGTATTTGCTGCTTGGTCCCTTAGCACAAATGCCCGGAGAAGCAAATCTCGCCAAATTTTTGGGTTTGTACTATCCCATAGCTGACACTGCGCTGCTCAGTTGCGTTGTGTTCATACTCTTGCGTAATCAGGGACGAAAGTACCAGGCTACTGCCCGTCGTACAGCTCTGCTTGTCGTGGGTTTGGGCCTCTGCTTCTTTGTGACCTCTGACTTCATCTTCAACATACAAAATAATGCGGGAACGTATGTGGAAGCCACCTGGTTTGACCTGGGCTGGCCACTAGGTATGATGACGATTGGTATCGCGGCCTACCTGCGCCGTTTCCTACCCGCGACTCCCCCAGAAGTCATCGAACAACGTATGGAGGACTCTTCGGAGTACCAGACAGTTGGTCTCACACGCTTCGTGCCCTATGTTCTTTTGGCGCTGCTCTTCCTTGTCCTGTCTTTTAACGCTCTTTCTACTAACCCCGAACAGTATGCTATCCGACCAATACTGTTAGCCGCAACAATGGGTGTAGTGGCACTGGTCGTAATCCGCCAGATCTTTACGTTGTGGGAGAATGCCCGCCTGGCACAGCAGCAGGCGGAGTCGCTTTCGGACCTGGAGAGAGCGAATAAGCGCATAGAAGAGCAGACCCATCTAATCGCGGATCACAGCGCTGAACTAGAACGCGGTATTGTGCATCTCAAGGACGTTCATGCGCAACTGGCAAACGGCAATTTGCGAGCACGTGCCAATCTAACCAGCGGTGCGCTTTTGCCTCTCGCGGGTAGCCTGAATCTAATGGCCGAGCGCCTGACACGCCTTGGGCAGACGAATATCTACATGCACCACTTATTGCGTGCCCTGAACGAACTGAGCATAGCCTTTGAACGCGAGGCAGCGGGCGCACCCTTTATCGTCCCTGAGTCCAGCAATAAATTTATAGAGATCACCCGTCTCTTACGCTCAATGCATGTAAAACGTAGCCCTATGTCATTATCCACTACCCACCCGTTGACCCACACGAATGCCAGCGTCTCACCACGTTCGGAAGTAATACAACGTCCCGTAACGCAACCCTTAGAGCATAATACGTCCGAGTTATTAGATCCACATAGCCCCCCACGACGGCAGACCGTTACGCCTCTGCCGCAAACGACCTCAGTGGCAAGGTTGGGAATCAGGACAGTGACAGGATCACGACAACCTCCGTCGTCTGAGCCGCTGCGGTTACCCTCGTGACACTCCGCAGGGGCTCAAGCCCCGCAGCTTCTGACACGGTTCCGTAGTCGCCTCCGTGAGACAGGTGACGTAGCCACTACTGCAGTCCCCTCGGGGCGGTGCCATGCCCGTTGGTATGATCTCCACGCCTTGCTTGAGCAATAGATGGTTGCCCTTCGCGTTTGGCATCCTGGGAGATCCCAACACCTATCCCTTTCGAGACTCTCCCTACACGTCGCACAGGAGTATGAGGCTTTTCTTTCAAAGGTTCTTGATAGCGCTCAATGCGTCGCTGTCCGATACGCAGACTGGCATTGCGGTCGGCATGGTCGCGCATCTGGCACTGCGGGCACAAGCAGAGCGAGGCGCCAGGAGTGTAGCCCTCCACAGGTTCTCCCTGGTTGTAGCGAATGATGTTTGCGTGGCAGCGATGGCATTCTCTACTCGTGTTGCCCGGGTTCACGCGGCAGGTGATAATACCCCCTGCGTTCCATGCCTTATATTTGCAATAGCGGAAGATGCGGCCTTTCATCCGTGTCGTGCGCGTTTCATATTGCTCCGGCGCGAATACGTGCCCTTTTCGGGCTTGAGATTGCCCAGATGCTCAAAGACAAGAATGCTCGACCCATGTGCTTTCGCGAACTGGACAATGCGAGAGCTGACTAGATGCGCGATATGTTCCTCAACGTTTCTGACCTTGCGCCAGGGATCTGTATTGTCCTGTTCGTTTTCCGCAATGATGCCAGTCTGAGATCGGTTGCGTGCAATGCGGCCAAGCAAGCGCGCGCCTTGTGCCCGCTATCGCTGTACCATTTCCGATGAAGGAGGTGGAAGGCGGGTGCCTTCGACTGTTTGGATGCTGCACACAGCTAAGTGCCGGTCGAGATTGAGATCGACCGCGCAAATCTTTGTTTCCGGGTTGGTCGTGATCTGCCGCTCTACTTTGTCGGGAGCAGTGAATGTCTTTGCGATGGGAGTATGCAACCACCAGTTCTTTCCCCTGCGGACCAGGGAAGGACTCCCCATCTCGAAACCTTTGGGCAGATCGCGTGAGAGCGTGTGGACCTTGAGCCAGGACCAGCACGAGCCGGTCCAGACCGATGCCGCATGATGGAGTGATCAGCGCGCTCTTTCCACTGAGTCGCGTAAAAGGGAACCGACTTGTACCAGGTGCGTGGGGGAACGGGGGGCCGCTCACGAAATGGCTTCTTCTTCCCCTTGCGAGCTGGCCGAGCTTCGTACTTCTCCTTGCGTAGCCGCCACTTTTTGAGGGAGGAGAAAAATGCGCGGGCAGAGCCAAGGGCTGCATTGATGGCGGCGCGCCGGAACATCGCAGGAATGTCTGGCGCGAGGTCCCTGAGAGGCATGACCGGATTGGGGTTCGCCTCCGTTGCATGCGTGAGCTTCTCCAGGGCCGTAAGCGCCTGTTGGTTGCTGAGAGAAAGGATGCCCTCATGCGCCTGAATACAGGAGAAGTAGAAGGCTCCCACGCGATTGAAGAGGACAGCATTCTCCGCAAAGTATAGGGCATACTGCGGCGGATAGCACAAAGCCTCTCTGATCGTCGCGGTTGCCTTGGCCATGTCTGCATCCTCCTTGCCCGATGGGTTGCTCTTGCTGCTTAGTATAGCATGGCTAGAACACACTTTCAACAAGCAAAGGCTAAAGCCGGAAGGCGCCTTACCGCAGCCTCTCAAAAGGCACGGCTTGCGGCGGGCTAAAGCCCTTCTCTGTCAGGACCACTTCCAGCTGAAAGGATCAAAGACGATGGCGTCTGAACACATCTGAAAAACGTTGCGAAAATGGAGAGGCGCAATTCATTGCGCCCCTACATTACATTCTCTCGCACGGAGACCGCAATCACGCTTATATTGTCTTTCCCTCCGCGATTCAGCGCAGCCTGGACAAGCATGCCACATAAGCGAGATGAATACGGGGCGCAGGCATCGATTATCTGCTCGATCTCGAAGTCGCGCACCATCTCCCACAAACCATCGGAGCAGAGAAGCAGCACGTCGTCCACTCCTACTGGCACGGTGAAGCTATCTACTTCCACTGTTGGATGGTTACCGAGGGAACGGTAAATTTCATTGCGCTTTGGATGTGTATAGACTTCATCGACGGAAATCGTTCCTCGCTCTACCAAGCGGGCTACGACCGAATGATCCTTCGTTACCTGGGACAGACCCTCGGACGCTCGATACATGTAGGTACGGCTGTCGCCTACGTTTACCACATACGCGCTGGTCCCCCAGAGCAGCGCTGCCGTCAATGTCGTACCCATATCTGCTTGCTGCTGCTGGTTGCGTTTGTACACACTGTGGTTTGCACTGTGCACCCCCTCTACCAGGACTTCCATGAGCGTCTCATCTTCTTCTACACCCAAACGTAAGGCCATTAACACACACTCTCTCATAACGCGAATCGCCAGTTGACTTGCCTCGCGCCCATTCCCATGGCCTCCCATGCCATCCGCCACGATAAACAGCCCCACAGGTTGAGGAGCCACCGCCAGGCCTGTGAAGTTCTCGATAGCAAGCAGGCTATCCTCATTAGGACTGCCCCTGCGCTTTATGCCAGCATCCAATCCGGTTGCTATGTCCAGGTATATGCTCTGCTTACTTTGAGCATTGCCGCTGCTGTGGAGCAGGGAACCGGCAACAGCATTTCGTGTGTAGGTAGGTATGCGGGGTTCGCTCTCTGTCGTGACACGGTCTTTCACGTGTATACGAGGTTGTGCAAAGGCGATGTCTTCGTTTTCGCTTAGCGGCCGGGGGATTGATCGCCGGTACATCACTTGAGGAGCCGCTGATTGATTTCCAGCGCTAGCATTCATAGACGCCGCAGATGTAGTCGAGGCTGGCCGATGCGGGAAAGGATGGGAACTCGGGATTTCCTGCGTTTCCTGCATTGCTTCCGTCAGGGATTGCGCTTGAAGCAAGTCTTCGTTAAACCGGCGGAGTTCCTGGCGTTCCAGCCACCATCCGCGCATCAGGCGTATGCCTCCCAGTATAAGCGCGCCCCACGCAACCAGCAGCGTGGCTGATAGCAGTGCTAAACCAAACAGCGGAAGAACTGTGGACAGCCCATGGACTGCCCACAAACGCGGTATGTGGGGTATCACCTGGAACGAGAAGCGCCAGGCCCAGGGCGGAAAACCGCCCGATACCCATAGCAGGAGGATGGCACTCAGGAGTAATCCGGCACGTACAGCGATTCTGATCCACCTGTTGGCCATGTACGCGGCCTGTAACGGTCCTAGTATATCCCTCATCTTGTCGTTCAGCTTTCATCAGGTACTACGGACGCCTTAAATCATCCCCGCCACCGTTGTTTCGCGAAACGAGGTCACCTTGATGACCACACCGTTTTGCATCAGGAAACGCAAGCCAGCTAAGCCCTTTGAGAGTGCTGTATCCATCACGTTCAACATCCAGCCGTTCGGTTCGGGTTGGTTGCTTTGCCAGGCTTTTACAAAGAGCGACGCACCAACCGCCCGAAAGCGCAGTGTATACGAAGTTCCACCCTTAGCGCTGAGTGGAAAAGAACCCAGGGAAGTGGTTTTTCCGTTGACACGCCTCAATATTTGCAGTTTGGAGCCGTCG
>Ga0070706_100002494_pt1 | contig 18540 bp, 13 predicted proteins | sample KBSK5501metaG_FD_65476 | JGI IMG/M metagenome (GOLD analysis project Ga0070706, IMG submission 65476) | Corn, switchgrass and miscanthus rhizosphere microbial communities from Kellogg Biological Station, Michigan, USA - KBS K5-50-1 metaG | ecosystem: Host-associated > Plants > Roots >... | reverse complement strand
CCAAATCCCGACCGTTTAGAGGTAGATCCTGAACGTCACGCGGCGTTATGTTCAAGCTGATGTCAGTCTTTTCTTTTGCTCACCAACTCGGTCTCGCCTGAAGTCACGGTTACAGTGCCGGTTACGCCGCCTGGATTCATGGTGAAGTTTAGCGTGGTGGTCTTGCCAACCAACAATTCAACGTTTTCGGCAGTTGCATCCCCGAATCCAGTCATTGTCGCCTTGATGTCATAAGTACCAGCCGGTAGCAAGTCAATCTTGTATTCTCCGCTATCATTCGTGGTTGCGGTTCGGGTCTGTCCATTTGCCTTATTCGTTGTTGTTACAGTTGCGCCTTTGATCACGGCGGCATTTTTATCTGCGACAGTACCACTTAGAGCACCACTCGCAGTCACCTGTGCAAACGCAGAGCTGCCTAGAAGCAACGGTCCCAGTGCCAGGAACAGAACGCTTACGCTCGTTCTTCCGAATCTTTTCAGCGCGTCTTGGGTCTTCATAGGAATCCTCCTCAGCTTTCGGTTGGTAAAGACCAGTCGTCTTATTGCCATTGAAGCAAACTTCGTTCTAGACGTGCCCTTTCCTAATAACCATGCAGGATCGCCAATAAATCCGATAATATGACGTCTGGAAAGTTGGTTTCTTCAGTGGGCAAAATCCAAAATTATGGATCACTCTATGATTCTCTGTACTTAAGCCGAGGTTTCCGCGAGAACGTGAAACCTCGCGAATAAGTATGGGAACCAAGGCATAGCCGTACCGGCAATTCTGAGGTTACTTCACCCGAACGTTCGAGCGTCACTGTCTGAAATTGAATTTATTCAAGAACCTGCCGAACATAACAGAGCGCGGCCCCGCCGAACATAAGAGGAAGGCGCCGGACTGAACTCCGGCGCCTTCCGGTCCCGAGGTGGGTCAATCTAGAAATCCGCGCGCACGCCAAGCTGCATGGTAAAAGGAACTCCCACCGGTGGGCCAAAGCCCGGACCGAAGAGAGAGATTGGTTGTAAGAACGAGCCTCCGTTCAAGGGGCTGAGCCCGCGGCGTTCGCCAAAAGCCAGGTTCTCAGTATTGAACAGGTTGTAGAAGTTGAGGAAGCCTTTTAGCTTCAGTTTCTCACCGAGGCTGAACGACTTGGTCAAACGCAGATCCACGTCGAAGTAGCGGCCCGTGTGCGGAGTGATTGACGTTCCATTAACGACGAAACCGCCACGCACGTTGTTGACCCGGGCTTGTATGCACCCCTTGGTAAGTGTTCCCGTGCCAAATAATCCCATCGGCAAGGCGGTACCGTTTACCAGTGCTTGCAAAACAGCCAGAGGACTAACGCCGTCGCAGATCCGGTCCACGGTCCTGCGGCCGTCACCATCAATGTCGGCTCCTGCATTTGCTGAGTAGGGCCGCGCGCTGGCTAACTGCAAGATGGGCGCCAGTTGGAAGCCGTGCCCCAGGTTGAATACGCCGCTGGCCACGATCCGATGCCGCTCGTCAATGCGAGTTGGACCAAACTCCTCATGCTGGAACTGCTGCTCTGGCGTTATAGCAATGGCATTGCCGCTGTAAGAAGCCAGTGGCTGCCCGCCCCATCCCTGCGATTGCGACATCACGTAGCTGATCGAATACTGTGACTTCCGTCCGCGATAGCGCAGGGTAGTGGCCCAACTGTCATATCGTGACCGGTTGTTAGAGGCGAACATATTGATCTGTTCCAGTCGGCCAGCACCAAGACCGGCGACCACAAACGCTGGATCAAAAAACCGAGTGCTCCTTCCGCGCACACACAGTGGTGATGCTGGATCGGAGCCGGGCCAGCGCGAATCACAGATCTGGGCGATGCGCGGGTTGATGTTCAGTACGCGGTTCTCGTGAATGCCGATCGTGTGCACATAGTCGCTGGACAGCGTGTAATGCTGTCCGAGCCTTGTTTCGAAGCCAAGTGAAAACTTCTGGACATAAGGATCCTTCAATGTTGGATCGTTAATCCGTCCGAAAGCCCCGAACTCCAGATCGGTATTTGATGTGGTCCCCGATGTTGGCAGCGGATCAACTCCAAAGCGGAAAGTAGATAGTTGGCCAACTCCGACGGCGCTGTTAACCAGGTCCAGAGTCGTCTGGTAGATTGTTGGCTTGGTCTGCTGGAGGGAAAACAGGGTCAGGTTCTCGAATAGCTGATCGTAGAAAATCCCGTAACCGCCCCTGATAACTGAACGGCCGTCGCCTTTTGGATCATACGCAAAACCAACCCGCGGCTGAAACTCTGTCCAACTAGGAGTGAGGCGAGTCAGATTCGAACCAGTGATAGCCTGCGCACGCTGATTGTTGAGCTTCCCAAGGATCTTCATCGTCCGATTGTTGGTCTGATCGACCAGCAGCTTGATGTTCGCATCCCAGCGGAGTCCGAGATTGAGTGTCAGGCGCGGCGTGACTCTGTAGTCATCCTGGAAGTACAGCGCCAACTGATGGAACGGAGGCTGGTCAGTACTTCCTGAACCCGTGTTGAAAGTAATCTCGTTGACCGCGCCCGGAGTGGCGAAGCCCTGTGGGTACAACCCGTTGGTATTGTTCTTGATCACCAAGGGGTCGTCGAAGAACGTAATCTGATAGCCGTTGGCGCCAAAGAAGAAGAACCCACCCAGCTTTGTGTGGATGTAGTTCACGCCAAACTTCATGTTGTGTTTGCCGGACTGTAGGCTGAAGTCGTCGCGAAACTGGTACTTTCGTTCCTTGGTCTGCTGTGGCACGTTCACGTTGGCGCCACTCTGCACCGAAGGGAACAGGAGGTTTGGATTCGTCGTGATCCCGAGAATGTCGTTCTCAAAGTTCTGGAACTGAAATGTGAACACGTTCAGTTTGCTCGGACTGAGCGTATAGGTGTGGCTCACAACAAAGCTGTGCAGCTTGTTGTTATTCGTGTTGCCGCCTGCCGGGTCGGCCGGCTGCGTAGGGTCAAACTGATCATTCGGAGAGTCGTTCTTCTGAAACGAGTAGCGGTAGGACATGGATTGCCGGCTGCTTATGGTGTTGTCCACCTTAACGGAAATGAGCGTGTCGTTATACGGCAGCGGAATCGTCGATGCCGCAGTCACGCCCGGAATCGCCGCGATCTGCGGCAGCAGGGACGGATTCACGAGGATGTTCTGCCGCTCACGAAAGCGCTCGATCGCGCCAAAAAAGAACAGCTTGTTTTTCTTGATGGGGCCACCAACTGATCCGCCGAATTCTTCCCGGTTGAACTTAGGCTTCGGACCGGTGCTCTGCTTTTCGAAAAAATCACGGGCGCGGAGGCTTTGGTTGCGGAAGTTAAAGAATCCCGAACCGTGCAAACTGTTCGTGCCCGATTTCGAGATCACGTTCACGACACCGCCCACTGAACGACCGCTCTCGGCGGTCCATCGGTGCTCGGCAACCTGGAACTCCTGGATTGATTCGTAAGCGAAATTCTGCAGCAGGCTGCCGACGACGTTGTCCTTGTTGTCGCCGCCGTCAACATTAACGTCAATCTGCCGACCATCACCGCCGCTGAAGGCAATGTTGCCTACATGTGTCTTGGTTGGATCAAAGTTTCCGGTGGGCCGTGCTTCGGGAATGATGATCGCAAGATTCGCGAAGGTGCGATTGATAAGCGGCAAGTTCTGAACTTCCGTCGACGTCACCACGCCCCCTATATCAGACTTGGTAGTCTCGAGCGGCGCGGTGTCCGCTGAAACATTTACTGTGGCACTTACCTCCCCGGGCTTCAATTCAAAGTTCTGGGTGGTCTTTGCGCCTACGTTGAGTTCGAAATCTTGCAGCAACGATTTGCTGAAACTTTTCGCCTCAACGGTAACGTCGTACTTACCGGGCGGTAGTTCCGCGATAATGTAATCGCCTTCATCGTTAGTGGTCGCGGTACGTGCTTGGCCGGTGCCTTTATTCGTCGCGGTCACGGTGGCCCCCGCAACGACCCGTCCCTGGGTGTCCACTACGCGACCCGTAATGGTGCCGGTCGTGACTTGCGCGTTGGTTGAAATGACGAAAACAGTGCTTAGCACGAATACTATCGCAATGGCCCTGAAGAGGACCTCATAATATCGACTCATAATGCCTCCTTTAGAGTCTCGAGCAAGAAGTTCATATTCCAAAATCCCGCGAGCAGCGATCACAAGCTTTCGTACTTACGAGCAACCGCTGTTCCAACTTGTAATGGCCAAGCCCGACCCCGCCATTATAAGGAAAAACCGCGACCTGAAGCAGAATTATTTCGACGCTTAGACGAGAACAGATTCAAAAAGCTGGATTCCTATGGTTTCCTGGATTTCCCGTTAGGCCAAAAAGGTCATTCTTTTGTCGGGAATCGCGAAATTCCTTTCTTGCAGTCCTCTGTCAGGCGGGCGATAACGTTAGTATCAGCGCCTGACTCCAGCGCCCCCGGAAACGAAAGGCCGTCCATCTGATAAAACAGATTTTTCGAGAGACGCAGAGCCGACTTACTCAGTTTCTGGAAGCGTCGCGTAAAGACTTCGACCTGCGATTCAAAATCGTCGTCCTCAAAGACGTGGTTAATCAAGGATAATGCTTCTGCTTCCGCGGCTGTAATTTCGTCGCCCAGCGCGATTAGTTCGAATGCTTTCTTTTCTGAGACATTGCGCCGCAGGATCGCCATAACCATCGCGGGCACAAATCCAATTTTCACTTCCGGAAAACCAAATCGGGCGGAGCGCGCAGCCAGAACGATGTCGCATGCGAGCGCCAGGCCGCATCCGCCCGCCAGCGCGCGGCCATGCGCGGCAGCGATTACCGGAACGTGAACCTCGCGAATTAACAGGAACAAATCCATCAACGAGCGTGCATCCTCAAGATTCTCGTTGACTGACGCCGAAGCGATCTTTTGCAGACCCATGAGATCAGCGCCGGCACAAAAATCCGATCCAGCGCCGGCGAGAATCACAGCGCGAACAGTCTTGTCACGATCAGTCCGCCTCAGAGCGTCTTTGAGCGTTGCAATGAGTCGATCATTCAACGCGTTGCGCTTCTCAGGGCGATTCAATGTGATGCGCGCGACCGAATCGCGCACTTCATAAAGGACTATCTGCGCACTCTCGTTACTCATCACTCATCACTCATCACTCATTACTGATTTCTTGGTTAGTCCGATTGCCCGGGCTTCCTCATCGGCAATCTGAATCTCCATACGTAAGAGCGCGGTCGAAAACGTTTTGCCTTGCGCGTCGGTCATCAGGGACAGCGTGCCACCGCCCCCGAGACTTTCATGCAATAAAAAGTTGAGCGCCCCGAGATTCGGCAATTCGAATCTTTCGACCTCGCCTTTGCAAATGCCTTTGAAATGTTCTTTGACGCGCGCCGCACTCACTTCACGCGCTAACAACGGATAGAGATCCTCTCGGAAAGCGATCAGACCGATGTTGGCCGTGTCGCCCTTGTCCCCCGAACGCGCGTGAGCGAGTTTTGCAAGCTGCACCTTCATACAAGACAGATCCTTCGCACTAATTCCGGGGGACTGGATTTTCCATTCATCATTTCTCAACCAGCATTTGTCATTCAAACGCTTGTCTGGCACTAGATGACAAGCGAGAACTCTTAGATGACAAATGGAAAGTCTCTTCCTTCATTTCAGACGGCAAGCAATTGAGAACGCGACGACTTTCAGACGTTAATGACGTCCACAGCTGGCGTAATTTCGCTCTTCGGAATGAGCGCCGGCCAGTATGCAACTATCTCTTCCACTTTGGGACGCCCTGCCGCAAAACCGGTTACTGCCGGCGGCCCGGTTAGAATTAGCGGCGCAATTTCCTTCGTGAATCTCTCCACCGCTTTGCGATCATTACCGCGGACACCAACACGTAATTGCACTTCTGCAAGATCAGGAGATGGTTCACCTGCCAGCGGTCCATGCGTCGCGTTTACGCCAACAAACTCTGTCAACATCTGATCGAAACGCAAGCCAAGTCGATTCAGGCGCGCGCGCAAAATCTTGTCCGCTGCTTTCGCCTTTTCATAAGCGTCCGGCCAAGCATAGACCAAAGTACCGACTGCTTTGTAACCCGCTGAATAGCTAATCGAAACCTTCAAGAAGTCAGTTGCCGGCCGGCCTTTGATTCCAAACACGCGCACGCGATCCGCACCGTCGTCAGCAAGCTGAACCGTAGTGAAGTCGGCAACACAATCGGGCGTGATGTACTCATGCGGATCACCCATCTCGTACACAAGTTGCTCCTTGACTGACGGCACATTGACGCGCCCGCCGGTGCCTTCGTGCTTAGTGATGACAAACGTTCCGTCGGACTCTGCTTCCGCGATCGGAAAACCAACATCTGCTAGATTCGGGATGTTCTGCCAGTCATACTGGCAGTTTCCACCCGAACATTGCGCGCCGCATTCGATGATGTGTCCCGCAATTGTGCCTGCCGCGAGTTTATCCCAATCATCTGCGGCCCAACCGAATTCATGAATCATCGGAGCCAGCGTTAGACCGGTATCAGTCGCGCGCCCAGTAATTACGACTTGAGCGCCTTGACTCAACGCGTCAACGATCGGCTGAGCGCCGAGATAGGCGTTTGCACTCTGAATGCGATCGCGCACCATCGCCAACGGTTCGTCCGAATCCATGTTGCGCAATTCAATCCTCCGCGCCCGGAGATCGTCTAAGCGATCGAGAATGTCGTCGCCCGTGACAATGCCGATTTTCAGTTTGCCATTTAGACCCAGCGCACGCGCAACGTCACGAACCGCTGCAGCGCATCCTTCGACATTCACGCCGCCGGCATTCGCGATGACCTTAACCTCACGCTCAACGCAGGCTGGCAGTATCTGCTTCATCAGCGGCACAAAGTCACGCGCGTAACCGGAGTTGGGATCGCGCGCCCTTTGCTTCTGCATGATCGACATCGTGACCTCGGCCAGATAGTCGAGCATTAGGTAATCGATCGGCCCGCCCTCAACCTGTCGCACGGGCGCGTCAGGCAGATCACCCCAGAAGCCCTGGCCCGCAGCAATGCGAATCATGTCTTTCATTCGCTCGAGCGCCCCGAAGGGGCAACATAAAATAGCCAGGGGCTAGCGCAGCGCCGCCCCTGGATCAAGTAAAGAATTACCCCGCGCCCTGAAGAGGCGCAAGAAAGTTCTGAAAGGAGGAGAATGTACTGAACTCTGCGCACCGCGCCGGGTGTGCGGATACTAAATCAGCCAGCTTTCAAGGGCCGCGTGCTAACACAACTGTCCCTGGCTACTATCTGACGGCTTCAGGGCACAGTCCTCGCGTCGATCACCTATTTCGATTTGCGCTCGCTCTTACTGCTGCGGTGGTGTCGCCGCTGGCGGCGGTGGCGGCGCGCCCGTCTTCTTCGTCCTCGGTCTATGTGTTCGCGGACGCATAGATGCACCGGCTGAAGCGAACGAAAATGATCTCTTCTCGCCAGGAACCGTCATTAAGGTCATGTGATCGCCAACCTTCTTGGCGCGCACCGAAACTGCCGGCAATGCAGGTGGCGGGTTGGGGCTCGACGCCGGCGGAGTCAAGTCGCCAAACATCATCGTCGCACCCGTGTAACCGCAAGTCGTGACCGCAGTGATTCGCCCGGACTGGGTCGCGGAGCCGGCTGTCAACGTGAAATTGTTTCCCGTGATAGTAAGCGTCGCGTCGCCAGTCAGTCCTGCGTCGGCGTAATTGATCGTTCCCGTGTAGGTACCGGAAAGATCGGCCTGCTCCTGCTGCGTAGGATCGCAACGCCCGGTCTTTCCTGGAGCAGGCGTTGCCGCCGGCATGGCCGCCGCCTCGGTGGCAGTTACGTCGCTGGCGGCCGGCTTCTTCGCACGACCCTTGCCACGACGAGGTTTAGGTTTCGGTTTGCTCTCGTTCGTGTTCGCCGTAGTCGTTGAAGAGTTCGTGTTCTGCGCGGACACGACCAGACCCGTACTGGCGAGGGCGGCCGTCACCACAATTCCCAGAACGAAAAGATAGATGGTGCTCTTTCTCACGATAGTCCTCCTTTGTCCCAAGTCACTCCGAAGGAGTGAAAGAAGGTAGTCAGGGGTAAGCGCGAAGCGCACCACCCCTGGTACCACAAATCAAATGCATGCACCCTGAAGGGGTGCGAGAGAAACTGCATTCATCCCTGAATCTTTTCTACAAGTTTCTTGCACTCTTTCAGGGTGCGCTTATATTCTCGATCTTGATCCAGGGGTGGCGCTTCGCTTACCCCTGGCTACCTTATTCCGGCCCTACAGGCCGAAAAACTCACGCTAATGATGCCGGCAGCACAAACTGTCCCAGATGCGGCCCGGAATAATTCAAAGTCACCCGTAAGGCAAGCTCGAGCGCATCACGCGTTTCTTCCGGCGCGATGACTGCATCGACAAATCCACGCGCCGCGGCATACTTCGCGTCTAACTCTCTCTCATAGGTTTCGCGCACTTGCTCCATTTCTGCTTCCAGCTTTTCATTTGGCTCTTCGCCCTTTGCTCTTAGCTTTTCAAGCTGGCTTCCAAACACCGCCTGCACCGCCGACTCGCCTTCCATGACTCCCATGCGCCCGATGGGCCAACTGAAAATGAAATCCGGATCAAAGCCCTGGCCCGCCATCGCGTAATAGCCAGCACCCGACGCATGATTAACCGTCAAGACGATCTTCGGCACTACGGCCGTGGCCATTGCTTCGACAAAACGCGCACCCGCGCGAATGATTCCCGAATGCTCCGCTTCCGCTCCCACCATGAATCCGGAAACGTCCTGCACGAACAGCAGAGGCGTTTGATGGCGATTGCAGGTTTCGATAAAGTAAGCGACCTTCTCTGCCGATTCAGTGTAGATGATGCCGCCAAATTTTGGCGCGCCGCCCGCCGGGTCGCGAAACATCCCGCGCGCGTTCGCAATCACGCCCACCTGTAGACGGCGAATGCGCGCATGCCCCGTGATGATCTCTTTCGCATAGTCAGCCTGAAACTCATCCAGGCGTCCATCATCGAGCAGACAATCCAGAAGCTCGCGCATGTTGTAAGGCTGGCGATGATCTTCGGGAATGATTTCGTAAATCTTTTCTTCAGGAGTCTTCGGTTCTGCCGGAGCGCCCGCATCCATGCCGGCGGACCGCAGGCTTCCGGCCTGCTGCCTGGTCGGCATCTCCGAAACGAACTCGCGAATCTTAGCGATGCATTCTTCATCGTTCTTGACTCGATAATGAGCAACTCCCGACAGTTCATTATGCGCGCGCGCGCCACCGAGGGTTTCATTGTCAATCGTCTGGCCAGTCGCGCCTTTGACCAGATTCGCGCCGCCCAATCCCATGAACGACGTGCCTTCTACCATGATGATGATGTCCGAAAGCGCAGGCAGGTAAGCGCCGCCGGCAATGCACGGGCCCATCACCGCGGCAATCTGCGGCACCTTCAGATAGCGCCGCATGATCGAGTTGTAATAGAAGATGCGCGAAGCACCATACTGTCCGGGAAAGACTCCGCCCTGATAAGGAAGATTCACGCCCGCCGAATCGACGAGATAAATGATCGGCACATGCGAGCGCATTGCTATTTCCTGCGCGCGCAGAATCTTCTTGATCGTCTCCGGCCACCACGAACCGGCTTTGACGGTAGCATCGTTAGCGACAACGACAACTTCTCTGCCGGCGACGCGTCCGATAGTTGTGACCACGCCCGCCGCCGGCGCGCCTCCGACTTCGTCAGAGACTTGAGACTTGAGACTTGAGCCTTGAGACTCGCTTTCCGCCTTCTGCCTTCTGCCTTCTGCCGCCTGTTCTCCGGCCCCTGACCCCTGACCCCTGCTTTCCAGGTATTGATCGTAAGCAACCATCAACCCGATCTCTTGACTATAAGCATCCCTATCGAGCAGCAGATCGATCCGCTCACGCGCCGTGAGCTTCCCTTGCTTATGCTGCTTCTCGATCCGTTCCGGGCCGCCGCCGAGACGCAGCTTCGCCTCGAGCTCGCGCAATTCTTCCGTCAACTCGCGCAGACGTGATGAGTGTGCGTGCGTTTTTGGAGAAGTCTTAGAAAGAGGCACAATCGTAGGTTTCGAAGCGGGCGTGATTTGAGATTCAGAAGACATTTGACTGCTCACTGCTCACCGCCAACTGCCCACTGCTTTCAGGGCCGCACCTTGAATCCCGAAGCTGGCACAACTTCAGACTCTATCTCAGCCATGTTGAGTCTCTAGTGACCTACTGGCTACTGTTTACTCTCTACTGCCTTGGAATTTATTCTGACGAAAAAATACCACAGGTGATCGAATTGCGGCAATTTCGGCCGTAAGGCTCATTGCCCTAGCGCCTTTAGCAGAGTTCCTCTGTCGAGCAGATCTGGTCCACCCTCAATAATCAGTACTTCAGAGCCACGGAGTCCAACGGTTATGGTGCCTTCGTTGGTTTTCCAGCTCACCGAACGCGAAGTCTGAAGTTCGGAGTTTGGGGTCTTCGAGCCAATGGAATCCAACTTCTCGGCAGCGGGGTATCGAAGCTCTGTGCGTTTGACGTAGGCGTCGAAGAATTCGCGGGCGTCGTTTTCTGTGTCCCAGATGGAGAGCGAGATGAAGCAGGCCTCGCCATGCGGGCCTTCGTAGACTTCGAAGCGATCGCCGCCCCAGCCGGCGGCGGCGCGGCCTGATTCGGTGGGCGACTTCAGAAACTGGTCGAGAAACAGATAGAAACCCCACTCGCCTTCAACGTCGTAGTCGAGGCGGTGCCAGGAGGTGGAGCTGGCGGTTGGGGGCCGGGGGCTGGGGGATGGTAAAGAAAGTAATGAGTGGTGAGTGATGAGTGATGAGTGGTGGCGAAAGGATGAGGAATGAGGGACGAAGGATGAATTAATACGAGCCGCTGACCGCTGAGTGCTGACGACTGACTGCGGACTACTGATCCCCGACTCCTGACCCCTGCCCCCCGAGCCGCCGCTTGCATTAAGCAGCTGCGTTATGTCCGGCAGCGTGACCTTTACCGGCGCTTCGTGCGCGAAGTATTTCTCGGGATGCAGAATCTGCTCAGTCGATTGCGGCAAATCGGTAAAAGCTTTCGAGACGCGATCCCAACCGCCTCCCTTATATAAATTTCGCGTCCAGGCAAGACCCTGTTGATAGGGAAACAGCAAAGTCTCGCGCAGCGCGCGTGGGGCTTTATCGAGTTCTGCGGAAGACATTCCCATAGCGCCGAGCGATTTCAGGAACGCGAGAGCGCGCAGCGGATTGTTCGCGACGTACCGCGCCATCACGAGCGTGGCGTCCCCCTCGATCAGCGCATGCGCGGCCAGCTCGGCGTCCGAGTCGCCTTTGGGCCAGTGCTCGAAACGGCGCAGATTGAAATGCTGATCCTGAAGCGCGTGCGTGAGTTCGTGCGCCATGATCGGCTTTTGGCCGTCAAGATCTATCCAATCGGCCAGGTGAAACTGACGCGTCTTCGGATCGTAATAGCCGGCGACCTGTTCAGTCAGGAGGCGAATCATCAAATTGCGATACTGAAAGTCTGCGGGCGCAAGGCCGAGCTTCTTCAGCGTGACTTCATCTGCATGCATCTCAGCGGGAGAAGTGTCTTCATCGAGGTTCTTGATGATCATGCGTTCTATCTCGGCGCGCGATTGTGTGGAGCTTTGCACCGGACGAAGAATTGAGAGTTGGCGAATCTCGCTGGTCTCCTTGAGGACATCCTGCGTGGCCGCGACAAGCGTGGCGTTGCGTGCGCTCGTGGTGGTCTCGGCAGGTTGTTGTGACGCCAGTTGTGCCGAGCCAATGAAGCAAAACGGCGTGAATAGGATCGCTAAAAAGCTCAGCGAAAGCGCGATAACGCAGGCAGGATACCTGAGATCCGCACGCAAGGATGCGTGCGCTCCAAACCTGTGCTCCCGACGAATTTGCTTTGACATCCTCAAGGTTTCGCTCTTATAGTCCGCTAAAACGAACCGCAGTTCAACAGTCGAGGAAAGTTGACTCACGCGCTATCGCGGGTGGCATTGACTCGTTGATTGGTCGCGAGACTGACGATGACGAATCCAAACGAAGAAATTCTCGATGAATGGCACGAAGCGCTTCTGCGCGTGCGCTATTCGGAAACGGACAAGATGGGTGTGGTTTATCACGCCAACTATCTGATCTGGTTCGAAATTGGCCGCACAGAGTTCTGCCGCGCGCGCGGCTTTGCCTATCGCGACATGGAAGAGAGCGAAAACGCCTTTCTGGTCGTTGCCGAAAGCTATTGCCGCTACAAAGCGCCTGCCTATTACGACGACGAGTTGGTGGTCAGAACTCACATCACCGAACTGCGCCGGCGGTCGCTGCGATTTGGATACGAGATTGTGCGCGTGTCCGATGGCACGATCATCGCCGAAGGCGAAACCGGCCACGTAGTCACCGATGCGAATGGGCGAGTTCGCTCTCTACCGCCCGGATTTGCTGAACTGCTCCTTTCACCGCCGGTTGAATCTGAGGAAGCCGAAGGCGAAGTCGTACCCGAGATCTCGCCGGAATAATCAGTGAGCGGTGGGCAGTGGGCAGTGGGCGGTGGGCAGTGAGCGGTGGGCAGTGGGCGAAACGAAAACGCCGAAGGCGTTCGCGAGTCGCAGCCCAGGGCAGCGCCCTGGGTTAGCAACCAGATTAAGAGATAAAGCGAACATCGTCGGGTTGGATTAAGGAAATCTCACGCGCACACGGAAAGTTCCAATGGCAAAACGGCTATGGCGCGTTTTCGGTGAGCCAATCGCATCTCGATCACGTTAGGCGCTACATCGAGAGGCAAGAACAACACCACCATCGCGTGGCGTTTCAGGATGAGTATCGAAGCTTTCTCAGAAAATATGAGATCGATTTCGATGAACGATACCTTTGGGATTAGCGAACTCTTTCAGAGTTCTGGCTTGCTTATGCCTCCAAAACCCAGGGTGATACCCTGGGCTAGAGCTGACGAACGCCTTTGGCGTTTATTTCTCACTGCCTACTGCTCACTGCCCACTGCCTACTGCCCACTGCTCACTTACGATTCGTGGCTAAGATTAATCCGCTCGATTGAGCGTGCCCTTCCCGTCTCTTCATCGATATCAACCACCGCCCCACAGATGCGCACTTCATTCTTTGAATGGTCTGGCTTGCGATGGATTGGTGAAGTGAAGCGATTGATGATGTCGCCTTTCTTCATTCCGATGACGCCGCCATAGCTTCCAGTCATACCCAAATCCGTCAGATACGCTGTCCCCTGATGAAGAATTCTTTCGTCAGCAGTTTGTACGTGAGTATGCGTGCCTAAGACGGCGGACACTCGCCCGTCGAGAAACCAGCCCATTGCGATTTTTTCGGACGTCGCTTCAGCGTGCATGTCTACGATTCGCACTTTCACCTCGTTCGACAGCGAAGCGAGCAATTCGTCAGCAATGCGAAATGGATCATCTGACGGTTGCATGAAAACTCTGCCCAGCAAATTGAAGACAGCGACGCCTACACCTTTCACCTCGCCGACCCAAATTCCCTTGCCCGGCGTATTCGGCGGATAATTTGCGGGCCGCAGCAGCCGCGGCTGCTTCTTGATGTAGTCGATGACTTCGTGCTTGTCAAAGATGTGATTGCCGGAGGTCATCACGTCGATGCCGGACGAAAGGAGTAGATCGGCAATGGCCGGCGTGACGGAGAAGCCGCCAGCGACGTTCTCGGCATTCATCACCGTGAAATCAATCGCGTGCTGCTCTTTCAAATCCTGCAAACGATCGAGCAGGGCGGCCCGGCCCGGCTTGCCTACCACGTCGCCAATCATTAGAAGGTTCATAAGAAGGTGAATACTAAATCGTAAATGGTGAATAGAAAAAGACCGTAAATCGTAAAGCGTCAATCGCGAATAGAGAGTGTCTATTTACGATTTACCATTTACGATTTACGGCTTTGACAGAGGGAAAACCGCCGAGCCGTTCCGAAGTCGTAATTGAACCTGTGTGAAACAGGTGGGTGACCTTTTTTTCGTCACAAGCTCTCGGCATTTCTTAACGATGAAGAAAAGCACTAGCTCGCGACGTCGGTCTCCCTTTTGAACGACGTTGGCTCAATCATCGTTGCTCGGTGACGAACCCCGCAGAAACTTCCCTCTGCCGCGGGGATAGTAGCATAAGCTCGCCTCGCGTAGTTAGTGAGTTTCGAACCGGCATTAACCTGAGGATTGCAGGCTAATTATCCGGTGGCGATCTTAGTCACCGCGAAGCGGTGAGAGATGGCGGCCGGGGCAAGCGCTTTGCGCTCCGCCCCTGGAAAGGATGAATTGAACGCTCTGCACCCTGAAGGGGTGCAAGAAAACGGCAAGAGTCCGATATTCATTGCGCCCTTTCAGGACGCATTTCTTGTTTTCAACGGGCTCCCAGGGGCGGTGCGCTTCGCGCTTGCCCCCTGGCTACTATCTGTTGCCCCTGGCGGGTCGAGTTACTGACTTGCCGAGGGCCGGTCGAGGGTGCGCGGAATTTTCAGCAGACGATCGAGCATCTCTGAGCACTCAGCGCTGCGCGTGGCCAGTTGAGCGTCGGCTTGCTCGTGAATTTTTCTGAGTTGGTGAAGTTCATCGGCGATGTAGAGCGCGGCCAGAATGGCGACCTTCCGAGAATCAACCGTTAGAGTGCCTGAAGAAATCTCGCGCATGCGCTGATCGACGTACTCGGCGAGCTGGCGGATGTAGTCAGAGTCACCGTCCGAACGAATCGTGTAAGACTGATCGTATATCTCGACTTTGATATTCGGCGCGACAGTATCAGTGCCTTTTTCCAGACCAATCGCTTCGCCGCTCATCAGCGTATCGCCTCCGCAATTTCAGGATCGGCCGCAGCCACTGCTTCAAGCATCGCCTCGACTTTGGTCCTGATCGCCTCACGCTCTTCCAGCAATCGCTCGATCTGCGCGACCATTTGCTGCTTATCTCCACCCAGGTTGCGAACGGTGGCGAGCTTTCGTTCCAGCTCGTCTTTTTCCTGACGCAGAGTTTTGGTCAGCTCAATCGTGCGATAGATCTTGTCTTCCAGGTGGGAAAACTTTTCCAGTCCGTTAAGTGCCACCATCGTTCGTTTCCCGACTTTGGGCGTCTAACCTCGTTTCAAGTCTGGCTGATTATCCAACTTCACGCGCCTCAGCGCAAGAGTTATCCAATCGCAATGATCTCTCAATTCGTCTTTGCGCCTTCCGACTTCCTTCGCGCCTCTGCGTGAAATGTATTTTTCGCGGCCCTGCAATTCACGCAAAGGCGCAAAAGCAAAACTGAAATAAGTGAGAAGTAGTTAGCGAACTTCGGCAGAGAACTTCTCTTGCAAAGTTTTGATAAGCGGCCAGTGCATTTCGTCTACTTCTTCGTCGCGAAGCGTGCGATGGTCGGCCCGGTATTCGAAGCGCAGCGTCACCGAACGTTTCCCTTCAGGAATCCCTTCGCCTTCGTAGGCGCCCACGAACTTGGCGCCAACACACTTCTCGCCCTTCTGTTCATTCGCGGCGCGCAGCAACTCCGCCACCGTCACCTTGCGATCCACAAGCAACGAAACATCGCGCACGATCGATGGAAGTCGTGGCAACGGGGAATAGAGCACCGGGCTTTCTTTGATTTCCAGCAGCGCCGTGAGATCGATTTCAGCAACGAAGACTGGCTGCCTAAATTTGTATTCAGACGCGGTCGCTTCTGCCAGCCTCCCAATCGATCCGACTTCTCTGCCCGTGATTTTTAATCTGGCGGCCTGGCCGGCGCGCAGATGCTTGATCTTATCCGCTTCGTAGTCGAGCACCGGCAATTTCAACGCTTCCACTGCCGCGTCCAGCCCGCCTTTCAGATCGTAGAAATCAAAGTCACGTACGGCCCCCGCTTTATCAGCTTCGAGGACGCCGCCAGTCGCGATTATCGCCAGCGCCTCGCGCTCTTCGGGCAATTCGTCTTTCCCGGAGCTGCGAAAGATGCGACCCACCTCAAACAAACAAACGTCGCGTGTACCTTGATTCATATTGTGGCGCACCGCACTCAACAGCCCGGGCAGCAGCGTCGGCCGCATGCGATTCCAATCTTCGACGATCGGATTCCGCAGAGTTACGAACCGCTCTGGTTGATCCGGGCCATCTTCGAATGTCGGAATTAATTGAAATTTGTCGTCGTGCGCGGCGTCGATGAAACTGAAACCGATCGCTTCGTGAAATCCACGCGCGGCCAACGCTCCGCGCAAGGCGCGCTTACGCCCTTCAGTCGAATGATATTCGCCCGCAAGGCTGGAAGGTGGCAACGCAGTTTCGATCTTGTCGTAACCCGTGTGACGCGCAACTTCCTCAACCAGATCTTCTTCGATCCTCACGTCGTGGCGCCACGAAGGAACTGTGAACGTAAGCTTTTCGGAATTCTGGTCAAGCAGATTAAACCCGAGCGCGGTCAGAATTCGAAGAAGTTCGGGCGTCCGCACTTCCACGCCCGTGATACCGGCTACGCGTTGAGGTCGCACACTTGCGGATTTAGGGGTGATAGGTTTTGGGTAAACGTCAACCGCATCCTCAGTCGCGACGCCGCCGGCAATTTTGCAAATCAGCGACAAGCATCGCTCTTGCGCGCGCAGGACGCCTTCAGCATCCGCGCCGCGCTCGAAGCGATGCGAGGCCTCTGTGTGCAGGCCGAGCAACTTTGCCGTGCGGCGTACCGACGCGGGATCGAAATACGCGCTTTCGATTAGTACGTCACGCGTTGCATTTGAAATCTCAGAGTATTCACCACCCATGACTCCGGCGACAGCTACCGGCCGTTGCGCGTCCGCAATTACCAGCATCTCTTCGTCCAGCTTGCGTTCGACACCGTCAAGCGTTTTGAGCGATTCACGTTTGCCCGCGCGCCGTACAACAATACGATGTTCGGTTAGCTTCGCGAGATCGAATGCATGCAGCGGCTGGCCCAGTTCGTGCAGCACGTAATTCGTGATGTCGGCAACGTTGTTGATAGGACGCTGGCCGATTATTTCCAAACGCTTTACCAGCCACTCGGGCGACGGACCAATCTTGACGCCACGTACGACTCGTGCGGCATAACGCGGACACAAATCGGGATCTTCGATTTCGACTGACGCGAAGTCTGCTGTTTTGCCTTCTGTTTTTGAGACTTGAGACTTGAGACTTGAGACTTGAGACTTTTCTATGACCGACAACTCGCGCGCGATGCCGACGTGCGACAAGCAATCGCCACGATTTGAAGGCACTTCGACATCAAGGACATGATCCCCATCGCGATGTTCGACCGCGTCAATAGCGAGACCGACACCGGTCAGGCGTTCCCTCACCTCTTGAGGATTCAGCTTCGTGCCGGTCAACTCGCGCAGCCAGTTGTAACTAACGAGCATAGTGATGAGTAATGAGTGATGAGTGATGAGTTATCGTGACAAGAATCGGCTCATCACCCATGACTCATCACTCATCACTTCATTTGAATTGCTCTAAAAATCTCACGTCGTTTTCGAACAACAGCCGTATATCATCCAGCTCGTAGATTCGTGCGCAGGTGCGATCAATGCCGAGGCCGAAGGCGAAGCCGGTAAACTCTTCCGGATCGACGTTCGCTGCGCGCAGAACGTTGGGATGCACCATGCCTGAGCCGCCCAGCTCGATCCAGCCGCACCATTTGCAGATGCGACAACCGGCGCCTCCGCAGTTGAAACAACTGTAATCGACTTCAGCGCTCGGCTCGGTAAACGGAAAGTAGGAAGGACGAAAGCGCGTCTTCGTTTCCGGACCGAACAGGCGATGGACAAATTCCGCCAGCGTGCCTTTCAAGTGCGCCATTGTGATTCCGCGGTCGACGCAAAGTCCCTCGACCTGAAAAAACATCGGATTGTGCGTGGGATCGGGCGTGTCACGGCGAAAGACGCGGCCGGGCGCGATCATGCGCACCGGCGCGGCGCGCCGCTGCATCGCGTGAATTTGCACGGTCGAAGTTTGCGAGCGCAGAGCGAAACCGTCCGTTGTATAGAAAGTGTCTTGCGCGTCACGGGCCGGATGGCCGTCGGGAATGTTCAGAGCATCGAAATTGTAAAAGTCAGTCTCGATCTCGCGATCGTCCTCGACGGCATAGCCGAGCGAAACGAAGATGTCTTCAATCCGCTGACGCATCAGAGTGATCGGGTGCAGATGCCCCGGGCGCGGCCGCCGGCCAGGAATCGTCACGTCAATGCTTTCATGTTCGATGTGCGCGGCTTCGCTCAGTTCCTGAAGGGTTCTCTCGGCTAGAGCGATCTGGTCCTTCATCCCGGTTTCAATGAACATCAAGAATTGACCGAAATGCGACCTTGCTTCCGGTGAAAGTCGTCCGATCGTTTTCTTAAGATCAGCCCATTCGCTCTTGCGACCAAGATAGCGAGTGCTCAGAGCCTTTAACTCCACCAAGAGTTGTTCGCCGCTAGCAGTCGTCAGAACGAGGTCTGCCTCTCTGTCTGAAGAGGGTCCAACGTCACGCTTCACGGCAAAAGGAGCGAAACGCCCGAACTCACGTTTGAATGCTTCCTCGATTGAGAGCGCCTTCTGTTTTTCGTTCTCGTATTCTGTGGGCTGCGACATTAGCGAAAATGCGTTCATATAGGGCATTA